>Ga0299914_10000568_pt1 | contig 22461 bp, 25 predicted proteins | sample RVTome_10_FD_201361 | JGI IMG/M metagenome (GOLD analysis project Ga0299914, IMG submission 201361) | Soil microbial communities from uranium-contaminated site in the Upper Colorado River Basin, Wyoming, United States - RVT153D57 (version 2) ...
CGATCCCGGCCTCCGGTGGGAACACCACCGAGTCGCGGATCGGACGCACCAGACCGACATCGATCAAGGCGTCGAGCTCATTGTCCTCCAGTTTGGAGCGCTTCAACAACTCCGACCGGTCGAGCGGCTCGCCCTCCTGGTCCAGACTTGGCGTCGCCGCTGTGGTCTCGGTGTTGACGTCCTCACCTCGCTCCCAAAGGGTCAGCTTCGACTTGATCACCTTCAACGGCAGGAAATGGTCGCGCTGTTGTTGGAGGATGAAGCGGAGGCGGGCGACGTCGGATGTATCGAACTGGCGATACCCGCTACCCGACCGGTCCGGGTCGATGAGACCCTGGCTCTCCAGAAAGCGGATCTTCGACACCGAGACGTCGGGGAAGTCGTCCCGCAGGAGGTTGATCACCTCCCCGATGCTCAGTTGTGGGCCAGTGTCAGGCATCACCGTGAGCGACGACGAAGTGAAACCGCCCGATGAGCACCTCGTCGCCGGCGCTCAACTCCGAGCTGTCGACTCGCTCGTCGTTCACGTAGGTGCCGTTCGTCGATCCACTGTCCTCCACTGTGAGGACGTCTCCGTTGGTGGAGAACCGACAATGGTGGCGAGAGACGGTCACGTCATTGAGGAAGATGTCGCTCTCGGGGTGCCGGCCTACCGTCGTGTTCCCGTCCTTGAGCAGGAAGGTCATGCCCTTTCGGGGCCCCTTCTCGACGACGATCGCGTATCCCGATAGCCCCTCCACGTGGGCAGCCTCATCGGCACTGAGCGGATGCTCGGCGCGGTCCGCGATCGGGACGTAGAGGACCGTTGGGTCGGTTTCGACCTCTACTTCAGGTTTGGGCTGAGGCCCCGTCGCGCCTTCGGACTCGGTCATCGCAGTCCAAATGATAGGTAACTCGGCCGCGATGCCCTAGCCCCTCCACCGAGAATCACTCGGTCAGATTGCGATATGCGACGGCGTCGAGCAATCCCTCCGCGGCAATCTCGCCGTCGACCTCGATCTCGACGAGCCATCCATCTTCGTATGGGCTGCTGTTGACCAGCTCTGGGGTGCTCGCCACCGCCTCGTTGACACCGGAGATCTTGCCGGCGAACGGGGCGTAGACCTCGCCCACGGACTTGGTGCTCTCGATCTCGACGACCAGGTCGTCCTTGGCCACTTCTCTTCCCGCCTCGGGCAACTCCACGTAGACCACGTCTCCCAACTGATCCTGGGCGTAGTCGCTGATCCCGATACGCACGGTGGAGTCGTCGATCCGTTTGATCCACTCGTGCTCGTCGGTGTAGAGAAGGTCTTCGGGTACGTTCATCGGCTCTCCTCAGGGCTGGCCGACGACTCTAACTTCGACAAGATCTTCAGCGCGTCACCCGTGTATTGGATCGCCGTCACCCAATACAGCGCCAAGCCGGCGATCGCCCCGACCCATGCGAGAGACAACGTGAGGATCTCGAGAAACGGGATCGCCGCCATGTAGAACCATGCGATCGACGAATAGACGAGGAAGGTCGCCAGCTTGCCGAGCCTGCGGACCTCGAGGGTGCCTCCTTTCCTGGCCGCCAGGCCAAGGGCGACAACGGCCATGTACACCTCACGGACGATCAGAGTCACACCGACGACCATCGGGACGATCCCGGCAATCAGGCCGGCAACCACCGCGGAGGCGATCATCAGCCGGTCGGCCACCGGATCCAAGGCTTTGCCGAGTTTGGTCACCTGCCCGAGACGGCGAGCCAGATAGCCATCCACCCAGTCGGTCGTGGCAACGAGGGCGAACAGGATGGTGGCCCCGGCCACGTTATCGGCGCCAAGCAGGAGCCACCAGAACACGGGTATCGCCGCCAGCCTGACGAATGAGATGACGTTGGGGATCGTGAGGATCTTGTTGGAGACCGGCTCTTCGCTCACCAGGCGGGGAGCGTAGCCCTCAATTTGCGGGAGCCACGTCCCGGATCCCACCGAGACGACCCTGCCAACCGCCGAGCTGGCCCCCGTTTCTCAGTTCCACGCGATCGCTTCGGTAGGCCTCCACGATTTCACTCGTGTAGAGAGGGAGATACGGGAGGTCGTCGGCGAGGATCGACTCCATTTCCCAGAGTGCCTCGTGGGCGGTCAGCTGGGTATGGGCCCCCTGATACCCGGCGAGAGCGGCGGCGAATCGGGCGCTGTCATATCCCGTGTTGTTCAGTGGACCTCCCTCTGCGAAAAGCGCCCCGTAGTGTCTAGGCAAGGCGGGGTCTCCCAGCGTCCAACCGAGCACGTACATGTCGTAGTGGTGCACGCCGTCCTCATCAGGCGTGAATGCCAGATCGACCACCGTGTCGAAGTCGGTGGGAACAGCCCTGGCATCGAATCCGATAGCGTCGAGGATGTCGGCGAGCTCGTCGACATACTGCAGACGGACCGGGTCATATGCGTCGCCCGGAGTGAGGATCGTCAGGGTCTGGGGAGTCACGCCGTCGATCGTGAGCCCCTCTCCGGGGACCAGCACTCCCCCATCGCCCACAGCCGGCTCCTGAGACCATGCGTAACCGGCGTCGCGCAGCCCTCCCAGCGCCGATGCCAGGCGCTCCGTCATGGTTCCGGCGAATTTCTCTTCGATGGCTGCTGCTTCGTCGGGATCGTGCCACCGCTCATTGGCCTGAGGCACCATCGACCAAGCCGGCGCGCCTGCCCCCATAGACGTCGCAACCTCGGCTCTGTCGAGCAGGAGGGCGAGCGCCCGACGGAACGCCGGAGTGGCCATCGGCTCACGGTGCAGGTTGAAGCCCAGGTAGCGAAGGGTGTTGGCCGGGCTCGGCACGACTTCGACTCCCGGCGAGCCCTCGAGCTCTGTGACCGCCGAGAGGCCACGCGGGCTGAGAATGGTGTCGACTGCGTCATTCTTCAGGGCGGCGACGGCAGCCTCCTCGTCGGGGAACACCTTGTAGGTGACGGCATCGGGAACCGGGCTGATCGGATAGCCGGGATTGGCCACGGCCCTGATCTCGTTGTTCCACACATGCTCGATTGCGAGAGGCCCCCCGAACACATCTTGGTCCGCGGGCTCCTCATACAGGCCCGCGACGTTGCCTGCCGCCACGAGCTCCTTCCAGATGTGCTCGGCCATGATCGGAGCCGGCCCGATCCCGTAAGGCCAAACGGACAGCTGGGGTCGGGCGTTGAACTCGATGCGAAGGTGATTGTCGGTCTCGGCGTGCATCGACTCGATGGCAGATGGGAACGCATCTGCCCAACTGCCCCCCAGTTCCAGGCTCCGCACCGCGTCGAATGTGAATACGACGTCGTGTGCCGTTATCGGCTCCCCATCGCTCCATTCGAAGTCGGACCGCAGGTCGATACGAACTCTCCATCCATCCTCATCGAATACCGGCTCGACCATTTCCTCTGCCAACTCAGGGTGCAGGCTCCCCACCGGGCCGGACGCCGAGAACAGGGCAGGCTTGGTCGGCCCGAGGACGTAGGCGTTCCAGACCGACGGCTGCTCGCCATAGAAGGCCCAGAAGTTGTCGGTGCTCACCCCGGAGAGGATTCCGATTCGATAGTGGAACGGCTCCTCGGCTCGAGGCGCCGTTGTAACTGTGCCGCGGGCGGTCGACGACGTCGTTTCATCGACGTCGATCTCTACCGGTCCGGTGTCGCCGCTGGCAGCCAACTGGGTGACCCCGGCGACGACCACGCCGGCGAGGATCACCGATGCGCCAATCGTCCGCAGTGTCTTCTGTGCCAAGAGCCCGACCTCCTCTATTGAGATCGGCACCCGACAAGAGACCCTTGAAGCGGTTCTAAGACACCATCCGCAATCGCTCGATCGCCTCGTCGAGCAATTCCACGTCTTTGCAGAAGGCAAAACGGACCAATCCTGATCCGAGCTCGGGCCTGGAGTAGAAGACACTCGGGGGAATCGTGGCGACTCCCGCCCGCTTCACCAGATTCCTACAGAAGCTTCGGTCGTCGCCTGCGTCGGGATGGCCGGCGAGCATGAAATACGTCCCCTCGGGAACATGTGGCAGGAAACCTGTCGATTCGAGACCGGACGCCAGTCGATCTCTCTTCGCCCGATACCCGGCCCGCATCTCCTCATAGAAGCCGGGCGGAGCATCCATGGCCGCCACAGCACCGTGCTGCACCGGCGTTGGTGTGGTGAACGTGAGGAACTGGTGCGCTGCTCGCAGCCCGGCACTGAGATCGGGAGGGCCGATGGCCCAACCCAGCTTCCATCCGGTCAGCGAGAAGGTCTTCCCAAGCGAAGAAAGAGTGAGGGTGCGCTCCCACATGCCGTCGAGAGCCGCGAGACGACGATGGACGCCGTCGTAGGTCATCTCCTCGTAGACCTCGTCACAGATGGCGAGCACGTTGTGCTCGATGCACAGATCGGCGATCGCTTGCAACTCCTCTTCGCTCATGACCCTTCCTGTCGGGTTGTGAGGGTTGTTGACCACGATGGCCCGCGTCTGGGGCCCGAATGCACCCGCCAGCTCGTCGAGGTCGATAGCAAAGTCGGGCGGCCGGAGGGCGACATAACGGGGTTTCGCCCCTGAGAGCGCGGCATTGACCGGGTAGGCGTCGTAATACGGCTCGAAGAGCACCACCTCGTCGCCCGGGTCGATGAGGCCGAGGAAGCCGGCTGCGAGCCCCTCAGTGCACCCACACGTCACGGTGACCTCTGAGCTCGGATCCAGCTGTCGTCCCAGAAGCGGCCCGTAGCGACGAGCGATCGCCTCACGCAGCGGTTGGATGCCCGGACTCGGCGGGTATTGGTCGTGACCGCCTTCCGCCATGGATCGAGCTGCTGCCTCCTTGACGAACTGGGCGCCGTCCCAATTGGGGAAACCCTGGCCGAGATTGATCGCGTCGTGCTCGAGTGCGAGCTGGGTCATCTCCGTGAAAATGGTCACGCCGAATGGGGCGAGACGATCTGAGATTGGCATCGGCAGGACGATACGGTTTGCTGACCACATGCGTCTAGGATGACACTCCCTACACGGGCGGTGGCTCAGCTTGGTAGAGCATCTGGCTGGGGGCCAGAGGGTCGTCGGTTCAAATCCGGCCCGCCCGACCACAGACTCTCAGGGTCCCACTCCTGTCACACCGGGGTGTCGGGGACGTCTCGAGCCTGCTCAACTGACCACCGGGGGCCAAGAGGTCGTGGGTTCAAATCCCGCCGGCCCGACTATCTAGTCAACGCACTAGTCATTCCGGAGTTACTCCGGATGATCCTCAGGCCTTCCCGTCACACTGGCCGATGTACTCGCATACGGGTATTCGCACCCGCAGCCGATTCATCCATCGGCTGCACTCAGGGGCGAGTTCCTCCTCGCCATCGGCGGCCGGTCCCCTGAGGGGAGTGGACCGGCCATCGGTGGTCCACTCTCAGAAGATCGCGTCCCAGAGCCAGACGACTCCCTGCACGAGACGCCAGCCGAGGTAGAGGACCACGAGCACCACCATCAGCTTGAAGGTCCACGGGGTCTTCAGATCGTCTTGCTCAACCGGTCCGTTCATCTCTTCGATTCCTGGTGACGATGTGAATCGGGGTGCCCGTGAAGTCATGAGCCTCCCGGAGACGATTCTCCAAGAAGCGGAGATAGTCGTCGCCGAGATCGCCTCCGGACACGAAGAGGACGAAGGTCGGCGGCGCCGTGCCTGCCTGGACGACATAGTGCAGTTTGGGACGCCGTCCCTTTCGCACCGGTGGAGGGTGCGCCGCAGTCCAAGCCCTCACCTCGCGATTGAGGAGACCTGTTGGAATTCGGTTCTGCCTGGTCTCCAGGACCACCTCGAGGGCCGCGCCGAGCCGCCGCGTCCGCGCTCCGGTCATGGCCGACATGCGCAGCACCGGCGCCCAGCCGACAAAGGAGAACCGGTCGGGCAGGGATCGCTCGGTGATCTCGCGCTGCTCCTCGTCGAGCGCATCCCATTTGTTGAGCACTACGACGAGCCCGACACCGGCATCAACGATCTCACGGGCGATCCTCTGGTCCTGATGGGTCACTCCTTCGGTGGCGTCGACCATCAGTACGGCGACGTCGGCTCGCTCCAGTGCTTCACGAGCCCGAATCACGGCGTAGAAGTCGGCGTCCTCGGTGATTTGTGGCTTGCGTCGGATACCGGCCGTATCGACCAGCCGATAGGTGATGCCGTCGATGTCCACGTCCACGTCGATGGGGTCCCGGGTAGTCCCGGGACGCTCGGAGACGATGACCCGATTCTCACCGGATAGACGGTTCAGCAGCGTCGATTTCCCGGTGTTGGGACGCCCCACGATCGCGATGCGCGGGACTTCCGCCGCCGGCTCGGACTCGTCCTTGTCGGGAAAGGCGGCCACGACTCGATCGAGGAGGTCGCCCACTCCCCTTCCGTGATACGCGCTCACGGGCCGAGGCTCACCCAAGCCCAGCTTCCAGAATCGGTCGACCTCCCATTCGACCCGGGCGTCGTCCATCTTGTTGACGGCGACGACCACTGGAAGATCGGCACCACGCAGGATGGAGATGACCCCGCTGTCGTCGTCGCTGAGCTCCGCGGTCCCGTCGACCACCAGGATCACGGCGTCTGCGCCGGAGACCGCCCCTTCCGCCTGCTGTCGGATAGACATGTTGAGGTCACCCTCGGGTTTGACCTCCCACCCGCCGGTGTCAACGAGGATGAAGTCACGCCCGGCCCAGTCGGCGTCGAACTGTCGTCGGTCTCTGGTTACCCCCGACATCTCCTCGACCACAGCTGACCGTGAGCCAATGATCCTGTTGACCAGGGTCGACTTCCCGACGTTGGGGCGGCCGACCACTGCGACCACGGGGAGGGTGGCCACTTCTTCAGACGCTGATCAGGTCGAGGGCCTCAGTGGCAGTCCACTCCCGGTCCCTGTCCAGCCAGGAGTTGGCTCCGGGGCGGGAGGCGGTGACCCCTGCCTCGACCAAGGTCTGCAGCGTCGCGACGAACGACCTGAGCTGAGGCGGCAGGGGAAAGTACTCCTCCTCCTCGGTGGCCGACCACAGCTCGAAGCCCTGACTCGGGGCGAGGCGGTCGATCACTTCCTGGACCAGGTGGTCCGGCGCAGACGCCCCGGCGGTCACGCCGACGGTGCTCACGTCCTCGAGCCATTCGTCGCGGATGTCGCCGGCCGAGTCGATTCGATATGAGGGGACATCGTTCTCATGTGACACCCTCACGAGCGCTTGAGTGTTGGACGAGTTGTGGGAGCCGACGACGAGGATCAGGTCGCATTCGGCCGATAGCTGGTTGACCGCCTCTTGACGGTTGGTGGTGGCATAACAGAGGTCGGACTTGCGGGCAGTCTTCAGGTTGGGGAAGCGCTCCGAGGCCTCCCTCATCACCTCCTGCCATTCGTATAGCCCGAGCGTGGTCTGCGCCACCAAAGCCACCTTGTCGTCATCGGCGGGCGCGAACTCGTCGAGACCCCGCTCAGGCTCCACGAGCGTGATCGCCTGGGGCGCCTCGGCGACGGTGCCCACCGCTTCATCGTGACCTTCGTGGCCGATGTAGATGATGTCGTATCCCTTGCGAGACATCATCTTCACCTCGTGGTGGACCTTGGTGACGAGAGGACAGACGGCATCGATGACGACTGCTGCGTGATTGGCCGCAGCTTCCACGACCTCTGGCGCAGAGCCGTGTGCCGACAGCATCAAGGGGGCTCCCTCCGGGACTTCGGATATGTCGTCGACGAAGACAACACCCACTCGCTCGAATGCCTTGACCACCCACTCGTTGTGCACGATTTCGTGGTAGCAGTAGACAGGCCCGTCGAAGATCCTGGTCATCCAGGTGAGGGCCTTGATCGCCATCTCCACCCCGGCGCAGAACCCGCGGGGCTCGGCGAGAAGGACGCGTTGCACGGTCATCGCACCTCATGGTAGGTGGGCTAGGAAGGCTTCAGGACTTCGCCGCGATCAGCCCGACGAGTTGATCCACCACCTCTTCGAGAGAGAGCTCAGACGTGTCGACCACGATCGCCTCGTCCGGGATGCGCAACGGCGATGCGGTCCGACTCGAGTCGAGCCGATCCCGACGATTGAGGTCGACGAGGACCTCGTCGAAGGGCTCTCCGGTCTCCAACGCCCTCCGCCGGGCTCGCACCTCGGGGGAAGCGTCGAGGAAGATCTTCAATGCCGCATCGGGGAAGACCACGGATCCGATGTCACGGCCCTCGACCACCCCGCCCCCGTGCTCGGCCACCCATTCCCTCTGCAGCTCCACCAGGTGCTCTCTCACCCCAGGATGAGCAGAGACTGCCGAGACGGATGAGGTCACAGGGTCGGTCCTGATCTCGGCTGACACGTCCCGTCCATCCAGGTACATTCGCCCGTCCTCCTGGCTCATGGTCAGGTCGGTCACGACGGCGACGACTGACTTCTCGTCAGACGGGTCCACACCGGCCTCGAGGACGGCCAGGGTGGTGGCGCGGTAGAAGGCGCCGGTGTCCAGATGGGGAAGGCCGGCCCTCTCGGCGAGCTGTCTGCTGACGGTGCTCTTGCCGGTCCCTCCAGGCCCATCCAACGTGACGATCATCTGTAACACGGAGCGGGAGGATAGGAGGGGCCAATGTGCAGGAGGAGTCCCCGGCTCCGGAGGGGTTGTCCGACTTGGGGGGAATTCGGACAATGGGGGCGAAGTCGGAACCGGGGCCCTCCCGCGACGACAAAGATAGTGATAACGATTGCTCCCTGCTGGCTTATGCCCTCGTCACGGTGTCCAGGAACACCCAGAAGCCCGGCCAGGTCTTGTTGACGACTTGGGAATCGGCGATCTGGATGCCGGCAACACCTGAACCCGCCGTCGCCATCGCCATGGCGATCCTGTGGTCACCGTGAGGGTCGATGACACCGCCATGGAGATCACCCGGCGTGACGATCAGGGTGTCACCGTCGATGTCGGCCCCACCACCCACCCGCGTGATCTCCTCGCTGATCGCGACGAGGCGGTCTGATTCCTTGAGACGCAGGGAATGGAGCCCGGAGATGCGAGTAGGCCCGGTGGCGAAGAGAGCGACGACCGAGACGGCGAGGGCACCATCAGGTGCGTCGGACATGTCTACATCCACGCCTGAGAGCTCCGCACCACGTGCGTCCACCGTCACACTCCGGGGGTCCCAGTCGACCCGGCACCCCATGTCGGCGAGGACGGCGGCGACCCGTAGGTCTGGCTGCCAACTGCTCTCCCCCAGGCCTTCGATCACCACCCTCCCCCGCGTGATAGCGGCCATGGCCATGGGATAAACCGCGGCGGACGCGTCGGGCTCGATCACGATGTCGGACGCCTCGTAGCCGCGGTTGGCGATCTCGAATCCGGTTGTCGTCCTCTCGATAGTGGCGCCGAACCTCCGCATGATCGACGCCGTGCCCTCCAGGTAATCCGCCGAGCCAATGAGGCCTTCGAGCTCCAACGAGCAAGGCTCATGCATGATCGGAGCTACCAGCATCATCGCGGTGGCGAATTGGGAGCTCTCCGAACAGTCGACGACCACACGACCACCCCAAAGACGGCCCCGACCTGTGACTTCGATGGGGAGACGGTCCCCCCTCACCTCGACCCCCTGCGATCGGAGAGCATCGACCACACCGCTCATGGGTCGCTCGGGCAGCCGACCTCTCCCCACGACAAGGGTCACCCCGTCGAGTGAACCGGCGATCGCCAGCAGGATCCGCGCCGACAGCCCGGACTCATTGGCGTCGATCGGCCGCCCGGGAGGGCTGAACCTTCCCCCCTGCCCGTCCACGGTCCAAGGTTCGGTGCCGGTCTCGATCGAGATGCCAAGACCACGCAACGACTCGGCCATCGCTTCCGGGTCCTCGGCCAGCAGCGGCGCATAGAGATGAGAGCGGCCGTCTGCGAGTGAGGCGGCGGCCAGAGCGCGCACCGTCTCCGACTTGGAGCCTGGAGGTCGAACGCGGGCGTCCAGCGGTGCCTCGAACGGCGCGATGTCGCGAGGGGGCGAAGTCATGGGCCCGCCAGCATCCGCTGAATGTCGGCAGCGGTCAAACGCCGGTAGGCCCCCGGCCGGAGCTTGGAGTCGCTCAGACCCCCGATGGCAGTCCTGACCAGCCTGGTCACCGGGTACCCGACCGTATCGAGCATTCTCCTCACCTCCCGATTCCTGCCCTCCATCATCACCATCTCGATCATCGACCGACCTCTTCCCGCGTCGATGAGCCGGGCAGATTCGGCGCGTGCCGGGCCGTCGTCGAGATCGACCCCTTCGCTCAACTGGCGGAGCGCCCACTTGGTGATCTCACCATCGAGCTCGGCGACATAGCGCTTGGAGACCCCAAAGCTCGGATGGGTGACCCGGTTGGTGAGCTCACCATCGTTGGACACCAGGATGAGCCCCTCGGAGTCGGCATCGAGACGGCCGACCGGGTACAACCTCTTCGACGACTCGATCAGATCGACCACGGTGCGCCGGCCCCGAGGGTCCGAGGCCGAGCTGATCACCCCAACCGGTTTGTTGAGGAGATACGTCTCCAGATCGGCAGACACCGGAACCGGGGCCCCGTCGACAGTGAGGACGTCTTTGTCGGGGTCGACCCGGTCCCCCAGGACGACAGGTTCGCCGTTGAGCCGGACTCGCCCGGCCTCCATGGCCTCCTCGGCGGCGCGCCGCGACATCAGCCCGGCGTTGGCTATCGCCTTCTGAATGCGGATTCGCTCCGCCACGGCTCAGTCGGAGGTGGCAGGGCCGATGCCCGGCCGAATCGAGTCCTCGAGAGTGTCGACGAACTGAGCAGGGGGCACGTGGTCTGCGAGAGGGGGCAGGTTCGCCAAGTCGTCGATTCCGAGCTTCTCGAGGAAGAGCTCGGTGGTTCGGTAGACGGCCGGGTTCCCAGGGATACTGAGGCGCTCCTTCTCTTCGACCAGGCCAAGACGCTCCAGGGTGCGCACCGCCGAATCGGAGTCGACACCCCTTATCTCCGCGATCTGGCCTCGCGAGACCGGTTGGCGATATGCGACGACGGCAAGTGTCTCCATCGCAGCCGGTGACAGCTTGCGTGCAGTGGCCGAAGAAGAGAAGCGTTCCAAGTAGGGGTACGCCTCGGGATGGCTGTAGAGCCGCCAGCCGCCGGCAGCGGACTTCAGGACCAGCCCGGACTCGCGCTCCTCCATCTCGGTGCCGAGCGTCTCCAGCAACTCCTCCACCCGCGGCACAGGGAGCTCGAGAACCTCGGAGAGCTCGGTGATCGGCACTGGATGCTCTGTGACGAACAGGACTGCCTCGAGAGCGGCAATGTCTCTCACGACGCCCACTCCGAGGAGAGGTCGATCGAGCCGTCCTCGAGGTGGCGCACCTCGATGGCGGCAGTCCAATCGGTCTGGCTGACTTCGATCAGACCCCATCGAGCCATCTCGAGCAATGCCAGGAAGTACGCAGCCACCTCAACCGGCCGGTTGCAATGCTCTGTGAGATCTTCGAATGAAGCGAAGGTGTGCGCCCTGAGCCGCTCCTGCAGGTCTTCGATTGCCAGCTCGACCGAGGGCAGGTCGAGATCGAGATGGTCGAGATCGGGCTCTGCGCCGGCGCGTGAGAATACGCGTGAGGCGAGCGCGGCCAGGCCATCCGGGCCTATGGGAATGGTGATCTCGGGGATGGGGGCGATGATCTTCTGATCGAGCCCGGAGACGCGTGGCACGAACCGGTTGCCGTCTTGGAGCCTCCGCCGGAGCACTGCGGCGACGTCTTTGAACGTGACCGACGCCAGGAGCCGGGAGAGCAGTCGGTCTCTCTCCTCTGCGAGCGCGAGCTCGTCATCGAGGTCGAAGTCAGAGGGCCTGGGCAGCAGTGACTGGGCCTTGAGCTGGACCAGTGTGGCCGCGATCAAGAGGAACTCGGAGGTGACGTCGAGATCCAATTCGCGCATCTCGTCGATGAACGACAGGTACTCCCCCACCACTCCGGTCAGCCCAACCGCCGTGATCTCCACCTGATGTTTCGTTATGAGCTGCAAGAGGAGGTCCAGGGGGCCTTCGAACACCGTCGTCCGGACGTGAAACGTCATTGGATCATCGAGGTTATCCGCCCCGGGCGGCGAGACCTCGCTTTTGGAGGCTGGTCGGCGTCCACCAGCAACTGCCACGTGGCCGGATCGATCGTGGGGGGCCGTTTCCCATGGTGGTGCATGGCGAAGTCGATGGCCAGCGCCGGCGCCCCGAGACGGGCCAGTTCACCTGCGCCGTTCAAGCCGTGGTCGCGGTAGGCGCCCATCCGATCGCCGAGGGGCAATCCGAAGAGGATCATGAGCGATGCCGCCGATCGGCCGAGAACACCGAGACGGGCGTGACGCTTTCCCACATCGTGCAGGAGGGCGGCCACCACGATCTCGCGGTCGCTGCCGTCGGCGGCCACGATCACCAGGGCGGCGTGATAGCCGTGACGCTGGTCAGCGGGGCTCTGCTCGAAGAAGACGCCGGCCAGCTCGGGGGTGAGCCAGGACCTGACGGCTGCCCGCTCGGACTCTGTCAACGGTTTCGCAGAGGCGACGTCGAAGAAACGTCGGAACAGGTGGGCCGGTGAGCCCGGCAATTCAGCTGGCTGCCTTCTTCTTGCAGTCGATGCAGAGGATCGATGCGGGCCGGAACTCGAGACGATCCGGACTGATGTCGGCACCACAGTTGTCACAGGTGCCATAGGTCCCGGCTTCGATGTGGGCGAGGGCCGAGTCGACATCGTCGAGCTGGCTCTTGAGCGACTCGACCAGGCCGAGGACCTCCGTGCGCTCGGCGGTCACCGAAGCGGCGTCGGCGAAGCTACCCCCGAAGTCGATGTCCGATCGAAGGTCGCCCGATTCGGCGGCACCCAGCTCGTCGAGCTGATGTATGAGTTGTTCACGCTCTTCGTTGAGAGCCTTCTTGGCGTTTGCGATGTCGAGCGCCATTACCTACTCCTCGGGTGAGCCTCGACGTAGATCTCCATCACGTGTGCAGGACTGACTCGTGTATAGACCTGGGTTGTCGTAATCGTAGCGTGACCCAGCATCTCTTGTACGGTTCTCAGATCTGCGCCCCCTTCGACCATGTGCGTGGCCGCAGAGTGCCGGAGGACATGCGGCGATACCCGTCTCGGTTCGATATCGGCCGCGGCGGCGTGCTTTTTGACGATGTCGAACACCGCCTGACGACTGAGACGGCGTCCTCTCAGGTTGATGAACACGGGATCACCCGCGCTCTTGCGGCTGATCATCGAGAGTCTGTCAGGTAGCCAGGCCCCAATCGCCTCGACGGCCTTGGTCCCCAGTGGCACGAGACGCTGCTTGGAGCCTTTCCCCGTGACCCTGGCCACCTTGTCCTCGAGGTCGAGGTCACTGAGGTCGATGCCCACCGTCTCCGAAACCCGGGCCCCGGTGCCGTACAAGAACTCGAGAAGGGCGCTGTCACGTCGAGCTGCCGCACTCCCCGCCCCAGGGGCCTCGACGAGTGCAATCGCCTCGTCGATCGTCAATGCCTTGGGGAAAGGGTCGGGGCGTCTCGGAGAGTCGACGAGAGCAGTCGGATCTCCTACCCGAAACCCCTCCGTGACCAGGAACCGGTGAAGTCCCCGGACCGAGGCGATCTTGCGTGCGACGGTCGAGTCGGCGAGGTCGCTCCGACGCAGGTCGCTGACGAAGCCCGACACCGCGTCGTCGTCGGGCTCCCGGCCCTCGAGGAATCGGAGGTACTGACTCAGGTCGCGGGTATATGCCGCGATCGTGTTTGGCGAGAGGCCGCGTTCGACGCGCAGGGCGACGAGATACTCCTCCACCCCGGTCTCGAGCGAGACCCGGCCCTCGCTCACAATGTTGCTATCGCCTCCATGGGAGCCACGTGAGTGACGCCGAGGCTCTCGGCCACTCCCGGGTGACAAACCTGATCTCCGACGAGGTTGATGCCGGATTGGAGCTCGGGGTGGGCGATCAACGCCCTGTCGACACCGTCGTGGGCCATGCGCACGAGATATCGGAGTGTGGCGTTGGTGAGGGCATAGGTCGAGGTGTGAGGCACTGCCCCCGGGATGTTGCCCACCGCATAGTGGAGGACGTCGTGCAACTCGTACACCGGGTTGGAGTGGGTCGTCTCCCTCGAGGTCGCGAAGCAGCCACCTTGGTCGATGGCCACGTCGACCAACACGGCCCCGCGCTTCATCGACTTGACCATGTCCTCGGTCACCAGCTTCGGTGCCGAAGCGCCCGGGACGAGAACGGTCCCGATCACCAAGTCGGCATCGAGGACCCGCTCTTCGATGGTGAGCTTGTTGGAGTGGAGCGTGACGACACGGCCCCGATAGAGAGAGTCGATGGAACGCATCTTCCGGGAGTCGGTATCGAGCACCACGACGTCACCCTGCATCCCCATGGCGATCACAGCGGCGTTGGAGCCGGCAATGCCGCCGCCGACGATCACCACCTTGGCCGGGCTCACCCCGGCGACCCCCCCGAGGAGGATCCCGCGGCCGCCTTGTGACTTCTCCAAGAAGTAGGCACCGGCTTGGGTCGCCATCCTTCCGGCGATCTCCGACATCGGGGCCAGGAGGGGCAGGGAGCCGTCGGGAAGCTGAACCGTCTCGTAGGCGATGGCAACGATCCCGCGCTTGGCCAGACCGGCGGCGAGATCGGGGTAGGCGGCGAGGTGGAGGTATGTGAAGAGGATCTGGCCCTCTCGGAACATCTCCACCTCGGAGGCCTGAGGCTCTTTCACCTTCAGGATCATGTCGGCCTCACCGAACACATCAGCGGCGGTGGGGACGATGGTGGCCCCTTGGGCGGCGTACTCCTCGTCGTGGATGGTGGAGCCTTCGCCGGCCCCTGTCTCGATCAAGACACCGTGGCCGCGGTCGGTCAGCTCTCGGACGCCGATCGGTGTGATCGCTACCCGGTACTCCTCTGTCTTTATCTCCCTGGGAACACCGACGATCAAGGGCTCACACTGCTTTCCGACGACTCGACGATGACCGAGAGCCCGTCACGTCGCTCCGCCGCAGCCTGGATCAGGCCCATGAAGAGAGGATGGGGCTCGTCGGGCCTCGAACGGAACTCGGGATGGGCCTGGGTGGCCACGAAGTAGGGGTGGTCCATCAGCTCGATGTATTCCACCAGATTGTCGTCGGGAGAGAGACCGGAAAGCCGCATTCCTGCACCCTCGAGATCCTTGCGGTATCGGTTGTTGACCTCCCAGCGGTGCCGATGGCGCTCGTAGACGAGCTCCTTGTCGTATACCGCCCTCACCTTGGAGCCTTCAGCGAGTTTGGCCGCATAGAGACCGAGACGCATGGTCCCTCCCATGTCTTCGACATCCTCTTGACTCGCCATCAGGTCGATGACCGGGTCGGGGGTGGACGGGTCGAACTCCGTGCTGTTGGCGTCGGACATCCCCAACACCGAGCGGGCGAACTCGATGACGGCGCACTGGAGGCCGAGACAGAGGCCGAGCAGGGGGACATCGTTCTCCCGTGCGTGCCGTATCGCCTGGATCTTCCCCTCGACGCCGCGATAGCCGAAGCCCCCGGGGATGACGATGCCGTCGAGGTCCTCGAGGTAGGAGTCGGACAGAAGACCGGTGAGCTCGTCGGACGGGACCCATCTGAGGTCGAGCTTCAACCCGTGGGCGGCCGCAGCGTGACGCAGCGACTCCGCCACCGAGAGATAGGCGTCGGGGAGATCGACGTACTTGCCGACGATGCCCACAGTCACCGCGTCCGTCGACGACGCCGCCTTGTCGACCATCGCTCTCCACGATTCCAGGTTGGGCGGCCCCGTGACCAGGCCCAACCGGTCGCAGACGACATCGTCGAGCCCACCGGCGTGGAGGGTCAGCGGCACCTCGTAGATGTCGGCGGCGTCCGGCGCGGCGATGACAGCCCGCGGCTCGACGTCGCAGAAGAGACTGATCTTCTTCCTGACCGATTCGTCGATGTCCCTGTCCGAGCGGACGATGATCACATCGGGGTGGATCCCCTTCGAGCGCAACTCGGCTACCGAGTGTTGGGTCGGCTTGGTCTTGAGCTCCTCTGACGTGGCAATGAACGGGACCAGGGTGACGTGGACGAACATCACGTTGGATCGCCCGATCTCGTTTCCGAACTGGCGGATCGCCTCGAGGAACGGGAGGCTCTCTATGTCACCGACGGTTCCACCGACTTCTGTGATGACCACATCGACATCGTGCTCGCCCACCCGGCGAACTCTCTCCTTGATCTCGTTGGTCACGTGAGGGATCACCTGCACGGTGTCGCCCAGGTAGTCGCCTCTCCGTTCCTTCTGGATCACGGAGAGATAGACAGAGCCCGCGGTGACGTTCGAGGTGCGACGGAGATTCTCTCCCGTGAAACGCTCGTAATGGCCGAGGTCGAGGTCGGTCTCACCGCCATCGTCGGTCACGAAAACCTCGCCGTGCTGGAACGGGTTCATGGTGCCTGGGTCGACGTTGATGTACGGATCGAGCTTCTGATTCACCACGTGAAGCCCACGCGACTTGAGCAAGCGGCCCAACGAGGCAGCGGCGATCCCTTTGCCGAGACTGGAGACGACGCCACCCGTGACGAAGACGTACTTGGCGGGGTCGGGAGAAGGGCTTCGGTTCTCGGGAGGCGGTTCAGTCGAGAAAAGTGGCCCGTCCATGACGGGATGCCACAGTAGCACCGGTCCGCCGACTATCCGAGCTTTGAACCGTTCTGTGAAGATCCGTCGCGAAGGGGTCGCGAAGGATCTTCACAGAACAGTCTTGGACCCGTCTACGCGCCCCGGCGCGCCCCCTCGAGGAGCTCTGCGGCGGCGGTTCGGCCTGCTTCGCTGTCGGGGAGTCCGGCGAGCATGCGCGTGATCTCGGTCACCCGCTCGTCGCCAGCGACGAGACGCACTCGGGCCGGCCCATCGTCGACCCGCTCCACCACGAAATGAGTGTCGGCATGAGCGGCGACCTGGGGAAGGTGGGTGACACACAGCACCTGGCTGGCCCTCGCCAACTCTGCGAGCTTTGCTCCCATCGCCAGTGCGGTCTTGCCACCGATCCCCGTGTCCACCTCGTCGAAGACGAGTGTGGAGGCGTCGTCGGCCCGCGTTGCGAGACGGAGAGCGAGCACCAGACGCGACAGTTCGCCTCCTGACGCCACGACGGCGACGTCTCCGGGCTCGAGCCTCGAGTCGGAGGCGAAGGACATGACCACCCGATCGGCGCCTGACGGTCCCGGTTCGACCTCCCTGACCTCGAGATCGACTCGGGCCGAGCCCAAGCCGAGGTCGGTGAGGTGCTCAGACATTCTCGCCGAGACGATGTCGGCCACCTCCTGGCGGGCCAGGCTCAACTCTGTCGCCCGAGCCCTGACCTCTCCCTTGCAGCGATCGACCAACTCGTCGACGTGTTCCGAATCCCTGATCAGATCGTCCAACTCGTCGGCGCGACGTCGGACCTCGTCGCCGTAGGCGACCACCTCAGCGAGGGTGCGGCCGTACTTCCTCTTCAGATCCCCGATGGCGGTGAGCCGCGCCTCCAGCTCCTCGAGGTGGGAGGGATCGAGATCGAGACTCTCGCCGGCGAGACGGGCGGACCGGCCCAGCTCGCTGACGGAGGCGGCGACGCCTTCGGCATCGGCCCCCAGCTCACTCAGGGAGGGATCGAGCCCGATCGCCTTTCTTAGCCGAGAAACCACCTCCCCCACCTCGTCGGCCATCGACTCGACGAGCCTGGTCGTGTCGCCCAAGTGCTCCCTGATCTCCTCGATGTTGCGCAGCCGGGACACGTCTGCCTCGAGTGTCTCGTCGAGACCCGGCTCGAGTCCGGCGCCGGCGATCTCGGATGCCTGATATCGGGCGAGGTCGAGCTCCCTTGCCAGTGCCAGCTGGTCGCCACCCAGCCGTTCCCGCCGGTCCAAGGCATCTTGGAGGGCGGCCCACGCACCGTCGTACCCATCCAGGCTCCTGCGTCCCGCCTCGTCGAGGACAGAGTCCAGTAGATCGAGAAGACGTGCCGGTTTGCTCATCGACAACTGCTCGTGTTGCCCGACGATCTCGACCGTGGGCCCGAGGCGTTCCTGCAGTGTCGCCGCCGACACGAGCGTGCCCTCGAGGTGGGCTCTGCTCCTCCCGTCCCGGGGGACGATGCGGCTGGCACCCATCTCGTCATCGCCGACGATGACCAGCCCGTCGGCCTGGGCCTCCTCACCGTACGGTCCCACTGCACCGGAGTCGGCCTTGTGACCGAGGATCAGACGCAGGCCCCCGAGGAGCAGCGTCTTTCCCGCCCCCGTCTCGCCAGTGATGACGGTGAAACCAGGAGAGGGATCGATCGCGGCATCTTCGAGAACGCCGAGATTGGCGACCCTGAGATGCTCCAGCGTCATTCGAGGCCGAACTTCTGTCTCACCAGGCCCGGGAAAGTCGTCGAACCGAAGGTCACGAACCGCGCCGGACGCTGCCCCCGGCTGATATCGACCGTCTCTCCTTCCGCGATTTGACCCAGATCGGTCTTGTCGACATTCACCCTGACCAGGCGATCGGTCCGGGCGGTCACGCCGATCTCGGCGTCGGCCGGCAGGACCAGGGGCCGGTCGAACAGGGAGTGACTGGCCACCGGGGTCAGGACGAGGGCCTCCACCCCTGGATCGACCACGGGGCCACCCGCCGAGAAGGAGTAGGCCGTGGAGCCGGTGGGAGTGGCCACGATCAGGCCGTCGGCTCGATAGGTGGCGAACTCGGTCCCATCGATCACGACAGTGAGACTGACCAGCCGGGTGCTGTCGACCTTTTCGACGACGACGTCGTTGACACCAACGGCGCTGACACCGCCGATCGCTGCCGACACGGTGAGCCTGGTGTGCACCTCGAACTCGCCGGTGACCAGTCGTTTCACCACTGCGGCGACGTCGTCAGGCTCGGCCTCGGTCAGAAAGCCCAGTGTGCCGAGGTTGAAGCCGAGCACTGGCACATCGAAAGCAACGGCGTTCTGCACCGCCGCCAACATGGTGCCGTCGCCGCCAACGGCCAGGATCATGTCAGGAACCGCCTCGGGATCTCCTACGACAGAGCCTCCGGCTCCCTCGATCTCCTCGGCGAGGCGATCGGCGAACTCTTGGGTCGCAGGTCTTCCCCCTCGAACGTGGAGAGAGAACCTCACGCTTCGTCCGTCCCCTCGAGCAATCGCGAGAGCAGTTCGACCAGGTCGGCCGCAGGCTCGGGGAGGTCGGCCGGATCCACCGTCTCCAGCTTTTCGAGGGCCAGGTTGATTTCGTCGATCTGTTCCTGGGAGAGATCCATGTCTTGGTCGATTATGACGGTTGAGGGTGACGAAGCACTAGATCTACGGCCTCGGAGAAGTCGGCCGCCACCAGGTCGACGCCGGACGCCGCGTCGGCCTCGATGCGAGATGTGATCCCGGTGAGGACGAGCACTGATCGCCAACCCGGCTCGGCGATCGCCATGGCGATGTCCGTGTCGAGCCGATCCCCGATGACCCACACCTCACCGTCGACTCTCGAGCGAATCAGGTCACGCATCGCCGTGTTGGGTTTGCCGGCGACCTCAGGCGTGGCGTCGGCCGACACTGCTATCGCGGCGACGATGGCGCCGCATCCGGGAGCCAATCCGTGCTCGGTGGGAAATGTCGAGTCGTCGTTGGTGGCGATGAATCGGGCGCCGTTTCGCACCGCCAGCATGGCGTCCCTGATGATGTCGTAGGAGAGCGACCGCAAGAGACCGACGACGACGGCACCGGCCAAGGCGGGGTCGTCGGTCATGTCGAACCCTGCGCTGGAGACCTCGGAGCGGAGCCCGTCCTCACCCACCACCAAGACGGGGCCATCTCCTTGCTCGAGCAATGTCATCGCTGCCATACCCGAGGTGAGCACCTGACTGCCGCTGATCTCGACACCGGTGAGGAGGGAGATCTTCTCCGCCGTGGCCTCGGGGGTGCGTGTGGAGTTGTTGGTTATGAAGAAGAGGGACCGGCTCGCGGCGCTCAGCCGCTCCAGTGCATCAGGCACCCCCGGCACGGCCTGCCCACCGCGGTAGATCACGCCGTCGAGATCGCAGAGGATGGTCAAGAGCCCATGAGATGGGCGAAGATCGTCTGGTAGAGCGTGGTGGTGCGCTCGACCGACTCGACGGACACTCTCTCGTCGTGCCCGTGGAAGAGGGCCAACATCTCGGAGAAGTCCATACGGTCGTCGAAGAGACCCACGCCGTAGGCGATCGTGCCCTTCTTCCGCCAGAACCTGGCGTCAGTGGCGACGTTCATCATCATGGGGAGGAGTCGACGATGCCCTTCGAGAGACTCGACGCTGTCGGCGATCGCATCCCAAAGGGGGTTTCCTGCGGGGCTGAACGTTGCCTCGAAGTCCTGGATCGGTTCGATCTCGATGTCGTCGCGCGCCCCTCCCATCGCCTTGTACAGATAGGAGTCGACGAAAGAGCGGTCGACCCCGGGGAGAGCGCGGATGTCGATGTTGGCGGCAGCCTGGCTGGCAATGACGTTCGACTTGACGCCGGAGTGGAGCACGTTCGGGCTGATCGTCATGTGGGTCACGGCGTGGGCGTATCGAGCGAAGAGTGGGTCGTCGACTGCGAACGTGTCGATCGCCTCGTCGATCCGGTCAGGGTCGACGAGAGCCGCCTTGATCTGGACGGGCAGATCGAGTGCGGAGACGAACTCTTCCCACTCGTGGGTGATCATCACCGGCATCTCCTCGGAGAAGACGCCGTGAAGGGCTTCGACCATCTTGCGAAGCGCATTGTCGGATCCGTAAGGGGCCGAGCCGTGACCCGGGGTACCCACCGAGCGCAGCAGAGACCAGAAGGCGCCCTTCTCCCCCGTCGCCACCGGGATGACCTGCTGGTTGGCGTACGACACCGGCGGGTAGGCGACTTCGGTGAGCATGAAGTCGACCGCCACGTCGTCCCAACGCTGCTCGGTCAGCGGCATGGCGCCGAGAGCTCCCCCGGCCTCTTCGTCGGCTAGAGCCACGAACAAGAGATCCCCTCGCGGCGTGGCCTGCCCGGTGATGTATGGGCGGACGGCCACCGCCATCGAGGCGGTGACGTTGAGCATGTCGACGGCGCCGCGGCCGTAGATGAAGCCGTCGACGACCTCGGCGCCGAAGGGATCCTGTGTCCAGCCTGACGCCTCGACCGGCACCACGTCGATGTGGGGAGATAGGCCAAGGGACGGGGCTTGAGGGTCAGAGCCTTGGATCCGGTAGATGAGTGATTGACGACCTGGTGCCGGTTCGAAGACCTCGCCCTCGACACCGAAGTACTCCTGAAGGGTCGCCACCGAACGGTGCTCGTGGCCGCTCTCCGCGCTGCCGTCGTTGACACAAGCGTTGCGAATCAGACTTCTGAGGAGATCGACCGCCTCGGTGCTCATCCGCGCAGGGTATCCAGTAGGTCGTACATGGTGGGGGTCAGGGAGTAGCCGGACGTGTCGGCCAAGGAAACCCATCGCACGTCGTCTGCATCGTCGGCTGCGGCGAGCTGGCCGCCAATCACGGACGCGGCGAAGTCGACGAGGACCAGATGATGGTCGTCGTCGATGTGCTCGCCGACCCAGATCACGTCACCCACATCGACATCGAGCCCGGTCTCCTCGCGTGCCTCTCGACGGGCTGCCTCACGCATGGTCTCACCGCGCCGCACCTTGCCCCCCGGCACCGCCCAGAGCCCTTTCCCGGGGTCACGGCCCCGCTGCACCAGCAGGATCGCGCCGTCGGACACGATGACGACGCCGACGCCCACGAGCGGATGGTCACTCACGGTCATCATCGTGATGCATGACGATGGATCGGGCCGAGAATCCGCCTGACTCGAAGAAGTTCTTGGCGAGGCGGTGCCCTGGTAAGACGTGGGCGTCGAACTTGGTGATCCCCCGTTCTCTGAGCATCCGAAGCGCGACATCTCTCATCTCCTCGCCTACAGCCACCTCACGGGCCCCCTGGTCGACATAGATGAGCCTGATAGCCCCAACTTCCTCACCGTCGGCCTGGGCGAGGAGACGTTCCACGCGCGCGATCAAGAATCCGAAGGGATAGCCATCGACCTCCCCGATCAGGGCGATCGTGTCGGGATCGTCGACCGCCGTCCGCAACGAGTCGATCACCGGCTCGTCGAGACCGTCGGCCACGGGCCACATCTTGTGCAGACCCGTCATCTCGCGCTCTAGCGACCGGTAGAGCGACTCGAGCGTCTCCAGGTCCTCGAGCCCGGCCCGACGTGCCTCGACCCTCATGCCTTGGTCGCGCCGAATCGCCTGCTCAACCCCCAAACTGTGACAAGGCGCATGGCCTCGAGCACGATCGGCATCCCCATCTTCGATGTGCCACGGGTGCGATCCCGGAAGCTGATGGGCACCTCGGCGATCCTCATGCCTGCCTGGTGGGCCCGCCAGGCCATCTCCACCTGGAACCCGTACCCGGACGCCTCCGCCTGGCCGTAGGGAAGTCGTCGCAAGGCACCCGCCGCATAGGCGCGAAAGCCGGCGGTGGCGTCTCGAA
>Ga0299914_10000569_pt1 | contig 22451 bp, 22 predicted proteins | sample RVTome_10_FD_201361 | JGI IMG/M metagenome (GOLD analysis project Ga0299914, IMG submission 201361) | Soil microbial communities from uranium-contaminated site in the Upper Colorado River Basin, Wyoming, United States - RVT153D57 (version 2) ...
TGACGCGATGAGACGGCTGGAATCCAGCGCCGCCCGGGCGAGCGGCCTCGACGACTGGGTCGAGGGAACCCGCAGTGCCCTCGACGGCCTCGAATCGGCTTTGCGGCGACACGTCGCCGATATCGAGAGACCCGGCGGTCTGTTCGATGAGGTAACCGAGCGCGCCCCGCATCTCAAAGTCGACGTCGACATGCTTCGGACCGAACATCAGGATCTGATGAATATATGCCACGCAGCCGTGACGATTGTCCGCGACCCCGATGCTGACACCGGCGAGCTTCGTAGCAAGGCGATGAGCCTTCTGGGCCGTCTCGTCATCCACCGTCAACGCGGGTCGGAGCTGCTCTTCGACACCTACAACGTGGATCTCGCAGCCGCCAACTGATGTCTAGTGTCCGGTCCGAAGCGGCGATGACAGCGGTCTGAGGCACAGACCCGTATCCGGGTGATCACGTGACCGCACGGGTAGGCACCAGGTTGCGTTCCAACCGGCCGGAACGCATCCATCGACATAATCCTCCCGCGACACCCCCTCGACCACCTCATAGGCGAACGACCCGGTCTGCGCCCAGGGCGTGAGGACAACCCGAAGAGTCTCCAGATACTCGAACGCAGCGTCTCGACCCCTCCACTCGTAGATGCCCCGGTAAAACCCGGTTTCCCGATCGGTAAGCCAGAGCTTGGTGTGGAACCCGCGGTGTGCCGCAAATAGGACTGTGTTCAACAGAGACTCGACCCGAAAGGCAAAATGCCAGAAACGGCTCATCCCGATGAAACGCAGACGGAATCTCACGGCCAACAAGACGAGATCATCGGCCCGGGTTGGTCCGGTGGCAGTCTCCCGATATATCTGCGATGCGGTCCCATCGGCAAACCTGATCGTGCGGCCCAAGTTGCCAGTTGGCATGGTGACCTCGTTTCGCGCCAGCATCACCAATGTGCGGCTCACGCAGCGCGTCTCCGCGAGCAGTACTGAGTGCGACTTCAAGGAGACCGTCGACGGCGTCTTCTTCTCGAGATCATCGGGCATGTCGCCAGCATCTCTCCACCGGGGGTTTTGGGCCAGAGGCAAAGGTCCCGTCGATCCCACCCTGGTGGCTCTGCTCGCGCGTTCAGCGGCTGCTTGTGTTCTGGCTCCCGGTCACGGCCTCGAACCTGGCCACGAAAGCCGCCGCTTCACTGCGCCGTGACATTCCCAACTTGGTCAACACGCTCGACACGTAGTTCTTCACCGTCTTCTCGGCAAGACCCATCCGGTCGGCGATCTCACGATTGGTCAGACCTTCTGCAAGGTGTGTTGCCAGGTCCCGCTCCCGAGGAGACAACGGAGACAACAGGCGCGCCGACCCGGAGGGACGACCGCTCTGGTCGAAGATCAGCTCCCCCGACATCACCCTTCTCAGATCGTCCATCAGCTCAGAGGCACGTGCGCTCTTCAACACATATCCGGAGGCACCGGCGGTCACGGCGGCCGCTAGCGCCACCTCATCGGCATAAGAGGTGAGAACGAGTACCTTCACGTGCGGGAACCGTTTCAGGATCTCGCTACAGGCTGAGATCCCGGAACGGTCGGGGAGACGGACATCCATCACGACAAGATCAGGACTATCGATCTCAGCTCGACGCACGGCCTCTCCGGCAGTTCCGGCTTCGGCCACGACCACAAGGTCGTCCTCGAGCTCAATCAGTCTCTTGAGCCCGGTGCGAACGACCTGATGATCGTCGACCAAGAGGATCCGCACCGGCCGCGTTAATTGTTCGAGAGCGGACATGGTGCTCGACCTCTATCTCTACTTCAGTAGCCGACCGCCGTCGACAACGATGAGCTCACCGGTCACGTAGTCAGCCGCCGGCGAGGCAAGGAACAGAGCCACCTTGGCGATGTCGTCGGGCTCACCCATCCTGCCAAGAGGGATCGATGCGGCGAACTGGTTCATCATCGCCTGCATTTCCTCCGGGCTCATCTCGCTTCCCTGCAAGGGAACGGCCGTCCCTTCGGTGGTGATGCCCCCAGGAGCTATCGCATTGACAGCTATTCCGTGTTGGGCCACCTCGAGAGCGAACGCCTTGGTGAACATGAGCACGCCGCCCTTCGACGAGTCGTAGGCGGCCAGGCCGATCATCGACGGATGCAAAGAATCGATCGATGCGACGTTGATGATCTTGCCCCCCGAGCCCTGTTCGATCATCTGTTTCGCCGCCGCCTTCGAGGCGAAGGCGAGCCCCGTGAGATTGATGTCGAGGACCCGCTGCCAGGACTCCCGCGTCTGGTCGAGCAGAGGGGTCATCGGGTAGATGCCCGCATTGTTGACCAGGATGTCCACTGACCCGAAGTTCGCCAGGCACTCGTCGACAAGCTCATGTCCCGCGTCCGGTGCTGAGATGTCAAGCCCCAATGACGCGGATTTCCCCGGGCCATCCAGATCGGCAACGCGCTGCGCGGCGAGGTCTCCATCGAGATCCGCGATCAGAACGTTGGCTCCAGCCTCCACGTAGCGACGAACGACGCCGAAGCCGATGCCCATGGCTCCGCCGGTCACGATTGCCGTCTTCCCGGCAATCGCGAATGGGCTGCTGCCCATCACAACCTCCTTTTGTTGTTCGCATCGAGTGTGCCCCCGCATCCCATCAGCCGGTAGGGGCGAAGGTCATGAGGCGTTCAGGCAAAGGACCCCGAGGGCGAAATGTGTCTGCCTGTGAAGCTGCGCCTACTCAGCTCGGTCGGGCGCTTTCACGACCAGGACGTCACATTCGGCGAGATGGATGGCGCGGTGGCTCGTGCTGCCAAGTATCAGTGATGCGAAGTCACCCCGACCTCGTGTGCCCACCACGAGAAGGGAAGCATTCACGTCGCCGGCATATGCCACCAGCGTGTCAGGGGGATAGCCGTCGAGGTCGACGCTCTCGACCCGAATGTCGGCGATGTCGAGGGTGTCGCTGACGCCGGCCCACACCGTCTCGCGCTGTGCCCGCTCCACTTCATCCCAGTCGATAGCGGCCTCTGTGTAGACGACGGGCACATGGGTCACATGGACGACGTGCAAATCTGTGCCCCTCCATCGGGCTTGTTCCATGCCCCGGTCAACGACCATCCGGGATACCGGTGAGTCGTCTATGGCTGCAACCACAGTCATTTCACGTCCTCCTTTGCTTGCCCGCGAATCTCACCGATGGTTCCAGTGTTTACCCATCAGGACCCATCGGCAATCGTCGGATCAACATGTTGAATCGCTCCCATCGTGGTGCATGCCGGTCCCCAGGATCGGGTCGAGGATGAGTCTGGAGACGACCGACCAAAGTAAGGAAGAACCGGGGCCTCCTACCAGCAAGCCCCGGATCTTCCATCAGCTGTCAGATGATCAGGATCACGGTGAAGACAACGGCGCCGGAAAGGGCAGCCAGAGCAAGCACCGTGGGTACGACCACGCGGGTCGAAAACACCGGATCATCGACATATGCCATCCGGGCAAACAGCCCGAATGCGGCAGTGAGCAGGAGGCCGGCCGCGATGAACATGCCGAAGTACCAACCCTCGACAAGCCCACCAAGGAACCAATCGGCCGGCACGTAGTACATCCACGAGCCGACTCCTGCTGCCAGCACACCAGCGATCCCGAAAGACCACTCAGTGATCTGGGACCGCCGTGTCGGCATCCGGGTGACCTCCGTCTTTGGCCTCTCGAGTAGAGTTGTCACGAAGATCACCTCCTTCCTGGAGGACCCCCAGCGGGTCATCCAATGGCGATCATCCACTTCATCAGCACCCGCGACTAGAGGCTTTGGACCGTTTCGCTGGTCAACAAGGCCCTACGAATGCGGATCCTCCCATGGTCACTCGTGAGCAAACAGCGCTGGGGCGAGACGCGAGGTGATTACGACGACCAGAAACGCCAGACCGGATAGCCCGAAACAGAGCATCCACATATCGGCAGTCAAAGGCACGGTGGAGAAGAAATCGTTCCCGATCGGAGTGGCGACAACTACTCCCTGAAGCAGCACAGACAACACGATCGCGCCATGGAGCAACCCGTTCCGGGTGAACCCGTCTCTCCACCCGGATTCAGAGACACGGAGGGCGTATATGTACGCCAGCTGCGCAAGCACGAGTGTCGTGAACCCGACGGTACGGGTCTCCTCCCACTCCAGCTCCTGGCCAACGCCCGATGCGTAGGCCAGTAGCACCACACCGGCCAGCAGCGCACCTCGCACCGAGATCGCAAGTTGGCTGCTGCGGTCGAGCAGGGAGCGACGTCTGCTGGGTGGCCTCTGCATCACGAGATGGTCCGGTGGATCGAACCCGAGGGCTACCGCAGGCAGCCCGTCAGTGATGAGATTCACCCAGAGGATTTGAGTCGCCAGCAGCGGGTCACCGAACGAGCTGTAAATCAAGAACCCGGCGAACACCACGATGATCTCGCTCACATTGGCCGCTAACAGAAAGGAGATCACCCGCCGGATGTTGGAGAAAATGGTTCGCCCCCCTCGCACCGCGGCGACGATGGTGGCGAAGTTGTCATCAGCCAGGATGATGTCGGATGCATCGCGGGCGACGTCGGTGCCCGATCCCATGGCGACGCCGACGTCTGCAATGCGCAGCGCAGGGGCGTCGTTCACCCCATCGCCGGTCATGGCGACGATCTCACCGGTTCCCTGCCAGGCACGAACGATCCTCACTTTGTCGCTGGGGTCGACCCGTGCATAGGCACCGACTCGATCCACTGCCTTCTGGTAGGTGTCATCGTCCATGGCCTGCAGTTCTCGCCCGGTGAGCACCTCACGTTCACCGAGCAACTCCAAATCATTGGCGATGGCCCGGGCGGTGACTCCGTGATCACCGGTGATCATGACGACCTTCACCCCGGCGCCGGTCGCTTCCCTTATCGATTCCCTGGCCTCGTCGCGGACTTGATCGCTCATTCCGACGAGAGCAATCACGACGAACTCATCGTCGACCTCGGACAATTCCGAAGGCGCCTCTTCCAGCATGCGATAGGCGAGCATCATGGTCCGGAGGCCCCGGCCGCCCATCTCCTCTGCGGTGGACAGCCAATGCCGGGCTCGATCCTCGTCCAGGTCGGCAACCCCGTGTTCGGTCTCGACCAGAGTGCAGCGAGGCAACACCGTCTCGGGAGCTCCCTTGACGATCATGAGAAAGCCGTCGTCGCCGCGGTGGAGTGTCGACATCTGCTTTCGAGCCGACTCAAACGGAATCTCGTCCACCCTTGGCCATCGCCTCGTCAGCGTGTCCGGGTCGATGGCCTGACTCCCGGACCGCATCAAGGCGATCTCGGTGGGATCGCCCCGCCAGCCGTCGTCAAGCCATCTGGCGTCATTGCACAGGATGGCCAACTCGGCGAAACGACTGACGCGCGGATCTTCAGAGCCGGTTATCTCCTCGGCCAGTCGATGGCCATCGAACGCGACCTCCTGAACACGCATCTCGTTTCGGGTGAGGGTCCCCGTCTTGTCGGTGCAGATCACGGTGACGGCGCCCAACGCCTCGACTGCCGGGAGACGTCGCACGATGGCGTTGTGCCGCGCCATGCGCTGGACGCCAAGGCCAAGAGTGACTCCGACAACGGCTGGCAGACCTTCCGGGATGGCGGCTACGGCAAGAGCCACGGCGAGGAGGAACATCGATTCGATCGGCCTTCCCTGAGCCAGCCCTGCCCCGAATACGACGACGGCCACCGCACCGGCCAAGACTCCGAGTCGCCGTCCGAGGTGACTCAGCTCCCGCTCCAGTGGAGTGGGCGGCTCCGCCTCGCGGAGCATGCCTGCGATCTTCCCGATCTCGGTGGTGGGTCCAGTCGAGGTCACAAGGGCACGAGCCCTGCCCGCCACAGCCACGGTCCCGGCAAAGATCATCGACGAACGATCACCGATACCCACATCGACCGACACCGGATCGATCATCTTCTCAACCGGAGTGGACTCGCCGGTGAGCTGCGATTCGTCGACCTGGAGACGCGAGACTGACACAACCCTGGCATCGGCGAACACCCGGTCTCCACTCTCGACGAGGATCAAGTCACCAGGGACGATCTCCTCGGTCGGGACCTGACCTTCTTTGCCGGCTCGGACGACCTTTGCCACAGGCGAGGACATCTTGCGGAGACCCTCGGCGGCATCAGCGGCCCTGGCCTCTTGGACAAACCCGATGGCAGCGTTGAGAACCACGATGGCCGCTATCACCAGAGCTTCGAGCCAGTCGCCGAGCAGCAGGCCGCTGATCAGAGCTGCAGCGATGAGGACGAGAACGAGGACGTCGCCGAACTGCCTCATGAGAAGCTGAGCCCGGCTGGGACCTGGGTCATCCGCTACCCGGTTCGGTCCCACGTCCTGGAGTCGCCGTGTTGCCTCCGCCGGGTCGATTCCGTTGGCCGGGTCGGCTGATAGTTCTGCGGCGACGTCCACGACCGGCATCGAGTGAGGTGACCACGAGGTCTCCAAATGGGTGTCAGGAGCAGGCAAAGGTTCGGACACCGTCCTCAGTCAAGTCACCAGCGAGAACATTGGAAACCCACCTGAATGTAGCGCCCGGATCGGCAGTCTCACCCGGTGTTCTGTCAGGACCGATGCCCACGGCGAGAGCGCCGGATCCAGCCCGGCGATGGCGGGTGACACGTTCCGGCCATCGCAGCCAGGAAAGCGTGCGTAGGTCGCGCCGGGGTGGAGCTAGCCGGTGTATCCGACGCGGTCCGATCTATGGTGTCGTCCGCGATGCCCTATCGTGGGCACCCGATCCACGAAGGAACCCACATGGCCGAGACCGCAAAGCTCGAGCTGGTCAAGGCAATCGAGTCAGAAGTCCACACACTGACCGAAGAGCATCTCGCCCGGCGCTCTGACTGGTATTTCCACGACATCGTCCCCTGGGAACGCGGCGAGAGCTTCAAGGACAAACCCTGGGACGTCTCCCAGGTCACGATCTCCGAAGACGCACGGGCATCCCTCGTTCTCAATCTGCTGACCGAAGACAACCTCCCCTACTACCACGCTCTCATCGAGAAACACATGCCTCAGACGTCCGCGTTCGTGAGATGGAACCGGCTATGGACCGCTGAGGAAGGCCAACACTCGATTGCCATCCGCAGCTACCTGCTCACATCTCGAAATGCCGATCCATATCAGCTTGAAGACGACCGCAAGGCGACGATGATCAACGGATACCAGCCGACATACGACGATCCGACCGAGATCTTTGCCTACACCGCCACTCAGGAGCTGGCCACCAGGGTGAGTCATCGCAATGCGGGGAAGATCACAGACGACCCGGCCGCCTACGAGCTGATGCGCAACATCGCCGCCGACGAGAACCACCACTTCATCTTCTACAAAGGAGTGATGCGGGCGATGATCGCCCAGGCGCCAGAGTTGGTGCTCGGGGGCATATACCGGGTGTTCGACAACTTTCAGATGCCCGGGGTTGCCATGCCGAACTTCCTACGTCGATCGATCCAGGTCGCCAAAGCCGGGGTATACAACCTCAGGATTCACCACGATCGAGTGGTTCAACCACTCATCAAAGACTGGAACATCGAAGGTCTCACTGGTCTGACCCCCGCCGCGAGTGAGCTTCAAGAGAAGATCATGGAGCTCCCGGCCCGGATCATGAGCAAGGCTGAGATCTTCGAGAAACGGGTCGGCATCACCTACGCCTGAGGCTCACCCCTCCCTGTCCTCCTGCTCGCGGCGTTCGTGCTCTTCCCTACGTTCCTGCTCGTGACGCTCATGAGCTTCTTTGCGTTCCTGCTCGTAGCGCTCGGCTTCCTCTTTGCGCTCCCGCTCGTGCCTCTCGGCTCTCTCGCTATCCGATTCCATGTGGCCGACCTCCGGTATCTGAACCGCTCACCTACGGCTGAGAGGTCCGCTGTAGTCAGCATATCTCGCAGGGCGATCCTCTCCGAGATCGAAGTCGGATGATCGGTTGACCGTTGGCTTCGGTTAGACTGGTCCACAGTGCGGTCATGACCGCCACGCCTTGCTTGCTGCTTTCGATCCGTCGGGATGTCGCAGCAGGACTTTCCACAAAGGTCTTGCTTGCCGGGTGTCCACGAAACCGACGGTACAAAGCTCAAAGGAGCTAGCAATGTCCACCAACCTCTTCGTTGGCAACCTCACATTCACCACTACCAATGGTGAGCTGGAAGCCATCTTCTCCGAGTACGGCGAGGTGACCAGCGCCCAGGTCATCACCGATCGCGACACCGGAAGGTCACGCGGCTTTGGATTCGTCGAGATGGCCTCGAGCGACTCAGCCGAAAAGGCAATCTCTTCCCTAGACGGCAAGGACGTCTCTGGGCGACAGATCAAGGTCAACGTCGCCAAGCCGAGGTCGCGCTGATCAGGGAGATCGTCAGTCTGGCTGACCGGACCTCGTTTCGCAGTGGCTAGACGCGGGCGGGAAGCCGCACTGAAACGGGCCAGAGAGAAGGCCCGCCAGGAGAAGAAAGAAGCCAAGCGCGAACGGGCGATCAGCCGCAAATCTGATGCCGAAGCCGATCAGCCGGTGTCCGAAGGGGCGCTGATGGAAGAGTTCGCCCGATTGAGCGAGCTCCACGAGGCCAACCGCATCACCACGGCAGACTACGAGAAGGAGCGTCAGCGCATCTTCTCCGAGCTGGGGATCGACACCTGATCGCGTACCGGTAACCCGAACCGGGATTCAACCTCCTGGTGGAATGTTGTGATTCGATCTGAAGATGTTGTTCCCGTCGAATTTGGACTTCACCTCGACAAGCCGATCCCAGGTTGATCCCGGGTAGACCTGGCGAACAGCGGGCCCGGAGTCGTCGCCGAGAAAATTCAGGTACGACCCGGGTTCGCCGTTGCGAAGCCTTTCGCTCAGATTCTCCACCCAAACTTCATACTCAGGTCGTCGGGAGGCGTTCTCGTAGGCGGCAGCGACATTGATGACCATCGCCCGGTCCCGGTGTGCGAATGCCGTGGCTTCGTTCGGAACCCGGGACACTGCGCCTCCCATGACCCTGATCTGGATTGCAGTCATCGAAGCCGTGGAGGATCGAAGTGCGTCGACGAGAATCTCGGCGTCCGTCACAGTGAATTCATCACTGAACACCGACCGCACGGACATCGCCACCGGCTGGGGTGGACCGCCTTCCTCACCCGGGAACATCCGCGTGTAGGGCAAGACAGCGAGATCATCGTGCAGCGGCGTGGCTAGCTTCCGGAACCGGTCGACCTCGATTTCACCCGCCGTCGGGTGGCCGGCGTGCACCATCATGGCCAGCACCACCAGTTGGCCATGTACCTCCTCGGGCAGGAAAGGCATCGGCGGGGCCACCATCACCCCAACGATGACCGAAAGGTCATCGGACGCGTCGATTGCCAGAGCGACCAAGTCGGCGATCACCTGCGGAGTGGCGGGAAGGATGAGCATCCCACCGAGCACGGTGTCGACGGGATGGAGCCGATAGTGCAGCCTGGTGACGGCTCCGAAGTTGCCTCCGCCGCCGCGGATCGCCCAGAAGAGGTCGGGATCATTCGTTTCATCGATTCGATGAATCTCGCCATCTGCGGTGACGATCTCCGCCCCGAGCAGACTGTCGATGGTCAGCCCCAACTTGCGGTGGAGGAATCCCATGCCGCCACCCAAGGTGAGACCGGTGACTCCCACAGATCCGGTATCGCCAAAGCCCGTCACCAATCCGTGTTCTGCCGCCCGGGCGGTGTATTCACCTGCAAGGACACCGCCCCCGGCCCATGCGCTGGCACCTTCCGCATCGATATCGATGTCTTTGAGAGCCGACATGTCGAGGACGAGTCCACCCTCCGTTGTGCTATGCCCGAGGACACTATGACCGCCACCACGGACCGCCAGATCGACTCCGTTGTCTCGGGCGAATCCGATGACCTTGGACACGTCGGAGACGTTGGCAACTCTGACCCGGGCACGGGGGCGTCTCTCGTTGTACTCCTCGTAGAAGACCTCGTTGCCTTCGTAGCCCTCATCCGAGGGTTCGATAACTTCGCCAACGACCTCGCCGCGAAGAGGGTTCAGGTCTGATTTGATACTCATGAGATCCACCCTAGGGCTTGAAGTTAACTTGAAGTCAAGCCCGGGACGAGAGAGCTGTCTACGCTGATCGTGACAACTACGCGCTCATCCAGAGCGGTGGAGGGACAGGCCCTGTGAAGCCGCGGCAACCAGCGTAAGACACGCAAGGTGCCAACGCCTGATCGATGAGAGCCGGAGCGGACTTTGCGCCCGGGGCGCTCGTGAGCGCGTCGAATGAAGGAGGTCTGCTGTGACATCTGTCGACGCCCGTCGGGTCCACCTGGTTGGAACCATCCCCGCTCATACGGCTCGGGAGGCGATGCGTCTTGCCGTCGACACTCTTGGCGACCGGGTCACCAATTGGCTGCCGGACGGGGAAACCGGAGCACGAAGGAACTGGATTGGGCGACTGGTCGAAAGCCTGAATGACCACAACGACCTCGAACTCGCCGAGGATGGAGACTGGTCAAACTATGAGTCGACGCCACGTTTCCGGGTCAAGAAAGGGCATAGATTCGAATCCGTCGAGCTCGACTACTTCGAGTATTTCGAGGACTCGTGGCCAGAGTTCAAGAAGCTCCGCTCCGAACTCGGTCGACCAGACCTCGCTCTTCAGATCGGGATCCCCGGTCCGATCGATGTGGCCTTCGCCGCCTTCGGTTTCAATCCGATAGCCGGGTTGAGACACGCCAAACCCTTCGAGGTCGCCACGGGCAGGGAGCTCGAGAGGATCCACGCGATCGCGGGCACCGAGGTCGTCTATCAGCTGGAGATCCCGATCGAGGTCGAAGTGGCCAATCGAATTCCCACGCCCTTCAGATCTTCTGGCATCCCATGGCTGGCGCGAAGAATCCTGCGTTTGGTCAAAGAATCACCGGAAAGGACACGCTGGGGGTTTCACCTATGTGTTGGCGACATGAACAACGAGGCGTTTAGCCGGCTTCGAGATGCCGGACCCGCGGTCACGCTGGCCAACGCCCTGATGTCGCCCTTCCCCTCCGGGCGGACGCTCGAATTCGTTCACTTGCCCCTCGCACACGGGTCGATCCCACCCACGACAGACGTCCGGTTTTACGAACCCCTCCGTCGGCTGCAGGTTCCGCGAGGCGTCCGGTTTATTGCCGGATTTGCCCACGAACGTCAGACTCTCGAGGAGCAACTAAAGGTCCGCGATCTGATCGAGGACCTGGTGGGACATCCGGTGTCCGTGGCTTCCTCGTGCGGTCTTGGTCGCCGCGACCTGAAAGCCGCAACGGCCAACCTGAATCAGAGCAGACAGCTCACCGACTGAAGGTGCCCGGGCGGGTTCCAAGGCCGGCCCGGCGCATCGGGTCGACCTCAGACCCCGACATCTCTCCTGTTGAACGCGACCGCCCCGATCGCAACAAACAACATCGAGACCCCCGCCAGCAACAACGTCTTGGGCAAATCGATGCCATCACGCAAGGTCGCCGTGCCGCTGAACCAATAGAAGGGTGACACTTTCTGCAGCCAGGCGAGACCATCCACCTGCGGAGCCAAACCGTTGGCCAGATAGGCGGCGACCGCGATCACGGCAGACACACCGATGACCAAGCCTCTCCTTCCCACGAAACCTCCGACCAGGAGGGCGAGAGTGCCAAAAACGGCGCCGAGCAATGCAAGGTTGAGCGACGTGACTGCAATGTTGCCCACGTCGAGATCCAACTCGACAGGCCCTCGTATCGCCAGGATCGACACAAAGACCGCAATCCCGCCGACCGCGGTGGCAATGACCAACGCAAGGGCACGTTGGAGAACCACACGTGTGCGGGTAACCGGTTGTGCGATCAGCAGCTCCAAATGGCCGGCCTCCTCGTTACCGGCTATGGCCTTGGCTCCAAAAGCTATGGCCATGATGATCACCAGGACCGGACCCAAGATGCCATAGACCGTCGAACCGAGATAGCCGTGAGGCGAGCTGATCTCGTCCCAGCCGAAGGCCTCAGACAACCCTGCAGGGAGATTGTCGATCAACTCCGCATACTCTGGTGTCGACGCGAAAGGGTAGAACCCGCCGTAGATGGCCGAAACAGCGACGAAGCCGATCGCCCAACCCAGCATGGACCGTCGCTGATCCCAAAGTGTCTTTGTCCATATGTCAGCCAACATGAGATTCCTCTCCGGTGTAGTAGTGGAAGAACAGTGTCTCTAGGTCAGGCTCTTCGGATATGAAGTCGATGACGCGATGGCGTGAAGCCGCCTTGATCAAGGGGTCCGCCTCGCCGGTGAGACGACATTGAAGGACCCCATCTTCGACGACGAGATCGGACACGCCGTCGATCGTCTGGAACTCCGCAGCAGCCACCGGTTCTCCGAACGAGATCCGGATCTCGCGTATCGCCCTGGATCTCAGGGCGTCAATGTCGTCGATTGCGATGAGACGGCCACGGCGAATAATCCCGGCCCGGTCGGCGACCTGTTGGATCTCGCTGAGGATGTGCGAAGACATGAAAAGGGTCTGTCCCTTGGCACGGGCCTCGGTGGCCATGCTGAGAAACTCTCGGGTTATCAAGGGATCGAGGCCGCTGGTCGGCTCGTCGAGGATCAGCAGTTCGGGCTCGTGCATGAAGGCCTGGACCAAGCCCACCTTCTGACGGTTGCCTTTGGAGAGACTGCCGATCTTTGCCTGCAAATCGAGGTCGAGCCGCTCTGCGAGGTCGACTGTGGCGGCATCGGGCAAGCCACCACGCAGATTGCCGAGGAACGTGAGGAATTCACGCGAGGTCTGCCGCCCATCGACGATGAAGTCTCCAGGCAGGTAGCCCACCCGACTGCGTAGCTCGACACCCTGTTTTCTCGGGGCGAGCCCGAGTACCTCGGCATGTCCAGAGCTCGGTCTGATTATGTCGAGGAGGAGTCGGATAGTGGTTGTCTTCCCGGCCCCGTTGGGCCCGAGAAACCCGAAGATCTCCCCGGTCCGAACCTCGAGATCGAGTTCGTCCAAGGCCCTCACGTCTCCGTAGCTCTTCGAGAGTGCCTCGGTGAGGATGGCTTCAGCCATTGGTGGTTCCCTTTCTTGTGTTCTCGATGGCGACATCGAGTGCGTGACGCATCGCCTCGGCTTGGCCAGGCGCAAACATCGCACCCGAGAAGAGCTCGAGTGTGGCCCGGGAGACTCTCATGATCCCTTCCGTGCTGAGGAGATCCTCTCCGAGGGCGCGGCTCAGATGCTCATGCATCAAGAGAGCTCCCAACTGCAAGGCGAGTTGCACCGCGCAGCGAGCCCGCAGGTCGCTGCTCGGCTCCATCGCCCCGTGTTCCTCGGCGAGCTTCGAGAGTCGGATCGACTCCTCCACCAGATCGTCGAAGAGCGCCGCGGCGGCAGGGCTACCCGCAGCCAGAGACCATCCCAAATACCTCATCAATTGAGGAGCGACGCTGAAGCCCCCAGCCATGGTGGCCGGGTCGTCGAGCTTGCCTGACGTGATGGCATCCTCTTTGACAGTGCGGATCTGATCGATCACGTACTCATCACACGAACTTCTCAGGCCCTCCTTTGTCCCGAAATGGTGGACGATCAGGCCAGGAGACACTCCGGCGTCCTCGGCGACGGCCCTGACGGTCGTGCCTTTGAAACCGTCACGGGGAAACCTGTCGAGGGCCGCGTTTCGTATACGGGCCATCGCGGTCAGATCGAAATCGGCCACTGAACGCATGTACAGCATCCTATACAGCTGTTCAGGCTATTCACGACAGGCCAAACAAGAGCAGCCAAGACGTCCGATATCAGTCTGTGATACTCAGGATCCGGCAGACACTCTCCGGCGGGCACTCTTCGGGATCGAAGCCGGCCGCCTTGGTGGCCACGGCAACCAGGTCTTTTCTCAGACGCTGAAGATCCCTTATCCGATCGTCGATGTCACCGATCCGGACATCGATGAGCTGCGAGACATGCCGACAGGGGGCCTCGCCGCGGTCACGAATCTGAAGCACGTCGGACAACTCGCTCAAGGTGAGCCCCACTGCCTGGCCCGCCCGGATGAAGGCCAAACGATCGACGACCGAGACGTCGTAGTCCCGATAACCCGATGGCATCCGGTTGGGCGGCGGCAGGAGCCCGGCCTCCTCGTAGAAGCGGATTGCAGAGGTGGCCACTCCGACCTGTCGGGCTACCTCGCCAATCTGCATCCAACCGAGGATAGCCGCGAGCCTTCAATCTCACTTGAAGGCGTCACCAATCCTTCGAATGAGCCCACATGCGCGCTCACCGCGCATCAGTGCACAGCCGATTTCCAGTCAGGCTTCGTTGAGTGCCGGCTCGGGGACACGGACCCCAATCGCATTCTCACGACCCCGTTGAGTGAGCCAGGTCATCGTCGTGATGGTTGCCGCCAACATGACAACTCCCACCCATTGCGTCCCGGTCAAGACCGTGTCGAAGACGAGATAGTTGAGCCCGACCGCAGAGAGGGGGAACGCCAATTCGGCAAGAGTGGCTGCAGAAGCGGGGGTCGACCTCAGCCCCTGGTAGTAGAGGAGCAAGGCGACAAGACCGGGCACAAATGCAAGCAACACAACTGCACCCATGTCGCCGAAGGAGACCGCCGAGAGCATTGAGTCGTCGGGGGACAGGAACAGGACGAAACTCAAAACCGGCAGCGCTACCGCAAAACGCAACGCGGTCAGAGCCGTGAAGGTGATCTTGTTCATGAGATGACGGCCCAGGACTGTTCCCAAACCCCAGAACACCGCCGCACCCAACGCCAGCAGCGCCGGGATCAGCGCAGACACTGACAGCGTTGACGGGTCGGCGAATGCCACCAAGTAGGCCCCGGCCAGACCTCCTAGCAAGAACCAGGCGAATCGCGGCAGAAGTCGCTCGCGGAGGATGAGAGCGGCTGCGCCAATTGCGATAAGGGGTTGCACCTTCTGCAAAAGCAATGGAGTCGTCGGGTCTCCATAGCGGAATGCCGCGGTGAACATCACCGTGGCCAGGGCGGAAGCCCCGGCACCAATGGCGAGGGCCGCCATCCAGTCGCCACGTCCCAATCTTCGATACTGACCACGTGACCGCCACAAGATTGGCGCGGTCACCGCGACCAGGATGACATGCTCGAGGAAGACGAGGGTGGTCGCAGGCAACTCCAGTGCGAGGCCGCGTCTGAAAATTGCATCGGTACCCCATAGCGCGGCACCCAATGCCACCAGTGCGATGCCACCGGAAACGGTGGGCTTGCGTGTCGTCATTGATTCAGTAGAAGGACGCATGGGTACGTTCAACTTCGCCAGGTCCTCCATCATTCCAGGCAACTCGCGTCTGGCACACCGGGATCATCCCCGGGGGTGATTGCCCTATCACACCGTCGGGTGACGACGATCGATGGATCCCACCTTACGTTCGGAGATGTCTACGAAAAGGAGACATCCTGTGTCGCTCATCACCGAAATCACAAACGATCTTCGACCCATCCGTCGTCCGGCCAAGATCCTATACGGTGGAGCTGCCTTCTGGGGTGTCTCGGCGATGGTTCACGTGGGGGCCCTGGCTTTGGACGGGTGGCGGTGGTCCGGCGCGGTGTCCTTTCGCAAGCCAGTCGTCTTCTCGATTTCAATGGCCCTCCTGCTCGCAACCGTGGGCTGGATCCTCGACCGTCTCCCCGACCGTCCTCGACTTGCTCGCACGCTGGCCTGGGCCTTCCTCATCTCCTCGTCCATCGAAGTCGGACTGATCGCCATGCAGACATGGAGGGGCCGAGCTTCGCACTTCAACGTGCTCGAAGCAGGCGATGCCCTCGTTTTCGCCGGCATGGGTGTGGCGGTTGGCGTGATCTCCCTGTGCTTGATCGGCACCCTGGTTTGGTCGTCGATCGAGCGTCCCGCCGATCCCCTGGTGAGATTCGCGGTCATCGGAGGGCTCGCCCTGGTAACCACCGGTCTCGGAATCGGTCAATGGATCATCGAGCTGGGAAACGAGTACGTGGCAGCGAACCAAGCAGTTCCGGAGACCGTGACCTACGGCTTCAACGGGGTGGCCAAGTTCCCCCATGCGGTTGCTTTCCACGGTATCCAGGTGTTCATCGTTTCCACTGTCATGATGAGATTGGGCGGTCTCGATGGGTCTGCGCAACGTCTGATATTTCACGTCATATTCTGGTCATACACGTTGATATTGGTGTTCGCCTCGGCACAAACCGTGACAGGTCATGCGCCGTCTGACCTGACGCCATGGAGCGTGGGATTGTTGGCCGGGGTAGGCGGCGTCGGCGTCGGGCTCACCAAGGTCATTTCCGGTCTTCGCGCTTCGACAGCGGACGATTTGGAGGTCTCCACGCCGGTAGCGTGAGCTCACCCGATTGTTTGAATGACCAAACTAAGCACACCCACGACGCGACAGGCCGGCGACTTGCTCCTTGCCGCTGCGTTCATCGCGATGACCCAGATCGAAGTCTGGGTGTTCGCACTCGACGATGGCTACACAATCACCACGAGAGTCGGTGCATCCCTGTTGACCGCGACAGCCGCGGCGGGTCTTGCTCTACGCCGGAGCCGGCCCGCCACTGCCTATCTGGTAAACGCCGCCGGGGTCATCGGAACCATTGCCATTGGCTTCCCTGGGGATATCTATCAGTGGACCAACCTGATTGCGATTTACACGATCAGCGCGTACGGGACGCGTTCGGAACGCTGGGCCGCCCTGCCTGCGGGGATCGCCGGCGTCGTCTTCTACTTCTTCAGATTTCCCGACGAAGGCGGTGTCACTCTCGCCGCCTTCGTCGTGGCCATCTGGGTCGTCGGATGGCTGGCTGGCAGGATCTATGGCGCACGGCTCGACGAGATACAGCTCCGACGCGAGGTTGAGCTCTCTCGCCAGCTCGCCGAGGCCAACGAGCATCGCCTGGCCATGGAGGATGAGCGCATTCGAATCGCCAGAGAGCTGCACGACATCATCGGGCACACGGTCAACGTGATGGTCGTCCACGCCGGCGCCGGGCGTCGGGAGGTAGGAGGAGATGACGATGCGGTCCGACAAGCTTTCGACACCATCGAAACCACCGGTAGGAGCGCTCTCGGCGAGCTTGATCGGGTGTTGGCCGTCTTGCGCCGCGACCAGGCCGAACCGCCTCGGGACCCGGCACCAGGTCTTGGGGATCTCGACAACCTCGCAAGGGTCTTCTCCGAGACCGGTCTGAAAGTCGATGTTGCGGTGACCGGGGTCTCCCCTGTGCCGGAGAGCGTGGCGCTGGCCGTCTACAGAATCGTTCAAGAAGCGCTGACCAACAGTCTCAGGCACAGCGGGGCACATCATGCCAACGTCCAAGTGACCTTGAGACACGAATTTCTGACGCTGGCCGTCTCCGATGACGGCAATGGTGATCCGGTGGCCATCGAGGCGGGAAGAGGGATAACCGGAATGCGAGAACGAGCCGGGCTCCATGACGGGACACTCACCATCGACCGATCCCAGGAAGGGGGGCTCGAGGTGCGGGCCGATTTGAAGTGGGATGGAACTCCGTGATCAAAGTCCTCCTCGTCGATGATGATCACCTGATGAGAGCCGGATTGACAATGATCATCGAACAAACCCGTGATGTGGTGGTCGTCGGCGAAGCCGACGACGGCCGGAAGTCAATCGCAATGGCACGAAGAGAACGCCCGGACGTGGTGTTGATGGATGTGAGGATGCCGGTTCTCGACGGGATCGAGGCGACACGGGAGATCACTTCCCTACCCGACGCGCCACGTGTCGTGATTCTCACCACCTTCGAGCTGGACGAATACGTCTTCAATGCCCTGCAGGCCGGGGCCTCGGGATTCTTGTTGAAGCGCACACCCCCTGAGCAGCTCATCGATGGGATCAGGACCGTCGCCGCCGGGGATGCCCTCCTCTCCCCATCGGTCACGAGACGGCTCATCGCCGAGTTCGCCACCCGTCCCGAGCGGGCCGTCCATCCCAGGCTCGCCGACCTGACTGACCGGGAGCGTGAGGTGCTTGTCGAGATGGCACGGGGTCTCTCCAACGAGGAGCTCGCCGAGACCCTCTTCATCTCCGAGAACACTGTAAAAACCCACGTCAAGAAGGTTCTCACCAAACTGGGCGCCCGCGACCGGGTCAATGCTGTGGTGATGGCCTACCAGGGCGGATTGATGGACGACTGAGCCGGGCCGCGGACCCTGGCGTCAACTGGCCGCGCGGATCCGAAGGGGGCGCCCTCCGACGATGACTCCGTTGAGGGCTTCGATCGCTTCGTCCGGGCGATGCTCCACAATATCGACGAACCCGAAGCCTTTGGACCGTCCTGTCCTCGGCTGAGTCTTGATGGTTGCCCGCTCTACATTCCCGTATTTCGAGAAGAGTCTCTCCAGCTCTTCGCTGGTGGTCTTCCAGGGCAGATTCCCGACAAAGATGCTTCTGCTCATCGATCCGGGATGGGTATCGGCGCGGTGGCGGCCAGGTTTGCTCCGCCGGGGCTGATCGCCCGGGCGGACGGGACCGGCCATCCGGTGACCCGCCGAGCCCAGGCCTTCCAGGCTTGGAGCTTCGATGGGAGCAGACATGTTCAGGTCTCGGAGGAGCTTGCGGACTGCCGGGTCTTGTCCATCGGCGACAAGGGTGACGACGACTCCTGACGCTCCCGCCCGTGCCGTTCTCCCCGACCGGTGGAGGTAGTCCTTGTGATCGGCAGCGACATCGAAATGGACGACCACGGCGACGTCTTCGACATGGATGCCTCGCGCCGCGACGTCGGTGGCGACCAGAGCCTGGGCCCTACCGGTCGAGAACGCCTTCAAGGCACGGGTTCGTTGGCTTTGCGATCTGCCCCCATGCATCGCGACGGCAGACACATCCTCTCTGCTCAGCTGCTTGACGAGACGATCGGCACCATGCCTCGTTCTTGTGAAAACGATGGTCCGACCTTTGGCATTGATCAAGCGAGCCGTCTCCGCGGCCCGGCCGGACCCGGGGACACGCCAGAAGTGGTGGAGCACGTCGATCTCTCGAGAATTCCTGGCTTCGGCGTCGATCCTCACCGGATCCTTCTGATAGTCCCTGCTCAGAATGCGGACCTCGCCGTCCAGGGTCGCCGAGAAGAGGAGGGTCTGGCGCTCGGATTTGGTCTGGTCGAGAATTCTCCGCACCGCGGGCAGAAAGCCCATGTCGGCCATACGGTCGGCTTCGTCGATCACTACGAACTCGACACTCCCGAGATCGACCGAACGACGCTCGATGAGGTCTTCGAGCCGACCCGGTGTCGCCACCAGGACATCTACGCCATTCCGCAATGCGGTTAGCTGTGGCCCATATCCGACTCCTCCATAGACCGCGGAAATTCGTCGTTCAACGGCCCTGGCAAGTGGGTCGAGATCTCGTTTGATCTGCTCTGCCAGCTCACGAGTTGGGGCCAACACGAGCGCGGCAGGCCGCTTTCGGGCAGCCCTGTCAACAAGGGAGAGAAGAGGAAGACCGAACGCCAGTGTCTTGCCCGATCCGGTTGGGGCGCTCCCCTGAATGTCTTTCCCGGCGAGGGCCGGAGGTATCGCGGTCATCTGGATCGGAAAGGGACTGGTGACTTCGAGTCGGCTTAGAGCCCGAACCAGCCGTTCGGGCAGGCCGAACTCGTTGAAAGTGTTGGACATGTTGCTTTCTCCCTCACAAGGGTGCATGGAGCCGGACAGTCTTCGAGTGACAGCACACAAACCTGGTCGCGGTGTTTCGAGACTCGGCCGAAAGAGGTAGTCCAACCGGGCGGGAACCTGCCGTTGATCATCGGGGAAGCGATAGCTCGCTGACCTCCACCCGATGCGACCTCGTCAAGCTAGCAGCTGGAGCCCTCTACCCGATATCACCGCGATGTCGCAGGTCGACGTTCGGTGTCGGCCGAGGCTCCGGCTACGTCACAGGAGCCCACCGCGTACGAATCCTTGACCTCTCCTGTAGTGTGTACGAGTGGGGCGGCTGCTTTGTGGGCCGTTGTCGTCCCAGTTGGCGAGGCCGGTTTCAATCGCCGGCACGACAGGGAGGCCTATGTCGCGACGACCAGACTGGGAGGCTCGCACCAGAGGGGGACTTCTGGTGAGATTGGCTGGGATAACGGTCGCGTCATTCCTCCTCGCCACCGCAGCGTCTGCGGCCATCTCCGCGATCAGCCCCGAAAAGGGAACCGTGGAACCGGGTGAGTCGACGACGGCGACGTTCACTGTGGTCAACTCTCTCACGAGTTGTTTCACCTCGAGCGCTTCGCCGGGGTTCACGGTGACCTTCGACGGTCTCGGGCTCGGGCTCCTTCCGCTCAACTGCGCACTAGGCGGCGCAGATGTGACAATGACCGTTACTGCCTCGGCGAATGCCTCTCCCGGTGACTACCGGGTCACCCTCTCTGAAACGGCGGTCGGGGGCCAGCTCATCGACACTCACGAATGGCCATTCACGGTCCCCGCGCCGGTCACAACCACGACCACGATCGCAGAGACGACGACAACCAAGGCTCAAACCACCACCACCACCACCTCGGCCGTCACGACCACCTCGACCCAATCAGCGACGACCACCAGCGCTGGTCCAGCCACCAACACAAGCGACGGTCCCGCCACCACCAACACCACCAGCCCCGTCGCAACCGAGAGTGGAGGCTCTGGTGGGGAGACAGCCCCGGCGTCGGCGACGGCTGTCTCGATCGCGCCTGACCCTCGAGACGAAAACAACGATCCTGCCGGGGAAGCGAAGACGCCAGAGACATCCTCCGAAATCGACGACGACGCGGAGGTCCTGGCGGCAGGTACGACGGACGATCTTCCGTACAACAGATATCCCGCCGACCCCACCGAAGATGGCCCTGGGATCCTGGCCCGGACGGTGTTCTCTGATCAGCTGAGGTCTCAGTTCTCCCGGGCCGTGCCCATGACCGTGGCCGACGTGGTCCTTTCTCCTGTGGTGATTGCGGAGTTCTTGGTGCGGTCTCTGCTGCGAAGCGCAATGAGTCTGCTGTTTCCCGTTCTCGTTGCGACTCTCGTCGGTTTGTGGATGGTCTGGCGTATGAGAGAGGAGATCGACGATGACGAGCTGGCGTTATCGAGACAGTCGGTGGTCTGAGCGTCTCAATGCACCCATAGACTGGAATTCAAGGATCGGACTGGCGGCTGTGGCCGCCGCGGTCTTTGTCATCGTGGGGGCGGCGGTGATCATCGCCCGGGGGGACTCCGCGGAAGAGATCGCGGCCGACGCACAGGTCCTCACCTGGTCTGAGTCAGTGGCATCTGCGGGGGCGGCGCTGCGGGCCGAGATTCGTGAAGGCTTGGTCGTGGGACAGTCGGCAGCTTTCGGCGTGCTCGATCAGAGCGCACCCGCTCAATCCGCGGCTCGGATCAGAGAGGCAATCGCCGAATTGGATCAGCGAGTGGGCGGGCTGGCCGACGTCGCCGACGCAGACGGAATCAGAGAGGCTGCAGCCGTCGCCGGGAACCAGGCCGCAACCGTGGCAGACGCTATCGAGACCGGTGACATCGATGGGGCCGTGACTATCGCTGAAGATGAGTTCAGCCCGACGTTCGAGCAATTGTCCGCCAGGGCGACCGCTGTGAGTCTTGATTCGGCCGAGGGCATCGCCGCAGTCAATGCAGGGCTGGGAACGGTGACGACGGCGGCTCGTTTCGTCGCTGCCTTGATCATTCCTGCCTTGGCTGTCTTCTTCTTCTACCGCGCATTGAGACGGAGCCAGAAGGTGTCGCTGCTCAGGACCGAATTGGCGCGAGAGCGCGAACTGAGACGTAACAAGGATGCGTTTGTGGCGGCGGCTTCCCATCATGTGAGGTCGCCGCTGTCGGCGGTCGTCGGATTCGCCGATTTGTTACAGGGCTCCTCACGTGATTTCAGCCCCGCGGTGAGGGATGAAGTCATCGAGTTGATCGCCGCGGAGGCTCAAGAGACGTCCAACGTGGTTGCCGACTTGCTCGCTGCTGCCCGCTACGAGGTGGGCGACTTCGACCTCGCAGAGGAGAGACTGGAGATGCGGGATGTCGTTGACAAAGTCACATCGGACTGGGCGAAGACCCAGCGGGCGAGACTGACGATCAGCGGCAACGCGGTGGTCCTCGCCGATGCGATTTGGCTTGGCCATGCGGTTCGAAACCTCCTTCGAACGGCCGCCGCATCCGGAGGTGAGGAGATCGAAGTCAGCATCGAGTCGATCGACAACCGGGTGAAGGTCGTCGTCACCGACGACGGTGCCGCAATCCCATCCGAGGAGAACGACCGCATCGCGGAGCCCTACTACTCATTCAGCGAAGTCAATGGACTGGCACCGTCGCTCGGCTTGGGCCTGGCGGTAGCCCGGCGGATCGCCAGAGCCAGTGGGGGTGACCTTCACTACCAACGGCTCGAGGGCCGGAACGAATTCGAGTTGAAGCTGCCGGGACACAAGTCACAGGTGCTGCCCAGAGATACGTTCAGTCGGGTGGTGGACCCCTCGGCCGG
>Ga0299914_10000570_pt1 | contig 22433 bp, 22 predicted proteins | sample RVTome_10_FD_201361 | JGI IMG/M metagenome (GOLD analysis project Ga0299914, IMG submission 201361) | Soil microbial communities from uranium-contaminated site in the Upper Colorado River Basin, Wyoming, United States - RVT153D57 (version 2) ...
GAGCGCCTCGGCGGCGCGCCGGGCGCGGAGCTTCTGCTGCTCCCACTGCTTGCCGCCGAGCTTCGAGAGCGGCGGGTCGCCGGCGTCGGCGCCCACGTAGCGGCTGATCTTGTGGAGCTGGTCGCTCGGCACGAAGACGCGGTCGCCGTCCCTGAACTCGAGCTCGAGGTAGTCGCGCGTGATGCCGCCCACGGTCTTTGTCTCGAAGCCGGTGAAGCGGGCGACGCCGTGGTCCTCGTGCACCACGGGCGAGCCGGCGCGGAGGTCCGTGAACGAGGCCAGAGCGCCGGGGCGCGGGCCCTCGGGCCGCGTCCCGCGGCGGCGCCGCAGCAGGCGGTGCTCGGGCACCACCGCCAGCTTCAGCTGCGGGGCGAGGAACCCCTCGCGCAGGCCGGCGTGCGCGAACAGGACACCCGGCTCGACCGGCGCGGGCTGGCCGTCGAGGAAGCCCGCCTGCACGCGCGCCAGGTTGAGCCGGGCACGCTCCGCCTCGCCGCGGCGGGACCAGGCGACGATCGTGCGGTAGCCCGAGCGGACCAGCTTCTCCAGCTCGGGCTCGGCCTCGCGCAGCGAGCGGGCCGCCGTGTCGGCGCTCTGGGCGCGGAACTCGTGCGGCTGGTCCTGGGAGATGCTCGACAGGCGCAGCGACGCGCGGCGGTCGAGCGTCTCGGCGAGCCGGTCGGGGTGCACGTAGAGGTCGTGCGCGTCCTGGTCGTGGAAGCTGGTGGTCACGTCCTGCCAGAGGTCGCGCAGCGCCGGGGCGAGCTCCTCCTCGGCGGCGACCGTCACGATCGCCTGCTCCGGCACGAGGTCGAGCAGCTCGCGGAAGCGGTCCACGGGGAGCACGTCGGCGACGTCGGGGCGGTCGCCCTCCTCGCTCGACGCCGCGATCTCTGCCAGCTCGCGGTGCTCGGGGCCGAGCTCGGCAGCGGGGGCGATCTCCACCCGCTCCGCCTCCTCGAGCGAGCGCTGGGTGAAGGTCGAGAACCAGGTGAGGCGCTCGACCTCGATGTCGAACAGCTCGCAGCGGACCGCGCGCTCCTCGGTCGCGGGATAGACGTCGAGGATGTCGCCCCGCACCGCGAACTGCCCGCGGTCCTCCACCTGATCGACGCGCTCGTACCCGCAGGCGACGAGCTGCGAGGAGACCTCGTCGAGATCGAGCAGCTCGCCCTTCTCGATCACGAACCCGTGCGGGCGGAGGTCGGGGTCGGGCACCTTCTCCGCCAGCGCGGCTGCGCTCGCGACCACGACCGCCGGCTGCTCGCCGAGGAGCAGATCGAGGGCCGCGATGCGGAGGCCGACCAGGTGCGGTGGCGGGGCCAGGTGCGACTCGTAGCGCATGCCGCGCGCCGGGTAGAAGCGCACCGGCCGCGGGCTGAGGAAGGCCCTGAGGTCCGCGGCGAGGTCGCGGGCGGCGCGATCGTCGCCCGCGACAACGAGCGCAGGGCGCTCCGGATCGGCATCGAGCAGGCTCGCCAGCAGGTAGGGGCGCAGGCTCGCCGACACGAAGGCGCGCTGCGGCTCGGCGCGCGCGGCATCGGCCAGCGCGTTCACGCCGGCGTCCTCGTGTGCATATTTCAGAAGCGACCTGAGCATGCGCAGCGGCCGCCCGGGCGCCCCGCGCGGCCTACGTTTCGATACTAGTCAGCGTCGCTCGACGGCCACGCGGATGCCGAGGGCGATCAGCACGGCGCCGGTTGTGCGCTCGAGCCAGGCCTTGACGTTCGGGGCGGTGAGGACCGCGCGAGCGCGGTCGACGAGGTGGGCATAGGTCGTGAGCCAGATCAGGCCGACGACCACGTGGACGGCCGCCAGGGTGAGCGTCTGGGCCAACACGGCGCGGTCGGGGTCGACGAACTGCGGCAGGAAGGTGAGGAAGAAGAGCGCCGGCTTGGGGTTCAGGACCGTGCTGAGGAGGCCCTGGAGGAAAGCGTGGCGTGGAGCGGTGATCGGGGCGGCGGGCTGCACCTGCTTGGAGGTCCGAATGGTCTGCACGCCAAGCCAGATCAGGTATGCCGCTCCGGCGAGCTTCACCGTGGTGTAAGCGGTGGCCGACGCCACGATCAGTGCCGAGAGCCCCACCGCAAGAGCGAACCCGTGCACGAGCAATCCGGTGAGGTTCCCGGCAATCGTCCGGTAGGCGAGCCGCGGGCCGCCCACCAGCACCTGGCGCGTGACGAGCGCCATGTCAGCGCCGGGCACGACGGTGACGAGCATCGAGGCCAGCAGGAACGGCAGCAGCAGCTCGGGCTGGATGGGCATCTACTCGATTATGAGCCGTTCCAATTCGTCGGCCGCGTGCTCGACGAGCCCGCGCACCTCGTCCTTGGGCTCGCTGAAGCGGCCCAGCACGTGGGCTGAGACGATCTCGGGATCGGTCGTGTCGGGGCGCCCGACCCCGACCCTCACTCGCCGGAAGTCCGGCGTACCCAGCCCGGCCTTGACGGCCTTCAGTCCGTTGTGGCCGGCCAGTCCGCCCCCGAGGCGCGTCTCGATCCGGCCGAACGGGAGGTCGATCTCGTCGTGCACCACGACCACGTGGTCGGGGTCCACGCCGAGCGCTCCCCGGGCGGGCCCCACGGCCTTGCCGGAGTCGTTCATGTAGGTCTGCGGAAGCAGAACGGCTACGCGCGGTCCGCCCGGACCGGTTCTGCCTTCCGCGATCAGGGCGTTGTACTTCTTCTTGGCCTTCGGCAGACCCCAGCGCTCGGCCGCCAGCGCAGCGATCTCGAAGCCCACGTTGTGCCTCGTGCCGGCGTAGCGGTCGCCGGGATTCCCGAGACCGACCACAAGCCAGTCCGCCTTCCCACCGCTCCCGCGGCCCCCCAAGCGAAAACCCTGCGCGCCCGGCCGAGCCGGGCGCTTCGGGCCGAGCCTCACTCCGACTCCTCGGCCTCCTCGGCGGGCGCCTCGGCCTCGCCTTCCTCGCCGGCCTCGGCCTCGGCCTCCTCGCCCTCCTCGCCGACCAGCTCGGTCTCCTCCTCGATCTCCTCGGGCTCCTCGACCTCGGTCGGCACGACGACCGTGGCGATGATCGTCTCCTCCGGGTCGTCGAGGAACTCCACGCCCTCGGGGGCGGAGATCTCGGAGAGGTGCATGGTCGCGGCGATCTCCATGCCGCTCACGTCCACGACGATCGAGTCGGGGATCGCGGTCGGCAGCGCCTCGATGTTCAGCTGGTGGGTCACGTGCTCGAGCACGCCGCCCTCCTTGACGCCGGGCGCCTCCTCGACGCCCTCGACCTGCACGCCGACGGTGGTCTGGATCTTCTCGTCCAGCCGGACCTCGAGCAGGTCGATGTGAATGACCTCGTCGCGCACCGGATGGAGCTGCTGGTCCTTGACGATGACCGGCAGCGTCTTGCCGCCGACCTCGAGGTCGATCAGCGCCGACCCGTCCACGAGGACCTGGCGGAGCACGCGCGAGTCGACCTTGAACGACAGCGCGTCGCCGTCCCCGCCGCCGTAGACGATGCCGGGCACGAGGCCCTCGCGGCGCAGGCGCTTGGTCGCGCGGGTGCCGCGCTCGGGGCGGTCCTGGGCATTCAGTGTGGGTCGAGTTCCGTCAGCCATGCGGCTGGCGAGTTTAGCGAGCGGCGGCCTATCCTCGAAGGCGGTGGCGCCGAAGGACGACAGCTCGATCCCGACCGGCCGCATTCGGCGGACCGCCCAGGTGGGCTCGGTCGTGGGCACGCAGGGAGCCCGCTACGCCGGCACCAGGGCGGCCAACATCGCGCGCTCGGAGGAGGAGGCGGCCGACGCGCTCGAGCGCCGCCACCTCGAGGCCGCCGAGCGGATGGTCCAGACGCTCGGCCGCATGAAGGGCGCGGCGATGAAGATCGGCCAGCTCGCCTCGTTCATCGACACGGAGTTCCTGCCGCCGGAGTACCGCGAGCTGTACCAGGAGCAGCTCGCCACCCTGCGCACGGAGGCGCCGTCCATGCCCTGGAAGAAGGTCAAGGGCGTGCTCGACGAGGAGTGGGCCGAGCCGGTCGAGGAGCTCTTCGAGGACTTCGAGCACGAGGCCGCCGCCGCGGCCTCGATCGGCCAGGTACACCGCGCCGTGCTGCCGGACGGCCGGCGGGTCGCGGTGAAGATCCAGTACCCCGGCGTGGCGGACGCGATCGCCGCCGACATGCAGAACGCCGGGATGATCATGCGGATGGCGAAGGCGCTCGCGCCGGGGCTCGACGCGAAGGCCGCCGCCGAGGAGCTGAAGGAGCGCGTGATGGAGGAGCTCGACTACGAGCTCGAGGCGCAGAACCAGCGCTCGTTCGCGCGCGGCTACCGCGGGCACCCGTTCGTCCACGTGCCGGACGTGGTCACGCGACTGTCGACCACGCGCGTGCTGGTGACCGAGTGGGTCGACGGCGCCGGCTTCGAGGAGATCCAGCAGCTGCCCCAGCCGGAGCGCGACCGCTTCGGCGAGATCGTCTTCCGGTTCTGCTTCGGCTCGATCTACCACCTCCAGCACTTCAACGCCGACGCCCACCCGGGCAACTACCTGCTGATGGAGGACGGCAAGGTCGCCTTCCTCGACTTCGGGATGACGAAGCATCTCGACAAGGACCAGATCGAGCTGGAGATCACGGCCCTCGAGGCGATCTTCGACGCCGACCCCGAGCGGCTGCGCGTGGCGCTCCACGACCTCGGCTTCCTCAACAACCCGAAGAAGATCGACGCCGAGGAGCTGATGGAGCACGTGAAGACCGTCGGCGGCTGGTACATGGAGGACCGCGAGGTGACGGTCGACTCGCGCCGCGTGATGGACGCGATCGCCGCGGTCTCCGACCCGCGCTCCGACTTCTACCGCCTGATGCGGCGCGAGAACCTGCCGGCGAACGAGCTGATGGGCAGGCGGATGGAGTCGGGCGTGCTGGCCGTGCTGGGCCAGCTCGAGGCCACGCGCAACTGGTACCGGATCGGGCGCGAGTGGTGGTTCGCCGACCCGCCCTGCACGGAGCTCGGTCGCGAGGAGTGGCAGTACTTCGAGTCGCGCGGGGAGCGGCGCGTGCGGAGGTACGCGGCGCGCTGATCCGCCGGGGGCTTCTATAGCTTCCGCGCCGCGTGTACGACTGGCTTCTCTTCTTCCATCTGCTCGCGGCCTTCCTGCTGGCGGTCACGGCCGTGACCTACAGCGCGGTGGCGTTCGGCTCTCTTGTGGGCGGACGCACTCTGTTCGTGGCGGACCGGTGCTGGGACGTCGGCGGTCTCGGCACGCTCGTCCTGGGCGTGTGGCTCGCGCTCTACCTCGACCAGTACGAGATCTGGGACGGCTGGATCATCGGAGCGATCGTGCTGTGGCTGGTCGCGACCGGGCTTGGCGACAGCGTTCGCAGGGGGATCGGGGCATCCGAGCCGGCCGGCGCGACGGTGTATGACCGCCGTGTCGTGCTCATGCACTGGCTCCGTACGCTCGCCGTGATCGGCCTCCTCGTCCTCATGGTCTGGAAGCCGGGCGCATGACCGTCCTCGCCGCCATCCGGCCGGACGACTGGAACTTCCCGTTGTTCATCCACGTGCTGAGCGCGATGGTGCTGTTCGGCGCGGTAGTGCTCGCGGCGCTCGCCGTGGCCGGCAACACGCAGGGCGGCCTGCGGCTCGGCTTCCGCTCCCTCCTCATCGGCGCCATCCCTGCGTGGATCGCGATGCGGCTGTCCGCGCAATGGATCGCGTCGAAGGAGAACCTCCTCGACGAGGACGTCGAGGTGCCCGCCTGGGTCGACATAGGCTTCATCACCTCCGAGGGGAGCTTCCTCTTCCTCGTCGCGGCGACCGTGTGCGCGGGGATCGCCGCGCGCCGCGGACACGGCGGCGGCCTTCGCACCGCGACCGTGGTGCTCGTGGGGATCACGATCGTCGCGTACCTCGTGGCCCTGTGGGCCATGTCGACGAGACCGACCTAGGACGCGAAGCCCGGCAACGGGCTCGGGTGCCTCGGCTCGTACAGGCCAATCTCGCCCGCCCCCGGGACCTTGAACTGGACGATCCGGCCCCAGCCCTCGTCCTCGATCGGCGAGACGAAGTCGACGCCCTTGGCCTCGAGCTCCTCGACCGTCCGCTCGATGTCGTGGCACATCAGGAAGAGGACGTGGTGGCCCGGCCCGCGACCCCAGCCGCCGCCGGGATGGACCGCCAGCTCGCCGGGCGGCAGCGCGAAGATCAGCCAGCCGTCACCCGCGTCCACACCTTCGAACCCCAGCACGTCGCGAAGGAACGCACGCGCACGCTCGGCGTCCTCGGCGAACATGATGGTGTGTGCCCCGGCGATCATGCCGCGGGGGGTCAGAACAGCTGGTTCTCGCCGGCGAAGATCTCGGAGACCGAGTCGTCGGTGAAGATGCGGCGGATCGAGTCCTCGAGGACGTCGGCGCAGGTGAGCTGGACGATGTTGTCGGGCGCGCCCTCGTGCAGCGGGATCGTGTCGGTCACGACGATGCCGGCGAGCGGGCCCTCGCTCAGGATCTCGAAGGCCCTCCCGGAGAAGAGGCCGTGGGTGGCGACCGCGAAGACCTCGTCGGCGCCCTCGTCGAGCACGGTCTGGGCGGCCGCGTTGAGCGTGCCCCCGGTGGCGATGATGTCGTCGACGATGATCGCCGTGCGGCCCTTCACCTCGCCGATCACGTAGCCGATCTCGGCCACCTGCTGCGCGGGGCGCTCCTTCTCCATCAGGGCGTAGGGGGCGCCAACCTTCTGGGCGAACTTGCGCACGAGCTTCACGCGGCCGGCGTCCGGGGCGACGATCACGAGGTCGCGGCCGGCGAGCCGGTCCTGCACGAACTGGGTGAGGACCGGCATCGCGGTCATGTGGTCCACGGGCTTCGAGAAGAAGCCCTGCAGCTGCCCGGCGTGCAGGTCCATCGTCACCAGCCGGTCGATTCCCGCGGTCTCCAGCACCTCGGCCACGAGGCGCGCCGAGATGGGCTCGCGCGGCGCGGACTTCTTGTCCTGGCGCGAGTAGCCGTACCAGGGCGTGACGGCGACGATGCGGTGCGCCGACGCGTGCTTCGCGGCGTGCACCATGAGGAGGAGCTCCCAGAGCGCGTCGTTGACGGTGAGGCCCTCGCGCTCGGAGCCGCAGATCGACTGGACGATGAAGAGGTCGGCGCCGCGGATCGACTCCTCGTAGCGGCAGTAGACCTCGCCGTCGGCGAAGGTCTTCAGGCCCGCGTCGGTGAGCTCGACCTCGAGCTTCTCCGCGATCTTTCCGCCGAGCTCGCGACTGGCGCGCCCGGCGGTCACCATGAGGCGCTTCTCGTACCGCGCCGTGATGCTCGTGCTTGTCGCCAACTCGGTCGCCGTCTCGAGGGTCGTGCTCATTTCGAGTCCTCCTCCACCCGGTCCGCGTAGCCCTCGACGTTCTTCTGGTCCGCCCGCGAGATCCCGAGCGCCCCCTCCGGAACGTCACCGGTGATCACCGAGCCGGCACCAGTGTACGCCCGATCCCCGACGTCCAACGGGGCGACCAGCGAGGTGTGAATGCCGGTCTTCACGCTCTTTCCGAGCTTCGTGCGGTGCTTGGCGCGGCCGTCGTAGTTGGCGGTGATCGTGCTGGCGCCGAGGTTGGCCCGGTCCCCGACGTCCGCGTCGCCGATGTAGGAGAGGTGCGGGACCTTGGCACGCTCGCCGACGTCCGAGTTCTTGACCTCGACGAAGGTGCCGACCTTGGCGGCTGCGCGGACCACGGTGCCGGGCCGGAGGTAGGCGAAGGGGCCGATGAGGACGTCGTCGTGGAGCTCGACCTCGACGGCGTAGGTGTGCACCACGGTGGCGCGATGGCCGACGCGGCAGTCGATCAGGGTGGTGTGGGGGCCGATCTCGGAGCCGCCGCCGACGCTCGTGTCGCCGATCAGGCTGACGCCGGGGGCGATGGTGGTGTCCGCGCCGATCGCGACGCCCGCCTCCACGCGGACGCTGCCAGGGTGGAGGAAGGTCACGCCGTCGCGCGCGTGGCGCTCGAGGATGCGTCGCTGGGCGAGCGCCTCGGCGTCCATCAGGCCGACGCGGTCGTTGATGCCGAGGGCTACGGCGGCGTCGTCGGTGGGATGGGCAATCGCACGATCACCGTCCTGCTTGAGCACGGGGAGGACGTTCGTGAGATAGCGCTCGCCGCCCGTGAGCCCGACCTCGTCGAGGGCCTCGAAGAGGCGGGGCGCCTGGAAGACGTAGGTGCCGAGGTTGATCTCCCTGATGGCCAGCTCGGCCGGGGGGACGCCCTCGGTGTACTTGGTCTCGACGATGCGCTCGACGTCGCCGTCGCCGTTGCGGACGATGCGCCCGTAGCCGGCGGGGTCGAGCTGCTCGGTGGTGAGCATGGTGACGCCGGCGTGTTGCGCGCTGTGCTTGTCGACGAGCCCGGCGATCTGCTCCGGGGTCACGAGCGGGTGGTCGCCGGAGAGGACGACGACGGGCCCCTCGCCGGTGTGGCCCCGCGCGGCGAGAACGGCCGCACCGGTGCCCTCCCCCTCGCGCTGCTCGGCGACCGTGACGGTGTCCGGCAACCCCTCGGCGACGCCGTCACCGGGCCGGACGACGCACACGACCCGAGCGGCACCGGCCGCGACGGCGGCGTCGATGACCCACTCGACCATGGGCTTGCCGCAGACCCGGTGCAGGACCTTGGGAGTCCCGGACCGCATCCGCGTGCCCTGGCCGGCGGCCATGATGAGGACCGTGAAGGGCTCGGGCATGGGCCTCGGAGGGTACAGCCACGCCTCCGGATGGAGGCCTATGCTCATGAGGCTTACTGGGGGGTAGTCCAGCTGGCAGGACGCCAGGTTTTGGTCCTGGAGAGGGGGGTTCAAGTCCCTCCCCCCCAGCTTCATCCTCCGTCCGCCGATGGAGCGGCCTGATCAGGCCGGTGGCCAGGGCAGCTTCGTCGTCTCGGACTCGCTCGGCCAGGCGGCGTAGACGGTTCTCGAGTCGTTCGTCGGCTCTGCCGCGGAGGCGCCGTGCTCGGCCGCCTTCTCGTTCACCGGGTAGTGGATCCCCGCGTCCGCGTTTCGGGCGCCCACCATCAGTCCTCCGAGTGGTAAACCGCGTTCGGCTCGCCCGGGTCGAGCATGTGGATGTTGATCCCGAAATCGGGGAAGCGGTCGTCCGGGTCCTCGAAGGGCACGTAGGTGCCGGAGGCCTCGTAGCGGACGGCGGGTGCCTCGGCGACGTTGATCACGAAGGGCTCGCTCACGCCTAGCGGTCCTTTCGCTCCTTCGGCACCCGCCCGGCCTCGGCCCCCTTCTCCTGGGCGGGCCCGCCGGGCGGCACGATGCCGAGCACCCGCATCGCCTTCAGCCCCAGTGAGAGCCGCTCGCGGCCGTCGGTCGAGCTCACGTCGAGCTCGGTCAGCTCCTTCACCCGCTCCAGCCGGTACCGGACCGTGTGCCGGTGCGTGAAGAGCCGCTCGGCCGCGCCGGCGACGTTACCGTCCGCGTCGAGGAAGGTCTCGAGCGTCCGGACCAGCTCGGTCTCGTACTGCTCGTCGTAGGCCACGAGCGGCGCCACCGTCTCGTCGTAGAACCCCTGCAGCTCCGTCGGGTCCTCGCTCATCGCCGGCAGCAGCAGCCGGTACGCGCCAGTCTCCTCGAAGGAGAGCTCGGCGAGCCCGCGGGCCTCCGCAACGTTGGCGGCGAGGAGGGCCTCGGCGCCGGCGCGATGGAGGTCGGCCGGATCGCTCGCGTGGCGGCTGCGGGCCACCACGACCGTGAACTCCGGCAGGGCGGCCTCCAGCTCGCGCAGGACGGCCGCGGCCACACGCCCCGGCGCGGCCGGGTCCTGCGACGGGGCCACCACGATCAGCTCTCGCTCGGCGTTCGGTCCGGCCTCGTCGTTGGGCCCGTTGCCGTGCCGGGTCCAGCCCGTCTCGGCGAGCGCGGCCAGCGAGGTGCGCTCCACGGCCCGCGCCCCGCGCTCGGCGACCGTGAGAACCCGCGCGCGCCAGTCGCCCTCCTCCGGCTGGTGCGGCCGCGCCCGCACGACGAACACACCGGCGCCGCCCGAGAGGTCGCAGCCCAGCTCGCCGGCCCGGGCCACGATGTTCTCCCGGTCGGTCATCCGGCGCGAGAGCAGGTCCTCGAGGAAGTCCCCGACGGCCGCCTCGGTGGCCCGCGCGGGCGCCTTCGCCCGGTCGACCTCGAGGGCGATCAGGTTCGCCACGAGCCGCTGCAGCGCCGCGGCCGGCGGCGCGCTCCGGGGCCGGAACCGCAGCTGGCCCACTGGGAGGTCGGCCACGCGGAGGTCGAGCCGCTCCGCGCCCCGCTCGCCGGCCATCACGGCGCGCTCGTCCTCGCTCGACTCGCACGCCACCGCCAGCACGCCGCTCGAGGCGTCGAGCACGATCACGCTCGCGTCGAGCGCCCGGCCCGCCGCCCGCGCGACCGCCGGCAGCCCCGCGCCCGACTCGACCGCCTCCGAGACCTCGTCGAGCGCCTCGAGGAACGAGGTCGAGTCGGCGGCCGCCTCGGCGGGGCCGCCGCGGTGGCGGGGGGACGCGTGCATCAGGCGTAGGTGTCGTAGGTCCAGACGACCGCAAGGCCGACCGCGACCCCGATCCCGAGCATCGTGCCCAGGATGAAGAGCGTCATGAAGCCCGCGGCGACCCGCTCCCAGACCCGCCCGTAGCAGCGCCAGGCCGGTATGAAGATGAGGGCGACGTAGCAGGCGATCACCACGCCGGCGGCGAGTGCGATCGCGATTTCTGTCGAGGAGAAATCGAGGTTCATCGACCGGCGCGCGCGATCGGACGAGGCGCGCGCTCGCTCTCATTGTGGCGCATGTACTGGACGAGCATCGCGATTGCGGCGAGCGTCCCGAAGATCCCGATGCCGAGCCCCCAGCCGCCCGCCACGTCCGACCAGTAGTGCACGCGCAGGTAGATGCGCGACAGCCCGATCGCGGCTGCCAGGACGATCGCGCCGGTGACCAGCGTCGCGTACCCAACCAGCCCCAGCCGGCGCGTGAAGACGACCGCCGAGGCGATCCAGGCCGTGGCATACGCCGCGTGCCCGCTGGGGTAGGCCGAGGAGTCCGCGTCGGTGAGCGGCGCGGCGGGACGCGGCCGGTCGATCCCGGCCTTCGTGAGCTGCACGGCGATGTAGATCAGCGCGAAGCCCAGCACCAGCACCACGATCTCCGCAGGGCGCCGCCGCACCGCCAGCAGCACGGAGGTGATGGCGATGACGGCCGCGCAGGCCGCGAAGGAGCCGAAGGCCGTGACGATCTGGGCCACGTCCACCGCGACCGTCGAACGCGTCCGGTCGCCGAAGTCGAGCAGCTCCCGGTCCAACGGCGTGGGGCTCAGGTCGCCCGACAGGATCATCGCGTAGAGCGCGAACACGTACAGCCCCACGGCGCCCACCGCCACCGCGGTGGTGAGCTCGAGACCGAGGCCGCCAGGCGTGAGGCGCTCCCACAGGAAGCGCAGCTCCGGGACGAGCACCCGCGCGATCGGCCCGAAGACGCGGCGGTGCAGCGGGCGCCAGACCGCGAGCACCGGCCGCACCAGCGGGTGGCGCTCGTGGGCCAGGATCCAGGTCCGGATCTCGGCCCGGCGCCGGTAGGCGACCACGATGCCCACGATCACGCCGACCGTCACCCCGAAGCCGAAGATCGCCTGGCCGGCGAGGTGGGCGACCTGGTCGAACGAGCGCCAGAAGATGTAGCCGAGCACGCAGAACGTGGTCGCCCAGAGGCCGGTCCCGACGATGCTGAACGGGATGAAGCGCCGGTAGCGCAACCCGGACGTTCCGGCGATGAAGGGGGCGAGCGCGCGGACGAGGCCGATGAAGCGGCCGATCAGGATGGTTTTGCCGCCGTGGCGGTCGAAGTACCCCTCGACCGAGGTCAGCCGTTCGGGGGTGATCTTGAACCTCGGGCCGTGCCGCTCGAGGAAGCTGCGGCCCAGCCGGCGGCCGAGGTAGAAGCTGGTGGTGTCGCCGAGGACGGCGCAGATCCACACGAGGCCGATCAGCGGCACGAGCTCGATCTCGCCCTGGCCGGCGATCACGCCGCCCGCGATCACCACGGTCTCCCCCGGGGCGATCAGCCCGACGAAGGCGCCGGTCTCGAGGAAGGCCAGCACGCCCACCAGCGCGTAGGTCCACGCGCCGAGCGCCTCGGCGATGTCCTCGATGATCGCCTTGGGGTCGGGCAGCGCGGACAGCACACCGCTGACGTAGACGGCAAGAACCAGGACGAGGCCGGCGGCGAGGAGCTTGCGCTCCCCGCTGAGCTTGCGGCGCTGCCACACGGCGCCCGCCGCGATCAGCACGGCCGCGACGGCAGCGGTGATCTGCAGCGGGGACACGCTGGCACTCTAGGGAAGGTTTGGGCGGGTGTTCAGCGCTCGCGCAGGCTCGTCACGAGCGCGCCCGGCATCGCCGCGGCGGTGGCCTCGGCCGCGCTCGGGTCGGCGAACAGTCCGAAGCAGGTGGGGCCGGACCCGCTCACCCGCGCGACCAGGGCGCCCGCGGCGCGCAGGCGGCCGATGACGGAGACCAGCTCGGGCCTCATGGCGAGCGCCGCCGGCTGGAGGTCGTTCTCGAAGGCGAGCTCCCAGCTCGACGAGTCGGAGTCGAGCGTCGCCCGGACTGCCTCGATGTCGAGCTGCTTGCGCCAGCCCTCCATCCGGTCGAGCTGGGCGTACACGTCGGATGTCGCGAGGCCCTCCGCCTGCGGCACCAGGACGGCGGCGAGCGGAGGCAGCCCGACCGGCTCGACGATCTCGCCGGTGCCCGCGACGAGGGCGTGACCGGGCTCGACTTGGCTCGGCACATCCGAGCCGAGCGTTGCGGCGATCGCGCGGAGCGCGTCGGCGTCGAGCGAATCACCGGTGAGCCGGTTGGCGGCGCGCAGGGCGGCGGCGGCGTCGGCGCTGCCGCCTCCCAGGCCGGCCGCGACGGGGATGCGCTTGTCGATGCGGACGTCGAGCGGCGGCAGCGACGGGACCTCGTCGCGGAAGGCGGCCAGGGCGGCGGCGGCTAGGTTGGGGCCCTCGACGCCCTCGCACTCGATCGTGTCCTCGGCTTCCGCGCTCGGGCGGAAGCGGAGGTCGTCGGCCAGGTCCAGCGAGGCGAAGATCGAGCAGATCGGGTGGAGGCCGTCGGGTCGGGGCGGGCCGACGTGAAGGACTAGGTTGAGCTTGGCGTAAGCCCGCTCCCGAAGCGGGTCGTCGTGGTGGGCACTCATGCTCGCCCAAGAACGTGGAGCGACGCCGAAACTTGCGCCGCGCTCACGTCCGCGGTCGCAATTCGGCCAGGAGCTCGGGCCCGATCCCCTCTGCCAGGAGCGGCCACTCCTCGGGGGCGAGCTGCTCGGCGCGGGCGTCGGGCGGGCGGCCGAGCCGCTCGAGCGCCTGGCGTGTGGCGTCGCGGAGCTCCGGCTGCGCGCCGGGGGTGAGCGCGAGGGACCCCGGCAGCGCCTTCCGTCGGTGGGCGAACCCGGCGTGCACGAGGGCCCTCAGGTCGCGCGACGGGGCAGGCCCGCGGCGGCGCATCAGGACGAGGGCCGACTCCACCTTCGGCTCGGGATGGAAGACCGTGCGCGGCACCCGGCGCAGGAAGCGCACCTCGCAGGCGAGCTGCGCGAGGACTGACGTGGCGCCGTAGGACTTGCCGCCCGGGGCGGCGGCGAGCCGGTCCCCCACCTCGCGCTGGACCATCGCCACCCAGAGCGTGGCGCCGGACAGCTCGGCGATCGACTTGAGGAGGACGGTGGCCGCGACGCCGTAGGGCAGGTTGGCGACGACCTTGTTCGGAGCGGGATCGAGCGAGGCGAGGTCGAGCCTGACGGCGTCGGCGAGGTGGAGCGTTGCGTCGGGGAACGGGGCGAGCGCCTCGGCGAGCGGCGCCTCGAGCGAGCGGTCGATCTCGACGACGTGGAGGTGGCGCACCTGCGGCGCCAGGTACTCACTGAGCACGCCGAGGCCGCCGCCGACCTCGAGGACCACGTCATCGGGGGCGAGCTCGGCGGCGCGCCCGATCACGCCGAGGATGTTGTCGTCGATGAGGAAGTTCTGGCCCAGCTCGCGGTTGGGCCGGACCTCGAACCGCCGGAGCCGCCGAAGGCTCGCCTGCCGCGGCTCGTCGCTCACCACCCGAGTACCCGCGCGGCGTTGGTCTCCACGGTCCGGTCGAGCTCCTCGTAGGAGAGGCCGCGGAGACCGGCCACATGGTGGGCGGTGTGGACGACGTTGGCCGGCTCGTTCGGCTTGCCGCGGAGGGGCTGGGGCGAGAGGTAGGGCGAGTCGGTCTCGACCAGCAGGAGCTCCGCGGGGAGTTCGGTGGCGGCGCGCTGGAGGTCGGTCGCCTTCGGATACGTGACGTTGCCGGCGAATGAGCAGAGGTAGCCGCGCTCGACCGCCTCGTCGAGATGGCCGGGGGAGGAGAAGCAGTGCAGGATCACCGCGGGGAGCGCCGCGGAGTGCTCTCGCAGGATGGCGAAGGTGTCGTCCTCGGCGGCGCGGGTGTGAATCGCGACCGGCAGCTGGAGGCGCGCGGCGAGCTCGAGCTGGGCCTCGAACGCGCGGCGCTGGTCGTCGCGCGGGGCGTAGTCGCGGTAGTAGTCGAGGCCTGTCTCGCCGAGCGCCCGGACCTTGGGGTCCGCGGCGGCCTGCTCGACGGGCTCGAGCTCCGCGGGGTCGAAGCCCTCCGTGTTGTGCGGGTGGCGGCCGACGATCGCGAACACGTCGTCGTGGGCGCCGGCCGCCTCGAGGGCACGCTCGACCGAGCCGGGGCCGGTGCCTACGGTGGCGAGGCGAGTGAGCCCCGCGTCACGGGCGCGCTCGACCAGCTCGGCGTCGGGCGGGTCGCAGTGGTCGAGGTGGCAGTGGGTGTCGATCACGGCTGCGGGGCGCGGTCCGCCGTCGGCGCGGAGGCCGTGCGAGCGGCACGCGGCTCGCCCCGCGCGGCGCGGCTGGGAGTCATCACGCCGCCGACGGCTCGGGGGTCTCGACGCGCGGGAAGAGCTGTCCGAGCTCGCCGATCTGCGCGCCGCCCTCGACCGCGCCGTAGTGGGCGCTGTCGAGCGAGAGGTCGTCGCGCCCGAGCGCACCGAGCAGCCGCCCGGCCGAGGTCGGCATGAACGGGTGCAGGAGGACGGAGACGACGCGGAGCCCCTCGGCGATCGAGTAGAGCACCTGGTCGAGCCGCTCGGCCTGCGCCTCGTCCTTGGCGAGCTGCCAGGGCTGCTCGTCCTGCACGTAGCGGTTGAGGCGCTTGATGCGCTGCCAGATCTCGTCGAGGCCACCGGTGAGCTCGACGTCGTCGATGCGACGGCGCACCGCCTCGGACAGGCCGTCGAAGTCGGCGCTGAGGGCCGGGTCGGGCTCGGCGGTGGGCACGGTGCCGTCCCGGTAGCGGCCGATCATGGCGAGCGTGCGGTTCGCGAGGTTGCCGTACTCGTTGGCGAGCTCGGTCGTGTAGCGGGTCTCGAAGCCCTCGGGCGACACCTCGCCGTCGGAGCCGAAGCTGACCTCTCGCAGGACGTAGAAGCGCAGGGCGTCCGCGCCGTAGATCTCGGCGACCCGGAACGGCTCGATCACGTTCCCGAGCGACTTCGACATCTTGTGCTCGCCGAGCAGTAGGAAGCCGTGGATGCCAACCCGCTTCGGCACCTCGATCCCGGCAGCCATCAGCATGGCGGGCCAGATCACGGCGTGGAACTTGAGGATGTCCTTGCCGATCAGGTGGACGGTGGCGGGCCAGAAGCGGTCGGTCAGGTCCTCGCCCTCGCGCGCGTACGAGAGGGCGGTGTAGTAGTTGAGGAGGGCGTCGATCCAGACGTAGATGACCTGCGACTCGTCCCAGGGCACCGGCACGCCCCACTTGAGCCGGGCGCGGCTGAGCGAGAGGTCGCGCAGGCCGCTCTTGATGAACGAGAGCGCCTCGTTGTAGCGGTTCTGCGGGATGACGAACCCGGGCCGCTCCGCGTAGAGACGCTCGAGCGGCTCCTGGAAGGTGGACAGCCGGAAGAACCAGTTGTCCTCCTTCTCGATCTCGAGCTCGATCTTGTGGATCGGGCACTTGTTGCCCTCGTCGAGCTCGGAGTCCGTCTTGAAGTCGGCGCAGCGGGGGCAGTACCAGCCCTCGTACGTGCCGGCGTAGACGTGCCCGTTGGCGTGGATGAGCTTGACCACCTCGGCGACCTTCGCCATGTGCTGGGGGTCGGTGGTGCGGATGAAGAAGTCGTTGGTCACGTCCAGCGTGGCGGCGAGCTCCTTGAACCGAACCGCGTTGCGGTCCCCGAGCTCGCGCGGCGTGATGCCGAGCTTCTCGGCCGCCTGCGTGACCGGCTCGCCGTGCTCGTCGGTCCCGGTGAGGAAGAAGACGTCCTCGCCCCGCTGCCGCATGTGCCGAGCCAGGACGTCGGCGGCGATCGTCGTGTAGGCGTGACCGAGATGCGGCTCGCCGTTCACGTAGTAGATGGGGGTGGTGACGTAGTACGGCATGGACAGCCGATGCTACCCAGGCCAGAGCGCTGCGGCCCTGCGCCGTGTGGTCCGGAAGCGTCCTATATCGGGACGTATCCGGACCACCGAGCGCACCGGGATCCGACATCGGGATCGACAGGCCTGGCATTCGGCGCTACCGCCGCCCAAGCATCGGGTGGAGTAGGCGCGCGACTCGGTGCCCGGTTCGCCGGGTGGCCTCCCGGCGTTCGCCGGTCAGGGCGAGGAGGGCGACGGCGGCCAGCACGCCGAGGCAGGCAGCGAGGAGGCCGAGGTCCGGGCCTGCCCGATCGTGCCCCGGCGTCGCCGGCGATGCGAAGCGTCGCGCATCGGCGGACGCGCCGCCCGGCTCGCCTGTAGGGGCGCGGTGCTCCTCGGCTGCAGGCGCGCGGCGAGGCGCTCCGCCCGGCGCTAGCAACGGCGCGCGGCCGGGCTCGCCCTGCGGCACACGGCCCGGCTCGCCCTGCGGCACACGGCCCGGCTCGCCCTGCGGCACACGGCCCGGCTCGCCCTGCGGCACATTGCGCGGCGCGCCCAGGGGCACGCGATGAGGCGCCCCCAAGGGCGCTGGGCGCGGCTGCCCGGACGGCACCCTCCGCGGCGCTCCCACCGGCACCCGACGAGGCTCCTCTGCCGGCACTCGGCGCGGCGCTCCCACCGGCACTCGGCGCGGCTCCCCTGCCGGCACCGGGCGCGGGAGCGGTCGTCGGACTGGCACCGGTCTGGTCGCTGGTGCGTTCACCGGCGCAGGCGCCGGCGCAGGGCCAACCGGGACTGGCGCCGGTTCCGGTGCGGGCGCGCCTCGGGGTGGCTGGGTCGTCGTGGGGGGCGGCAGGAAGCCCAACGGGTCGTGGTAGGCGTGGCGACTTCCGGCGTCGCGCACGCCGAAGTGCAGGTGAGGCGCGGTCGAGGAACGGGTGCCGGTGGCTCCCACGGCGCCGAGGCTCTGGCCGGCCGCCACACGGTCTCCCTGGCGGACGGACGTCGACGACAGGTGAAGGTAGGAGGTGTCGTAGCGGCCGTCCGCCGTACGGACGCTGACCGTCAGCCCCGACGAGCCGGCCGTGCCCGCAAAGCGGACCTCGCCGGCAGCCGCGGCGACCACCGGCGTGCCCGTGGCGGCCGCGATGTCGATGCCGCGATGCTGGCCCGCGGCATACGGGTCCGTGCCGTTGCGATACGGCGTGATCACCTCCCCGCGGGCCGGCCAGACCCATTCCGCCCACGCGGGCGGGACGAGCAGCAGGAAGGCAAACAGGCTCGAGGCGAGATAGAGGATGAGGCGGCGCATGGCGGCGACCGTACGCAGGAAGCGGGCGCCCGAGGACGGGCGGAGCGGTCAGCTGTGACGGTCTGTGACGGAGTCGTGAGGGACGGTGCAGAGCTGTTGCACTCGGGCGGGCAGCGACGCGGTGGCGGCGGGCGGAGAGCCGGGTCGGAGCGGGCGGAGAGCCGGGTCGGTGCGGCCGGGCCCCGGGCGCGGGACGGCCGCCAGCCGGCGCCAGGTGGCCGGCGCCCCCTCACTCCTCCCGCGTCAACGCGCGGTACAGCTCGTTCGCCTTCCCGCCCGTCAGCTCCGCCACGACCGCCGCGGCCGGCCGCGGCTTCGCCCCGGCCTCCACCAGGCGCCGCAGGGCATCCAGGCCGGCGGGCTCCAGGGATTCCGGCAGCGCCGACGGCCCCAGCACCAGCACCACCTCTCCGCGCGGCGGCGCGTCCGCGTATCGCTCCGCCAGCTCGGCGGCGCTTCCCCGCACGATCTCCTCGTGCGCCTTCGTCAGCTCACGGCAGACCGCCACCTGGCGGTCGGGGTCGACCGAGGCCAGCAGCTCCAGCGTCGCCGGCACGCGGCGGGGCGACTCGAACGCCACCAGCGTCCCTCCCGGCTCCTCGAGCATCCTCCGCAGCTCCCCCTTCTTGCGCGGGAGGAATCCTCCGAATCGCCAGGAGTCGGCCGGCAGGCCTGAGGCCACCAGCGCCGTGATCGCCGCGGATGGCCCCGGCAGCACCTCCACCGGCAACCCCGCGGCCACGCATGCCCTCACCAGCACGTAGCCGGGGTCCGAGACCAGCGGCATCCCGGCGTCCGACACCAGCGCCACCGTCTCCCCCGCCCGCATCCGCTCCACGAGCGCTCCCGCGCGCGCCTCCTCGTTGTGCTCGTGGTACGAGACCAGCTTCGCCTTGACCCCGTACCGGTCCAGCAGCACCCGCGTCCGGCGCGTGTCCTCGCAGGCCACCACGTCCGCCTCCCGCAGCGCGGCGAGCACGCGCAGCGTGACGTCCTCGAGGTTCCCGATCGGCGTCGGGCACACCACGAGCCGCCCGCTCATCGGGCGTCCCCGGGAATCCCGATCGCGACGAGGAACACGTCCAGCCGGCCGCTCACGACGCCGACGCCGGTATGAACGCATCCAGCGCCAGCAGCGCCGCGCCCAGCATCCCCGACTCGTCCCCGAAGTGGGCCGGCACGATCCGGACCGCCTCGCGGGGCGGCGGCAGCGCCCGCTCCATGACCACCGCCCGGGCCGGCTCCAGCAAGAGCTCGCCCGCCGCGATCGCCCCGCCGCCGATCACGATCACCTCCGGGTTGAACACGTTCACCACCCCCACGAGCCCGTAGCCCAGCCGCCGCCCGATCTCGGCCAGGACCGATCGCGCCGCCTCGTCACCGTCGTGCGCCAGCTCGGTCACGATCCCGCCGGTGATCTCCCGCCCGTCCGCCAACCGGCGACCCAGGGCTGACGCGGGCTCCCGGCGCGCCGCCGCGATCCCCTCGCGCCCGATCGCCGACCCAGAGGCCATCACCTCCAGGCACCCGCGCCCCGGGCAGGCTCCCTGGCAGTCCGGGCCGTGCAGGTCCACCACCATGTGCCCGATCTCCGCTCCCAGTCCGCGCGAGCCGCGGTAGATCTGCCCGTCCAGCAGCAACCCGCTCCCGATCCCCGTCCCGAGCGCCACGAGCACGGCGTGGGCGCAGTCGCGCGCCGCCCCGGCGCGAGTCTCGGCGAGCAGCGCGGCGTTGGCGTCGTTGTCCACCACCACGGGCAGCCCGAGCCGCTCGCTCATCAGGTCGCGGAACGGCACGCCGGCGAGCGGCAGGTGCGTCGACCAGCGCGAAACACCCAGGTCCCACTCCACCAGAGCCGGGATCCCGAACCCCACCGCCTCCACGTCAGGCGCCGCCGCGCGCACCTCCTCGACGGCCTCCACGAAGATGTCGAGCGTCTCCGCCCGGTCGCCTCCGCGCCACGTCCGGTGGACCCGGTGGTGCACCACGAGACCCTCGTCGACCACGCCTCCGAGGAGCTTCGTGCCCCCAGCGTCGATCCCGATAACCCGCCTAGGCGGCATGGCCGGACGATATACAGAGGGGTGTGAGCGACCCGAATCAGGGAGATCCCCCGGAGTACAAGGTCTACCGCTCGCGGAAGAACCCGCTCCAGCGGCTCTCCGGCGGCACGGACCTCGACGCCCTCAAGCGGCGGCTCAGCCGCGCGCGCAGGGACGAGCCGGAGCCCTCGCGTGAGAAGCGGAAGATCACCCCCGGGCGCGTGCTCAAGTGGGTCGCCCTGGCGATCCTCGGCTGGCTGCTGCTATCGCTGGTCCTGTTCCTGATCAGCGCCCAGATCCAGGACGGCGTCTCGCCCCAGGCCGAGCGGGCGCTGTCCGACGACGGCAACCTCCTCACCGGCAGCACCATCCTCGTGCTCGGCTCCGACGCGCGCACCGGCGACTCGATCGACGAGAGCCAGAGCGGCCCCTCGCGCGCGGACTCGATCATGCTCGTGCACGCCTCGCTCGGCAGCGTGCGCAAGCTCTCGATCCCGCGCGACATCGAGGTCGAGATCCCCGGTCACGGCACCAACAAGGTCAACGCCGCCTACGCGTTCGGCGGCCCGGCGCTCACCATCGAGACGATCGAGGGCTTCCTGGGCAACGGGCTGCAGATCAGCCACCTGGTGGAGGTCGACTTCGAGGACTTCCCGGAGCTGATCGACGCGCTCGGCGGCGTGACCGTGAACAACAAGACCCGCATCTGCGCCCCGCCGTTCGACAACTTCTGGGAGGGTTTCCGGCTTCGCAAGGGCGAGCAGGAGCTCGACGGCGAAAGGGCGCTCGGCTTCGCGCGGGTGCGCAAGAACAACTGTGCCCCGGGCGAGGACGACCGCGACCGCGCCGCCCGCCAGCAGGAGGTCCTGCGCGCGATCGGCGACGCCGCCACCTCCCCGAGCGCCTTCTTCCGCCTGCCGCTAGTGAGCTGGCGCGCGCCCCAGGCGCTCAAGACAGACATGAAGGGCCCCGCCCTGATGGCCCTCTTCGCCGACATGGCGACCGGCAACTCGGACGAGACCGAGGTGCTCGAGGCCGGCTGCTGCGTGAACGGGAGCAACCTGTTCGTGTCCGACGGCGCCAAGCGCGACGCCGTCGACAAGCTGCTGAACGGGAGCTAGTCCGAGGAGGAAGAGGACGACGAGCTCGACGGGGAGCTCTTCGAGTCCTTCGAGGAGGAGGAGTCCTTCGACTCGCTCTTCGACCCCGAGTCCGACGAGCTCGACTCGGACGACGATGACCCGCCGCCCTTCTTCTTGCCGTAGTCCGTGTTGTAGAAGCCCGAGCCCTTGAAGTGCACCGCAACCGGGTGGAACACCCGCTGCACAGGCGCCTCGCAGGTGGCGCAACTCGTGACCGGGTCGTCCGTCATGCGCTGCTTCACCTCGAAGGTGTGGCCCCGGTCGCAGCGGTACTCGTAGATGGGCATGGCACTCTCAGTATAGGAGTGCCAAGAAGGCCCTCAAACGTCGTGCGGAGGCGCCGGCCGCTCGAGGTCGTCGAGCAGCGAGACGCGCATCGCGTGCCACACGAGCCAGGCGGTGAGGTGGCTTATCGGCCGCAGGGCGGTGCCCATCGCGCGGCCACGGTATCTCAATGGGGTGGGTAGGGTGCCGCCTTCGATGGTCACGATGGAGAAAGTCGTCGCACTTTGCAAGCGCCGTGGGCTGATCTTCCCGGCGTCGGAGATCTACGGCGGCATCGCGAACACCTACGACTACGGCCACTACGGCGTGCTGCTCAAGAACAACGTCGTGAACGCTTGGTGGAAGGCGATGATCCAGGAGCGCGACGACGTGGTCGCGCTCGACTCGGCGATCATCCAGCACCCGCGGACCTGGGAGGCGTCGGGGCACCTCGAGGGGTTCACGGACCCGCTCGTGGACTGCAAGACCTGCAAGCTCCGCTTCCGCGCCGACCACATCGAGGAGGCCCGGGCCGGCTCCGCCGAGCACCCGGACGTGCGCTGCGGCCACGCCCCCTCGAAGCTCCCGGGCGACCACAAGGACTGCGATCTCACGGACGCCCGCGAGTTCAACCTCATGTTCGAGACCACGATCGGGCCGGTGAAGGAGGCGGGCTCGACCGTCTTCCTGCGCCCCGAGACCGCGCAGGGCATCTTCCTCGACTTCAAGACGACGCTCGGCTACGCCCGCAAGAAGCCGCCGTTCGGGATCGCCCAGGTCGGCAAGTCGTTCCGCAACGAGATCACGCCGGGCAACTTCATCTTCCGCACGCTCGAGTTCGAGCAGATGGAGATGGAGTTCTTCGTGCCGCCGGACGAGGCCGAGCGCTGGCACGAGTACTGGATGGAGCAGCGAATGGCGTGGTACGTGTCGCTCGGCATCGACGGCGAGAACCTTCGCCTGCGCCCGCACGGGCCCGAGGAGCTGTCGCACTACTCGTCGGCCACGAGCGACATCGAGTACCTCTATCCGATCGGCTGGTCGGAGCTCGAGGGGATCGCCAACCGGGGCGACTTCGACCTCACCCAGCACGCGAAGGTCTCCGGCCAGAAGCTCGAGTACGTGGACACGGCCACCGGGCAGCGCTACGTGCCGCACGTGGTGGAGCCGGCCGCCGGCGTGGGCCGGACCGTGCTGGCCCTGCTCTGCGACGCCTACGACGAGGACGAGATCGGCGGCGAGCCCCGCACC
>Ga0299914_10000571_pt1 | contig 22393 bp, 26 predicted proteins | sample RVTome_10_FD_201361 | JGI IMG/M metagenome (GOLD analysis project Ga0299914, IMG submission 201361) | Soil microbial communities from uranium-contaminated site in the Upper Colorado River Basin, Wyoming, United States - RVT153D57 (version 2) ...
ACCCCCTCACCCCGACCCTCTCCCCGCTGGGGAGAGGGAGCGGCGCGGCGCGAGTGGCTAAACTTCGCGCCTATGGGCGAGGACCGGGGTCCAGTCCTGTTGCACAAATCGAGGGCGAGTCTGGATACCGGCCTTCGCCGGCATGACGAATGAGGTGCCGGTCGACGAGTGTGGTTCAGCCTTCACCGGAAAGCGTGGTTCACCCCTCCCAGGACGGCTTGGTCCAGCCCTCACAGCACAGCGTCTACAGCCCGAACGGGTAGGTGTCGTCCTCGCCGCCTTTGGGCTCCGGGCCCAGCGGCGTCACCGCCTCGGTCTCGTCGAACCACGTCCAGGCGTCGAACTGCAAAGGCAGGATGGCCTGGGCATAGTGGCTCCAGCGCTCGGTCTCGGGGCGGTAGATGACGCCGATGAAGCGTTCCAGGCGCGGTTCCATGAGCGCTTCGCGCAGCTCGGCATGCTCGCCTTCGCGCAGGTCGAGCAGGAAGCGCGGGACGCCGCTGTCGTGGCTCAGCCGCTCGTAGCTGCCCGGCAGCGAGGGCCGCACGCCCTTCACCTCCATCTCGCCGTCCCAGTCGGTGGCGGCGGCGACGGTGCCGCTATGGGTGCCGAAGCCGATCAGCCGCGCCCGCTCCCGAAAGCGCTCCTTCACGAGCTGGCCGATGTTCAGCTCGTCGCGCACCTGGCCCATCTCGGTAAAAGCGGCGTTGCCGATATGGCTGTTATGCGCCCACACGACCGCCTTGGCGTTCGGCCCCTTCGCGTCGAGCAGCATGTTGAGCGTCTCGAACATGTGCGTGTCGCGCAGGTTCCAGCTCTCCGCCGCGCCGTGATACATGGCGCGGTAATAGGCTTCGGCATTCTTGACCAGGCGGGCATTGGCGGCCGCGTCGAGCCATTCCTCGCCGTCCTGCGCGACATAATCCAGGCGGTTGGCCTGGAGCTCGCGCAGCATGTCGACGACGTCGTCCTCGCATCGCGCATAGCCTTCGGTGATGGCGAGGCGGCCGTACAAAGCGGGATCCCGGCTCCACGGCTGGAGGCAGCCGTAGCGCTCGCGCGCGAGCTTCGCGGCCTCCGGATCGACGTCGGCGAGATAGTCGATCACCGCCTGCATCGATCCCCTGAGATTATAGAGATCGAGCCCGTAGAAGCCGGTCATCTCGCGGGCCGGCCGGCCCTCATTGTGGCGCCGAAGCCAGCGGATGAAGGCGTCGACGTCGGTGTTGCGCCACATCCAGGTCGGGAAGCGCTGGAAGCCGGTTTCCTCCCCTTCCCGATTCGGCCGATGGCGGACGTAACGGTCGATGCTCGCCGCGTCCGGCCAGTCCGCCTCGACCGCGACGATGTTGAACCCGTGGTGCCGGACCAGACGCTCGGTGATCGCGGCGCGGGCGCGATAGAATTCCGAGGTGCCGTGACTCGCCTCGCCGAGCAGGACGACGCGTGCGTCGACGAAGCGGTCGAACAGCGTTCCGAAGGCGGGATCCTCGAAACCGGGCAGGCTCTCCGCGGCACGGCCGACCTGCTCCTCGATCGATCTCGGCCGCGGCCTGCCCGGCGCGCCGGATCCGTTGCGCCAGCCATGCTCGCCGATCAGCGGCACGAAGCGGACCGGCCCGAGATCCTCCTGATCGAAATCCTCCTCGGCCGTGCGGGTGACCTTGACCAGATTCTGGACCGCCGACGGCTCGCCGACCGGCATGACCAGGGTGCCGCCGATCGCCAGCTGCCGCATCAATATTTCGGGCACATGGCTTCCGCTCGCGGCGGCGATGATCGCCTCGTAAGGCGCCTCGGCCGGCCAGCCTTTCGAACCGTCGCCGTGGATGATCTCGACATTGCGGTAGCCGAGCCGCCGCATCCGCGCGGCGGCAATCCCGGCAAGCTCGCCATGACGCTCGATCGCCACGACGCGATCCGCGATGCGCCCCATCACCGCCGCGGCATAGCCTGAGCCTGCGCCGATCTCGAGAACCTTGTCGCCCGGCGCGACCTCGGCCGCCTCGATCATCAGCGCGACGATATAGGGCTGGGAGATGGTTTGGTCGGCCTCGATCGGCAGCGGCGAATCGTCGTACGCCATGGCGGCCAGCTCCGCCGGGACGAACTCGTGCCGCGGCACTTCGCGCATCGCGTCCAGGAGCGCGCGGCCCTTGATCCCGCGCCCGGCGATCTGCCGCGCCACCATCTGGTCACGGGCCTGGGTGAAGTCGGCCATGCCAGCCTCCTCGTCGCGCGAAGAACCGGCCGAGACAGGAGACGTTCCGGAAGGACTAAATTGACCAGTCGTCGACCCGCAGGTCTGGTATGCCACGGAAGTCCCTGGCGTTGAGCGTGGCCAGCGTCGCGTCCGCGATGACGGCCTGGGCCGCGATCATCCGGTCGATTACCTTCCCACGGGAAAATCCGAGCACCGAGACGATCCGGCCATATGCCGACGCCTCGTCCAGCCCAAATGTGAGAATGTCGAGACTCTCGTACATCGCATCAAGCGCGGCACGGCGTTGGTCGCGTCCGATCTCGGCTCGAGCGACGCCGCCTTCCAACTCGACCATCGTGACGATCGAAACCAAGGGCACCGGCTCGAGGCGTTCGCTGCGCGCGAGGATCGCCGGATCTCCATCACGGAGCGCAATCGCGACGCTGGTGTCGAGCAAGTAGCGCAATCAGAGGCCCGGCCGTTCCGGCCATTCGATCGGCTCGCGCGGCTGCACGCCGTCCGGCGGCGGGCCGATCTCGCGCAGGCGGCGCACGAGCTCGGCCATGGACTTGCGCTTCGGGGCTATGGTCAGAACGTCGCCGACGCGACGAATCGTAACGGCTATATCGGCGCCGAACGCCACCTCCTTCGGCAACCGAACGGCCTCGCTATTGCCGCTTCTGAACGTCTTGCTGTCGATCTCGATCATTGACCGTATATACGCGTGACTACGAAACAGATCAAGAGCCCCTGTCAGGCGTCAAATCATCCCCGCCAGCGGGCTCGACGGATCGGCGTAGCGGCGCTGGCCCATGCGGCCGGCGAGGTATGCAAGGCGGCCGCTTTCCACGGCCAGCTTCATCGCCCGCGCCATCATGACCGGATCCTTCGCCTCGGCGATCGCGGTGTTCATCAGCACGCCGTCGCAGCCCAATTCCATCGCCACGCTCGCGTCCGAGGCGGTGCCGACGCCGGCGTCGACCAGCACCGGCACGCCGGCGCCTTCGACGATCAGCCGGATGGTGACGCGGTTCTGGATGCCGAGGCCCGAGCCGATCGGCGCGCCCAGCGGCATGATCGCCACCGCGCCGGCTTCCTCGAGCTGCTTCGCGGCGATCGGGTCGTCGACGCAATAGACCATCGGCAGGAAGCCCTCCCGGGCAAGGGTCTCGGTCGCCCGCAGCGTCTCGCGCATGTCGGGATAGAGGGTCCTGGCCTCGCCGAGCACCTCGAGCTTGACCAGGTCCCAGCCGCCGGCCTCCCGCGCCAGGCGCAACGTGCGGATCGCTTCCTCGGCGGTGAAGCAGCCCGCCGTGTTGGGCAGGTAGGTGTAACGCTTCGGGTCGATGAAATCGGTCAGCAGCGGCTGGTTCGGATCCGAGATGTTCACCCGCCGCACCGCGACGGTGACGATCTCGGCGCCCGACGCCTCGACCGCCGCCGCATTCTGCTCGAAGCTCCGATACTTTCCGGTCCCGACGATCAGCCGCGACGTGAAGCGGCGTCCGGCGACCTCCCAGCCGTCCGCCACCATCAGCCTCCGCCCACGAACGTGACGATCTCGAAATCGTCGCCGTCCTCGATCGCGACGTCGCTTAGGGTCGAGCGCGGCACGATCTCCAGATTGCGCTCGACCGCGACCTTCGTCGGCTCGAGCCCGAGCTCGAGCGCCAGCTCGGCGATCGTCATGCCGGTGCGCACCCGGCGGTGCTCGCCATTCACGCGGATCGAGAGCGTGCCGTCCTGGATCATCCTTGTCTGCCTTGCCTTTGCGCTTGCGGGACGGGCGTCATATAGGAGCCACGCATGACGACGCCACCGCTCATCTACGTCCTCAACGGACCGAACCTCAATCTGCTCGGGCTGCGCGAGCCGGAAATCTACGGATCGGACACGCTCGACGACATCGCCGAGCGGCTGGAGGAGCAAGCGAAGACGATCGGCGTCAGGCTCGAAATCCGCCAATCGAACCATGAAGGCCATCTCGTCGACTGGCTGCACGAGGCGCGCCTGAAGAGCGCCAAGGCGGTCATCCTCAATGCCGGCGCCTTCACCCATACATCGGTGGCCCTGCACGACGCGGTGAAGGCGATCGGCCTGCCGGTGATCGAGGTGCATCTTTCCAATCCGCAGGCGCGCGAGGCCTTCCGGCACCACAGCTACGTCGCGCCGGTGGCACGCGGAACAATCACCGGCCTGGGAACGCTGGGCTACGAGCTGGCTCTGGACGCGGCGGCCCGTCTCTGACAGGGAGCGCGCGGTTCGCCGACAGGCCGCTCGAAAAGGCCGCCCGCCCGAATGAGGGTTCGACCGGCGTCCAACAGGGGTAAAGAGGTTTCGATGAGCGAAGACAAGCGTTCGGACGACGCGATGCGGGTCGACACCGACCTGATTCGCCAGCTCGCCAACCTGCTGGCGGAGAAGGACCTCAGCGAGATCGAGGTGGAGGATAGCGGCCGGCGCATCATGGTGAAGCGCAAGCTTACCGCCGCCGCCGCGCCCGCCGCCATCGCCGCCGCGCCCTCCGCAAATCCCGCTCCGGCGGCCGCCGGCTCCGCCGCCCCGGTCGACGCCGCGCAGGAGGCCGGCAACCATCCCGGGGCGGTCAAGGCGCCGATGGTCGGCACCGTCTACCTCTCGTCCGAGCCCGGCGGCACGCCCTTCGTGACTCCGGGATCGAAGGTCGAGGCCGGCGAGACTTTGGTCATCGTCGAAGCGATGAAGGTGATGAACGCGATCCACGCCCCGAAGGCAGGGACGGTGAAGCAGGTGCTGGTCCAGGACGCACAGCCGGTCGAGTTCGACCAGCCGCTGGTGATCATCGAGTGATCGTCGTGGCACGCCGCTGACATGGCTATCCAGAAGGTCCTGATCGCCAATCGCGGCGAAATCGCACTTCGAATCCACCGCGCCTGCCACGAGATGGGCATCCGCACCGTCGCGGTGCATTCGACCGCCGACACCGACGCGATGCACGTCCGCCTCGCCGACGAGACGGTCTGCATCGGCCCGCCCCCGGCCGCCGAATCCTATCTGAACATGCCGAACATCATCTCGGCCGCCGAAATCTCGCACGCCGACGCGATCCATCCCGGCTACGGCTTCCTTTCGGAAAATGCCCGCTTCGCCGAGATCGTGGAAAGCCACGGCATCATCTGGATCGGCCCGAAGCCCGAGCATATCCGGGTGATGGGCGACAAGGTCGAGGCCAAGAGGACCGCCGCAAAGCTCGGCCTGCCCCTCGTGCCGGGCTCGGACGGTCCGGTGGAGGGCCCCGAGGAAGCGCGCGCGGTGGCGGCGCAGACCGGCTATCCGCTGCTGGTCAAGGCCGCATCAGGCGGCGGCGGACGCGGCATGAAGATCGTCCGATCCGAGGCCGAGCTGGACAGCCAGCTGTCGCAGGCGCGCCAGGAGGCCAAGGCCGCGTTCGGCGACGACACCGTCTATATCGAGAAGTTCCTGGACGACCCGCGCCACATCGAATTCCAGGTGTTCGGCGACGGCGAAGGCAATGCGATCCATCTCGGCGAGCGCGACTGCTCGCTGCAGCGCCGCCACCAGAAGGTCCTCGAGGAGGCGCCCTCCCCGGTCGTCACGTCCGAGCAGCGCGAGCATATGGGCGGGATCGTCGCCAAGGCGATGGCGGACATGGGCTATCGCGGCGCCGGGACGATCGAGTTTCTCTACGAAAATGGCGAGTTCTTCTTCATCGAGATGAATACCCGCCTTCAGGTCGAGCATCCGGTCACCGAAGCGATCACCGGGCTCGACCTAGTGCGCGAGCAGATCCGCATCGCCGACGGCGAGCCCTTGACCCTTCGCCAGCAGGACGTCCAGTTCCGCGGCCACGCCATCGAGTGCCGGATCAATGCCGAGGATCCGCAGACCTTCGCGCCCTCACCCGGGCTGGTCCAGCATTTCCACGCCCCCGGCGGGCTCCATGTGCGCGTCGATAGCGGCCTTTATTCCGGCTATCGCGTGCCGCCTTATTACGACAGCATGATCGCCAAGCTGATCGTCTGGGGCTTCACCCGCGAAGGCGCGATGCGGCGCCTCCGCCGGGCCCTGGAGGAGTTCGTCGTCGACGGCGTCAAGACGACCGTCCCGCTCCACCAGGCGCTGATCGAGGACCCCGAGTTCCAGCGCGGCGAATATACGATCAAGTGGCTGGAGGAGTGGCTGGCGCGTGAGGAAGAATAGGTCCGTCCGGGGCGACGCAGAAGACGGGCCATGCCGACGCCCAAGGACACGTGCCGGGACACGGTCAATTTAGGGGATATTGCACGTGTCACCGTTACTTCCTAGGGGATATTGCACGTGTCACCGTTACTTCTGCCTGCTCTACTGAGGCGCGCTCTCCGTGGGCCGGTTCTCCATCTCGGCCGCTGCGAGCGCGCGCCGCTTGATGAGGATGATCGCAGTCACGACCCCCGCCGGGACGACCAGGGCAACGACGCCGATGAGCAGCCAGAAGACGTCACCAAGCCCACCGCGCGTGTCCGAGAGGCGGCCGACCGAGCTCGACAGGAACCACAGCGCCAGCACCCAGAGCAGAAGGCAGACGTAGACGGCGAGACGCTGATCGAGCACGATGCCGGTCCCGACATTCGCGCTGAGCAACGATTTGCCGCCCCGCCCGGCGGCGACGCTGTTGCGCAAAGCCGCCAGCTCGGTTTCCACGTCGGCCCTTAGCCGCGCGGCCTCGTCGCGCTCTCGCCGCGCCTGGGCGATCTCCCGCGCGGTGCTGGCGACCTCGCCGGAATGGGCCTTCGCGCTTTCGAGATGGTCGGCGAGCTCCGCCTCGAGCGCAGCCCTGCGGGCACGCTCGGCGGCGAGCTGGCTGCGCAGATCCGGCGCCGCCGCGTCGATCATCCGCGCCAGGGCGGCCTCGACCAGCGGATCGGCCGGATAAGCGGCGATCCAGCGCCGCCAGGCGTCGGGTCCCGCCCCGCCAGCCGACAATCTGGCGAATTCGGCGAGGCCGGGCCGGCCGATCAGATCGCCGATGCGGCGCAGGATCCCCTGCCAGACCGGGCTCGCAGCCAGCGGCCGGTCGGCGGTGAGCAGGTCGGCCTGGTTCGAACGGAATTCGAGCGGCAGCGCACAGGGCGCGATCTGCACGGCCACCAGCCGGCCCGTTTCCTTGCCGGTGCGCGCTTCGTTGCGGACCCAGTCGGACGCGGCGGAGGCTTCCGACCAGAGCACCAGGACCGCCTTCGAGCCCGCCAGCTCGCGCTCGATCTCGCGGTCGAAACTGTGGCCTGGCTCGATGCCGGCGTCGAACCACACATCGACGCCGAGCTCGGCCAAAGCGTCGCGCAGCTCGGTGCAGCTGGGCCGATCGCTGCGCGAGTAGCTGATGAATACATCCGCCATGCCCGCTCCATAGCGAAACTGGTAGCGCGCTACACACGCGCCGTTGACGAACGCCGGTCGTGGCGACACGCGCAACAACCCTAACGTTGCGGTGACACGCGCGACAGCCCCTAAATGGATCCTGTTCGACGCGCCGGAGGCGTGCCTACAATATGGGAGCCATCGTGCCCGACGACAGGACCCGAGCCGCGCGAGGCCCGATTCACCAATCGCCACTTTTCCTGAAGGCCAGCGGTCGCGCCGCCCCCGAACCCCAAGCCGCCTCTCGCACACTTGCCCTGATCGATCCGGCTGCGACCAGGTGCGCCCGAACGTTCGCCTGTTTGAAGCGTTCAGGCTTCGGTCGTCACCAACAAGGCAGGATCGGTTGACCGATCGCATGGCAAGCGAGAACAAGAAGCCCGCCTTGAATGGCGGCAGCGACGATGATCCGCGCCTCAGGTTGATCTACGAGGAAGCGCTCCGCGGACTGGTTCAGCAGCAGGGGCTGGTCGAGGGTCTCGGCAATCGCGCGGGCAGCCTGATTTTCGCGACGGCGTTCGCAAGCTCGCTCCTCGGCAGCACCGCATTGGCAGACGGCCTCGGCGCCTGGGAGTGGGTCGCCCTGGGGCTGCTGCTCGGCCTCGGCGCTCTCATCGCCCTGATGCTGTGGCCCTATTACAATTACACGTTCCGCCTCGATCCGATCGAACTGCTGCGCGATTATGGCGGCGCGGCAACGCGCCTGTCGGAAATGCACCGTGCCCTCGCGCTTCGCCTGGAGGCGCACCGGGCGAGCAACTGGCGCGTCATCCAGCGGCTCCGCCTCGCGCTCCAGCTCGCCCTGGTCCTGTTCATACTCGAAATCTGCGCCTGGCTTGCCGCCATCGGTCGCGGCTGAAGACCGGTGCGCCCGCCGCCGGGCCCACGGCCTGGAACCATGGCCGGTCCTCCAGGTTCGTGTGGAGGGTCCTCGGCCTGCTGCCCGACGGCGGCAAAACCCCCGCAGGCGAACATTCGGCCAAGGTCCGCGCGCGCCCGGCGCCGTACCCGCAATTCGTGAGAGGAGAGAATGATGACCTATATCGACGGTTTCGTGATCCCGGTCGCCCCCGGCAAGAAGGAAGCCTATCGCAAGATCGCGGAAGAGGCCGCGCCGCTGTTCAAGGAATTTGGCGCGATCGGCATCGTCGAATGTTTCGAGGACGACGTGAAGGACGGCAAGGTTACCGACTTCCGCCGCGCCGTCGCCGCCGAGCCGGGCGAGCAAATCGTCTTCTCCTGGATCGTCTGGCCTTCGAAGGAAGTGCGCGATGCCGGCAACAAGAAGATGATGGACGATCCGCGCATGCAGCCGAAGGACGACATGCCGTTCAGCATGCAGCGGATGATCATGGGCGGCTTCCGGCCGATCCTGCAGACCGGCGACGTCGCGGCGCTCGCGGGCGCCGAGAAGGTACGCGAGCCCGCCTGACCGTGCTCAGCCGGAGCCGGTAGGCCATTTCTTCCCCGGCGCCGCGCCGCCTCGAACAGGCGCGGCGCCCGCCTGCTCGAGCGCCATTGCGGTGGAGCGCCATTGCGGCGACGTGGCGCAATTCCCTCCCGGGCAGGGTTTTCGACGAGGCGCGGGTCTGCGCCGCGCAGCGCAAGGCCGAGAGCGTCAGCCGTCCGGTCAGCTCGCCACCGTCGTTCCGAGACAAGGGCGCCACTCGCGCGAGTCCGGCCGCCGCCCCGGCTATCGCCGCGGCTGTCCCCTACAAATCAGGAAAGCATCGGCAAGACATCGGCTTCGCATCAGGTCCTCATCCTCCCGCATCGTGCCTGTTCCGGGCATCGATTTCCTCGTCGGACACAAGTCCGCCTCCGACAAGCAACGCAGGCCATGAAAGGTAGAGGCAATGACGAAGTTCAAAGCAGCAATCGTATTGGGAGCGCTCACCATTCCGACAATGGCGCTCGCTCACCCGACTGACGTTCCCTTCGCATCACATGGAAGATGCGAGGTCGCGTTGGCACAGGCCAACCACGATGATGGCGTCATCAAGGTCGAGACCGGAGAGTTCGAGAACCTCGGTGAATCGAACCGCTGGATGCATTCCACCTTCCGCTGCGAAGCGATCGGGGACGTCTGGTTCATAGTCCGGGAGGACTAGTGTGGCGATTCGGAAATTCGCATGATCGGATGGCACGCCCGGAGCGAATTTCCGAATCTCCAGACACACTAGCAACCATTTGATTCTAGTGTGCTTCTTTGGATTTGAAGTTCGCTCCGGACGTGATCCAACAAACTGGCGAACTTCAAATCCAGCACACTAGGTTCCAGACCCTGGGATCCGAAGCTCGGACTCTTCCTCGTCGCAGGGTGTTCAGGACTCCTGCGTGGTCGTCGGGCCGGTCGACAATCCGGCCGGCCCGCCTCATTCGAACGGGCCCATATTGAGCTGAAACGCGACGGAGAAGGCCCGACCCCCTCGAGCGCATCATTCGCCCAGCCGGAGCACCTTCCGCAATTCGGCGATGTGATGGGGAAGCGGCGCGGCGGTCGAATCCTTCCGCCAATATCTGGTGTGCGTGAAGAACGGCCGGCGATCGACGGCGCGCCCGCTGTCGTCGAGCCTCGGCAGCACCGCGGCATCGCGAATCCCCCGAACCGTCCCGGCCTTTGCCTCGAGGCCGAAGAGCGCGGCGAGCGGGCCGGAAATGATGTCGCCCCAGGCGATGAACCGGTGCGGGGAATGGATGTTCGACCAACGCGTATAAGCGAACAAGGCGGCATGGTGCGGGATGCGCGGCGCCTCCGGATCGTGGGGATCGCCGATCCGGCGGACCGAGTCCGGCCGATAGGTGAAATGGTGCAACCCGGTCGACCGGTCGAATTCCAGGGTCGGCGGGCAGGAAGGCAACTGGCGCTGCAACTTCGCCTCGGAGATATGGGCGCGATCGCGGGCCAGCAGGAATTCGGCGTGGGTCAGCGGCGAGCCCAGGGTGACGAAATCGCTGACGATCCACGGATTGCCGGAGCCGTTGAGCTCCTCGCGGGCCTGCGCCTGCATCGCCTGGAAGGCTTCCAGCGACCACGGCTCGTCTTCGGCCGCGGGCGCAGCGCTCGCGGACCCTTCGGGAGCGGTCGGCATGGCGGCCGCGCGCAGGCCTGCGGCGCGACGGATGGCGGCCTCCAGCCGGACGCGGGCGGGCTGATCCCGGGGCAGCCGGTCCGGCTTTTCGGCGATGTCGTTGATCCGCGCGAAGGCGTGGGAGAGGATGTCGTAGGCGACGATGCTGCCGAGCGAATGGCCGACGACGACGATGCGATCATAGTCCGATCGCCCTCTCCTGCCGCCGGGGGTGACGCCCATCAGCGTCTCCAGCAGCTGCACGCCACTTTCGCGTATCTCCTGCCGGCGCGCGACATTGGCCGGCTTCGCCTTCACATAACGGGCGACGTCGCCGAAATAGCGGACGAGCAAGCCGCTGAGCCATCCGATCGCGGCCGTCACCACGGCAACCAGCATCGCCCCGAGCCAGGAGCGGCTGTCGTCACCGCCCGGACGCAGCTGCACGATGGCGATGACGAGGGCGACGATCGCCATCGCCCAGAGCAGGAGCCAGACCCCCGTCAGCCCCCGCGGCACCCGGGTGAGGGGATTGCGGAGCATCAGCTCGAGCAGCCAGGCCTGGACATGGGCCCAGGTCGTGTCGACCATCCGGTGCGCCCAATAATATTCGTAGAAGTCGGTGCGCTTCCGGTTCTTTCCGGTCTCGGTGGTGATCACCCGAAGCTCGAAGTTGCGGGTGCGGCGGTCCGGCTTGCTCCAGGAGGCGTTCCGCACCCTAGGACCGCCCGTGTCGGGATCCGGCTTGCCGCGATCGACGAGGCTCTCGTCGGTCGTCCAGGCGGCGTCGACGAAGGAGAACAGGGTCTCCATCGGGATCTGCTCGCCCATGCCGTGGATGACGACGACGGCTTGCTTCATGGCCGGCTGCCCCTTGCATCGATACTGCCTTCTTCCAGCGAATCCGGCGCGACGGCAACCGGAGAGCCGCTGCCGCGGCGACCGGCACCGCACACCAAGCCCCCGAAAGGCTATCCGGGTCCTACATCACCGTGGCCGCCGAATAGTTGTCGGTACGGCTCTCGCCCGGCACGCAAAATCGTCTATGAGCCCGCCACACACCAAAAGTGGAAGAGATCATGAAAGCGACCATCTATCACAACCCGAAGTGCGGAACCTCGCGCAAGACGCTTGAAATACTCGAGAAAGAGGGCGCCGACGTGACCGTCATCGACTATCTGAGGACCCCGCCCTCGAAGGAGCAGCTGAAGCGGCTCTACGACAAGGCCGGGATCAGCCCGCGCCAGGGCCTGCGGGCGAGGGAGCCGCTGGCGCAGGATCTCGACCTGGTCGAGGGGCCGGTCAGCGACAATGCGATCCTCGAGGCGATGGTCGAGAATCCGATCCTGATCGAGCGGCCGCTGGTCGAGACGGAGAAAGGCGTGCGCCTTTGCCGTCCCCAGGAAAAGGTGCGCGAGATCCTCTGATCCTACTGGGAAGGTTCAGTTCCGAAGCGTAAGGTGCGCCCGATGTCGGTTCTCGATCCCGACCTTTTGCTCCGCGCTTACGCCATCGGCGTGTTCCCGATGTCCGACAGCCGCGACGCGCGCGACGTCTACTGGGTCGAGCCGCGGCGGCGGGCGATCATCCCGCTGGACGGTTTCCACCTGTCGAGATCGCTGCGCAGGACGCTGCGGTCGGACCGGTTCGAGATCACGCGCGATCAGGCCTTCGCCGAGGTGGTGCGCCGATGCGCCGACCGCGAGGATACCTGGATCAACGAGCCGATCGAGCGAAGCTACAATTTGCTCCACAGCTCCGGCCAGGCCCATTCGGTCGAGGCGTGGGAGAATGGAGAGTTGGTCGGCGGCCTCTACGGGGTCCGGCTCGGCGCCGCCTTCTTCGGCGAGAGCATGTTCTCGACCCGGACCGACGCTTCCAAGGTGGCGCTGGCCTGGCTGGTGGCGCGGCTGATCGTCGGCGGCTTCGAGCTTCTCGACTGCCAGTTCATGACCGAGCATCTGCGCCGGCTCGGCGCGATCGAGATCGAGCAGTTCGACTATCTGACGCTGTTGGCCTCGGCGCTCGGCGCGGGCTCGTCGGCGGCCGCGGGAGCGGCGGGCGCCGGCGCGGCCGCCGGCGGCGCCGAGTTCGGCGCGCTCGACCGGCTGCTGGCGGGCCGCTCCGCGGGCTCGCCGCCGCCCGGATGGGTCATCGCGCAGCTCTTGGGCCAGACGTCGTAGACCGGGTGCTCGACGACGTTCAGCGACGGCGATTCGCGATAGAGCCAGCCTGAGAAGACGCGCTGGAACTGGCCTTGCGGGTTGCGGACCTCGAGCTGGACGAAGGCGCCGGTCAGCGATTGCACCTCCCAGGGCGCGGTCGTCTCGCAGGCGCGCAGCCGGACGATGACATCGCCGACCCGCACCGCCTGGCCTGGCCGAAGCGTCAGCTCCCGGGAGAGGCCGTTGCGCTTGTTGAGGAGGCCGAGCACCGCGGTCCGCTGCGCCATCGGCGTCGTTCCGGGCGCCACCGCCGTCACCGTCTGGGGGATATCGACGGTCTCGAGCATTTCATTGTCGGCCTGGTTGTCGCGCTCCGGCGCGCCGGAGGGGCCGCAAGCGCTCGCGGCGAGCAACGCCGCCAGGAGCGAATATGTCCGGCGCGCGATCATCCGCTCAGTCGGGCGTCCAGGCCTGGTAGTCGCCGCTGGCGGCCTGGCGCTGCCCGCCCCGCTCCATGGCGCCCGACGGACGGTAGGCCAGCGGCGTGCCGGTGAGATTCGCCGCCGGCGCCTTGAGGAATTTGGGCGGCGGCGGCAGCGCATCGTCCGGCACCGCGTCGATCTGCCGGGTGAGCCAGGCATACCATTCGGGCGGGACGCGGCTGACGTCGTTCGATCCCTTGTACATCACCCAGCGGCGGTCGCCCTTCTTCGTCTGCAGGTAGACGTTGCCGAGCGAATCCTCGCCGACGCGTCGGCCGTGCCGCCAGCTGAACAAAGCGGTGCCGAGGGTGGCGCCTTCCCACCAGGTGAAGAGGTTCTTGACGAAGCCCATGAGCGGTGCGCCTAGCCTTTCCGGCCGGGCGCGCGCAAGTTCCTCCCGCCAATCATGTCGGAGCAGCGCCGCCGACCCGGGAGTCCCGCGCCGACGAGTCCGGCCGCGGCAGCGCAAGATAGATGCTGTCGCAATATTCCTCGCCCACCAGCCAGGTCCGCTCGGCGCGGCCGGTCTGCGTGAACCCCAGCCGCCGCAGCAGAGCGAGCGACGCCGCATTGCGGGGATCCACGTCGGCGGTGATCGCCGGGATCGCGAACCTGTCGAACAAATACGGGATGATCGCCGCCAGGGCCTCGCGAGCCAGGCCGAGACCCCAGAGATCGCGATGGAGGATGAAGCCGATCTCGGGCACGCGCCAGCAGCCGGCCTTGCCGACCACCCTCCCCTCATGCTCCACGATGAAATCGTCCCTTTCGTGCCCTGGCGCCGCGATCATGCTCTCCAGCCATTCGCGCGTCTCCTCGAGGCTGCGATGCGGCGGCGTCGACCAGTATCGCATCGCCGCCGGATCGCTCATGACGGCGTGGAGGCCCGACAGGTCTTCGGGCCGCGCCCGGCGCAACAGCAGGCGCTGCGTGCGGATCTCGTCGCGCATCGTCGATCGCGCGTCAGGTGGCGCCGGACCGGTCCTCATGCCAGGACGCCAGCCATTTCGATGTCACGGCGCCTCGACTTCCACCGCCAGCGGGCCCTTGCGGCCGTTTGCGATGCGGGCCCGCAGCGGCTGGTCCGGCACCAGATCGGCCAGCCCGCCGCGCCGGACCGTCTCCATGTGAACGAAGATGTCCTGCGATTCATCGCCTTCGCGGACCAGGAAGCCGTAGCCGCGCAGCCGATTGAACCATTTCACCCGCGCCGGCTCGAACGGCCCCGCATCGGCGAGCAGGGCCGAGGGGTCGATCCGATCGACATTCGCCGCCGGCCCGCGCCCGAGGTCGGGGACGATCGCCTTGCTGAGATCGATGCTCAGCACCTTGCGCGCCTGCAGGCCGCGCTCCTGCTCGGCCACGAGGCATTCGACGAGCGCGCCTTCCGGCAGGCTGCGCCGGTCATGCTCCTTGAGGACGCTGAAGTGGACGAGGATGTCGCCCTTGGCGCTGTCGCTGACGATGAAGCCGAAGCCGCGCGTCGCATCGAACCACTTCACAATGCCGGTCAACTTGACCAGCGCCTCGTCGTCGCGCGCGGAAGGGGCGCTCTCCAAAGGAGCGGTAGCGGGTCCGGCAGCCATTTCCTGACGCGACATAATCAACGGCCGATCAACCATGGTTCACCGTAGAAGTACCATGCTTTTGTCTTTTGTGAACCATCGCCGTTCAGGGGTCGTCCGCTTCCGGGACCTCGCCCGGACGGGCCTGGGCCAGCCGGCGGGCCAGAGCCGGCGGATGACCGGCGCGCAGCAAGGCGCCCAGCGCCTTTTCCCGCGCTTCCCGGCCCGGCTCGGACCGGGCGAAGGGCCCGATGCGCCGCCGTTCGGCGAAGCGCAGCGCCGCCTGCCAGGCGCCGAGCCGCGCCGCTTCGCGCGCGTCGGCCGCATCCTCCTCGTCGACGCCGGCCGCCCGAAGCGCGTCGTCGACGCGGCGCGCGCCATAGCCGCGCCGGCCGAGCGAGGCGGCGCGGGCGGCGGCAAAGGCGCGGTCGTCGACATAGCCGAGCGAGGCCATCCGATCGACCAGCCGGGCCACCGGCGGCGCCCCCTCGCCGGCCCAGCCGCGATCGCGCAGCTTCCGTTCGAGAAAAGCGGCGAGCTTCGCGCGGGTCGTCGCGTAGCGGCCGGCATAGCTCAGCGCCGCCTGCTCGAGGCCCGCATCGTCGAGCGGCGGGCGGTCCTTTCTCCGGCGGGGCTGATTCACCGCCATGTTTGTGCCACAGTCGGGCCGGATTATGAACGTGCCTATGCGAGTAGGGGCCAAACCCGTAAGCGGAGGCGATCAGTGAGGGGATGGAATTCGTCGTCCGGTGTGGAACGAGGAAGTGCGTCGTGCCAGGGCAGGCCCCGGGCCGGCGCCGATGAATGAGGATTCACCCAGACGTGCTTGAGCATGAAGGCCGGGAACAGCCGGACGACGGCGCGGCCGAAACAGGGCCGCAACCGACCCCTACCGACGACGCGCTGCCGCGCCGGTTCTCCGATTTCGACACCATGCCGGAGGCGCTCGACCATGCGGCGCGCGGCCTGCGCGGGCTCAACTTCCACGATGCCCGCGGCCGGCTGGTCCGGGCTTATCCCTATGCCGAAGTGCGCGAGGATGCGCTCGCAGCCGCGGCACGGCTGGTCGCTCGGGGAGTCGAGCCGACCGACCGGGTCGCCCTGCTCGCCGAGACCGCGCCGGAGTTCGTGGCCCTCTTCTTCGGCGCGCTCTACGCCGGCGCCTGGCCGGTGCCGCTGCCGCTGCCGACTTCGTTCGGTGGCCGCGACGCCTATATCGAGCAGCTCGCCGTCCAGCTCCGCAGCGCCGATCCCAGGCTGCTCCTCTATCCGTCGGAGCTGGCCTCCATCGCCTCGGCCGCAGCCGAATCGGTAGGGGTCGACGGGACCGACTGGAGCCTTTTCGCCGAGGCCGAGGCCGCGTCCGGCCCACTGCCGAAGGCGAAGCCCGACGACATCGCCTATCTCCAATATTCGAGCGGCTCGACGCGCTTCCCGCACGGCGTCGCGGTGACCCACCGCGCTTTGCTCAGCAATCTGGCGGCGCATGCGCACAGCATGAAGATCGGCCCGGGCGACCGCGGCGTCTCCTGGCTGCCTTTCTACCACGATATGGGTCTCGTCGGCTGCATGCTGTCGATGGTCGGCAACCAGATGTCGGCCGACTATCTCAAGACCGAGGATTTCGCCCGCCGTCCGCTCGCCTGGCTCGACCTCGTCAGCCGCAACCAGGGCACGACGATGAGCTATTCGCCGACCTTCGGCTACGACATCTGCGCCCGGCGCGTTTCCAGCCAGACCAACGTGGCGGAGCGTTTCGATCTGTCGCGCTGGCGGGTAGCCGGCAATGGCGCGGACATGATCCGGCCCGACGTCATGCAGGCTTTCGTCGACACCTTCGCCCCGGCGGGGTTCAAGGCTTCGAGCTTCCTGCCGAGCTACGGCCTTGCCGAGGCGACGCTGGCGGTGTCGGTCATGCCTCCGGGCGAGGGCATCGTCGTCGAGCTGGTCGAGGAGACTTTGCTCGCCGGCGGCGGGCCGGGCGAGCGCGACCGGCCCCAGCGCTACCGGGCGGTGGTCAATTGCGGCAAGCCGGTTCGCGACATGGAAATCGAGATACGCGGCGACGACGGCAGCCGTCTCGGCGAGCGCGAGATCGGCAAGGTCCACTGCCGCGGCCCGTCGGTGATGGCCGGCTATTTCCGCGACGAAGCGGCGACCGACGCCTGCCTCGACGGGGAAGGTTGGCTCGATACCGGCGACATGGGCTATCTGTCGGACGGCTATCTCTACATCGTCGGCCGCGCCAAGGACATGATCATCATCAACGGCAAGAATCACTGGCCGCAGGACATCGAATGGGCGGTGGAGCAGCTGCCGGGCTTCAAGTCGGGCGATATCGCCGCTTTCTCGATCACCACGCCGGGCGGCGAGGAAACCCCCGCCGTGCTGGTCCAGTGCCGGACGTCCGACCAGGTGGAGCGCGGCCGGCTGCGGTCGATCATCCGCGAGCGGGTCCGTGCGATCACCGGCATCAACTGCGTGGTCGAGCTCGTCCCGCCACGCTCGCTGCCGCGCACGAGCTCGGGCAAGCTCTCCCGCGCCAAGGCGCGCAACCTCTATCTCTCGGGCGAGATCCCGACCTACGACATCGCCGCCTGATCCGGGGTCCGGATCCCGGACCGGGCAGCGCGCCCATTCCGTCCTTTCCGAACCGTTAAGATAACCCTTCCCTAACGCTTCCTCAGTTAAGGCCCCGAAGGGGAGCCCGGTCGGCTCCCCGAGAGGGTCATGACCGAGAAAAGCCTGCCCCACCTCGATTGGAGGGTCGTCTTCAATCGCAATGCGCCCCCCGGCAGCAGGGGATGGGGCCGGGTGCGCGCCGCGCAGCTCCAGGAAATGACCCGCGCGATGGAGATCGCGGCCTGGGGACAGACCTTCAACGCCCTGCTGATCGCCTATATGATGATGGGCCGCGCGCCCCCGATCCACATCGCCCTGTGGATGGTCAGCCTGGTCCTGCTGATGCACCACATCTCGCGGACCCGCGCCAAGCTGCGCTGCCGCGAGATCCACAGCATTCCCCGTCGGACGCTGAACCGCGCGGCCTATCAAAGCGTCATGTTCGGCTTCGTATGGGCCTTCCCGGCGCGCTATTTCTTCGAGCTCGCGTCGCACGGGCAGCAGCTCGGCATCTGCGTCATCACCGCGACGATGATGGCCGGCGCCGCCTTCATCTTCGCCCCGGTGGCCGCGGCGGCGGCGCCCTACGTGCTGATCATGGGCATCGCCGTCACCCGCATGCTGATGACGGCCGACTCGCCGCTCATCACCGCGATCGGCCCGATCTACACGGCCGCGATGCTGATGATGGTGGTGATCAACGGCCGCGCTTTCATGCAGCGCAAGTGCCTCGACCTGGCGCTGGAGGAACGGCAGGAGACGGTCAGCCTGCTGCTGCGCGAATTCGAGAGCAGCGATGCCGACTGGCTGTGGCAGACCAATGCGAAGGTCGCCTTGCAGAACGTCTCGGCGCGTTTCGCCCGCGCCATCGGCCGGACTCCGGAGGAGCTCGAGGGCGCCGCCTTCCTCGACCTGCTCAAATCGGTGCCGCGGGGCGACCAGCGGCTCCGGCGCGCCCTCGCCGCGGCCGAAGCGGCGATCGCGGGCCGCGAGCCGATCACCGAGCTGGTCATCCCGGTCGCGGACGGCCGGTCGGTCAAGAATATCGAGCTGTCGGCGCGGCCGACCTTCAACAAAAGCGGCCGCTTCGTCGGTTACCGCGGCGTCGGCTCCGACGTCACCCAGGCGCGGCAGGCCGCGGACCGCATCGCCCATATGGCGCGGCACGATGCGCTCACCAGCCTTCCCAACCGGCTGCAGCTCCTGGAGAATCTCGGCGAAGCGCTGCACGGGAGCCAGGCCCGCGGCGAGGAATGCGCCTTGCTCCTGGTCGATCTCGACCGCTTCAAGGCGATCAACGATTCGCTCGGCCACGTCGCCGGCGACCATCTCCTCCAGCAGGTGTCGCGCTGCTTCGAGACGGTCATTTCCGACGAGATGACCGCCGGCCGGCTCGGCGGCGACGAATTCGCGATCGTCGTCCCGGCGATCGACAGCAAAGCGGAGGTGGAGCAATTGTGCCTGGCCCTGGTCGGCGCGCTGCAGGGCCCCTTCCTCTATCGCGAGCAGCGCCTCTTCGTCGGCGCGAGCATCGGCGTCGCGATCGGCCCGCGCGACGGCGAGACGGTCGAGGAGCTCGTCCGCAGCGCCGATCTCGCTTTGTACCGCGCCAAGGAAGGCGCCGGCAACGACATCGTCTTCTTCGAGCAGACCTTCCATGAGCGGGCCGAGGAGCGGCGGCGGATCGAGCTGGCGCTGCACGGCGCGGTCGATGCCGGCGAGCTCACCCTGAACTACCAGCCGGTGGTCGACGCCGCGACCAGCCGGATCGTGGGCTTCGAGGCCCTGCTGCGCTGGCACAATTCCGAGCTCGGCCAGGTGTCGCCGGCCAAGTTCATCCCGATTGCCGAGGAGACCGGAATGCTCGGCCGGATCGGCGAGTGGGTGCTGCGCAACGCCTGCCGCGAGGCCGCAACCTGGCCAGGCGACATCGGGGTCGCGGTCAACGTCTCGCCCAGACAATTGCGCGATCCGGGCTTCATCGTCACCCTCGTCTCGGCGCTCACCCAGGCCCGCCTCGAGCCGCAGCGGCTCGAGCTCGAGGTCACCGAGACGATCTTCCTCGAGCTCAACGTGGCGACCCAGAAGGTCCTGGAGCAGATCCAGAGCCTCGGCGTGCGGCTCGCGATGGACGATTTCGGCACCGGCTATTCCTCGCTCGGCTACCTGCGCAAGGCCGAGTTCGACACGCTGAAGATCGACCGAAGCTTCGTCCAGGCGATGTCGGCGGACAATCCGGAAAGCACCGCCATCATCCGCGCCATCGTCGCCCTCGCCGGAAGCCTCGGGATGAAGACCGTGGCGGAGGGCGTCGCCACCAAGGATCAGCTCGAACTCGTCCGGACCCTTGGATGCGACCGGATCCAGGGCTATATCTTCTCCAGGGCCGTTGCGGCATCGACGGCGAAGGCGATGCTGAACGAGGACCGGAACCGGGCCGCAGCCTGACGGCGGGCGGGAATCTGGCCTTGCGCTGCCACAGGCGCACGGCTAAGGCCGCCCACTCTGGCTCAGGGCCATTGTCGTCGCAACGTGATTGCCGATTTCGGCAGCCACGTTTCGGCACGATGCTTAGGAGTGTAGCTCAGCTGGTAGAGCATCGGTCTCCAAAACCGAGGGCCGGGGGTTCGAATCCCTCCACTCCTGCCACCTTGGCCTGAGCGGCTGGGTCTGGATCCGGAGGGAGACTGAAACAGTGATCCGCACTGTTTCGAAGGCCTCGGCGGCTCCGGATACGGCGGCCGCCTCGGCCTTATTCTTGTTGATTTCATGAGGTTTTGAGCGTGGCGAGAGTCAGTCCCGGCGAATTCCTGCGGCAGGTCCGCGCGGAGACGGCCAAGATCGTCTGGCCGGGCCGCCGCGAGACGATGATGACCGGAGTGATGGTCGTGATCATGACCTCGCTGCTCGCCTTGTTCTTTTTCGGGGTCGATACGGCGTTCAGCTCGATCGTCCAGGCGCTGCTCGGCCTGCTGAGCTAAAGGGGCAGAAGAGTTAGCATGTCACGCTGGTACATCATCCACGCTTATTCGGGCTTCGAGAACAAGGTCCGGGACGCGATCATGGCCGAGGCCACCCGGCTCGGGCTCGACCGCCTGGTCGAGGCGGTCGAGGTGCCGACCGAGAAGGTCACCGAGGTCCGCCGCGGCAAGAAGGTGACGTCGGACCGCAAGTTCTTCCCGGGCTACGTCCTGGCGAAGCTGCAGATGAGCGACGACGTCTATCACCTGGTGAAGAACACGCCGAAGGTGACCGGCTTCCTCGGCTCCAGCGGCAAGCCGCAGCCCATCACCGACGCCGAGGCGGCGCGGATCCTCAACACCAAGGACGAAGCCGCCGCGGCGGCGCCGAAGGCGAAGGTCAGCGTCGACTATGAGATCGGCGACAACGTCAAGGTGCTGGACGGGCCGTTCGCGAGCTTCAACGGCATCGTCGAGGAGCTCGATTTCGACCGCAGCCGGGTCAAGGTCTCGGTGTCGATCTTCGGCCGCGCCACGCCGGTGGAGCTCGAGTTCGAGCAAGTGGAACGCGTAAAGTAATTCGAGTCACCCCGGCGAAAGCCGGGGCCCATGAACACGGACGTTCCCGTCCTGACGTTCATGCGTTCATGGATCCCGGCTTTCGCCGGGAGGACTCTCAAGAGGGGCGGAAACCGTGCGGGAGGCAGCCTCCGGGCCGCCGTCTGGACCGCTAAACTTGAACCGGGCCCCCGCTTCGGCGGGCGCCCAGCAACAGAGTGAGGAAAATGGCGAAGAAGATAACGGGCTATATCAAGCTCCAGGTGCCCGCTGGCACCGCCAATCCGTCGCCGCCGATCGGCCCTGCCCTGGGCCAGCGCGGCGTCAACATCATGGAATTCTGCAAGGCGTTCAACGCGGCGACCGGCGAGCTCGAGAAGGGCATGCCGATCCCGACGGTGATCACCGTCTATGCCGACCGCAGCTTCTCGTTCGAGACGAAGACGCCGCCGGCGAGCTTCCTCCTGAAGAAGGCGGCGCGGATCCAGTCGGGTGCAAAGGAGCCGGGCAAGCAGACCGCGGGCCGCGTCACCCGCGCCCAGCTGCGCGAGATCGCCGAGGTCAAGATGAAGGATCTCAACGCCAACGACATCGACGCCGCGGCGAAGATCATCGAAGGCTCCGCCCGCGCGATGGGCCTCGAAGTGACGGGGAACTGATCATGGCGAAGCTGACCAAGAGGCAGAAGAAGATCGCCGAGAGCGTCGACACGCTGAAGCTCTATCCGGTCGACGAGGCGATCGAGACGGTGAAGGCGAACGCCACCGCCAAGTTCGACGAGACGATCGAGGTCGCGCTCAACCTTGGGGTCGACCCGCGCCACGCCGACCAGATGGTCCGCGGCGTCGTCACCCTTCCCGCCGGCACCGGCAAGACGGTGCGGGTGGCGGTGTTCGCCCGCGGCGACAAGGCCGAGGAAGCGACCAAGGCCGGGGCCGATATCGTCGGCGCCGAAGACCTGATGGAGACCATCCAGGGCGGCCAGATCGACTTCGACCGCGTCATCGCGACGCCCGACATGATGGGCATCGTCGGCCGGCTCGGAAAGGTGCTCGGCCCGAAGGGTCTGATGCCGAACCCGAAGCTCGGCACGGTCACCCCGAACGTCACCGAGGCGGTCAAGGCCGCCAAGGGCGGCCAGGTCGAGTTCCGCGTCGAGAAGGCCGGAATCATCCACAGCGGCATCGGCAAGGCGAGCTTCTCGAACGCGGACCTGCGCCGGAACTTCGACGCCTTCGTCGACGCGATCGTCAAGGCCAAGCCGTCGGGCGCCAAGGGCAAATATGTCCAGAAGGTCGCCTTGAGCTCGACCATGGGGCCGGGCCTCAAGGTCGACATCGGCGAGGTGGCGAGCGCCTGAACCGCGCGAC
>Ga0299914_10000572_pt1 | contig 22391 bp, 20 predicted proteins | sample RVTome_10_FD_201361 | JGI IMG/M metagenome (GOLD analysis project Ga0299914, IMG submission 201361) | Soil microbial communities from uranium-contaminated site in the Upper Colorado River Basin, Wyoming, United States - RVT153D57 (version 2) ...
GGACAGCTGGTAGGCCCGGGTGACGCCGAAGCGCAGACCCGCCAAGTCCTCACCAACATGGAGCGCGTCGTCACGGCCGCGGGTGGGCAGATGGCCGACGTCGCGAGGACGACGATATATCTGACCCAGCTGGAGGATCGTGCGACGGTCGGTGCCGTGCGCAAGGAGTTCTTCCCCGACCCTCCACCGGCCAACACGCTTCTCGTCGTCACCTCACTCGCCTCTCCCGACTTCCTCGTCGAGATCGACGCCATCGTGGCCCTCCCCTGACCCGATCCGGGTCTGACCATCGAACCCAGGGTTGTGGACTTCGCTGAGCGAAGTCTGGAACCCTGGGTTCGCCGTACCTAGGCCAGGAACCAGCTGGCCTCGGCGTAACGCGCTGGGTCGAGGCGGCGAGGCTCGGAGACGGCTTCGGCCAGGTCAACGGTCGTGATCTCGTCGCCACGCAGGGCGGTCATCACCCCGCTGGTCCGCTCCAAGGCCAGCTCGGCGGCCCGCACCCCGAAGCGAGTCCCCAGGATCCGATCGAAAGCGGTAGGCGTTCCGCCACGCTGCAGATAGCCGAGGATGACGGGCCTGGCCTCGAAACCGGTCACCCTCTCGAGCTCCACGGCCACCGCCTGGCAGACGCCTCCGATCCGGGAGAAACCGAACTGGTCCACTCCCGACGAATAGATCTCACCAGTGGGGCCGGGCGCCCCCTCGGCCACCACGACGAGGGAGTAGTCGTGACCCTCCTCGTGACGCGCCCGTATGCGACGGCCCAGCTCGGCGTAATCCGTCTCCACTTCGGGGACGACGATTGCCTCGGCGCCGCCGGCCATGCCACCAGCGACGGCGATCCAGCCAGCAGTCCGACCCATCACCTCTACGACCATCACCCGGTTGTGCGACTCGGCGGTGGTGGTCAGCCGGTCGATCGCGTCCACGACGATCTGGACCGCAGTGTGGAAGCCGAGGCTGACGTCGGTCCCGCCGATGTCGTTGTCGATCGTCTTGGGCACCCCGATCACATGAAGGCCATCGCCCTGCAATCGGGCCGCAGTGCGCAACGACCCGTCGCCGCCGATGACGACCACGGTCTCGATCTCGTGACGCTGCAACGAGGCTTGCAACGATTCGAGACCCTCGCCGTGCACGTAGGGATCGATCCGAGACGTCCCGAGGATGGTCCCGCCACGTCCCAGGATGCCGCGGACATCGTCGCGGGTCAGGACTCTCATGTTCCCGCCCATGAGCCCTCCCCAGCCCTCTTCGATGCCAACCACATCGGCACCAGCTGCGGTTGCCCTGGCGACCACACCGCGGATGGCGGCGTTGAGCCCCGGACAATCGCCGCCCGCAGTGAGGACTCCTATCGACATGACCCGAGTATCCCGGGCCTAGTCGTCGTATCCGACGGTGATGTCACCGTTCGAGGTCTGTAGGGAAATCGACTGCGGAGCCGAAGGATCGATTCGGATGTCTGTGCTCACCTGGCCGTTGGAAGTAGAGGTCTCCACGGCATAGGGCGCAGCGTCAGCAGGAAGCAAGATCTCGATGGTGCCGTTGCTCGATCGGGCAGACACCGAGGTTGGGGCCGACACGAAGCTCAAGTCGATGCGGCCGTTGCTGCTGGCCACATCGACATCGACCGAGGCCAGGCCCTCTCCGCTGATCGCCCCGTTGGAGGTTCGGGCGAGCACCGACGATGAGACATCCTCGAGTGTGATCGCCCCGTTACTCGTGGTTACGTCGACAGGTCCCTCGACGCCGGTCACGACCACGGCGCCGTTCGACGTCGACCCGGATACCTCGACGACCGCCGGGACCGTCACATCGAATGACGCCTGACAACCCCATGCGATGAAGAAGCCGGGACAGTCCTGCTCGAGCCGCAACGTGTCCCCACTCTGGTCGAGGTCGACCGAAGCCGAGCCGAACAGCCCGCTCGAATAGGAGTACTCGACGATCACCTCGTCACCACCTGCCCGCAGCTCGATCGGACTGTTCTCGAGGTCGAACTCGATGACCGTCACACCGGAGAAGGACTGCGTGGCGTTGTCCCGCGTGATGCCGGCCAGCGGAGAGAGGAGGATCGCCAGGCCGACCCCAATCACCACGACCCCCACGACGATCCAGGTGTTTCGTCTCATGCCGCACTCATCATTCACAGGACGCTACTTCCCTAGTGGAAGGGCTGGCGCGATCGCTAAACAGCACACCGGGAACGACCGATATGTGGGTGAGGAGAAAGGGATTCTCCCTTGCACCCCCGGCACATGATCGACCCGACAGAGGCCACCTTCACGGCGACCATCGCCCTGGACGACGACGTCCCCATCGGGGCGCGTCTCGTCGAAGCCGGGTTGGTGACCCCGGAGCAGCTCGACTGGGCGTTGACCGTCCAGGAGCGGACCGGATCACGGCTCGGGCAGATTCTCATGGCCGAGGGCATCGTCGATCGCCTCGACCTCTACCGGGTGCTGGCCAGGCGTTGGAGTCTCGAACTGGTCGATGTGGCCCACTCCGAGCTCGACTTGGACCTCCTGGAGCATCTCGATCCCGCCGACCTCGCCCAGTGGGGATGGATCCCGATCACCAGGCTGAGTGACGGCCGGATCGGTGTCGCCACCTCGGAGCCTCCGACCATCGACCTGCGAATGGAGATCGAGCAGGTGCTGGGCAACCCGATCGAACTGGTCGCCACCACCGACTGGGACATTCTCCAAGGTCTGCACAAGGCCTACGAGGACCAGGTGATGGACCGAGCGACCGTGGGGCTTTGGCTCACAGACCAGAAGAGGTCGGCGCGGATCGTGCTCTACCCGTGGCAGAGGGTGGTGCTGTTGGCAGCGCTGGTCGCCTATGCGGGGGTGTTGCTCCTGGCACCGGTCACCACGATCGTTTGGACCTCGGCCATCATCAGTGTGGTCTTCCTGGCTGCGGTCATGTTCAAGTTCGTCGTCTCCATGGTCGGGCTGCGCCGAGAGAATTGGGAGGCAGTGACTGCCGACGAGCTCGCCGCTCTCGAGGACTCCGAGCTCCCCCGCTACACCGTCCTCGTGCCGGCGTACAAGGAGGCCAACGTCGTGGCCAAGGTGATCGGCAACCTCGACAAGCTCGACTACCCGAAGGAGAAGCTCGATCTGATCCTGCTGCTCGAGGAGGACGACGAGGAGACGATGGAGGCGGTGCGCAGGGCCCACCCCCCGGCAACCATCACGGTGATCACCGTGCCGGATTCCCAGCCGAAGACCAAGCCGAAGGCGTGCAACGTCGGCCTCGCCTTCGCCCGGGGCGAGTTCCTGGTCATCTACGACGCCGAGGACGAGCCCGAGCCGGACCAGTTGAAGAAGGCGGTCATCGCCTTCCGGAGGGCGGATTCGAGTCTGGTGTGTGTCCAGGCAGCCCTCAACTACTGGAACGCCGGCGAGAACGCCCTCACCCGGATGTTCACCCTCGAGTACTCGTACTGGTTCGACTACATGCTCCCCGGGCTAGACAGGCTGAAGCTGCCCATCCCGCTGGGTGGAACTTCCAACCATTTCCGCACCGCGGCGCTGCGTCGCATTGGTGGCTGGGACCCCTACAACGTCACCGAGGATGCCGATCTCGGGATAAGGGTGGCCGCAGTCGGCGCCACCGTGGGCGTGATCAACTCGACCACCTACGAGGAGGCCAACCGGGCGTATGGGAACTGGATCAGACAGCGCTCCCGCTGGATAAAGGGATACCTCCAGACGGCCCTGGTGCATCTTCGCGATCCGATCGGGCTGGTGAAGGTGACCGGACCGGTGCGCGCCACTGCCTTCATGTTGTTGGTCGGAGGGACCCCGTTGACCTTCCTGGCGACACCACCGCTGATGGCCGCCTTCGTGATCTCCCTCGTCGTGGACCCCGCGTCGCTCGAGCAGTTCTTCCCAGGGTGGGTTCTCTACGTGAGCGTGTTCAACCTGCTCGTGGGGAATGCACTCATGGTCTACCTCTCGATGATGGGTGCTTTCAAGAGACGGGCGTACCGGCTGGTCCCGTGGGCCATCCTCAACCCCGTCTATTGGTTGATGCACTCCATCGCCTCCTACAAGGCACTATGGCAATTGGTCGTGAGACCGCACTACTGGGAGAAGACCACACATGGTCTCAGCACCGTCGGTCGAGGCTCCGCCGAGACCAGCGAAACCGAGTCCGACGCGTCAGTGGCCGGCTAGGACGCCGACCCGAATCGCGCTACGGGTGCTGCTCGGAGCACCCCTGGCCGTGTTGGGCGTCTGGGCCGTCCTAGAGGGGAACGTCAGCCCCGGCCATCAGGCTCTGATCGCTCAGACCCGGGTGGTCCTGGCCGACGGGTTCACCTTCTTCGACCTCGGTGATGTCTACCCACCGGCGCCGATAGTGCTCGCTCTTGCGGTGGGCGCCTCGGCCACGGGCCTCGCGGTCGTCTCCTCGATGCTGGCAGGCAGTGCCCTCCATGCTGCTTGGGAGCGAATGATGCAGCGAGGGGTCCCCATGGCCACCCAGGCGACCATGATCGCCTCCGTCACCCTCATCCCGTCCGTCTGGTATCTGGCCAGCCAGGACGTAGCCACAATCGGGGGCTTGACGATGTTGGTCATCGCCCTCTCCGGGTTCATCCGCTTCGTCCAGGACCATGACACCGTCGGCGGTTTCACCGCCGGGCTGTTCATAGCGGCGGCATTCCTCTTCGACCCTGCCGCCCTCGCCTACGCCATCACACTCGCCCTGGCCACACCCCTGCTCGCCGCCACCCGGGACTACCGGGAGCCTGGGGCAACCCGCGCCCTCATCTCGGTGCTCTGCTTCCCCATCGTTGCGGTCTTGCTCGGCTGGGCGTTCCTCGAATGGAGATTCGACGGCTCCGCCTTCGCCTTCATCACCAGCGACCTCGGGCTGTTCCACTTCGAGGTGTCACCCCTCGCCGACCTGTGGGCGGCTGCGGGGGAGGTGGCTCGCAACGTCGCCTTCGTACCGGTGTATGTCGCCGTGGCGCTGCTGTTGATGTTGCGGCGTCCGATAACCGGCCTCGGCTTTCTCATCCCGGTGGCCGGACTGGTCCTCGTGCGCTGGTCGGGCCTGTTCTACTCCCCGACCGCGACCCTCGTGTTGCTCACCCTGTTGGCGATGGTGAGTGTGCCCTCGAAGCCGACCCGGCTCGGCACGTGGATCGTGCCCGCGGCGGCGCTGGCACAACTCCTCATGAATGTGGCGTTCCCTCCGGAGACGCCCGGCTTCGAAAGCTGGATGGCTCTGCTCGGCTGAGCCGACGGCTATCGGACCTCCGACCAGAGAGGGCCGCCAACCGGGAAGTCGAGCGGCCGGCCCCAGCGATTGGAGAACGAGACATCTTCGACGGGGGCGCGCCCAGCGAGACCCCATCTCCCCAACGGGTACCCACAGGACACCGCCGCCGCCAGGCCCCATCCTCTGTCGGTCGGGATATCGAGCAAGTCGAACACTTCTGGTGACTTGAAGATGCCCAGGATCGTGGTGAGACAGGTCCCGATCCCTTCGCCGCGTGCCGCCAACATGGCGCTCCACACCGCCGGGTAGATCGAAGCCCCTGATGGGTCGTTCCGACTCAGGAAGAGGACCCACATGGGAACTTGCTCGAAGTTCTCGGCGAGCCAGTCCGAAGACCGCATGACCCGCAAGGCACCCTCGTCCCCCTGATCGCGAGCAGCGTCGCGGCGTCCCTTGTAGACCGTCTCCTGGAGTTGGGAGTAGGCGTCGCGATAGATGGGCCCGAGACGCCCTCGCACCTCCGGGTCGTCGACCACGACCATCCGCCAATTCTGCGAGTTGCCCCCTGAAGGGGCCCTCACCGCGGCGTCGAGCATCTTCGCCGTGACCTGCGAGGGGACTTTGTCGGGGGCCACCCGGCGCATGGCGCGTGTGGTGTAGAGCGCTTCGCTGAGATCCATCCGGCTGAGCCTAGAGACGACGGCATAATCGCGACCATGGCGGAAGGTGGAGCCGTTCTGTGCGGGTCTGATACGCGTGTCGCGTACTCAATCCGCACAGAACGGTGTCTGGCCGATTCCCCCTCAATCATCCCGACTCAATAGTCCTCAATAGTCATAATCGAGGGCGACGTCCTCTTCCTCGTCGGCGGCAGCGGCACTGGCCTCCAGCATGTTCCCTTCGGCGTCCACGACGAACCACACGTCGTTGACGCCCTGGCCGTTGACGTCTCCGGGGGCGGAGTCCGAGGCAAAGAGGTACAGAGGCATCCCGTTCACTGTCAGCTGCTGGGTCCCATCCGTGCGCTCGATCGAGCCGAAGATCGCCGGATCGAGGTCCGAGGAGATCGGAGTGTCGGCCGCCAGCGCGGGCCACGTCTGGGCGCACTGGTCGTAGCAAGCACTCTCTCCATCACTGTCTGCGGTGAAGACGTAGAGAGTGAGGCCGTCCGGGTCGACCAGGATCGAGCCCAAGTCGGTGTCGGCGGCATGGACGCCGTCCATCATCTCCGCGGCCGTGGTGGTTGCCTCATCCGAAGCCGCCGTGGTGGTGGTCGCCGGGTCCTCCTGGCCGGCGTCGGCCGTCGTGGTGACCTCTTCCTCCGTGGTGGCCAAGGTCGTGGCATCGCCACCACCCTCCCCACCACAGGCCGCCACGACGGCGACTCCGACCACCAGGGTGCCCAAGGTGCGCAGTTTCAAGATCGGTCAGCTCCTCGATCGCTGCCCCTACTACGCATCGGCCTCACACATGGTTCGCGGCCTGGCACAATTCAAGAGTGGATCGCGAAGTCCTCGACAGATTCCGCGCAGGCGACGAAGCCGCCGTCAAGGCGGTGTACGAGCGATTCCGCGGGCCAGTGTTCGCCATCTCCATGAGCGTCCTCCACGATCACGGGTTGGCTGCCGACGCCACCCAGCACACGTTCATCAAGGCGTGGCAGGCTGCGAGCACCTATGACGTCGATCGGGAGCTCGGGCCGTGGATCTTCGCCATAGCCCGCCGGACCGCCATCGACGTCTACCGCAAGCAGAGGCACTCTGTGACCTCCGACGACGTCGACACCGTGGAGATGCCGCCTGGCTTGGACACCATCTGGGAGGTCTATGAGGTCCGCTCGGCCCTCGATCGTCTTCCCGACGAGGAGCGCCAGGTGATCAAGCTGAGTCACTTCGACGGTCTCACCCACGTCGAGATCGCGGAGCACATGGGAATCCCCCTGGGCACCGTCAAGTCGCGCTCGCATCGCGCCCACCAACGACTGCTCGAGTTGCTCAAGCACGTGGAGGAGACATGATCTCTGCGAACCGTGGCATGCCTCGGGGCCGTATTCGTCGAGAGGGAACATGACCGAGGACCGAGCCGACTATCTCGCTTCAGCGTCGGGGCAGTTGCCCCCGGACGCCGAACGTCTCGATTTGATTCGAGACGTGCTCGGCCGCGATGCGACTTGGGCCGAGCCCCCTCCGGAGGTCGCCGACCGGCTCCTAGCCGCCATCGAGGCAGAGCGCCCTCCAAGTGAGCCGGAACCGGCGTCGTCTCGCAGATGGCTGGTCCCGGCGGCAGCCGTGGTGGGCGTGGCCGCAGTCGCCATCCTGGTGGCAGGTCTCACCGGTGTGTTCTCCTCTCCCGACGAGCAGATCGTGGCCATCGACGGCACCGAGCTGGTGCCGGCAGCCAACGGCGAGGCGGCGATCAGAGAAGCCGACTCGGGATGGTGGATCCGTCTCGACGTCGACGACCTTCCTGCGGCCGAGGTCGGCACGTATTACGAGGGATGGGTCTGGAACGATCAGGGCGATGGCGTGAGCATCGGCACCTTCCACCTGCGGGGCAATGCCGAGCCGATCGTCCTCTGGTCCGGGGTGGACCCTGCCGACTACCCGGCGATCTGGGTGACGCTCGAGGAAGAGGACGGCGACCCCTCGGCATCAGAGCAGGTCGTCATGAGAGGGAGTCCCTGAGCAACCCTGATCGGGACCGTCTCTGAGAAAACCCGCTCAATCCGACGCACGTGGGAGAAGGTCCGCATATAGTTCGTAAACGTTTACGTAAACGTTTACGGACCACGACCAGCACGCTATACGGCCGACCGACCGGGCAGATGAAGTTGGACTCGATGAAAACCGCCAAGCGACGGGTGACGATCGAAGACGTTGCCGCCGAAGCCGGCGTCTCCATCGCCACCGTGTCCAGGGTGATGCACAACAAGGACGGTGTGGCCCCGGGCACATACACCAAGGTCCAGGCGATCATCGACCAACTCGGCTATGAGTCGAGTCTGGTGGCCCGGAGCCTGCGCAGTCGTCGCACCAACGTCCTCGGGTTCTCCGTCAACGAGATCGAGCCCTACTCCGCCGAGTTGCTCAAGGGCGCCGCTCGCGCCCTCCATGGCTCCGGCTACGAGCTGATCGTCTACGCCGGAGGTCACTCTGGCCCGGAGAAGGCAGGCTGGGAGCGGAGACACCTCTCCCGTCTGGGAGGGACGCTCACCGACGGCATCGTCCTGGTGACCCCCGAGGTGCTCGACGTCGATGTGGACACACTCACACCCGTCGTCGCAGTCGACCCTCACGTCGGTGCCTCCAGCTTCCCGACCGTGGCCTCCGACAGCCTCACCGGCGCCATGGCCGCCACCGAGTACCTGCTCTCACTCGGGCACCGGCGCATCGGCCATCTCTCCGGTCGACCCGATCTTCGCTCCTCGGAGCTTCGTGAACAGGGATACCGCCAGGCTCTCGATGAGGCTGGGATCCCTTTCGATCCGGACCTTGTCAGGGTGGGTGGCTACGACCCGGAGACCGCCCTCGGCCCGGCCCGGGAACTGCTCGGCCTCCCCGACCGGCCCACCGCGATCTTCGCGGCCAACGACGTCTCGGCGATCCAGACCATGAACGTCGCACGCGAGCTAGGCATCTCGGTCCCGGACCAGCTCTCGGTCGTCGGATTCGACAACATCCCCGAGTCGGTGCTCGCCGATCCCGCCCTCACCACGATCGATCACGCCATCCAGGATCAGGGCTTCGAGGCGGCATTGATGCTGATAAGGCTGATCGACGAGCCCGGAACTGGCCAAACCGATGTGCGACTGCCCACCCGACTGATCATCAGGCAGTCGTGTCGAGCCGTTTGATCGCGAGGAGGAAGAGCAAAAGGAAGAGAACACGAGTCTCCGGTCCAGGGGCGACCCGGGAGCGGGAAAGCAAGCCAAGAACTGGCGAAGAGGAGGAATGACAGGTGAGAACGAAACGAAGCAGGCTCATGCTGCTGTTGACCGTCCTGGCGATGGTCCTCGCAGCCTGTGGTGGAGGGGATGGCGGTGGAGCCACCGACTCCACGGAAACCACTGCCGGCGACAGTGAAAATACGACCACAACCGCCGACAGTGGAACCGACACCACCGAAGCGGAGCCAACGGAAGAACCGGTGACCATCGAATGGTGGCACATCCAGAATAACGACCCCGGGCTGAGCCTCTGGCAGGCGGTTGCCGATGAGTTCATGGCCGAGCACCCCAACGTGACGATCGACATCACGGTTCAGGAGAACGAGGCCTTCAAACAGGCACTTCAGACCAGCCTCCAGGCCGGTGACGTCCCCGACATCTTCCAATCATGGGGCGGTGGCGGCCTGCGTGAGCAGGTCGACGCCGGTTTGGTGATGGACATCACCGACGCCGCTGCCGGGTTCGACTCTGAGTTCAACGGGGCAGCCGCCAGCATGATGGAGATCGACGGGCGCATGTACGGAGTCCCCTTCGACCTAGGCATCGTGGGTGTTTGGTACAACAAGGCCCTGTTCGAGGAGGCCGGCATCGACGGTCCTCCCGCGACATGGGACGAGATGCTCGAGGACGTGCAGACCCTCAAGGACGCCGGGATCACCCCGATCTCACTGGCGGCCGGGGACAAGTGGCCCGCCATGTTCTGGTATGGCTACATGGCGCTTCGTATCGCAGGCGCCGACGTGATGCAACAGGCCGGAATCGACGAGAACTTCAACGACCCCGCCTTCGTGCAGGCAGGTGAGGAGTTGCAACGGCTCATCGACCTCGAGCCCTTCCAGCCCGGCTACCTGGCCACGCCATGGGATGGGCCCGACGGTGCGGCGGCCGTACTCGCCAACTCGGAGGCGGCCATGATGCTGATGGGTCACTGGGCCCCGGGCACCATGTCGGCCAACGGCCCCGACCTGGCTGCCGATGACAACCTCGGTTGGTTCATCTTCCCCGAGGTCGAAGGTGGCGCCGGTGCGGCGACAGATGCCTTCGGCGGTGGCAACGGCTTCGCCGTAGGCAAGGACGCCCCGCCAGAGGCGCTCGAGTTCCTCGAGTACTTGTCGAGTGTCGACGTGGCCAATCGCGTCGGTGGCGAGGCCAATCTGTTGCCTACGACCGTCGGAAGCGAGGGATCGATCACCGATCCCAACCTGGTCGACGTGATCTCCGCCCGTGGAGAGGCCGGCTACGTCCAGCTCTATCTGGATCAGGCCTATCCGCCCGAGGTTGGTGCTGCCGTGAACGACTCGATCGTCACGTTGTTCTCCGGTGACGGAGTGCCTCAAGACGTGGTCGACGCGGTCAACGCTTCCTGGGAGTAGTACCCACTGCACCAACTGCCGACTGTGACAGGCCGGTGCCCCCCCGGCCTGTCATAGTCCGGCGTGTCCCGGATGGTGAAGGGATCTCGATGACCGCGACCCAGATCACAGCCCCGCCGGCGCGTCAGAGACGGGCGCGCAAGTGGCCGATCATCCTGGCGTTGCTGGCCCCCGCGCTGATCCTCTATGTCGTCTTCGTGATCTTCCCGATCGGCCAGGCCTTCCGCTACAGCCTGTTCGACTGGAACGGGCTCCAGCCGCTGACCGACTTCGTCGGCACGGACAATTTCAGCCAGGCATTCGAGGATCCCGTCTTCCGCGGGGCCCTCACCCACAACGGGATCATCGTCGCCCTGACCCTGCTGCTCCAGCTTCCCTTCGCGTTGTTCCTGGCCGTGCTGCTCGACCAGGACTTGCGAGGGCGGTCGCTGATGAGACTCCTCTTCTTCGCTCCCTACGTCCTCTCCGAGGTGGTCACCGCCGTTGTCTGGCGCCAGATCTTTCGACCCGGGGGGCTTCTCGATGCCGGTGTCTCCGCGGCGACCGGGGAGCAGTTTCAAGGGCTTTGGATCGCCGATCCCGACATCGTCCTCTACAGCGTCTTCTTCGTCGTCTCCTGGAAGTACTTCGGCTTCCACATGATCCTCATGCTCGCCGGGCTCCAGCAGATACCCGACGACCTGGAGGAGGCCGCCGCCATCGACGGGGCCAACTGGTGGCAGACCTTCCGGCACATAACCGTTCCCCTGCTCGGACCGACTGTGCGGGTATCGATCTTCCTCGCCATCATCGGATCGCTACAGCTGTTCGACCTGGTCTGGGTGATGACCGGGGGAGGGCCGGTGAACGCCTCGAACACCATGGCCACCTACCTGATCGATTGGGCCTTCCGTCGCTTCCAGTTCGGGTACGCGAGCGCGGTGTCGGTGATCATCTTCGTCCTCTCATTGATCGTGGCCATCGCCTATCAGAGATGGGCCCTCAGCCGGGATCTCGACGGCGCCATCACCGTGAGGGGTGCCTGATGGTGGACGTGGCGATCCGGGGACGGGGCCGCGAGCCGGAGCGAAGCTATCGGGGCCGATCCCCCGTTGCGCGGGCCATGCTCTACATGGTGGCTTTCGCCGTGCTCGGCGCCATCATCATCCCCGTCGCCTATGCCGTGCTCGGCGGTTTCCGGGACACGGCCCAACTCGCCGCGAGCCCGGTGGCATTCCCCGACCCGTGGATCTTCACGAACTATCTCGAGGTCCTGGGCTCGGGCTCGTTCTGGGAGCAGGTTTGGAACAGCACCTTCATCGCAGTGCTCACCGTGGCCCTGGTGCTCCCGGCGGCCTCGCTGGCCGCTTTCGTGATATCCCGCTTCTCGTTCCGGGGGAGGGAAGCCGTGTACACGCTGTTCGTGCTGGGCCTCCTCTTCCCGGTCGCAGTCGCCATCCTCCCCCTCTACATCGTGATCCGAGAGCTCGGCCTGCTGAACACGACGGTTGGGGTGGCGCTGCCCCAGGTCGCCTTTCAACTCCCCCTGTCGATCGTGATCCTCCGCCCGTTCTTCGCATCCATCCCCAGGGAGCTGGAGGAGGCGGCCATAATCGACGGGGCAGGCTCTCTCCGCTTCTACTGGTCGGTCCTCCTACCCCTGTCCCGCCCTGTGTTGGCCACAATCGCAGTGCTCACCGTGGTCACCAGCTGGAACGCCTTCCTGCTCCCGCTGGTGGTGCTCACCGACTCGGCGGGCTGGACCCTTCCCATCGGGGTGACCAACTACTCCACTCAATACACCACCGACACCGCCCGCGTCCTCGCCTACACCACCCTGGCGATGATCCCGGCGCTGCTCTTCTACGCAGTAGCCGAGCGCCAGATCGTGAGAGGGCTCGTCGCCAAGGGCATCAAGGGCTGAAGCAGGAAACCAGGAGACCATGGACAGCGAGAACCACCCATACCGAGACCCCGAACTCAGCGTGGACGAGCGAGTCGACGACCTCCTCGCCCGGATGACCCTCGAGGAGAAGCTGGCCCAGCTCGGCTCGGCATGGGCATTCCAGCTCATGTCCGGCAACGACCATTCCGCCGAGCGAGCCGACCCTCTCACCCGGCACGGCCTGGGTCAGGTGACTCGCATCGCCGGTGCCACCAGCCTGACTGCGGACGCAGCGGCTCGGATAGCCAACGAGGTCCAGCGACGTCTCGTCGAGCACACCCGACTCGGCATCCCCGCGATAGTCCACGAGGAGATCTGCTCCGGGATGATGGGGAGGGGCGCCACCGTCTTTCCCCAGGCCATCGGGGTCGCCTCCACCTTCGAGCCCGGCCTCAACGAGGAGATCGCCGACGCCATTCGCATCCAGATGCGCCGAGCCGGGGCGCATCAAGGCCTCTCCCCCGTCCTCGACGTCACACGCGATCCCCGCTGGGGACGTACCGAGGAGACCTACGGCGAAGACCCACACCTCGTCTCACGGATGGGCAACGCCTTCGTGCGCGGGCTCCAGGGGAGTCACCTGTCCGAGGGCGTGGTCGCCACTGCCAAACACTTCGTGGGCTACGGGGCATCGGAAGGGGGGATGAACTGGGCGCCCGCCCACCTCGGAGAGCGCGAGATCCGCGAGGTCTTCCTCCATCCCTTCGAGTCAGCTGTGGTCGAGGCCGGGCTGAGGTCGGTGATGAACTCGTACAACGAGCTCGACGGTGTCCCCGGGGCCGCCAACGAGGAGTTGATAAACGGCTTACTCCGCCAGACGTGGGGATTCGAAGGAACCGTCGTGTCCGACTATTTCGCGGTTGATCAGCTCGCCGTCTATCACCGGCTGGCCTCGGACAAGACCCAGGCGGCCACACTCGCCCTGCTGTCCGGCGTCGACGTGGAGCTGCCATCGACGGACTGCTATGGAGCGCCACTGGCAGAGGCATTGCGCGGTGGTCACGTGGAGATCACCGCCATCGACGACACTGTTCGCCGCAACCTCCGGCTCAAGTTCGAGCTAGGCCTGTTCGAGAGCCCCTACGTCGACCCTGACCTCGCCCTCGAGTCCGTCGACACGCCGGCCCACAGGAAGCTGGCCTCACGAGTTGCCCGGAAGAGCATGGTCCTCCTCAAGAACGATGGAGCCCTTCCCCTCGACTCCGCCATCGGGCGGATCGCCGTGATCGGCCCCAATGCCGACAGGGCCAGGCACATGTTCGGCGACTACTCCTATCCGGCGCACATCGAGTCGCTTCTCGAGGTTCGTGACCAGCACAACGTCTTCGACGTGCCCATCCCGATGGACGTCCCCTTCGACCCCGTCGATGTCGAGGCCGCCACTGTCCTCGATGCTCTGCGCGCACGGTATGGCGAACGGGTGACCTACGCCAGGGGCTGTGAGACGAGTGATGGGGACATGAGCGGGATCGCCCGTGCGGCTGAGTTGGCCGCCGAGGCAGATGTGGCGGTGCTGGTGGTGGGGGACAAGGCCGGCTTGACGGTCGACTGCACCAGCGGAGAAGGGCGGGATCGCTCGTCACTCGACCTCCCCGGTGTCCAGGAGCAGTTGGCGCGTGCGGTGATCGAGACCGGCACGCCGGTGGTCACCGTCCTCGTCGTCGGCCGCCCCTGTGGGAGCGAGTACCTGCATGAGAGCTCGGCCGCCGTTCTTCTCGCCTGGCTGCCCGGCCAGGAGGGCTCGGAAGCTATCGCCGACGTGTTGGACGGGACCTTCAATCCCGGTGGGAAGCTACCCATCAGCTTCCCGCGATCGGTGGGGCAGTTGCCGGTCTTCTACGGGCACAAGGTCTCCGGCGGGCGCTCCCACTGGCAGGGCGACTACGTCGACGGGCCCACCACGCCGCTCTACCCGTTCGGGTTCGGCCTCGGCTACACCGACTTCCAGCTGACCGGGGCCGTCGTCGAGACACCGTCGATAGGCGAGGGCGAGAGCGCTCGCGTGTCGGTGACGGTGACCAACACCGGGAGGGTCATCGGGGATGAGGTGGTCCAGGTCTACATCCAGGATGGTGAGGCCAGCGTCACCCGACCTGTCCTCGAGCTCAAGGCCTTCGCCCGGATCACCCTGGAGCCTGGCGACTCGAAGCTGGTCCACTTCGACATCCCGGTGGGCCAGCTCGGGTTCTACGACCAGCGTCTCGACTATGTGGTCGAGGATGGGGAGATCGAGATATTCGTCGGCCGCTCGTCGAGCGATGTGGTGAGCGCCGGCCAGGTCCTCGTGAAGGCAGTGGGCCCCATCGAGAAGGCCTTCGAGGGCTCATGGCAGGTCGAGGCCGGCGGACTTCATCGACCCCACGAACACTAAGATTCCGACATGACCGCTGAGACGATCACATGGAAGGGTCGCTTCGGGCCCATGGACCTCATGGTGGGCAACGCAACGTTCCGCCCCAGCACGATATCTTCACTGCTGGCGGACGCCCTGGAGATCCAACCCGGGAGTGTGGTGGTCGACGTCGGGTGTGGCTCGGGGATCCTCTCGATCATCGCCGCCAAGCTCGGTGCGGCGCGTGTCTACGGCATCGACGCTGCGGACGAGACGGTCGAGATCGCGTCGGCCAACGCGGCGGCACATGGCGTCGCCGACGTGATCGTGTTCGCCCAGGGCGACTTGTTCGGGCCTCTCGACCCCTCTGTCGAAGCCGACGTGGTCATCGGTGACGTCTCCGGCATTCCCGACGAGATCGCCCAGGCCTCCGGATGGTTCCCCTCGGGTCTCGCCGGTGGGCCAACCGGGGCCGAATTGCCGATGCGCATGATCGAAGAGTCGAAGCGCCTCCTCAAGAAGGGGGGCAGCCTGTTCCTCCCCACCGGATCGCTCCAGGATGAGAACTCGATCCTCGAACGGGCCCGGTCGGTGTTCGGCTCGATGCGGCAACTCACCGAGCGCAACATCCCTCTGCCTTCTTCGCTGGCCGAGGACCCGGCGGTCCTCAAAGCGCTCAAGGAGAAGGTCATCGCCTTGAAGCAGAGGGGCAGCCGCTTCCAGTGGACCGCCCGCGTCTGGCGTCTCGACGCCTGACCACCCCTACGGTCGAGGGCCGGGTACCCGGTCACACCCATCGAGACTGCGTAAACGGCTATTGCGTATAGTGCGTCTGCACGGCCCCTAGTGATTCGAAGGAGAATCGCATGCCTTTGTTGGACCTGTTCTGGACGATGCTCTGGTTCTTCCTGTTCATCATGTGGATCTGGCTGCTCATCTCGATCTTCAGCGACATCTTCCGTCGCGACATGTCGGGTTGGGCCAAGGCAGGCTGGGTGTTCTTCTTGATCGTGCTGCCACTGCTCGGTGCACTGGTGTACCTGATCGCGAACGGTGGCGACATGCAGGCGCGCACCGTGAAGGACTACCAGGCCATGGAGAGCGCCCAGAAGGACTACATCCGCCAGGTCGCCGGAACCGGCTCGGCCGCCGACGAGTTGGAGAAACTGGCTGGTCTCCGCGACTCCGGCGTCATCTCCGAAGACGAGTTCGCCGTCCAGAAGGCCAAGCTCCTCGCCTGACCACGAACCCAGGGTTCCAGACTTCGCTGAGCGGGGCCTGGAACCCTGGGTTCGCTACATCTGCCTCTTGACTTATGGTCGGGAATGACCGACCATACGGGAATGGCCGACCATAAAGCTCCCGACTACGAGCTGGAGCAGATGCTCGACATCGACCAGCCGGAGCAGTTCAGGGCTCTCTTCGAGGAGACCCGGATCGCCATCGTCGACCTGCTCCTGGAGCGGGCAGCCACCATCAAGGAGCTCTCCGTCACCCTGGGCAAGCCCAAGGGGACCATCGGGCACCACGTCTCGGTGCTCGAAGAGGCCGGTCTCATCAGAGTGGTGCGCACCAAGATGGTTCGTGCCATCGAGGCCAAGTACTACGGAAGGGTGGCCCGGACCTACTACCTGGCCGACAAGTCGGACGTTGGCTTCGAGTTGGCCCCTGACCACTTTCTGCAGAGTGCCGCCAGCGAGTTCGCACGAGTCGAGGATCCCTCTACCGGCACACTGAGCACGCTGCGATATGCCCGCATTCCCGACGACAGGGCCGAGGAGTGGGTGGAGAGGCTGGTCGACCTGGCACACGAGTTCACCGCCGAGGCCCGTGGCGGGGAAACCACATACGGGCTCCTCCTGGCGATGTACCCGACCGAGCGACCCCATCTCCCAGACGAGGAGCCGGAGGCGTGAGTAAGCCGCTCGGCTCCAGCTACTGGAAACTGTGGACGGCGTCGGTCGTCTCCAACCTGGGCGACGGTATCTCCATGATCGCCTACCCCTGGCTGGCCTCGGCGCTGACGAGAAGTCCGCTGCACATCGCGGCTGTGGCGGTGGTCACCCGCCTCCCCTGGCTGCTCTTCGCCCTGCCCGCCGGGGTGATCACCGACCGGGTCGACCGCCGTCGCCTGGTGGCGTGGATGGACGTCTTCCGGTTCGTGTTCACGTTGGGCATCGCCGTTGCAGTTCTCATCACACAAACCGACCTATCGGCCCCCGCAGACATCGCCAGCGGGGCGGCGGAACCGCCGGCTAGTGCCGGGATACTTCTCGTCCTGGTCTATGTCGCCGCACTCCTCCTCGGCACAGCAGAGGTGTTCCGGGACAATTCGGCGCAGACCCTTCTCCCCTCGATCGTCGACAAGGCCGACCTGGAGAAGGCCAACGGCCGCATGTGGGGCGCCGAGATGGTGATGAACTCGTTCGTGGGCCCACCCCTCGCCGGCATCCTCCTCGCCGTCTCCTTCGCTCTCCCCTTCTTCGTCGACGCGGCCAGCTTCGCGGTGGCCGCCGCCCTCGTCTTCCTCATCGCCGGCGACTTCCGCCCAAAGAGGGACGGGGAGGGTGCCCTCTTGCCGGCCTCGTTCTGGGGCGACCTCAAGGAAGGGGTGAGGTGGCTCTGGGGGCACTCACTCTTCCGCCCCATGGCGCTCGCACTCGGGATCCTCAACGCGACGAGCATGATGGCCATGGCCACATTCGTCCTGTTCGGCCAGGAGGTGCTCGGCCTCGACGCCACGAGATTCGGCCTGCTCACCACGGGCTTCGCCCTCGGCGGCGTCATCGGGTCACTGATCGCCGATCGTGTCTCCCGATGGCTCGGGCAGGGGTGGTCGCTGTTCACGACGATCCTGGTGAGCGCGGCGACACTGCTCGTCAGCGGGGTCACGTCGTCGTTCTGGGTCTTCTGGTCGATGGGATTGATCATGTCGATCAGCGTGGTCTTGTGGAACGTGATCACGGTGTCGCTCCGCCAGTCGTTGATCCCGGACCGCATCCTGGGACGAGTCAACTCCGTCTACCGGTTCTTGGGCTGGGGGATGATGCCCATCGGTTCGGCCCTGGGTGGCGTGGTGGTAGCCGTGGCCCAACCGCTCCTCGGGCGGGACTGGGCGCTGCGCTCGCCCTACATCGTCGCCGCCCTCATCACACTCGGGCTGTTCGTCTACGCCTGGCCCCGTCTCAACTCGGCACGGATCGAAGACGCCAAGGCGAGGGCTTCTGTCTAGAGCGGGCGGACCTCGGGATGACTGGCCAGCTGGGCCGGCACCGCGATCTCCATGTCGAGCAGTTGTTGAGCCACGGCCTTGCCCTGTGGGTCGAAGCGCAGTGTGGCAGTGCCACCAGCTCCCAGTCCTCCGACCAGCAGGAAGTTGACCGCCTGGATGCCTCTCAGCTCGTAGCGGAGCACCTGAACGGCCTCGAGATGGCCGAGGTGGTCGGCAACACGGTCGGTGGTGAGCTCTCGGAGCAGCGTCGGCCATAGATCGGGGTGTCGGGCGCGAATCCCGACGTTGACGTCGCCACCCTTGTCCCCCGAGCGCCCATGGGCGATCGCCAGCAGGGGCATGACCACCGTTTGGTCGTCGAATCCGAGAATCGGCGATTCTTCGACAACATCCCGTTTCGGCTCGGCAGCCGGCAACTCTTCGGGCTCGACCTCGATCCGCCTCCCACCCACCTCCACGACTACGTCGATCGCTTCCCGACTCACCGCGAAGCACTCGAGGCGGATCAGAGGCGTGGGTCGGGCCAACCCGGCTCCGCCACCGGACACCCCGGGCGGGCCGGCGAGCGCTATCGATGGGATCTCCCTCACGAATGCGGCCACGGCCTCCCGTGAGCGGTGATGCACCGCGATCTTGAGCACCACCTCGCGGCTGGCCGCGGCACGTGCATTCGGGCCATAGGTGTCCTCAGCACCCAGCACCTCGACTGAGACGGCCTCGAAGTCTGCGAGCCCAGCACGTGAGAGCATCGACGAGCCCCGCTGCAGCAGGTCCGCGCCTACACGCCGCGCCTTGGCAGCCGCATCGCGTCCCCCGATGAAGAGCAGCATCTGTGCGCGCCAACCGTCCGGGATCTGAGCACAGGCTTTCAACGACTCAGGCGGTGCCAGGCCAAGTGCCCCGGAGACGGCCACCCGGTTGACACCGGCCTGCTCGACCCTCACCGACGCCCAGTCGCAGGTCACGTCGGGGAGCAGGTACGCAGTGGGGTCACCGATCTCATAGAGCAGCTGCTCGCTGACCGTGCGCACGTCCACGAGGGCATCGGAGCCGTCCGGAGCAGTGACCACGAAGGTGCCGTCAGGCGCCACCTCGGCGATCGGGTAGCCGGGGTTGGCCCAACTCGTGGTGTCCTCCCAGTCGGTGAGCAGCCCTCCGGTGGATTGAGGGCCGCATTCGAGGAGGTGGCCGGCCAGGGAACCCGCCGAGAGCAGGTCGAATTGATCGGGACGCCATCCGAACTCGTGGATGAGCGGCCCGAGGACGAGGGCGGAGTCGACCACCCGGCCGGTGACCACGACGTCGGCTCCTGCTTCGAGGGCAGCTGCAATGGGCCGCGCCCCGAGATAGGCGTTGGCGGACATCGGGCGACCTGACAGCCGGGCCGCGTCGAGAGCGTGACTGCCCATGAGGTCGTCGCCACCCACCATCGCCACCCGCATCGTGGGATCAGCTTGCCTGATCAGCTCAGCGGCCGAACGGGGGTTGACACCACCGGCATTGGTGACGACCCGAATCCCTGTCTCCCGGTAGCCCGACAGGTTGGCAGCGATGACTTCGATGATGTCGCGGGCAAATCCCTGGGTGGGGTCGTCGTTTCTCGCCCTGCTCAGGATGGCCATCGTGATCTCGGCCAGGCCCTCGTAGACGATGTAGTCACTGCGGCCGTCGGCGAGCAGTTGGGGAGTGGACAGCGACGAGTCCCCCCACGCGCCGGCGGCCCCGGACACGATGACTTTTTCGGGAACAGGCATGGGCGTGAAACTTAGAGGGTTGGTGGATAGAGCCGGTGGTGACACAGGACGTGGCTTCCCAACCGACGATCTCGCAACGGCCGGCCCCCTATCCGCTGACCCTCTAACCTCGCCGCGCAGTGAATCTGTCTCCCTTCTCCGAGGAGCACGACCTGCTCCGCAAGTCCGTTGCGGAATGGGTCGACGCAGAGATCGCACCTCATGTGCCAGCCTGGGAGGCGGCAGGCGACTTCCCCAACGACGTGTTCACGCGAGCGGGCGAGCTCGGGTTTCTCGGTCTGGCCTTCCCGGAGGCCGCCGGTGGCCACGGCGGCGACTACTGGGCCCAGGTGGTCTTCCTAGAGGAGGTGGGACGGATCAGCCAGGCGATCGCCATGGTCCTCTCGGTGCAGACGGACATGGCCACTCCACCCATCCTCGAATTCGGCACGGAGGATCAGATCGACCGCTGGCTGAAGCCTGCCCTGCGTGGCGAGCTCATCGGCGCCATCGGCATCACCGAGCCCGATACCGGCTCGGACGTCGCCGCCATCCGCACCCGTGCCGTTCGCGACGGGGATCACTGGGTCCTCAACGGGTCGAAGATGTACATAACCAACGGTGCTCGAGCGGACTTCATCACGATGGTGGTTCGCACCGGGGAGCCCGAGGGGGATCCCAGGGGTGGGATCTCGATGTTCATCGTCGAGACCGGTCTTCCCGGCTTCAGCGTCTCGGAGAAGTTGGACAAAGCGGGGATGAGGTTGTCGGACACGGCCGTCCTCCACATGGACGATGTCAGGCTTCCGGCCGAGGCCCTGCTCGGAACCGAGGGTGACGGGTTCAAGCAGATCATGTGGGAGCTCCAGGGGGAGCGTATTGGTGTATCGGTCTTCGGAGTCGCCGGCGCCAGGGCCGTTCTCGACGAGGCCATCGGCTATGCCGGTGTGAGAGAGGCCTTCGGGAGCCCCATCGGCCGCTTCCAGGCCGTCTCCCACCGACTTGCCGAGATGGCCACCGAGGTCGAGGCCGTGCAGGCGCTCGTCTACGAGTGCTGCGACCTCTGGAACCGAGGCATCTACGCGACCGAAGAGGTGGCCATGGCCAAGCTCGCCGTCGGCCAGCTCTCCCACCAGGTGGCCGACCAGGCCGTTCAGACTCTCGGTGGTGCCGGCCTCGTCGAAGGCTCGTTCATCTCACGGGAATGGCTCGGCATGAGAATCGGTCGCATCGGTGGCGGCTCGGACGAGGTCCAGAGACAGATCCTCGCCCGCATCATGGGGATCGCGTGAGCGGGCTCGAGCCACTCTTCAGAGAGGAGCACGACGCCTACCGGGAGGCGGCGCGGAGGTTCGTGGCCAATGAGATAGCTCCCCACGCCGATCGATGGGAGGACGCCCGCGAGTTCCCCAGGGAGCTCTTCAGCCGGGTGGGACAGACCGGGTTCTTCGGTGCCAAGTTCTCCGAGGAGTGGGGTGGCACCGGGCCCGACTTCGCCGCCGAAGCGGTCTGGATCGAAGAGTTGTCCAAGGGGCTCAGTTTCGGGACCGCCGCCGACCTCGGCGCCCACAGTCAGCTCGCCGCCCTGTACATCGACCGCTTCGGCTCCGTTGAACAGAAGGAGCGCTGGCTGCGACCGTCGATCGATGGCCGGCTGTTGGGCGCCTTGGCGGTGACCGAGCCCGGTGCCGGGAGCGATGTCAACGGCATCCGGACGACGGCGCGCCGCGATGGGCACAATTGGCTGATCAACGGCTCCAAGGTCTTCATCACCAACGGGTCGCGTTGCGACTATGTCGTGGTGGCGGCCCGCAGCTCCGACCGCCCTGGGCACGGTGAGATCACACTCTTCGTGGTCGAGGAAGGCTCGCCGGGCTTCAGCCGCAATCGGATCGATCTCATCGCCTGGCACACTTCCCACACCGGCGAGCTGTTCTTCGACGATGTCAGGGTGTCCGATGCCCACAGGTTGGGCGATGTGGGAGCGGGATTCCGTCACATCATGGCCAACTTCCAATGGGAGCGGCTGATGATGTCGCTCAGCGCGGTGTCAATGGCGGAGCAGTCGCTTCAGATCGCGATCGAATATGCCCGGGAGAGACATGTCTTCGGGCGCCCGGTGATCGGGTTCCAGGTGTGGCAGCACCGCTTCGCCGACCTCGCCGTGCGCATCCGTACCGGCAAGGCACTCACCTACCGAGCTCTTCGCTGCCACATCGCCGCCGAGACCGGCGCCGAGGTGCCTCGCGAGCAGTTGGTGCGACTCAGCTCCATGGCCAAGCTGTTCACTCAGAGGATGGCCTGGCAAGTGGCCGACGAGTGCGTCCAGGTGCACGGTGGCGCCGGGGCCCTCAAGGAATACCGTGCCCAGCGTCTCTGGCGTGACGCCAGGGTGGGACCGATCGGCGGCGGCACCGACGACATCATGCGCAACATCATCGCCCGCACCCTCGAAGTGGGAGCCGGCTGAGACAACAGCAGAAGGCCCCGCCGTGGCGGGGCCTTCTCTCGGTTTTGGTCAGTTGGTGGTTGTGTCAGCTGGTGGCCTGGTCGGCGGGGACGATGGAACCGTCCTGCAACCCGGCGCGGATCTCATCGATCTGAGAG
>Ga0299914_10000573_pt1 | contig 22384 bp, 23 predicted proteins | sample RVTome_10_FD_201361 | JGI IMG/M metagenome (GOLD analysis project Ga0299914, IMG submission 201361) | Soil microbial communities from uranium-contaminated site in the Upper Colorado River Basin, Wyoming, United States - RVT153D57 (version 2) ...
ACGGTGGCAGCATTATCAGCCTCGCTGGCCCGCCTTCCGTGACGCTGCCGGAGGGACGCGACCAGAGCGCTCGATTCTTTATCGTCGAGCCCGAGCGCTCGCAACTCATCCAGCTCGCCCGGCTCGTGGACGACGGCAGGCTGCGCGTGGAAGTGGCCGAGGTGTTTCCGCTTGAGAACGCCGCGGCTGCCTACGAATTCGGGCGGACAGAGCGCCGCCGCGGCAAAGTCGTCGTGCAAGTCACGGCAGTAGGGCGGTAGGGGTCACCCTCCGCGGGAGGAGCCCCGGGAGCGAGCGGTCGCCGAGCCCGGCGCCTGACGGCCTCGGGCCATCGACCGTCTGCCCCAGACGCGTATCGCCGTCGCGCATAAGGGTGCGGATCGGGATCGGCGGACAGCGAAAGGGTCCGATCTGAGCTCAGATCGGGCCGAAAGTGACGAATTTGGTACCGCATACCGGATTCCTGACGAAACGTCTCATGCTTCTCAGCCGCGTTCACCCAGTGCATCCAAGAGACGCATGAGACCATGAGACAGGATCGATAAGGGTTCCTATAAGGGCTCCCGACGACGGCGTCACTGGTGCGCTACGCGCTCCGGATCAGTTCGGTGAGCCTCGGCTGGCGGCTGTGAGGCCGGAAAGCTGGCCCCGCATCGACCCATCAGTGCAGCTCCGGGTTCCCCACCCGCCCGAGCGATTCAAGGTGCTTGCCGGGGTTAGGCAAGATTAGGACCTCGCATGGCGTGAGCGCATGGCATCTGGAGACGAGCGAGGCCTTCCGACCGGTATGGTGACGTTCCTGTTCACCGCACAGCACGACATCGAAGGACTCGTCCCCGAACGGCAGTTCTTCCGCGTCGGCAACCCGTGCTTCGGCATTGCTGGACCCACGGGCCGAGATCTCGGCCCGAAGCCGATCGATCATCCCAGGCGCGAGATCGATGCCGACCACCCGGCCGCCGTGCCCCACTCGACGAGCAGTCGGAAAAAGCGTTGCGCCGGTGCCGGCCGCGACATCGAGGACGCGCTCACCCGCCGCCAACTCCGCCCGGTCCACCAGCATTTGGCCGAAATGCGCGAACAGTGGGGTCCCGACCGTGTCGTGGGTCGCGCTGGTGCGCGTAAAGACGCTGGCGATCGCCCTCTTTTGCTCCCTCGGATCCGCCGCGTCCACCACTCCGCATTCTAGGGGACGGACAATCGCCATCCCGATGATGTCGCGATCCCTGTCCCCTCAGGATCGGTACCTGGACCTGGCCAGGACGCGCCACTTCGACACGTCCATCCGTGGTCGCAATTTGGCGCCCGACAGGCATGAGGTGGAGCCGCTGATGTCGGCTGGGTCAGGCAGCCAACCTCCGTTTGCCGCACGGCCGTTTGCACGGGACTGGGGGAGGTCATCGACCTAGCGTACTCCCCGGATTCCAGTGAGCCCGGCCCTCTGGACGCCGTCGGTAGCCGAACTATACCCGCCCGCAGACGGGAGATGTTCTGAGTGCCCTCGCTCGGCAGGTCGGCCTGAGTGAATGGTGCTTGTGGGTCTGGACTATGGCTTCGTGGCGAGGTTGACGACCGCGAGGCTATTGCCCGCCGGATCGGTGAACCAGGCCATCGAGTGGCCCTCGCCGCGATAGATCCCCCGCTTGTCCTGCGGAATTCCGTCGAGCTGCTGCATGACGATGCCTCGATCCAGCAGGTCGTCAACCGCCCGCTCGAGGTCCTCGACCGCCAGATTGAGAACGGTGAACGCGGCAGGCTCATGTTGGGGCTTGGGATAGACGAACACTGCCGGTCCATCTCCTGCCTGGATCCAGAGGGGGCTCGCGCCGCCGGGGGCGACGTCTTTCACCGCAAGCCCCAGCGTTCGACCGTAGAACTCCCGCGCGGCCTCGATGTCGTCGACGGCAAAGCTGCCGAACGCGGCTGTGACGTGATCCATGGATGCAAGCCTCCTCCTCGCCTCGCGAAATGAGATACTATGCCAGTATGCTGTCATTGTGACAGCACTCTGTCAATAGGGGAGATCCATGACTCGCGAGCAGGACCTGATGAGCGCGCTGGCCAAGACGACGTTCCGGCTGCACGGCCAGCTGGTCGCCATCGGCGAGGTGCTGGCTCGGCCATCGGGGATGACAGGCGCGTCCTGGCAGGTACTCGCCGCGGTGTTGCGCAGTCCACTGCCAGTCGCCGACGTCGCCCGCGAGATCGGGGTGACGCGCCAGAGCGTGCAGCGGATCGCAGACCTGCTCGTCGCCCAGGGACTGGCTGCCTATCAACCGAACCCTCGTCATCGCCGCGCAAAACTGCTCAGCGCGACGCCGGCAGGCCGCGACGCGATCCGTCGCATCGCACCGGGGCACGCAGCCTTCGCAGAGAGGCTCGCGGGCGCGCTGGGAGTGGCGGCCCTGGAGGACACGCTCGCTGCCGTGCGCCGTCTCTCGGAGACCCTGGAGGAGCTCACGGCGGATTAGGGTCGCTGTGGATCTAAACGAGTTGGCGCGAGACTCGGTTCTCCTACGTCGTCTCTGCACGGGTGAAGCCGGCAAGGTGGGTGGGCTTGATGCCGATCTCGCTGCCCGCTCGGCGGAAGTTCTCGAGGGCGCTCTCGGGTGGCTTCGCGCCGTAGAAGTCGACGCGGACGCCCTCAAGCATCGTGGCGATCCGGCTGAAGGTCTCCCCCCAGTTGTCGCGCTGGAGCTGCATGTGGCGTTCCATCGAGGCCACGTCGGGATGGAGGTGGATCGTCGACATCTCTCCCTCGTCCTCGCTCAGGAAGGAGTGGAAGGCGATGACCCGCGGCTCGTTGGCCTGGATGAGCTGCGTGACGTTGCGGGCATGGTCCCGCAGGCTCTCCACGCTTCGCTCCTTGACCTTGAAGTTACTGACGAGCATGAACGGCGGCGCCATATCCGGCCTCCTTCTCGGCTCCCACCCCCGCTTGGGACCTAGCCTGGGCGGTCCCGTCAAGGAGCCAGTGTGCGGGTCCTGCCGGCCGCGAGCCGCCTCATACGCGCGACCTCCGATCGCATCCGAGGCAGGGAGGGGAACACCAAGGGGGGCTTGGGTCATCGTGGGCGGCACGAAGGGCGGGAGGGACAAGGTCGTGCAGGCCACCGTGCAGCCATTCGCAAGTGAGCGGCACGCCCGGCCTCGCTGTCCCATGCGTGGGACTACCGGCCAGGACCTGACCGCTTGTCCCAGTTATGGATCACTCGGGGGAGGTGTAGGCGAGCATCTCGTCGAGCATGGACGGGGAAGCCTGCCAGGTCGACAGATGACCTGCTCCCTCAAGGAAATGGCTTGACGCGGCAGAGACGTGAGCTGCCAGCCATTGGCCGTGAGCGACAGGGTTGAACCGGTCCTCCGAGCCGTGCCAGATGGTGGTGGGTATGGTGATTTCGTCGAGGTCAAAGCCCCATGGCTTAACGAAAGCGAGGGCGTCGTCGACCCATCCGTCGACGCCGGTTCTCAGCGCTTCCTTCACGTCGGAGATCACGTCTTCTCCGAAGTCGTCGGTGAGCACAGCACGATCGACTTCAGGCAACAGCGACGACAATGCCTCGGTGAACCCGTCGATGCTGGCAGCGAGCAAGCCTTCTCGTTCAGTGAGCAGGTGTGCCCGCAGCGCCTCCTCACCCTCGAGAGCGAGGCTGTACTCGGCGATATTGCCGTCTCCCATTCCGGCCAGATAGTCCAACCCTTCTGCGTCAAAGGGCGCATGGCTGCCAACCACCAGAACAGCCTGGGCTGCATCGAGGCGTGCGGCGCAGGCGAGCGCGTGCGGCCCGCCACTGGACCCTCCTCCGACAACGCACGAGTCCACTCCGAGATAGTCGAGCACGTCAGCGGTGTCCGAGACGATGTCGACAACGCTTCGCCCCGGCTGGCGTGAAGAGTCCCCGTAGCCGGGCCGGGACATCCAAACCACGCGCAGGCCCCGCTCATGGGCCGGCTGCTCGAGGATGCGGAAACCACGGCCGCAGCCGGGGGTGCCGTGATGGAACACCAGCACCGGCCCGCTGTCTGGTCCGGTCACCCGGATTCCCAGGCGCCGACCGTCACTCACCTCGATACGGTCATGGTTGTCGCGCATTTCCGCCTGTATGTGAGACACTCCTGGAAGATCGATCCAAGCGTGAATTTCAACTCCCGAAGGCCAAGTGTATGGACTTGTCGACGCCAGTGCGGGTCGCCATCGTGGGAACTGGGATCATGGGTGGCCGAATGCTGGCGGAGATGGTGCGCCACCCCGGATTCGAGCCTGCGTGGGCGTGGGACCTGAACCCCAAGGTCCGAGAAGACGCCGCGGCCGAGTATCCCGCCCTCGACTTCGTTGAGGACATCTTCGACCAGCACGCCGACTTGTTCTACATCGCGACGCCGCCAGCGGTGCATATCCCGCTTGCGCGCAGCGCGAGTCGAGCCGTCCTGTGTGAGAAACCGCTAGCCGTAGACGTGACCGAGGCGCGACGCTTGGTGGAGGAGATCCAAATCCCCAACGCGGTGAACTTCCCGTTCGCCACCCACCCGACGATTGCCACACTCGAGCAGGAGCTGGCCGAGGAGCGGCACGGCGAGGCTCTACGTCTGGAGATCCGGCTCTCCTTCAACGACTGGCCGCGCAAGTGGCAGCAAGGGGCCGGATCGTGGCTGTCACAACCCGAGCAGGGTGGGTTCCTCCGGGAGGTCTTTTCACATTTCGCCTACCTGACCGACCGCTTGCTGGGACCGGTAGAGCTGATCGAGGCGGAGGTGGACCGGGGACCGGCGGGGACCGAATCCGCAGTTAGAGCCAAGCTCCAGGCCGGTGCAGTCCCGGTACTGCTGGTCGGCGATGTCGGCGGACGCGCCCCCGATTTCAACGAGTGGACGCTCTACGGCAGCAGGGCCTCGTATCGGATCCAGGACTGGAACAAACTCATGGTTGGCAACGACGGCGGATGGCGAGACCTGCAGCCGACCTCTCCGCCAACGCAAGGGCTCGAAGAGCAGCTCAGCGCGGTGATCCAGATGCTGAGCGGCCGCCCTCACCCACTCCCGACTTTCGCTGATGCGCTGCGCGTGCAGGAACTCGTCGAGGCGATCCTCGCGTCCCCTCACCTGGATTCCACCTGAAGCACCGGCTCCGTCTACCGGTTCGGCGCGGTCCGACCGGGATAAGGGTGCTGAGGGCGGTCGGCCGGCAGCGAAACGGCCCGATCCGAGCGGATCGGGCCGAGAATGAGGAATTTGGTACCGCATACCGGAATCGCGGCAAACGTCCGGAGGGTTCTGGCTGAGTACGGTTGTTACGGTGGGCTCCGGCCAGTTCCGCTGGATTCCGGCCGGCTTGAGGGTACGAATGAGGGTACCGACAGGTAGCCTCGAGGGAGCGGTTAGCCGCCGACGGCCATCGTCTGAAGCTCGGCTGGGAACGCCGAACGCCCTCCCGCCGTCTCCCGATCCGTCCGAACATGCTCTTTCCGGCGTTTGGCGTCAGCCGGCGCGGTGGGACCCCTCGGGCCGCCTCCCCACTCACCACCTGTGCCTCCGACAGCTCGTGCCGATGGCAAGGCGGACTTTCGGGTGCACAATGACGGCATCCGCCTACCCAAAGTCATCGACCTCTGGAGGGAGCCTATGACCAATCGCTTCCCGGTCGACGAGGTTGCTCAGTTGATGCGCCAGGGCGGACTTTCGATCTCGGACCCGGAGAACACAAAGTACGACCCGTCGCTGGATCCGGGTGGCGCCGAGCGCCTGGCTTCACGCTTGGCGGACCTCGCCAGGGCACTCGACCCATCGGCTCTCGTCATCTGGAAAAACCCTGAGGACATCCTGCTTGCCCATCTGGTCGGCCTTGCACTGGATGTTCACTGGATCGCGGGTTCTGAAGAGGACGGTTTCGTTGCGGTGTCGGGTCGGATCGTCCCCGGCAGCTCCGTCGTCTTCTTGACCGATGCCGTCCGCGAAGAGACGCCGCTCAGCGCGCTCAGAAATGCGATGGCACTGCATGGAGTCGCACTCGCGGGAACCTGTGTGCTGGTCGGTACGGAGCAGCTCGATACCGCCGAGGGGGTCGGGCGCAAGATCAGCCTGACCGACGGGCGGAGGCCGAGCTAGCGGATCAGGCAGTCAGCTCCTGCAGGTATCGGCCGATGAGGCCGTTCGGCACCAGAATCGGGCAATCGAGCACGGCGCGCAGCATCTCCCGATGCCGGAGGCGATAGGCCTGGCAGTCCAGGACCACGACCTCGACCGAAGCAGCGGCCAGTTCCCGCCCAGCGTTCAGGATCAGCTCGTCATCTCCGTACGGCGAGGCCGGCAAAACGACGGGGTCGTAACCGGCCGCCTCCCACCTCGCCTCGACCTCGCCGATCTGCTCGGCGAGAGGTGGCAGCAAGCCGATCTTGTGAACGCCGAGGGCGTCGACGGTGTTACTGAGGACCTTCTGTGGCAACAGGATCGGCCCAGGAGCATGGAACGGTGGAAACTCGCCCGTGCACAAAACGACGAAGATCCGTGCGCCGGCGGTAGCCAGGCGATCGAGAGCGGACTGCAACAGCGGAATGACCGCGGTTCGTGAAAGCTCGACAACGGTTCCGTCTCGAAGACGGCTCACCAGCGGGAAGTCGCCTGTGTCGGGAGCCATCTCGAGAATCTGCTGGTCCTGAAGCTCGTCGAGCGCCCCGACCTCGTGGATGGTCCGTGCGTCGCCGAGGACGGAGCGCAGGTCAGCCATCATGTCCGGACGTGGCGCCTGACCGATGGTTGCAACGCCCACCGGAAAGCGTGAATGGTTCATGGGTGAGTGGGGTCGTCTCGCCGACCCCACTCGACAGCCTCCTAGCGCTCGTCCCAACTCGGGAACGGATATGTCGGCTCCGACTCACGGCCTTCTTCGGGCCACACGGACGTCGGTGTTCCGTCCAGGATCTGGACGGGAATCGACGTCCCGACGACGTTCTTACCTGACTCGTCCCAGCCGATCGGGCCCCAGAACGTCTGGGGCTCCAGCGCCAGGAGCGCCTCTCGCACCGCGTCGGTATCGGTGGTTCCGGCCTGTTCCAACGCCAGCTGAAGAACGGCGCCGGCCATGCTCCCCGAGGCCGTGTGATAGCCGGGTAGGTAGCCGAATTCTTCCTCGATACCTGCGGCATAGTCCTGTGTGGATCCGAGCGTCTCCTCGCCGTCGAAGCTCAGGGAGGGCAGCCACCACTCGGATCCCATGACGAAGTTCGCGTCCTCGCCGAGCGAGTCGACGAAGTCGGGCAGGGCGGGACCGGCTGTGAAGCCCATGAGGCTTGGCGCGAACTGCAGGTCCTTCGCCTGACGGGTGATCAGGACGGAGTCCTGGAAGAGCGTCGAGGCGAGCAGCATGTCCGGTTCGGCGCTCTCGACCGCCGTCAAGATGCTTGACACGTCCGTCGCGTTGGCCGGGTAGCTTTCCGAGAACACGACCTCGAATCCCTGCTCTTCGGCGTAGTTGGCCGCACCTTCTCCTGCCGCGATTCCGAACGGATCGTCGCGGATCATGACCGCGACCGTCTCCGGCGCAGGCTCCAGCGTGGCGGCCATGTCGATCACGCCCCGAAGGTACGTGCTGGCGGCCGGAAGAATCGAGAAGATGTACTTGTAGTCGCGCTCATAGATGCCGTCGGCGTTCGCCTGTGGCGCGATCGTGAGCACCCCGTTGCGCTCTCCAATGGTGCTCGTCGCCTGGGTGATCCCGCTTGAGAACGGCCCAAGCAGGAAATCGACGTCATCCTCGGTGATGAGCCGCTCGGTCAGCTGTGCGGCAGTGTTGGCATCGCCCTCGTCGTCATACACGATCAGCTCGACCATGTAGGTCTCATCGCCGACCTGGATGCCACCCTGCTCATTGACGGCGTTCATCCAGTACTCGTACCCGTCCCGGACGAGGTTCCCCTCTCTCGATACGGGCCCGGTGAGCGAGACGGCTGCTCCCAGCGTCAGTGTCTGCGTCTCGCCTCCCTGGTCGCCGGGCGAGCCTTCGGCCGGGGCGCTCTCCCCGGTCGATCCCTCCCCACCCGGATCGGTGCCGCATGCCGCGAGCACGAGCGCGAGCGCCACGACCGGGCCGAACCATCGATGTGGACCTCGATACCGCAATGTCACGATCTCCTCCTCCTTGGCTGTGAAGCCCATCGAGCGCGCAAAACAGAATTGCCCTACAGGCCGATGAACGAGTCCTGGACGCGCTGGTCCTTCAGCAACATTTCGCTGGTCCCGTCGAGGACGATCCGCCCGCCCTCCATGACGTAGCCGCGCTGGGTCATCGTTGTGGCGTTGACCACGTCCTGCTCCACGATAATAAGGGTCGTGCCGCCACGGTGGATCTCATCGATCGCTTCCATGAGCCGGTCGACAATCACGGGTGCCAAGCCAAAGGAAAGCTCGTCGATCATGAGGAGCCGCGGCTTGACCATGAGGGCTCGCCCGATGGCACACATCTGCTGCTCGCCGCCGCTCATGTGTCCGGCGAGCTGGGACGACCGCTCTCGCAGCATGGGGAACAGCTCTCGGACGCGCTCGAGGTCGGCCTCGATCTCGCTGTCCTCTCGGACGTACGCGCCCATCAAGAGGTTCTCCGTGACGGTCATGCCCGGGAAGAGCTGCCGGCCTTCGGGAACCATCACCATCCCAAGGCGCACCCGGTCGTGCGCCGGAACGCGCGTCAGATCTTGCCCCTCGAAGAAGATCCCCCCATCCCATGGGTTCAGCTGGCCGGCCAGGGCCCGCATCAATGTCGTCTTGCCCGCTCCATTGGCCCCGATCAGCGCGACCGATTCCCCAGCCCTGATCGCCAGGTCGATGCCCCAGAGGACCTGCGTCTCGCCGTAACCGCTGGTCAGGCCGCGAGCCTCCAGCAGCCACTCGCCCTGCTGATGCGTATCTCCCGCCGGCTGGACCGAAACGGTCACCGCAGCGCCTCCTCTACCTGCGCGTGCTGCGCCGCGTAACGGTCGCCGAGGTAGGCTCGGATCACACTTTCGTCGCGAGTCACCTCGTCCGGTGTGCCCAGGGCGATCGAAGCGCCGTGGTGGAGAACGAGAATCCGGCTGCAGAGACCCATGACCGCCTTCATGAGATGCTCGATGAGCAAGACCGTTACGCCCATGCCGTTCACCCGGCGGACCAGCTCCATGACCTCGCCGATCTCGCGGGGATTGAGCCCCGCCATCACCTCGTCAAGAAGCAGGAGCTTTGGGTCCATCGCAAGCGCGCGGGCGAGCTCGAGCTTCTTGCGTTGGCCCGTCGTCAGGTCGGACACGCTGGAGGTGGCTACGCCAGAGAGCTCCATGGTTTCCAGTGCCTGATCTGCCTTCACCATGGCGGCCGCCATCGACTTCGGGCCGTCCGCACGCCCGAAGCGAGCGCCGATGGCCACGTTCTCGCGAACGGTCATGCCCTCGAATGGCCGCATGACCTGGAAGGTCCGGGCGATCCCGCGTTGCGCCACGCGGTGGGGGGCGAGCCCGGCGATCGATTCCCCGTTGAAGAGGAGTGTCCCGCTATCCGGCCGGTAGATGCCGCTGATGATGTTCATCATCGTCGTCTTGCCGGCACCGTTCGGCCCGATCAGCCCGAAGATCTCACCCTGGACCACGTCGAAGCTCACGCCGTGGACGGCGGCGAGCCCGCCGAAGCGCAATGACACAGCCGCGGCTTGAAGGACGGAGGCGCGGGCTTCGCTCATCGCCGGAGAACCCATCGCCGGACCGTCGGCACGACGCCGTTCGGAATGAAGACGACCACAAGCACGATCGCCAGGCCGAGGATGGCCAGATGCCCGTGTACGAAGTTCGCCCAGACGGTCACGGTGAGCAGCTCGATGATGACCGCGCCGACGATGGGGCCCATCACCGTTCCGGCTCCCCCAACGAGCATCATGATGAAGTACTCGGTGCCCATGACGATGTTGAACACGCTCTCCGGGCTGATGAAGCCGAACCACAACGCGTAGACCCCACCCACAATGGCCGAGCCACCCGCGCTCATCGCCCACGCGGTGGTCTTCGCCCGCGTGGTGTTGATTCCCATCACAGCCGCCGCCTGCTCATCAGCCTTGATCGCGCGCAGCTCGTAGCCGAAGCTGCCGCGCGCCATCCGATAGACGATCGCCGTGTAGCCGACCATCAGCCCGAACATGGCGAAGTAGACGATCCTGTTGAAGACGGCCGGCTCGAGGCCGAGGATCGGCAGGACCATGCCCGAGCCGCCGCCGAGGAAGTCGGCGTTGTTCACGAGCTGACGCGTCCCCTCCATGATGCCGATGGTGGCGATCGCGAAGTAATGGCCTTTGAGGCGCAGCACGGGCAACCCGATGAGCGTCGCGATCAGCGCCGCCAGCAATGCAGCCGCGGCGATGCCCAACGGAAACGGGACAGCCGCGAGGACGAAGAATCCGGTGGTGTATGCGCCAAGCCCGAAGTAGACGATGTTGCCGAAGTCGGCGCGGCCCACGAATCCGGCGATGATGTTCAGGCTCTGCGCCAGCGCCGCGAACATGAAGACGCTTGTGAGCACCCGGGTCCAGAAGCCCGTCAGCAGCCAAGGCAGAGCAATGAGCACGGCCAGACTCAGCAGCGCCAACACAATTGCCACGGGTCGGCTGGGGCTCAGCGCTCGGACGAGTCCAGACCCGGCGAGCACCTGCCCGGTCCGTGGCCGCGTCACATCGCCCTTGGTCGCGCCGGGGTTGGCTGGGCGCGTGTCCATACCCATCACTTCACCTCGGCATAGAACTGCTTGCCCATGATTCCCTCGGGTCGAAGGATCAGGACCAGCACAAGGATGCCGAAGCCGATGGCATGCTGGTACGAAGGGCCGATGAGGCTGGCGCCGAATGACTCGGCCAGGCCCAGAATCAGCCCTCCCACCAGCGCGCCCTGAATGGTGCCCAGACCGCCGAGGGTAGCCACGACGAACGCCTTCCCGATGAAGGCATTGCCCAGGAACGGCGTGATTGTGATGGTCATCGACAGCAGCGAACCGGCGGCACCGGCCATGGCGGCTCCGATGCCGAAGGTGATGGCGTAGATCGAGGTGACGTTGACCCCGAGCAGCTGAGCCGACGCGCGGTTCAGGGCGGTCGCGCGGATGGCACGCCCTAGCTTGGACCTGGTCAGGTACGCGTGAAGGGCCAGCACGAGCAGCAGACTGACAACGAAGATGGCCAGCCGCTGATACGAGATCACCACCCCCGCGAACACCAGACCGGCTCCGGCGTACCCCGGTGTGACGGAGCGGTAGTCGCCGGAGAACGCGATTAGCGCGACGTCGATGAAGAACAGCGAAAGCCCGAAGGTGAGGACGAGGGTCATGAAGACCCCGTACGGGATGACCCTGTTGATGATGAATCGCTGAAGGAGATAGCCGAGCACGAAGAGCACGACCATCGAGACGGGAATAGTCAGGAATGGATCGATTCCGAGGGCGGTGAAGAGGTAGAAGGTGACGTAGGCCCCCAGCATCACCATGGCGCCATGGGCGATGTTGATGATGTTCAGCACCCCCCACGTCAGTGAAAATCCGACGCCGACAGACGCGTAGATCGCGCCGAGCAGCAGTCCGTTGATGAGGACCTGCGGATCCACTACGCACCCCTCCGGGCGGCATGTGCCTCGTCGGTCCGGGCGCCGTACTCGTTGAGTGCGGGCAGCTCGTCATCCGAAGGAGCCAGTTCCAGGCTGCCGATGATCTCCGAGACGTCGGAGACGCCTCGATCGCCCAGCCAGGCTTCGATGCCATCGATGGCGCGCAGCATCGCGTCCGGCCGGGTGAAGTTGACGCTGCCGAACTGGACGGCCGTCGCCCCCGCGACCATGAATTCGAGCGCATCTTCCTCGCTGGCGATGCCCCCGATGGCGATCACCGGTATGGCCACGGCACGGGCGACACTCCAGACCATCCGGAGCGCGATCGGCTTGATCGCCGGGCCCGATATGCCTCCGGTCACGTTGCCGAGCCTCGTGCGTCGTGCCGCCAGATCGACTCCCATCCCGACCACGGTGTTGATGGCCGAGATGGCGGTCGCGCCCCCCGCCTCGGAGGCGCAGGCGATCTCCACGATCGACGTCACATTGGGTGTCAGCTTGGCGATGATCGGCACCCGAGAACGGTCGACCACGCCCCGGATCACCGCTTCGACCGTTCGCGGGTCCGCGCCGATCTCGAGCCCGCCCGCCTCGAGATTGGGACATGAGATGTTGACCTCGAGAGCCGCTATCCCTTGGATGCCCGCGAGCCGCTCCGCCAGGCGGTGATACTCATCGACGGTCAGGCCACCGATGCTGACAATGGTCGGAGGGTTCCAGGCGAGGTAGCGGGGCAGCGTCTGCGCGATGAAGGCCTCGACCCCGGCGCTCGGAATGCCCACCGAGTTCAGCATGACGCCACCGACCTCGGTCAAACGGGGCGCCGGATTGCCGGCTCTCGGCTCGTAGAAGACAGACTTCGTCACCAGGGCACCGAGCCGATTCAGGTCGATCAGCTGGCCCAGCTCGGGTCCGAAGCAACCGGAGGCGGGCATCACCGGATTTGAAAGCTCCAGCTCTCCGATCCGCACTCCCAGGCGAGGGGTAATCACGACAGAGACCCTCTGCCCGTCGATACGAAGACCGGTCCCTCGGTGCAAACGAGCGGCGCCTCCTTCGCGAGGCCCGGGGCGCCGGTGGAACAGCCGTGGCAGTAGCCCAGGCCGCAGGCCATGTGCGCCTCGAGCGAGACTTGGACCTCAGCCTGGTATCGTGCCGCCAGCTCGACGCCGAGCGCGAGGAGTCGCTGGGATCCGCAGACGAAGACCTGATCCACTCCCGATGCGTCCAGCATGTCGAGAAGATCCCCGCGGAGCCGTTCCGGATCGCTGGAGCCGTCGGTGTCCACCACCTCGAGAACGTGGCGCGCGCCAGCCTCTCGGTAGAAGCCGCCGCCGAAGACACCCTCCCGGCTACGACCGCTGGCGACGGCGTAGACGGTCATGCCACCAGCAATCGCGACCTCGGCAAGGGCGGTCAGCGAGCAGGTACCGATGCCTCGCCCTAGCAGCAGGATGGTCGACGTATCCGGCTTCAGCCGGAAGCCGCGCCCCAGCGGCCCGACCACCGTCATCACCTCGCCGCGATCCCAGGTGGCGAGAACCCGCGTTCCGCCGCCCACGAGCCGGTAGACGATCTCGATGGTGCCCGCCGCCGCGTCCCACCGGAAGATGGCCATGGGGCGCGGCAGGATCGGCACCGCCTCGCCCTGCCTAGCGACCGTGAGCATGACGAACTGGCCCGGCTGGGCCCGTTCAGCGATCGTCGGTGCGTCCAGGACGAGGCTCCAGTAGTCGGCGCGGATGTTCTCGTTGCTGAGCACGCTGGCGCCAAGCAACGTGGGCTGGATGGCCGCCTGATCGTCGGGCAGGCGGCTGAGCCGGATCGGTCCTGGCGCGACCGCCTGCCCGCCTTGAAGTCCGCTCATGAGGCGCCCTCCAGGCCGCGTTCGCCGGCCAGGCCGACGAGGAAGCGGTCGAGGCGCAGCACGGTCTCGGTCATCACATCGACGCCCGTGGCGATATCTGCATTGCTGGTCCACTCCCCCGGCACGTGACTCAGCCCTTCGCGGCTCGGCACGAAGATCATCGCTGCGGGCACCCGGCGATTGATGACCTGGGCGTCGTGGCTTGCGCCGCTGGTGAGCACGAGGTACTCGACACCCACGTCACGAGCGGCCGACGCCGTGAACTCCCGCAACCAGATCGGAAGGACGGCCGGCGAGGTGTCGGCGATCACCGCGACGTCCAGCCCAAGCTGCCGGCGCTCGCAGATCTGACGCGCCCGGCTTACGACGTCATCAGCCGTCTCGCGCTGCCGATCGCTATCGACGTCTCGGACGTCGACCGTGAACGTCACCAGTCCTGGAATGGTCGTGATGCTGTTCGGGCTCACGCTCAGGTAGCCGACGGTCGCCCGTGTGCCGCGATGGCGCTCGTCGTTCGCAAGCGCTTCGGCTGCCAGGACGATCTCGGCCGCGGCCGCCAGCGCATCCGCGCGCAGACTCATCGGCGTGCCACCCGAATGGTCGGCTCGGCCGCGCGTGACCAACCGTAGGCGCGTGCTGCCGGAGACAACGTCGACAAGGCCGATCGGCCGGTTTGCCTCTTCCAGAACACGCCCCTGTTCAACGTGCAGCTCGAGAAATGCCGCCCACTCCGCCGGCTCCCAGCGCGAGGAGGCCACCTTGGCCGGATCGAGGCCGACGTCCACGAGCGCTTCGGCCAGGCTGACCCCCTGGGCGTCCCGCATCGCGCGCATGTCGCGCCGCTCGAGGAGCCCCGTGACCGCTTTGCTTCCGATGCAGGGCTCTCCAAAGCGGGCACCTTCCTCGCCGGCGAAGCAGACCACTCGCAGGGGATGATCGGTTTCGATGCCTCGCTCCGAGAGCACCCGGATGAGCTCGACGGCGCCGACGACGCCCACGATCCCGTCAAAGCGGCCCCCGTGCGGCACGCTGTCGAGATGTGACCCGATGCCGATCGCGGGCAAGGCATGCCGCCCCGGGCGTTCGGCGATCGTATTACCGATGGCATCCTCCCGAACCTGCAGGCCGAGCTCATCCAGCCAACCCGCCACGAGCCGGTGTGCCTGCCGCTCCTGCTCGGTGAACGCCAGGCGGGAGATCGCGTCGCCATCCGCTCCGATCTCCGCAATAGCCCGCAGCATCTGCGAAAGGCGGCCCGGTTGGGCGAGCTTTTCGGCGCGTCCGTCGCCCGCCGCCGCCACGGTGGCGTCATCGGTCTGTTGGGGGCCGCGCACGATCGTCATCGGCTCTAGTCGGACCGGCTCTCACGGGGAAGTGCCTGAAGGCCAACGAGCTCCAGCCCTGCCTCATCCTCGGCCCCGGTAGTGACGAGAACGCCCGCCGCCACGACGGAGCCACCTTGCTGCTCCACGAATGCCTTCATGGCGAGCAGCGGCTCGACATCTCGAAAGGCATCGGCCAGAAGCAGGGCCCGCGGAGTATCAGGAAGCGTCCCGGCGTGTCCGACGAGGCCTTCCTCGTTCCATGTGCGGACGGTGCGCACTCCGAGCTCCCGCGCCACGATGTGGGCAAGCACCGCATCCTCCGGCTCCTCCCAGATGACCACCACGTTGGCGCCACGTCCGCGGACGCGCTCGGCCACTGCCAGGCCAAGACGCTCCGCACCGTCGGGATCGCTGAGTGCGCTATACTTCGAGAGCCCCGTTGGGTCGACGGGCCCTCCATCAGCGGCCGGCTGCGTCCAGGAGAGTCCGCCGGCCTCCAGGAGCGCCGGCACCTCGCCAGAATCAGCCGCAGTCATCGCGGCATTCGCGTTCACAGGTCCATGTCCGCCTTTCCGAACAGCGGCCGAAACTGGTAGCCGGCCGCCGATATGTTCTCCGCGCCACCCTGTTCCCGGTCGATGACCGCAAGGATGGTGAGAACTTGAGCCCCGGCGCGGGTGAGCTGCTGGGCGGCGCGGATGGCCTGCGCGGCAGTGCTCACCACGTCCTCAACCACGACCACCTTCTCGCCGGGATAGAGCTCGCCTTCGACCAGTTTGCTCGTCCCGTAGCCCTTGGCCTCTTTCTTGACAATCACGAACGGCAAACCCGTTTCCAGCGAGACAGCGGACGCGAGCGCTACGGCGCCGAGCTCGGGGCCTGCGATGCGGTCTGTCTGGGGTGGAATCAGCTCGGCGAGGAATGCCCCGAGGCGACGTAGAATCGCCGGCTTCGTCTCGAACAGGTACTTGTCGAAGTAGTAGCTGCTGCGTGCCCCGGAGCTAAGCACGAAGTCGCCACGCAGGAAGGCGGCGCCCACAACATCGCGAGCCAGCTCGGCGAGCCGATCCGCTCGTGAACGCTCCAGCCCTGTCAGCTCGGGCTCGAACATCGGAGAGCTCAAGGCGCGCCGCCTGCGACCGCCCCAGCCGCCGCCCTGGCTCCAAGCGCGTCCGGCTGCCGGTAACCGAGGGCTGCTGAGATCGCCTCAGCCTCGTCTCGCAAGAGCCGCACCGCCGCATCACGGCGATCGCCGGCGAGGCGCTGCTCTGGAGCCACAATCGACAGGCTCGCGACCGTGGCGCCGATCGCATTTCGAATCGGTACCGAGAGCGCCGTCACGTCGTCCTCCATTTCCTGGTCACATGCCGCAAAGCCGTCGCGGCGTACCTTGTCCAGCTCTGCCATAGCCTCGCTGATGGTGGTCGGCGTCATGCTCGTGAACCGCTCGAGAGCCTCCTTGCGGAGATGGTCTTCCGCTTCTTCTCGTGGCCGGAAGGCCAAGATGGCTCGAGCCGAAGCTGCCGCGTGATAGGGCATTCGCTGGCCGACGTGCATGAAGAACCGGAGCTGACGAGGACTCTCGGCGGTGGCTACGCATATCGCATCGCCGTTCACATACTCGGTCAGGAATACCGACTCGAGCGTCCGCGAACGAAGGTCTGCAAGGTGCGGCTGTGCGACGGGTATCAGGGTGTTGTGACGCAGGTAGGACTCCGCAAGCGGGAGTACGCCGGGCCCCAGCCGATAGCGCTTCGAGTCGGGATCCTGTACGACGAGCCGGTGTCGGGCCAAGACGGCCAATAGCCGATGAACAGTAGAGGGTGCGTTGCCCAACTCTTCGGCGAGCTTGGTCACTCCGGCTCCAGATCCATCGGCGCTGAGCGCCTCCAGCAGCTGGAGCGTGCGATCGACGACTTTCACGGTTACGGAATACCGTTCCACTTAGGGGAAGGGGCACGGTAACCCTAGGCGATCGGGCGTGTCAATGTTCTGGCCGTAGGAACTGGCCCACACCGGACTGGTTCCTGATCTGACCCGATTCGTACGCGGCCGCCCCGCGCAGATAGGTCGCCCGGATGCGTCCCTGAAGCCTTCGTCCCTCGAATAGCCGCGCGGATGCCTTGGAACGACTGAACATTTCCTCCGCCCTGACGGTCCAGGTGTCGTTCGGATCAAGGAGGATGAAATCCGCATCGGCCCCCGGCCTGATGAAGCCCTTCCGACCGGCCAGCTTGAAGATTTCAGCAGGCCGCTCGCTCAAGAGTTCGACCACTCGGTTGATCGTCAGCAGGCCGCGGAACGCCGCGTCCCAGAGTGCCGGGCCCATGGTCTCGATACTGGGCGACCCGGCGGGCGCCGCGAAGATGTCCGTCCAGCCGAGCTCCTTCTCCTCGACCTTGTACGGTGCGTGATCGCTGCCCACGATGTCGACGACTCCACTGGCGATGCCGGCCCAGAGCGCGTCGGAATTACCGGCGGGCCGAAGAGGTGGATTGATCTTTGCGAATGGCCCGAGCTCGGCGACGGCGGATTCGTCGAACAGCAGGTAGTGAGGACACGTCTCGAGGGTCAGCGGGAGCCCCTTCTTCTTACCTCCGGCGACGAGCTCGACTGCCTTCGCGCTGCTGATATGCGGGAAATGGACTCGCGTGCCGGTCGCCTCCGCCATGAGCAGGACCTTGCTCACGGCCACGGCCTCGACGAAGTCCGGGCGCGACCGCTCGTGCGCGGCAGGCGACGTGTCCCCGGCGGCCCTGAGCTCGGCGGTGAACCCCTGGATGAGCTCGTCATCTTCCGAGTGGATGGCGGCAGGCAACCCGGTGGCTGCAACACGGCCGAGCGCCCGGAAGAGTGAGACGTTGTCGACCGCGGTCAGGCCCTCGAATTCCTTCTCCCGCCCGGAGGGGGCCGCATGAAGGAAGATCTTGAAGCCGATGGCACCCTCATCTGCCATCCCGCGGATGTCCGATTCGGACTTGGCGCCGCCCCCACCCCACAGTGCGAAGTCCACGTGAGACTGCTGCTCTCCAAGCTCGCGACGTTCGCGAAGAATGCTTGCGCTGTGTACACCTGGCCACGCAATCGGCATCTCGAGGACCGTTGTCGCGCCGCCGGCTGCAGCCGCCTGCGTGCCCGTGTCGAAGTCCTCACGCTCGGGATGGCCCGGCGCCCGGCAATGAAAGTGAGCGTCAATGATGCCGGGAAGTATCAGCAGACCATCGGCATCGATCGTCTCGCCCGCATCGGGGGCACCCCCTGCTTCATGGAGGCTCGCGATACGACCACCGCTGATCCCCACGTCCAGCCGCTCACTCCGGTGGCCGGACACGAGCGTTCCTCCAACGATTCGTAGATCAAGCACGTGACATCCTCAGCGCGATAGAGCATTTCGTGGAATCCGATTCCACTACCATAGACCGCGCGAACAAGGGCGGTGACGGAAAGGGGCCGGTTGGCACTGATACTTCGCGAGGCCGATGTCCGCGAGCTCCTCACGATGCAAGGCGCTATGGAGGCGGTGGAGACTGTCTTCCATGCCCGACGTGTCGGTGCCGCCCCGAACCTCGGTCGGCGCAGAATCGTCACCGAAGCTGGCTCGCTCAGCGTGATGGCCGCCGGGCTCCCTTTGGCCGGGGCTCTCGGCGTCAAGTCCTACACCGCATTCGGCACCGCCGGTGGGCAACACATCTTCCTCCTCTACAGCAGTAACGACGGCTCCTTGCTGGCCGTCATGGAGGCTGACTGGCTCGGTCGGATTCGCACGGGCGCGGCAACGGGAATTGCCACCCGCTACCTGGCGCGCTCAGACGCTACACAGCTGGCAGTCATTGGGGCGGGTGTCCAGGCATGGTCACAGGTCGAAGCGATCTGTGCCGTTCGGTCCATCAGCCAGGTGCGCGTCTACACGCGATCGTCGGAACGACGCGCGACGTTCGCCGATCGCATTCGTGACGAGCTCGACGTACCAGCCGTATCGGTCGAGAGCGCACAAGCCGCAGTCGAAGGCGCGGACATTGTGAGCACCGTCACGACGGCGTCAGAACCGGTACTGCTCGGCGACTGGCTGGCGTCCGGGACGCACGTCAACGCCGTGGGATCGAACTGGAGTGATAAGCGAGAGATCGATGACGAAACGGTAGGACGGGCATCGCCAATCGTCGTCGACTCCATCGAGGAGGCGCAGCGCGAGGCAGGTGACCTGATCGACCCCGCATCGCGCGGTGTCCTCGACTGGGGCCGGGTTCGCGAGCTCGCCGACTGCATCGCCGGTCAGGTGGGCCGCGCCGACGACGAGGCGGTGACGCTGTACAAGTCGGTCGGCCTTGCCATCGAGGACGTCGCCGTCGCCGGCCGCGTCTACGCCCTCGCCGTCGAACGCGGCATGGGAGAAGAGCTAGCGCTGGGGAACGGCTAAACGTAGAAGGAGTCCACGCCGTCCTGCACGGCGCCCTCCAGCAAGCTGTGGCCTGGCGGCTCATCGTGCGCAACCCGGCAGCCGGCGCCCAGCCTGCCGCGGGGCGAGCTCGCCCGAGATGCGGCCGCTGCGCCCGGCCGAGGCGCGCCGCTTCCTCGCGGCTGCCGAGGGTCACCGACTGGAGGCGCCGTTCGTGCTGGCCATCACCACCGGCATGCGTCAGGGCGAGCTGCTGGCCCTCCGCTGGCGCGACATCGACCGGTCCGCACGGCGCGTCACGGTCCGCCACAACCTGGTGCGACTGGATGGTCGCTGGTGGCTGGGCGATCCGAGACCGCCAGTAGCCAGCGCGCCATCGATTTGACCGCGCCGACCCTCGACCTGCTGCGCACGCACCCCCTCACCGCGGAGCGGATGCGGCGGTCGGGCAGCCGCTGACCGACGACGACCTCGTCTTCTGCGGTGACGCCGCCCAGCCGCGGGGACGCCACGTCACGAGCCGACAGCTCAAGCCGCTGCTGCGCGACCCCGGCTTGCCGCCGATCGGCTTCCACGACCTGCGGCGCACCTTCGCCACCCTACAGCTGGCGGCGGGCACCAACCCTAAGATCGTCAGCGAGGTGCTGGGGCACGAGGAGGTGGCCATCACCCTCGACCGCTACAGCCACGCCTGCCCATGCTGCAGGCCAGGGCCATGGCCCGCCTCGACAGCGTCCTGGGCGGGGCGCCGCGCCGACCGTCGCGCAGCGCGGACGCGGTCGAGGCAATCCCGGAATCGCGGTGAGCCACCGGTCGAGTCCGACTGGGTACGGTTGTAACGGTGGGCTCCGACCGGCTCCGGTGGGCGCGCACTTGCGCTCAGAGGCGGAAGGCTACTCGAGAGTCAGCGTGAGAGTCGTGGCCACAGCAAAATGACGCCGGCGGACTAACAAACTCCTCGTAGGGCGTCGAGAAATCGACTGAGGTGGCCGGGCGCTGATCGCCAGTGCCGCCATCTTCGGCCAGTCAGCTTGGATCATCCGTATGCTAGGCCGCACGACAAGCACGGATGGCGGCAGGTTCCTGGGAGGATAGGACCGCCGCAATAGGAGGGTGGGGCGATCGCAGAGCGGGTTCTCGTCACCGGGGCGAGCCGCGGCATAGGCCGCGCAATCGCGCTCGCGCTGGCCGGTCGTGGATGGGAGGTCATTTGCACCTCGCGCGATCCGCTTAAAGGCAGACGCACGGCGGACGCGATCTCCGACACAGGCGGTCGGGCAATCGCGTGCGAGATGGATGTTGCATCGCGGGCATCCGCCGAGGAGGCGATCTCCTGGGCGTGGCGCGAGATGGGGCCTATTAACGGCCTAGTCCACGCCGCAGGAATCAGCGCGACGACTCCGTTCGTGGCGATTCCAGGTGTAGAGTGGCGGACGGTGATCGAAACGAACCTAGGCGGGACCTTCAACGTCTGTCAAGCGCTGGCGCGCCAGATGGTGGAGTCGGAAGTGCCGGGCGCGTTCGTGATCGTCACGTCGCAGCTCGCGCGGGTCGCGGCCAGCGGAAAGGCCCACTACGCGGCTTCGAAGGGTGGAGTGGAGACCTTGGTGCGTGTTATGGCGATCGAGTTGGCTCGGCATCACATTCGGGTTAATGCGCTTGCTCCGGGCCTAACCGACACCGACATGGTGCGTCCTCGACTCGACGCTGACCTCCAGTTTCGGCGGCGGATGCTCAGCCGCATACCTCTCGGTCGGCTCGCGCAACCCGAAGAGATGACAGCGGCAGCGGCGTTCTTGCTGGGAAACGAAGCGTCGTATGTCACCGGCTCCACTCTCACGGTAGACGGCGGATACCTCGCTACGTAAGGAGCGGCCGACTCAGCCACCGGCGAGAGGCGACATCACGCCGACACCACTCTGAAGCGCCAGGGCATGCATTCGGCTCGCGACTGCGACGTCCTCGATGGCAATGCCGACGGACTTGGCCAAGCGCGGACATGGCGAAGGCACGATCAGGCCGCGACCCGACCGCGGTCTGTGGGAGGCGCGTTACCGAGACGGCGACGGCCGTCAGCGGTCGCTGTACGCCCCCACCCGCCGAGAGGTGCAGGCCAAGCTCAACGCGGTGCGCCATGCGATCGTCGAGGGTGCGCTGATCGGCGGTCCGCGTGAGAAGGTCGGCCAGTTCCTTGAACGCTGGCTGGACGCCGTCGCGTCGCAGCGTGTGCGTCCGAGAACCTTTGAGCGCTACCAGGGCGTGGTCAGCAAGCATCTGGCGCCAGAACTCGGCCACCTGCCGCTCCCCAAGCTCACACCGCAGCACATCGAGCGGCTATACGTCGCGAAGCGTGGTGAGCTGAGTCCGGCGGGCGTGCGGTACATCCACCAGGTGCTGCACGCCGCCCTGGCGCACGCCGCGCGGATGCGGATGATCCCGTACAACCCGGCGGACGGCGTGGCACCGCCTCGACCCGTTCAGCCCGAGATGCTGTACCTGACGCCAGGCGAGGCGCGCCACTTCCTGACCCTGATCGAGGACGAGCCCCTCGGGCCGCTATACACGTTGGCCATGACCACCGGCATGCGACTCGGAGAGCTGCTCGGGCTGCGCTGGCAGGCGATCAACGGCACTGACCTCGAGGTGCGCGTTGCGTTGATTCGGGTCGGCGGCTCATGGAGCCTAAGCGCGCCCAAGACGCCCAAGAGCCGGCGCCGCATCGCCCTGTCCACGACGGCGCAGAAGGCTCTCAAGCGGCAGCGCCGCATGCAGGCCGAGGCGCGGCTACGCGGCGGGCCTGCCTGGACCGACTACGGCTTGGTCTTCGCCGATGAGTTCGGCGAGCCGCTGACCGGATCGCGCATCACCGAGCGCCGCCTGCGACCGCTGCTGCGCCGCGAAGGGCTGCCGCCCATCCGCTTCCACGACCTGCGCCACACCGCCGCCACTCTGATGCTGATCGCCGGAGTGAACCCCAAGGTCGTGTCTGAGATGTTGGGCCACACCAGCGTGGCCATCACGCTCGACCGCTACTCGCACGTCATGCCGACCATGCAGGCCGAGGCGGTTCGCCGGCTCGATGGCGTGCTGAGCGGACGTTTGAGGGTACAAATGAGGGTACGGCGGATTCCGCGGGCACCAAAGAGCCCCGATCCACGCTCAGAATCGGGGCTGGACGGAGAAATTGGTACCGCAT
>Ga0299914_10000574_pt1 | contig 22376 bp, 19 predicted proteins | sample RVTome_10_FD_201361 | JGI IMG/M metagenome (GOLD analysis project Ga0299914, IMG submission 201361) | Soil microbial communities from uranium-contaminated site in the Upper Colorado River Basin, Wyoming, United States - RVT153D57 (version 2) ...
TGGGAAGCGGGGCATTCGAGGGCCAGTACTCGTTCTCGTCCCGCTTCGAGGAAGGCACCGGCACCAACCCCGAGGAGCTGATCGGCGCCGCACACGCCGGCTGCTTCTCGATGGCATTGTCCGCCGGCCTGGAAGCGGCCGGGTTCCCCCCGACCTCGGTGGAGACCACCGCCAAGGTCCACCTGGTGCCGGGCGATGTTGGCTTCAGGATCGGCCGCATCGACCTCACCACATCCGCCGACGTGCCGGGCATCGACCCTTCCGCTTTCCAGGAGGCGGCCGAGGCCGCCAAGGCCAACTGCCCGGTCTCGAAGGCCCTCGCCGGCGTCGACATCCAGCTGGAAGCGTCGCTCGCCGTCTGACCGCGGGCAAGCTCCGGCGAGGAGCCCGGCCGAGCTACAGGCGCAGCTCGTAGGCGGGGTTGAGCAGGGCCAGGCGGTTGCGGTGCAGCCCGACCGTCCCCTCCACCACCATGTGCGCCCCGACGCCGACACCGGCCAGACCACGCCGGCCGAGGAACACCACCGAGACGGCTGCGCTGCCGTCGTCGAGCACCAGCTCGAGCAGTGGAGCATCGTGCTGCGGGGCCACCCGCAACGACCGGACCCGACCGCCGATCCGCACGCGGTCGCGGTAGCGCACGTCGGCGATGGGTGCGGCGCCCGGGACCTCGTAGCGCCCGGGCGCGCCGCGGCCGTCACCCCCGAGCGGGAGGACGGGCAGCGGCGCCTCCCCTGGGATTCCACCGCCTTCCGGTCGTGGGCCAAGCCCCGTGCTGGACACGTTGCCGCCGTCCTCCCCCGTCGCACTCAAGATCGCCGACAGCGGCACACGAGCGTCGTCGGCGACATCGAAGTGGAAGGGGACGGTGGTGACGTTGGCGTGCGGCAGTCGGGTCACCTGTTTGGCGATGGCGTCCGCCGTCCGGTCGTGCAGAACACGGTGCCACAGGCCGTTGAACTTGCGGTCGGGCAGGAGCACGCTCACTTCGGTCTCGCCGTCGGCGACCTCACGGGCGACGGTCTCCACGGCGGTGCGGGTGAGCCGCCGGTCCGGGCACTCGACCAGCTCGAGCTGCACCCGATGGAGCCCGAGCCGGGCCCACTCGTCGGCCAGGTGGCGGGCGGCCTCGTCGTCGAGCACGAAGTGGACAGCACGAAGCTCGTCGGGCGTGAGCGTACGGGCGTACTGGATGGCCCGGGCGGCGGCCAGGTCGAGCCGGTCGACGAACACCATCACGACGTGGCGGCGCAGGATCGGTGCCCTGGCAGCCGCGGGAACGTCGGTCTCGAGGTGGGCGGCCTCCCGCACGTACTGCCGGTTGAGCCGCAGGAACACCACGACCAGGAGTGGGAGGATGATGAGGATCGCCCAGGCACCATCCCGGAACTTGGTCACCGCGATGACCACCGTCACCACGACCGACAGGAAAGCCCCGAACCCGTTGATGGCGATCCCCTTGCGCCAGCCGGGCTCGCGCTTGCGCCAATGGTGCTTGGTCATGCCCGACTGCGACAGCGTGAACCCCGTGAACACGCCGATGGCGTAGAGCGGGATCAGCCTGGTGACCTCGGCCCCGGTGATGACCACGAGCGCCATGGCGGCGCCGGCCAGGGCGATGATGCCGTTGGAGTAGACGAGCCTGTGGCCCCGCTTGGTGAGCTGGCGCGGCAGGAAGCTGTCGCCCGCCTGGAAGCTCGCGAGCCGCGGGAAGTCGGCGAAGCCGGTGTTGGCCGCCATGATCAGGATCAGCATCGTGCCGGCCTGCAGCGCGTAGTAGAGCGCGTCGCCCACGGGCCCACCACCGAACACGGCCTCGCCGATCTGGGAGATGACCGTGGGCGTGCCCGTCTCGAACGGGCGGATCTCCATCTCGGCGGCCAGGGCTGACAGGCCGAGGAACATGACGCCCAGCCCGGTGCCCATGAGCACCAGCGTCTTGCGGGCGTTGCGCCACTCGGGCTTGCGGAACGCGGGTACGCCGTTGGAGATGGCCTCGACACCGGTCACCGCGGCGCCACCGGACGCGAAGGCGTGGAGGACGTCGTAGAGCCTCACGCCCAGCAGCAAACCGACCCCGCTCACCCCGACGCCGTCGAGCGTGAGCTGGCCCTCGTGCACCACCCCGGAGAAGTCGGGCAGATCACCGGCCAGGAACTTCCACGCCCCGATGCCGAGCAGGAACGCCATGGTCCCCATGAAGAAGTAGGTGGGGATGGCGAAGATCCTCCCCGACTCCCTCACCCCCCGCAGGTTGCCCCAGGCGATGACGGCGATGAAGAAGACCGAGATCGGAACGCGGTAGGGGGCGAGGGCATCGAACGCCGAGGTCAAGGCGGCCGTACCGGCCGATGCCGACACCGCCACGGTGAGGATGTAGTCGACGAGGAGCGACGCGCCGGCCACCTGGGCCACCGTGGAGCCGAAATTGTCCTTGGTGACCAGGTAGGCCCCGCCCGCCGAGGGGTACTCCTTGATGGTCTCCCGGTAGGACAGGATCAGGAACCCCAGGACCACGCACATGGCCAGCGTGATGGGCACCACGAGCGAGAACGCCACTACGCCGGCCACGGGGATGAGGACGTGCAGGATCTCCTCGGTGGCGTATGCCGATGACGACAGGTTGTCGGAGGCGAACACGGCCAGGGCGGTGGGCTTGCCCAGGCGTTGGTGCTCGAGCTCCTCGCTGTGCAGGGGGTTGCCCAGCAGCTTGCGCTTCAACCGGTACGACAGAGAGTCCGGCGGCAGGGGCACCGTCGGTCGCGGTGGCCGAGGGGCCGCCGGGGAGCGCACCCCCGAGAAGATGTCGGTGTCGGTTGACACGCCCCCACGCTGGCCACCAGCGCGGCGGACGCGCGCTAACAACCCGTCAAGATCCGCGCGGATGGCGTCAAGCGCGCGTCGAGGCGACCCCAGGGCGTCGGGATTCCCGGTGGCGACGCCAGCGGCGGCGTGAGGCGCACACGAGGTCGTCGCCCGGGCGTGACAGGCTGGCGGGGACGCCTCGAACCGGAGGATGCCATGGCCACCGCCCTCGCCCTCGACCACCTCGTGCTCGTCGTGTCCGACGTCGAGCGGGCGCTGGCGTGGTACGGGCGGCATGCCGGGCTTCCCGGGGTGCGCGTCGAAGAGTGGCGCGACGACGAGGCGCCGTTCCCGTCGCTGCGGATCGACGACTCGACGATCATCGATCTGGTCCCCGGGGACACCGGGGCCGCTCGCGGCCATCTCGACCACATCTGCTTCGTCGTCTCCCCGAGCGACCTCGATCGCCTGGCCAGTGGCCCCGAGCTCGAGGTTGTGGAGCGTGGCGAACGGTTCGGCGCCCGGGGTCTGGGTCAGTCGATCTACGTCCACGACCCCGACGGCCTGCTGGTCGAGTTCCGCTGCTACCGGTAGGGGCGGGAAGGAGACCCGCTCCGCTCCCCCGTACCCGCCCGCGGGGGCGGCGTGGCGCGTCATTCGAGCTCGCGGATACCCACCTCGTCGAGGTGCCGGAGCAGGTCCGCCGGGTCCTCGTAGACCGGAACGCGCCGGCGCGCTCCAGCTCGTCGGTACCGTACCCGCCCGACAGGAGCCCGACGCCCAATGCCCGGGCCCGGCGGGCCGCGAGCAGGTCCCACACGCTGTCCCCGACCACGATGCAGTCCTCGACGGGCAAGTCCAGGGCATCCGCCGCCAGGAGCAGGTCGGAATCCGGCTTCGCCCGGGCCACCGCGTCCCGGGTGATGATGGGCACCCCGGCCGGCACGCGCAGCGCTGCCAGGCTGGGCCCTCACAACCCTCGACCGCCCCACAACCGCAACGCCGCCCACCAGCGCACCGCCCACGGCCACTCCCCAGTCCGCTCACCACGGCCTGGTCCGTGGCCCTCCGCACCGTGCGAAGAGTTCATGCGCACGCCGCAGTTGGTGCTCATCGGCACGATCCAGGGCGCCACGTTCCTGTTGATCTTCCACTACGTGTTCGCCGGCGCGCCATCAGCCCCGGTCCGGTTCCCTACGTCGACTTCCTGGTGCCCGGCTTCGTGGTGACCGTGCTGTTCGCGGGGACCGGCACCGCCGCCGGCGTGGCCGAGGACGTCGAGCACGGCTTCTTCGACCGGGCAACGCCCAGGCCGCCCAGGGCATTCGCCGCTGGTGTTCCCGCTGACGTGCGTGTCGAGCGCGTACGTGCCGGTCGACTCGATGCCCGGCTGGATGCAGCCGATCGCCGAGAACCAGCCGATCACCGCCATGACCAACGCGGTCCGCTCGCTGGCCCTGGGTGGTCCCTCGCTCGCCGGCCTGAGCGGCAGCACGGGCCACTGGGTGGTGCTGTCGCTGCTGTGGTCGGCCGGGATCGTGCTGGTGTTCGCGCCGCTGGCCGTGGCCCGCTACCGCCGGTCGTAGGTGGCCGAACGAGGCAGCATTGAGCGCATGAACCGATCGGACGTGGAGCGGTGGATCGAGAACTACGAGCGGGCCTGGCGCACCGCGGGCACCGACGGGCTCGCCGACCTGTTCTCGCCCGATGCCTCCTACCTGCCATCGCCCTGGGCGGCGCCCGTCGAGGGGCTGGCCACCATCGCCCGGTTCTGGGAGGACGAACGCGAGGGCCCCGACGAGTCGTTCACGATGGCCCGCGAGATCCTCGCGGTCGAGGGCGCGACTGCGGTGGTGCGGGTGAGCGTCGACTACGACGGGGGCGAGACTGCGCCGCCACAGCGCTGGCGGGACCTGTGGGTCATCCGCTTCGACCGCGACGGCCGCTGTGTCGCCTTCGAGGAATGGCCGTTCGCGACCGGGCAGCGGGACGGCCACGAGCATTCGGCCTGACGGCTCGCCGGCCCGGCGTCACTTGGCGGTGGTCAACGCGAACTTGCGGGTCGCCAGGTAACCGAACACCAGGGCGATGCCGATGGCCCAGGCCCACGCCAGCCACAGGTCCGATCCCGGGTCATGGCCGTTGTAGAGGGCCCGGGTGGCGTTGGTGACGATTGTGAACGGGTTGTGCTCGGCGATCGGCTGCAGCCAGCCGGGCATGGTCTCCACCGGCACGAACGCCGAGGACACGAACGTGAGCGGGAACATCCAGATGAAGCCCGCCGAGTTCGCCGCCTCGACCGATCCGGCCGACAGGCCCACCAGCGCCTGGATCCAACTGAAGGCGTAGCTGAAGGCGAACAGCAGCACCGTGGCGCCCACCGCGCCGGCCAGGCTGCCCTCGATCCGGAAGCCCACCGCGAACGCCACGCCCAGCATCACCGTGAACGTGAGCACGTTCCGGACCACGTCGGAGAGCGTCCGCCCGACCAGCACCGCCGACTGGTACATGGGCAGCGACCGCAACCGATCGATGATGCCCTTGGTCAGGTCGTCGGCCAGGCCGACACTCGTGAACGTCGAGTTGAACAGTACGGTCTGGGCGAAGATGCCGGGGAGCAGGTACTGCTTGTAGTCGGAGTAGCCCGGCGCCTGGATCGCCCCGCCGAACACGTACACGAACAGCACGACGAACATGAGCGGCTGGATCGTGGCGTACATCAGCAGCTCGGGGCTCCGGCGCATCCCCCGGAGGTGCCGCAGCGCCTCGGTCCAGCTGTCGTGCAGCAGCCACACGCGGCCCGTCGGGACGTCGTGCTCGGGTGCCGGGGTGAGGAGCACCTCGTCGACGGTGGTCGCCATCAGCCCTCGGCCTCCTGCAGGACCACGCGATCTCCGTCGGAAGCCGCATGACCGTCGCCCGCGGCTCCCGGCCGCGGGCCGTCGCCCGCACCGTCGCCGGACTCGCCGGTCTCGCCGGTCTCGCCGTTGGTCGACTCGTCTTCGGCAGCGTGGCCGGTGAGCGCGAAGAAGACGTCGTCGAGCGTTGCCCGCCTGGCGGCCACGTCGTGCACCGGGATCCCGGCGGCGTCGAGCTCGCGCACCGCCACCGGGACCAGGCCCTCGACACGGAACACGGGCAGCGACACCGTGCGCTTGTCGTCACCCACGTGGGGATCGCCGCACGCGTGGTGCGCCAACACGTCGATCACCCGCTGTGCGTCACCGGGATCGTCGACCACGACCTCGATCAGCTCGCCGCCGATCTGTTGCTTCAGCTCCTCGGACGTGCCGCGGGCGATGGCCTTGCCCCGGTCGATCACGACGATGTCGTCGGCCAATCGGTCGGCCTCGTCCAGGTACTGGGTGGTCAACACCGTCGTCGTCCCGCCCCGCACCAGCTCGTCGATCAGCGCCCACACCGACTGGCGGCTGCGGGGGTCGAGGCCGGTGGTGGGCTCGTCGAGGAACAGCACCGAAGGCCGGGCGATCAGGCTCATGGCGATGTCGAGCCGGCGGCGCATGCCCCCGGAGTAGCCCTTCACGACCCGGTCTCGGGCGTCGACCAGGTCGAACCGTTCGAGCAGCTCGGTGGCGCGCTCGCGGGCGACGGCCGGGCCCATGTGGTACAGGCGGCCCACGTGCTCAAGGTTCTCGTGGCCGGTGAGGGCCTCGTCGACGGCCGCGTACTGCCCGGTGAGGCCGATGCGGGCACGGGCCCGCTGGGGCTCGTTCAGGACATCGATCCCGTCGATCTCGGCGCGGCCGGCGTCGGGCCGGAGCAGCGTGGTCAGGATGCGGACGGCGGTGGTCTTCCCGGCTCCGTTCGGCCCGAGAACTCCGAGGATCTGGCCCCGCTCGACGTCGAAGTCGACGCCGCAGAGCGCCTTGGTGTCCCCGAAACTCTTGGCCAGTCCCTCGGCGACGACGGCAGGCACGGGAACCGAACCTATCGCCGCTGGACCGCGGGTCCTACCCAATTCGCGTTAAGGGCCTGAGCTGATAGGCACGTCCTCTTGACTCACGGTGGTCAGCGCTGCTGGGGGGCCGAGCTGTTGAGCTGGTGGCCGACCACCAAATTCCCACGCCTAGGCTTCACGGACCGCTCTATCGCTCGGCTCCTAACTAGCCTGACGCCGTTCGCTACCAGCCCGCACCGGAGGCCCCGATGGCCACTGCGCCCCCCAGCAATCCGCCCGTCGTCATGCTCGACGACGTCGCCCGCGGAGAGTTCCTCGTCCGCGTCTACCAGCACCTGCTGGCGGCGCTCCTGGCGTTCGTGGCCTTCGAGGCGCTGCTGATCAACCTGGGGGCGGCCGAATCGCTCTACGACGTGCTGTTCGACAGCGGCGGTCGCTGGATCCTGCTGCTGGGTGCGTTCATGGTGGTGAGCTGGCTGGCCACCAACGCCGCCCACGACATCCTCAATCCGTCGCGGCAGTACGCAGGGCTGTTCGGCTTGGCGGCCGCCGAGGCCGTGATCTTCGCTCCCTTCCTCCACTACTTCTTCGAGGTCCAGGGCGACGGCACCACCACCGTGCTGGCGGCCGCGGTCATCACCGGCCTCGGCTTCGCCGGGCTCAGCGCCGTCGCGCTGGTGACGCGAGCCGACCTGTCGTATCTGCGCCCGATCCTCCTGTGGGCAGGCGTGTGCGCGCTGGTCCTCATCGCCGGGGCATTGCTGTTCGGCCTCGACCTGGGGGTGTGGTTCTCGGTCGGGATGATCGGACTTGCCGGCGGATCGATCCTCTACCAGACCCAGACGATCATGCGGCGCTACCCGGCAGAGGCCTACGTCGGCGCCGCCGTGCAGCTGTTCGCCTCGGTGATGCTGCTGTTCTGGTACGTGCTCCGGCTGCTGGGTCAGGTCCGCCGCTGAGCGGGCGAGTCGCTATGACCGCCCAGGGAACCCAGGAGTCGCCCGACGCCGGCACGTACCGGCAGCTCCGTTTCCGGCGACCACCGGGCGCCTGCGAGCTGCTGCTGGTGCGGCACGGCGAATCCACCCCGGCGCGCGAGGGCGAACCCTTCCCGCTGGTGGACGGCCACGGCGATCCCCCGCTCGACCCCGTCGGCCGTGACCAGGCGGAGCGCGTGGCCCATCGGCTGGCGCACGAGCCGATCACGGCCATCTACGTGTCGACCCTGCGGCGGACCGCCGAGACCGCGGCGCCGTTGGCCACCCGGCTCGGACTCGAACCCCGTGTGGAACCCGACCTCCGGGAGGTCTACCTGGGCGAGTGGGAGGGCGGCACGTACCGCAAGCACGTGGCCGAGGGACACCCCCTGGCGCAGCGGATGTACGCCGAGCAGCGCTGGGACGTCATCCCGGGTGCCGAGCCGGGCGAGGCCTTCGCCGCTCGGGTGCGCGGCGCCATCGGCCGCATCGCCGCCGCCCACCCGGACGAGACGGTGGCGGTCGTGTCCCATGGCGGCGTGATCGGCCAGGTCCTCGCCGACGCCAGCGGGTCGAGGGCCTTCGCCTTCACCGGCTCGGACAACGCCGCCGTCTCCCAGCTCGTCGTCACCGACGACCGCTGGGTGATACGCCGCTACAACGACACCGCCCACCTGGGCCTGGCGTTCACGGCCGCCCCAGAACCGCTGACCTGACAGCTGGGTCGGGGTGAACCTGTTCCTGGCGCCGAACTGGTTGCAACCAATCCTGCGCCCGGAACCGCCAGCGCAGCGTCAGGTGGCCCGGCCCTCCGCCGGCTCATGCGGGGCCCCTTACCGGAGTCAGTGAGTGCGGCGCAGCGGCTCGAGGGCGTCGATGTAGTCGGTGAGGCGCAACGCCACCTGTACCGGGAGCTCGGGATCGTCGAGGTCGGGATCGGGCCACGTCTCCGAGACGCGGCGCCAGTCGGGGAAACGGCCGAGGAAGGGGCCGACGACGGCGTCGTCGCCGAGAGCCGCCCGCCATCCGTCCTGCCTCGCCACGAGGCGGGCGATCGTGGCCTCGTTGTCCGCCGCATCCGGGTGCTCGGCGTGGAACCCGATCTCGAGCGCCGACACGGCAGCGCCAACGACCCCGTCGGGTGCGATCAGCTGGGCCTCGTAGTGCTCGCGGGTTGGTCGCTCAGCGCCGAACCACGCCTTGAGGCCCCAGCGGCGTGCCTGCTGGCGCATGTCCACATGGTCGGCAACGACCAGTCCCCGCACCGCCTCGGCCACCTTGTCGAAGAACCCGAGCTCCACCGCACCAGCATGGCCGGCGGCGTCGTGGGGCACGCTCTGTCGCCCGCGCAGTGGTCTGGGCCCACGGGGTTCCCGAGGCAATGCGGTCCGGCGAGACAGGCTCGAGGCAATGGGGACCGGCCCCCGGACCACATTGCCCCGGGCTCGTCGTCGCGGTCCCTATTGCCTCGGCAGACCGGGAGCTACTCGAAGCAGAGATCCCTCAGGTCTGCGACGGTGTCCTGGCTCACCTCCGTCGGCGGCACGACGATCTGGGACGGAACCTCGGGCTCGACCAGGTCCGCGAAGCCCCGCCCCTGGGCGATCAGCCGCGCCATGTTCACCGCCGAACCGGCCATCGTGGGGCTGTAGAGGTAGGTGGCCGCGTACAGGCCACCGGCCTCGATGCGGTCGAAGGCGGCGCATGAGCCGCCGGCGCCGGTGAGGATCATCTCGTCCTCACGGCCGGCGTTCTCGATCGCGGCAACGATTCCCTCCGCCATGTCGTCGTCGTGCGTGTACACGGCGTCGATGTCGTCGTTGGCCTGGAGGATCGCTTCCATGACCTCGAGACCCAGGTCCGGGAGGAAGTCCGCTGGCTGTTGGGCGACGATGTTGATGCCGTTGCCACACAGCTCCTCGATCGTGTCCGCGAAACCCTGCGTGCGGTCCTGCGTGACCGAGATGCCGGCGATGCCCTGGATCTCGACCACATTGCCCTCGCAGTCGAGCTGCTCGGCGAAGAACTCGGCCGCCTTGACGCCGATCTCGTAGTTGTCGCCGAGGATCGTGGCGCGCGCCGCGTCCGGGCTGGCGAACAGCCGGTCGACGTTGATCACCGGGATGCCAGCCTCCATCGCCTGCTCGGCAACCGGGGTGAGCTGTTCACCGTCGTACGGAAGCACGACGAGCGCATCGGGCTCCTCGTTGATGAGGGTCTGGATCTGGGATGCCTGACTGTCGGCGTCGGCGGCCTCGACCAAACGGAACTCGACGTCGTCCCACTGATCGGCCGCCTCCTGTGCCTTCGCCGCGATCTGCCCGAGCCAGCCGTGATCGGTCGGTGGCACACTGGCGGCGATCGTCACCGTCTCGCCGGACTCGCTGCTTTCGGTACCCGTGTCCGCCTCGGTTTCGCCGCCGGCGCCGGCGCTGTCGCCGTCATCGTCGTCGGAGCACGCCGCCGCGATGAGGCCCAGCGCCGCGACCCCGGCGATGAGCTGTCGTGAGAATGACATTGCAGAATCCCCTCCTCGTTTGTTGTGTGGAATCGTCCCGTGATTGATGGGCTGGGGAACGCCGCCGCGCGAGCGCGCGGCAGCAACCGAACGTCTGGCCTAGATGCGCTCGGGCCGCTGGATGAGGACCGCCCCGAGGATGATCGCTCCCTTCACGATCTGCTGCCATTCCGTGGCCAGGTTGAGCTGGGTGAGAAGGTTGAACATGATGGCGAAGACCATCACCCCCAGGAACGTGCCGACGATGGTGGCGCGGCCCCCCGCCAAGCTCGTACCCCCGATCACCGCCGCACCGATGGCGTCCAGCTCGAGGAGCTCGCCGGCGACCGGCGAGGCACTTGCCAGCCGGCCCGAGAGCAGCACCGCCGCGAGGCCGGCGAGGAGGCCGCTGAGGCCGTAGACGCTGAACACGACCCGGCGGACCGGGACACCCGCGATGCGGGCCGCCTCGCGGTTGCCACCGACCGCCACCACGTGGCGGCCGTACCGGGTGCGGTTCAGCAGGATCCAGCCACCGATCGCGATGCCGGCGAAGATGATGATCGACGCGGGGACGCCCACGATCTCGCCGGTCCCGAACCAGCGCACGCCGTCGGAACCAAGCAGGCTGATCGGGCTCTTGTCGCTCATCAATAGCGCCAGGCCCCGTGCGATGGCGAGCATCGCCAGGGTGGCGACGAAGGGCACGACCTTGCCGTAGGCGATCGCGGTGCCGTTGACCAATCCGAGGCCGAGGCCGAAGCCGATCGCTCCGCCGACGAACGCCGCCGCGCCGGAATCCACGACAAGCCCGCCCGCGACGCCCGAGGCGGCGACCACCGAGCCGACCGAGAGATCGATGCCGGCCGTGGCGATCACGAAGGTCATGCCGATGGCCAGCACGCCGACGACGCTCGCCTGGGTCAGTATGGCGCGGAAGTTGTCCGAGGTCGGGAACGTGTCGGGCTTGAGAACCGCGCCGATCACGACCAGCGCCAGCACCACCCCCACCAATGCGTACTCCTGGAGCTTGATCCGGGATGGCAGCGCCAGGCCGGCCAGGCCCGGCGGCCGGCCATTGCCGTCGGCGCGGCCACCGACGCCGCTCACCTGCTCTGTGGGGGACGTTGACATCAGACCTCCTCCTGACCGGCGTCGGCCCCGGCGGCGGCTGGGACCGCCGTTTGGGCGAGCATCTCCTGGCGGTCCGGCATGGCGTGACGTAGCAGCTCGAGCTCGGTCGCCTCTGCGCCGTCGACCTCGGCGACCAGCTCGCCCTCGCGCATCACGAGGATCCGGGTGCAGAACCCGCAGAGCTCCTCGAGCTCTGACGACACGACGACGACGCCGAGCCCCCGGTCCGCCAGGTCGGCGATGAGTCGGTACAGGTGGGCCTTGGTCGCGACGTCGACGCCGCGCGTCGGCTCGTCGAGCAGCAGCACGCGGCACTGGTGAAGCAGCCACCGGGCGAGCACGACCTTCTGCTGGTTGCCACCCGACAGCTCCCGAGCCATCCGAGTCCCGTCGTCGGGAACCGTGTGCAGCGCCCGAAGCTGCTCCTCGGCGGCCGCGCGTTCGACTCGCGTGCGGATCAGGCCCCGCTGGAACCGACCGACGTCCGCCAGGGTCACGTTCTTGATCAGGTTCCAGTCGAGCAGCAGGGCCTGGGACTTCCGATCCTCCGGGGCCAGGCCCAGTCCCGCAGCTATCGAACGGTCGGGCCGGCGCGGCGGCACGGGCCGGCCGTCCACCAGCACCTCGCCGGCCTCCCGGTCGTCGACCCCGTAGACCGCCCGCAGCAGCTCGCTGCGCCCCGCGCCCACCAGCCCGCCGATCCCGAGGACCTCGCCGGCCCGGACCTCGAAGCTCGCGTGCTTGACATCGGGGAGCCGCCTCACTCCCCTGACCTCCAGGACGACCTTGTGGTCGCCGCGCCGCCGCTCTGGATAGAGCTGCCCGACCTTGCGCCCGACCATGTGCTCGACGAGCTTGTCGGCGGGCGTCGTCGCCGGCAGGCCCGAGGCGACTGTCCTGCCGTCGGTGAGGACTGTGACGCGATCGCCGAGCCGTCGGATCTCGTCGAGGCGATGCGATATGTAGACCACACCGACGCCCTCCGCGGTGAGCCGGCGAACGATCCCGAACATGGTCTCGATCTCGCTGTCGTCGAGGATCGCCGACGGCTCGTCCATGATCAGGAGCCGCACGTGGCGAGACAGCGCGCGTGCGATCGAGACCACCTGTTGACCAGCCGGGCGCAGGTCGCGGACATGTATGCGGGGCGAGATCGCCTCGTGGTTGAGGCGCCGGAGGATCTCAACCGTTTCGCGCCGCATGCGATTGCGGTCCAGGAGCCCCCAGCGCCGCAGCTCGTGGCCGAGGAAGATGCTCTGGGCCACCGTGAGGTCCTCGACGAGGTCGCGCTCCTGATAGATGGTGGCGACGCCGTTCTCGAGCGCCCTCGAGGGGTCGCCGGTGACCGCCGGCTGGCCGTCGATCAATATCTGCCCCTCGGTGGGCTCGACCGCGCCCGAGACGCACTTGATCAGGGTCGACTTGCCCGCACCGTTGGGGCCGACGAGGCAGTGGACCTCCCCCGGCCTGACCTCGAAGTCGACGCCCGCCAGGGCGCGGACCCCGGGGTACTCCTTCACCAGGCCTCTGACCTCGAGGATGGGTTCCGTCACCGCGCCACCTCAGGCCACCAGGAGAGGGCGCAGGGTGCGGTGCGCGATCCGCAGGCCGATCTCGACCTTCTCCTCGGTGCCACCCCACACCGGGTCCTCGTGCTCGACCGACAGCACGCCCTCGAACCCCTCCTCGTACAGCGTGTCGACCAGCCGCACCCAGTCGACCTGGCCGAGACCGGGCACCCGGTAGCGCCACCAACCGACGTCCCATGGGTCGTCGCGGGCCGCGGCCCGCCCCGGCCAGCCGTAGCGGTTGCGCGCCGCGGCATCGATCTCGATGTCCTTGGCCTGGGCGTGAGGGATGCGGTGCACGTAGGGCCGCAGGGCAGCGACCGGATCGATGCCCATCCACACAAGGTGCGAAGGGTCGTAGTTGAGGTACAGCCCGAGGTCGAACATCCACTCCCACAGCTCGGGCGAGTAGGCGAGGTTGCCCGGATAGCCGTCCGGGTGCCAGCCCTCCATGACGCAGTTCTCGACTATGAGCTTCACGCCCGACTCGCCGGCATGATCGACCAGCGGGCGAAAGACGTGCTCGGCCTCGCGCAGGTTGTCGGCCACCGATCGCGTGGGATCGCGGCCGACGAAGGTGCCGACGGTGGGACAGCCGACCAGGGCCGCGGCGTCGATGCACCGGACGACGTGCTCGTTGACCGCCGCCCGCTCGGCCCGGTCCGGGTGGAGGTTGTTGTCGTAGAACGCGAGCGACGAGAGCTCGAGCCCGTGCTTGGCGAACAGCTCACGCGTGGCGTCGGCCTCGGCGTCCCCGAACCGCTCGACCGCCAGGTGGGTGGCGGTGAAGGGCCGGTCACCGAGGTCGGGCCAGGCCGCGACCTCGAGGGCCTCGTAGCCCTCGGCGGCGGCCCACTCGCAGAGTTGGGGCAACGTGCGCTTGGGCAGGCACGCGGTGATGAACCCGAGCTTCACGGGACCTCCTCCCAGCGACTGGTGCGGGTCGAGCGCAGGACGGCGTCGGTGATGTCGGCCGCCCTGGCGCCGTCGGCGAAGGTGGGCAGCCCGTCGACTCCGCCGGCGCCACTGCCGGCCCGGATGGCCCGGTAGGTGTCGGAGACGAAGGCGTCGAAGCAGTCCTGGTACCCCTGGGGATGGCCCGGCGGCAACACCGCGTAGCGCGCTGCCTCGGGGGCGAGGTGGGCGGGGTCGCGCACCACGACTTCCGACGTGTCGCGGTGACCGACCCACAGTGCCTCCGGCTGCTCCTGGTCGAAGCTGAGCGTGGCGTTGGCTCCGGCGATCTCGAACTGCAGCCGGTTCTTGCGCCCAGGGGACACCTGGCTCACGACGAGGGACCCCGCCACCCCCCGGCGGGTCCTGAACAGCACGACCGTGATGTCCTCGGTCGTGACCGCGCGACGGATGCCGTCGGCGCGCGCTCGCTCGTGGGCCTCGAACGCGTGGGCGTCACCGACATTCACCCGCTCGGGGACCACGGTCACCGCCTCGGCGCAGACTGCGGCCAGCCGGTCAGCGGCCACGAACTCCACCAGGTCGCACCAGTGCGAGCCGATGTCGGCGAACGCCCGGGACGGCCCGCCCCGCTCGGGATCGACCCGCCAGTTGTCATCGTTCGCGGTGGCGAGCCAGTCCTGCAGGTAGCAGCCGTGGATCAAGCGGATGGGTCCGATGGCGCCGGAGGCGACGCGGGCCCGGGCCTCGCGCACCAGCGGGTAGAAGCGGTAGACGAACGGCACGGCGGCCACGACCCCGGCGGCCGCCGCCGCCTCGACCAGGTCGGCGGCCTGCGCGGCGTCGACGGCGAGCGGCTTCTCGCAGATCACGTGCTTGCCGGCGGCCAGCGCGGCGCGTGCGAGGGGGGCGTGCAGGTGGTTCGGGGTGCAGATGTGGACGACATCGACGTCGGGAGCGGTGACCAGCGACTCGGCGTCGGCGAAGCCCCGTTCGGCCCCCAGTGCGTGGGCCGCCTCGTGGGCGCTGAGGACCGACGAGGCAGCGACGCCGACCAGGCGGGCGCCAGCGCGGCGGGCGGCATGGGCGTGGACCGCACCGATGAACCCGGTGCCGGCCACGGCGGCACGCAGCGCCCCTTGGTCCTCGGCGGCAGGACCGCCCGCCGGGCGACGACCGGTTGAAGTGCTCCGAGCGCTCGCGGACGCGTCGGTCGGCCCCTCCATGGGTCTGATGTTCACCACACTTATGTCGGCTGTCAATCAAAAGCTTGTGACTAGCGAATCGAACCCCGGGATCTTCCGGTCCTTTGACACCCCGAAGTCCCGCTGGTTCACTGACCGCCGTGTCCGCCGTCCCGACGCGCTCCACACAGCTGGGGGGTCCGGCAGCGGGGGCGGGGACGATCCTCCAGCTCATCCGCAGCGGGCAGGCCACCACCCGGGCCGACCTGGCGGCGCTGACGGGCCTCGCCCGATCCACCGTCGCCCAGCGGGTGGATGCCTTGCTGGCCATGCGGCTGCTGGTCGCTCGCGGCGACAGCCAGTCGACCGGCGGGCGGCCGCCGACGATGCTGGCGTTCAACCACGACGCCGGCGTCGTACTGGCCGGCGACCTCGGGGCCACGCATTCGCGGGTGGCGGTGACCGATCTCGGTGGAACGATCCTGGCGCAGACTCGGCGGGACATCGCCATCGCCAAGGGCCCCGAGGCCGTCCTGTCGTGGCTCGAGTCGGCCTTCGACGGATTGCTCGACGGGATCGGCCGCCGTCCCGACGCCGTGCGCGGCGTGGGGGTCGGCTTGCCCGGCCCGGTTGAGTTCGCCACCGGCCAGCCCGTCAACCCGCCGATCATGCCGGGCTGGGACCGCTATCCGGTGGGCGATCGGCTGGCCCAGCGCTACGGCGTGCCGGCCCTGGTGGACAACGACGTGAACATCATGGCGGTCGGCGAGCACTGGTCGAACTGGCGCGACGAGGCCTTCCTGCTGTTCGTCAAGATCGGCACCGGCATCGGGTCCGGGATCGTGGCGGGCGGCCACGTGCACCGCGGTGCCGACGGAGCCGCCGGCGACATCGGTCACATCCACGTGCCCGACCACGACGACATCGTCTGTCGCTGTGGCAACCGCGGCTGCCTGGAGGCGTTTGCGGGCGGTGGCGCCATGGCGGTGCGTCTGCGCGAGCAGGGACTGCGCACGCAGACCAGCCGCGACGTGGTCGACCAGGTGCGGGCGGGCAGCCCGGAAGCGGTGCAGCTCATCCGCGAGGCCGGCCGGACGGTCGGTGGGGTGCTGGCAACGTGCGTCAACATGCTCAACCCGGCGGTGATCGTGATCGGCGGGGATGTCGCCCGGGCCGACGAACCGCTCATGGCCGGGATCCAGGAGGTCGTCTACCGACGCTCGTTGCCCCTGGCGACCGGGCGGCTGCGCATCGTCCGTAGCCAACTCGACGACGGCGCCGGCGTGATCGGCGCCGCCGTCATGGTGCTCGAAGAGGTTCTCGCCCCCACCGCCGTCGACGCCGCCCTCAGCGCCAGCTGACGTCACCCATGACCTCGCGTGGCCTTCGCCTCGTCGTGGCCACGATCAGCGACGATCCGATCGCGGCCGCCAGCAGTGATGCGGCCAGGATCGCGACCTTGGCCTGGTCCTCGAGCGGCTCGCCGCCGAAGGCCAGGCCGGTGATGAAGATCGAGACCGTGAAGCCGATGCCCGCGAGCGCGCTCACCCCCAAGATGCCCGACCAGGTGGCGTTCTCCGGGAGCCGGGCGATCCGCAGGCGCACGGCGAGCCAGGTGAAGCCGGTGACACCGACGATCTTGCCGACGACCAGTCCCAACACGATGCCGCCGGCCACCGATGACGTCAGCGCGTCGCGGACGGTGTCGCCGCTCAGCGGGATGCCGGCGTTGGCCAGCGCGAACAGGGGAACCACGACGAAGCTCGTCCACCAGTGCAGCCGGTGCTCCAACCACTCGACCACCGACACCGATTCCCGCGCCGCGGTGGCCGTCTGCCGGGCCGCCTGATACGAGGACAGGTCGGCCAGCTCGCCGACGTCGATGAGCTCCGGCTGGCGGATCGGTTGCGTGGGTGTCATCAGGCCGAGCAGGGCGCCGGCGAGCGTGGCATGGATCCCCGACTCGTGCAGCGTGAACCAGAGCGCCACGCCGACGACCGCGAACGCCGCGATCGAGCGGACGCCCCCGCGGCGCATCGCCGCCACGGCCAGCACCAGCCCGACGGTGGCCAGCAGGGCGTCGCCGTGGATCTCGTCGGTGTAGAACACGGCGATCACGAGGATGGCGCCGATGTCGTCGACGATCGCCAGGGCCAGCAGGAACAGCTTGAGCGATGGCGATACCCGGCTGCCCATAAGGCTCAGCACGCCTACCGCCATGGCGATGTCGGTCGCCATCGGGATGCCCCAGCCGTCCGAGCCCTCGCCGCCGGCGTTGAACGCCGCGTAGATCAGGGCGGGCGCCAGCATGCCGCCCAGCGCCGCGCACGCCGGGAGCATCGCTTTGCGGGGGTCTCGCAGCTCGCCCTCGACCAGCTCCCGCTTGATCTCGAGGCCGACCACGAAGAAGAAGAGCGTCATGAGGCCGTCGTTGATCCACTGACGCAGGTCGAGGTCGAGTTCCCTCTCGCCCAACGACACGGCCAGCTGGGTGCTCCACAGATCGTCGTACGACGCATCCCAGGGTGAGTTGGCCCACACCAGCGCCACGACGGTGGCGGCGACCAACACCACGCCACCGGCGGCCTCGGTGTGGAGGAAGTCGACCAGCGGCCGGATGAGGCGGCGCCTCTCGCTGACGTCCGAGCGTGTGCGCTCCTGGGACATGTCGGCTCCTGCGGCAGATGGACCACAGAGTTGCCGACCAGACTTCCCGGCACCCCGAATGGGTCAGGCTAGCCGCCGCAGCCAGAAGGCCCCAATGGGCTACGCGGAGCGCAGGGCGTTCGGGGGCCCCGACTGGCCGGGGGCGTCCAGCAGCATCGCCCCCTGGGCGGTGATGCTGTGGAGGACGGCGCTGCCGTTCCGGCGAGTGCTGATGAGCCGGGCTTGGCGCAGGACGCTGGCGTGATGGCTGGCCGTCGCCGCCGACACCCCGATGCGCCGCGCCAGCTCCCCGGTCGTGCAGGGGTCGATGGTGGCCTCCAGGGCGAGGGCTCGCGTGCGCCCCAGGAGGGCTTGGAGCGCCAGCCGGCCGGCCGATCCGTTGCCCCAGAGCCCCAGCGCATCGTCGAACTCGCGCAGAGCCGGGTAGATGAGCAGCTCCGGCAGGGTGTCGTCCGCAGTGCTGTAGCAGAGCATCGGGTGCGAGCAGAACACCGACGGGACGAGGATCAGCGAGCGGCCGGCGAGGCGTACGTCGCGGTCGACGTCGGGTCGTGATCCGGGCGCCGCGGGCCGTACGAACTCCAGAACGGGCGGTCTCCATCGGATGTTGGGATGCAGGGTGGCCAGCAGCCCGTGCACGCCGCCATCGGCCATGACGCGCCCCCGGATCGCCTTGTCGACCTCCAGGTGCGAGCGCACGCCGTCCCAGTACGGGCCGAGCGCACTCCCGTAGTACGCCCGAACGTGGGTGACGAGTTGCCGCCGCGCCTGCAGATCGCCCCGCAACAGGTCGTGCATCCAGGGCCGCATCGAGGAAGGCGCGGTGGAGCGGGCCCACAGCTCCTCCAGCTCCCGGCGCAGGTGATCGTCGCCGACCCCCAGCAGCCCCTCCAGGCCCTCGTCGATCGACGGTGACTCGCCCACGAGGGTGAGCACGTCGAGCTCGGCGAAGGGCCCCAGCAGCGCCAAGAGCGGCCGTGCCCGCTCGCCCAGGCTGTCTATGACCGCTTCACGCCACCCGTCGATGAGGACGTTGGGGCGCCGCCCGGACAGCGCCGCCACGCTGAACATCGTCTCGGCGAGCGGCCCCCAGGACGCGCCCACGCGCACGCAAGCCAGATCCTCGGCGGTGAAGTGGATGCGCAGCACCGGTCCCTCCGATCGCAACAAGTCTGCCTGCTCGCCCGTGGATCGCTCGCCCTTTTCGATGAGCGTCGAAGGGCCTTGCCGCTCATCGAGGGGTCCCGGGACCATCCGGGCGACAAGCGACCGGGAGGTCCAAGCATGAGACGACAGCGCAGGGGCATCAGGTCCCTTGCTCTCATCATCGGCATCTCCCTCGTAGCCGCCGCCTGTGGGGGCGACGACGATGACGAGGGAGCGGAAGGCAGTGCGGCCGACGAGGCCGCCCAAGGCGTCGAGGGGGGTGAGGTCGTCGACCTGTTCTCCTTCGCCCAAGGCCCGCAGGACCACATCGACCCGGGGATCAACACCACCAGCTCCGGGTGGCAGATAGGGGGGTCGCTCTACGACGGGCTGACCGAGGTCGACTTCAGCGATCCCGACAACCCGGAGGTCGTGGGGGTGGTCGCCGAGTCGTGGGAGTCGAACGACGACGGATCGGTGTGGACGTTCCAGATCCGCGACGGTCTCACCTTCTCCGACGGCGAGGCGGTGCTGCCCAGCTCGTTCGAGCGGGCCTGGGAACGCGCCAGCGACCCCGCCTTCGCCGGCGACTACTCCTACCTGTTCAGCTTCATCGACGGAGGCCAGGAGAAGCTCGATGGGGCGGCCGACTCGATGCCGGGCATAGACGCCGACGACGAGGCCATGACCCTCACGGTCACGCTGGCAGAGCCGTACTCCAACTTCGCCGCGGTGGCCGGCTTCCAGACCTTCATGCCGATGCCGTCGGCGGTCGAGGATCTGGACGATCAGAGCGACTGGGAGAACGGCATGATGATCGGCAACGGGCCGTTCATGCTCGAGGCACCCCGAAACGACCAGGAAATCGTGCTCGTCCCCAATCCCGAATGGGACGGCACGCTCTACGACGAAGCGCTCGGCCTGCCCGAGCAGCCGTTCCTGGACCGGATCACGTTCCGGATCTCGTCCGACATCGAAACCGCCTACAACTCGTTCGAGGCCGGCGAGGCCGACATCACGGGGTTCGCGCCCGGTCGCTATCAGGAGGCCCAGGACAACTACGAGACCACCATCGACACCCCGTTCCTGGGTGCGTACTACTTCCAGTTCAACCTCCGCGACCCCCGAGTCGGCGGCGACGAGAACAAGCTGCTGCGGCAGGCGATCTCGCAGGCGATCGATCGTGAGGAGATCAACCAGGCCGTCTACGAGGGCTCGCGCACGACGGCCACGGGCATCACCCCGCCGGGGATCCCGGGCTTCGAGGAGGGCCTCTGCGACTACTGCGCCCACGACCCGGAGGCCGCCCAGGAGGCGTACGACGAGTGGCAGGCCGCAGGCAACTCGCTGACCGAGCCGCTGCCGATCCAGCTCAACGCCGACGCCGGCCACGAGCCCGTCGTGCAGATCATCATCGACAACCTGGACCAGATCGGGATCCCGGCCACGGCCGAGCCGATTCCGTCGGAGACCTATTTCGGCCAGCTCGCCGACGGTGCCTGCGTCCTCTGCCGTGCGGGGTGGTTGGCCGACTACCCGACCTACGACAACTTCATGTTCGACCTGTTCCACTCCAGCGCGCTCGAGGGCAACAACTACGGCTTCGACAGCGAGGAGTTCGACGGCCTGGTCGCCGAGGCCAAGCAAACCGTCGACCCGGAGGCGCAGGGCGAGCTGAACCGCCAGGCCGAGCAGGTCCTGTTGAACGACCAGATCGGCGCGATCCCCATCAACTGGTACAACGGCAGGATCGTCTACAACGGCGAGAGGATCGCCAACCTGGTGGAGGACCCTACGGGATACATCAATTGGCCCACCGTGTCGCTTACGGGCTGATACGGCGGTGCACCACGCGCGTTGGTTGGGGGTGCGGTTGCACCCCCAACCAACGAACGGTGAGGTGATCAGCCTGTGGGCAACTCGCCCAGCGTGACCTCGGTGGTGTTCTCGTCGCCATCACGGGTGTAGGTGATCGTCACCTGGTCTCCCGGCTGGTGGGAGCGGATGGCCGAGGTGAGGTCGGAGCTGCTGGTGATCCTGGTGTCGTCCACCCGGGTGATGACGTCGCCCCGCTCCAGCCCGGCCTCCGCCGCCGGCTGACCTTCGTCGGCCTCGCCGACCAGGGCACCACTGCCGGACTCGGCGTCGGTGATCCGCACCCCCAGGAAGGCATGGGTGACCTCGCCGTCCTCGACGAGTTGCTCGGCGATCGAGCGCGCGGAGTCGATGGGGATGGCGAACCCGACGCCGATGTTGCCGCCCTGCGGGCCGATGCCGCCGCCACCGGCCAGGGAGGCGATGGCCGTGTTGATCCCCACCACCTCGCCCTCGGCGTTGATGAGCGCACCCCCGGAGTTGCCGGGGTTGATGGCGGCATCGGTCTGGATGGCATCGATCACGGCCGAGGGCGTCGCCTGGGGTTCGCCGTCGTTGCCGAACGGCGACTCGGGCACATCGTTGGACAGGGTGATCGAGCGGTCCAGGGCGCTCACGATGCCGGCGCTGACCGAACCGTCGAGCCCGAGGGGGCTGCCGATCGCGAGCACGGTGTCGCCCACGTGCAGGTCGGCGCTGCTACCCAGCGTGGCGTGCGTGAGCCCGTCGACGTCTTCGGCCTGGATCACGGCCAGGTCGGTCGCAGGGTCCCGCCCGAGGATCCGGGCGTCGGCCTCGGAGCCGTCGGCGAACGTGACCGACAGCCCGCCGCCGTCGGCCGCCGCGGCCACGACGTGATTGTTGGTCAGGATCTGCCCGTCGGAGCTGATGAGCACACCCGAGCCCAGGCCGGCATCGCCGTTCGACTCGAACGTGATCGATACGACGCTGGGCAGCACCGCAGCCGCGGCCTGGGACAGCGGCTCGTCCGGCGCGCCGGCCTGGGTGCCGCTGGTCGGAGCGGCGGACAGGCTGGTCGTGGCCGTGCCAGGGTCGTCGTCGTCGAGGTTGACCGCCAGCAGCGCACCTCCGGCCGCCGACGCCGCCATGAGGCCGGCAGCGGCGAGCACGGCCACGGCCCGCCGGGCCCGCCGAGGGGGAGACGGCGGGGCCGGCGAACCAACGGGCGCCTGGCCGGCCGGGGGCGGGGTGGGGGGCATGGGAGGCGCGCCCCGGCCGGACAGGTCGCCCGCTCCCACGGCCGCTTGGGCCGGGGGTGTGTCGAACGGGCCGGATGGACCCGGTGAGTCGGGCGCCTCGGGGCCGGCCACGGCCGGCTGCGGCGGCGTCGACGATTCACCGGACATGGACGACGACTGTGGCGTGGTGATGGCGTTGCTGCTCGCCACCCACACCCCGGGCGGAGGGGGAACCGGGAACCGGGGGGACTCGGTGGTCGTCTGCTCGTCGGTCATGGAGACAGCATGCCCACTCAATCTGCGCACACCCTGGGTGACGTCTGAGAAGTTCCTGAGTGCCGCCGCCCAGGCAGCGTCCAGGCTGCATCCAGGCGGCTCCCAGGTCGGGGCGCCACCCTGCACGGTGACGAACCGTGACGGGCGATACCGTCGCGTTGCACCGATCGACGCACCAGATGATGACCGACGTCCTTCCCCCGACCAGTGGCCG
>Ga0299914_10000575_pt1 | contig 22365 bp, 20 predicted proteins | sample RVTome_10_FD_201361 | JGI IMG/M metagenome (GOLD analysis project Ga0299914, IMG submission 201361) | Soil microbial communities from uranium-contaminated site in the Upper Colorado River Basin, Wyoming, United States - RVT153D57 (version 2) ...
CGGGGGTGCCGGGACCGGGCCGCACCGGGCCCATGCCGACAGCCACGACCGTGCGTTGACCGCGCCCCGCCGGGGACTCACCCTCGTCTGCGAGTAGCTCGACGGTACGCAGGCCGGCGGATGTGTCGACTGCGAAGGAGGGCCCGTTCACCACACCGGCCCGGACCACGGCCTGGGCCAGGGCGCGGATGCCGTTGCCACTCATCTCGGCCAGGCTGCCGTCGCTCTGGATGAGCTCCATGGCCACGACGGCGGGCCCGCTACCGGCCGCTGCCGTCACGCGGATGAGCCCGTCGGCCCCGATCCCGGTGCGGCGCCGGCAGAGGGCGACGGCGACGGAGGGGTCGACCGGTTGGGCGCCGTCGAGGTCGAGCAGCACCAGGAAGTCGTTGCCCAGCCCGTGGTGCTTGGTCAGGTGCATGTCACCGCAGATTCTTCCAGGCCGTCAGGGCGGGACGAGCTCGATTTCCCCCGCCGCACACGGACGTCACCACGCCGCCGCCGGCAGGCGTACCCGAGCGTCACGATGCTCCCGCCAGGATGGGCTCCACCACCGCCAAGGGATCGCCGTCGTGGTACCACCACTCGATGCGGGGGTCACGCCCGAACCAGGAGCGCTGCCGGCGGACGAAGCGCCGCGTCCGGCGCACGGCGAGCTCGAGGGCTTCGCGTACCGAGAGCTCGCCCCGCAGATGGGCGAGCAGCTCCTTGTAACCGAGAGCCTGGGCGGCCGTGCGACCCATCCCCCGTGGTCGTGCGTGCAGAGCGCGCACCTCGTCCAGGAAGCCCTCCTCCATCTGGCGGTGGTAGCGCTCATGCACCCGCCGGTCCAGGACCTGGGTGACGCAGTCCACGCCCACGAGCCGGAACGGGACGGACTCGTCGTATGTCCCGAGACCCGGACCGAACGAGGAGAAGGGCCTTCCGCTGCCGACGGTGACCTCGAGGGCGCGGATCACCCGGCGTCTGTTGCCCGGCTCCATCCGCCCGGCGGCCACCGGGTCGAGCTCGACCAGCCTGCGGTGGAGGGCGTGGGTGTCGGGCTCGCGGTCGAGGCGCTCGGCCACACCCGGGAACCGCGGCGGTGGGCTGAGGCCGTCGACCACTGCCCTGGCGTAGAGACCGGTGCCACCCGCGTACAGGGCCAGTCCACCGCAGCGATCCACCGCTGCGCCGGCGGCCAGGGCTGCCTCCCGGTACTGGACCACCGAGAAGTCCTGGCTCGGGTCCACGAGGTCGATGCAGTGGTGTCGGACCCGGTCCCGCTCGGCGATGGTGGGCTTGGCGGTGCCGATGTCCATGCCCAGGTACACCTGCATGGAGTCCATCGACACGATCTCGGTACCGGGCCTGGCGGTGGCGATGGCCAGAGCCACCGCCGACTTCCCCGCCGCCGTGGGCCCGACGATCACCATGGGCCGGGGGCCGTTGCCGGCGGCGGGCCGGCCCTGGCCGTCCACCGTCCCTCAGACCGCAGCCACCGGGATGCGGGTACGGTGCCGGGCCGGCTCCAGGACCTCGGCCAGCACGCCGCGCAGCGAGTGGGCGCCCGCACCGGTCACGTCGACGGCGACGTACGTGCCCGCCCGCAAGGGGTTGCGCGACGGGAAGTGGATGAGCTTGTTCTGGCGCGTCCGGGCGGTGAGCATGCCCTGGCCGCGCTTGGCCGGGCCCTCGACCACGGCCTCCTCGCGCCTGCCGATCCGCTCCTCGTGGCGCGCCAGGGCCGAACGCTCGACCACCGTACGGAGCCGCTCGAAGCGATCGCTGCAGATGGCGGGGTCGACGAACCGGTCGACCAGCCCGGCCGCCTCCGTCCCTGGCCGGGGCGAGAAGATGAACGTGTAGGCGCTGTCGTAGGCGGCCTCGGCCACCACCGCCAGCGTGTCCTCGAAGTCGTCGTCGGTCTCGCCGGGGAACCCGACGATGATGTCGGTGGTCACGGCCAGATCGTCGATCGCCGCCCGAGCCGCGGCCAGCCGTCGCAGGTAGCGGCCGGCGTCGTAACCCCGGTGCATGGCGGCCAGCACCCTGTCACTGCCCGACTGCAGCGGGAGGTGGAGGTGCTCGCACACCGCCGGGTGGGAGGCCATGGCCTCGATCGTCTCCGGTCGGAGGTCCTTGGGGTGCGGGGAGGTGAAGCGGACGCGGCGAATCCCGTCCACTGAGGCGACCTCACCCAGCAACTCGGCGAACAGCGGCCGCACCCGGACGTCGCCGCCCTGGCGGCGCTGTGCCAGGGTGAGGTCGCGACCGTAGGAGTTGACGTTCTGGCCGAGCAGCGTCACCTCGGACACACCTGTCGAGGCCAGGTCCGTCACCTCCTGCACCAGCTCGGCCATGGGTCGGCTGATCTCGGCGCCACGCACCGCGGGCACGATGCAGAACGCGCAGCGGTTGTCGCACCCGATCTGGATCGTGACCCAGGCTGCGTGACCGAGCTCGCGCTGAACCGGCAGCGCGGACGGGAACTCCTCAGACATCTCGAGGATCTCAGTGACGGGCCCCTCGGCGCGCGCCTCGCCGAGCAGCTCTGCGGCCCGTCCCACATTGTGGGTGCCGAAGACGACGTCGACGTGCGGTGCGCGCTGGCGCACCAACTCGCGGTCCTTCTGGGCCAGGCACCCGGCCACGGCGATCTGCATCTGCGGTCGCTCACGCTTGAGGGACTTGAGATGGCCGAGCTGGCCGTAGAGCTTGTTGTCGGCGTTCTCGCGTATGCAGCAGGTGTTCAACACGATCACGTCGGCCGTGGCCGGCCCGTCCGCCCGCTCGTATCCGTCGGCCTCGAGCAGGCCGGCGATGCGCTCGGAGTCGTGCTCGTTCATCTGGCACCCGAAGGTCTGCACGAGGTAGGTCCGGCGCGACATGACCCCACCAGCGTAGGGCCGGCGGCATCAGGACCTCGGCGCGGTCGGGACGCCGCCGGGCAACCCGGACGTCAGCGCAGCCCGGGGCAGATCGGGCTCAGTCGAGCTCGATCGGCTCGTCGAGTGAGGTGTCGGAACCCTCTGGATCGTTCTGGTCTGATTCGCCGTCGGCGACCAGGCCGGCTGCCTCACGGATCCTGCGATCGATCTCGACCATCACCTCGGGATTCTCGGTCAGGAACTGCTTGGCGTTCTCACGACCCTGACCGAGCTGCTCGCCCTCGTAGGTGTACCAGGCACCGGACTTCTTCACGATGTCGAAGTCCACGCCGACGTCGATCAGCGAGCCCTCACGGCTGATGCCCCGGCCGTACATGATGTCGAACTCGGCCTGCTTGAACGGTGGGGACACCTTGTTCTTGACCACCTTGACCCTGGCCCTGCTCCCCACGACCTCACCGGCGTCCTTGATGGACTCGATGCGGCGGATGTCGAGTCGGACCGACGAATAGAACTTGAGGGCACGACCGCCGGGAGTGGTCTCGGGTGAACCGAACATCACGCCGATCTTCTCCCGCAGCTGGTTGATGAAGACGCAGATGGTCTTCGTCTTGCTGAGGTTGCCGGTGATCTTGCGCAGGGCCTGGGACATCAGGCGGGCCTGCAGGCCGACATGCGTGTCGCCCATCTCACCCTCGATCTCGGCCCGCGGGGTGAGCGCGGCCACGGAGTCGATGACGACGACGTCGATCGAGCCGGAGCGGATGAGCATGTCGGTGATCTCGAGCGCCTGCTCGCCCGTGTCGGGCTGGGAGATGAGGAGCTGGTCGACGTCCACACCGATGGCGGCCGCGTAGGTGGGGTCCATGGCGTGCTCCGCGTCGATGTAGGCACAGATCCCACCGTTGCGCTGGGCCTCGGCCACCACGTGCATGGCCAGCGTGGACTTGCCCGACGACTCCGGCCCGTAGATCTCTGCCACGCGCCCCCGAGGCAGACCGCCGATGCCCAGCGCCAGGTCGAGGGCCATGCTGCCCGAGGAGATCGACTCCAGTCTCAGATGGGTCTGCTCACCCATCTTCATGATCGAGCCCTTGCCGAACTGCCGCTCGATCTGCAGCAGTGCCATGTCGAGAGCCTTCTCTCGCTCCACGTCGGTTCCCTTTCGTCGGTGCCGCCTCCGGCGGCCGGTATTCGCTGCGGGAGCCTTCTCGGCCCGATCGGGTTGTGCCTGGACCCTTGTGCCTGGACCCTTGCGCCTGAACCTGTCTGAACATAAGGCGCAGGTGTGACAGTTCGGGGGACCCGGCATCACGGTGCAGCCGGATGACAGCACTGTAGTTCCGAACGGACGTTCGATCAACAGTTTCAGCCGTCGGGCGCTTCCCCATCGGCGGACCGGGGACGCCACCACGCCAATCGGCCCGGCCCCCGCGGCGTGGCCGGCGCCGCGGTGCCGGGGCCGACCGGTTGCACGAGTACCTCGACGGGCCCACCGCCCGGCCGACCCGTGGCCACGAGGGCGCTGCCGTCAGCGGACCAGACGGAGTGGCTCAGCGCGTACTGCTCGAAGAACGGCAGCACCTCCCGAGACCAGCTCGAGCCGGGTACGAACGAGGTGAGGCGATCGGTGCCGTCACCGTCCCACACGGCCCATCGCACCGATCCCGCTCCATCGCCGGCTACGAGCGCAGCCAGGTACCGCCCGTCGGGCGACCAGAAGAACCCCGCTGTGGGCTCGTCGAGTACCACGTCGCGCCGACCGGTGAGGACGTCGAGCACCGCCAGACCCACCTGTCCCTCGTCGTCGGGATCGGCGAAGGCGATGCGACGGTTGTCGGGGTCGGCGGCGAACCGCAGCGGGGCGACACCGGCCAGGATGGTCGCCATCGTCCCATCGGCAGCACGGACCACCAGCTCGTCGTCCATGCCGTAGGTGACCGAGCCGTCCCAGCCCCAGACGGGGACCAGGAACCGCCCAGCCGCTGTCGTCAGGACCTCCCGTCCTCCGTCGAGGTCGTGGAGCACCACGGTGTCGCCCACGTGCACGGCCAAGCCCCCGCTGTCGGGTCGCCAGGACCAGTAGAGGGGCTGGCCCCGCTCGACCAGTCGCCCGGCACCGGTCCCGAGGTCCACCACACCGAGCTCCAGCCCAAGCGGCCCCGTCGACAGGTGAGCCACGCGTGAGCCATCGGGGCTGGGCGAGAGGTAGAAGGAGACGAAGCCGTGCTCGACCGTCGACCGCTCCCCTGTCGCCACCGAGTGGAAGGCGAGCCGCCCCTCGATCCCGCCCGTCGACTCGGCCAGGACGACGGTGTCACCGTCAGGGGTCCACGCCGCCGACACCAGCTTCGCCGTGGCGGCCGACTGCCCGATGCTGTGGCGGCCCTTGCTTCCCGGTCGATCGAGGCGGACGTCACCGCTGTCCTCGACGACCAGGAGCTCGTTCACCGGAACGCTGGGGCGACCTCGCCGATGAAGCGGTCCATCGTCTCGATCTTCCGTTGCATGGGACCGAGCGTGAAGTCGGGCACGATCAGCTCGTCGACGCCCGCGTCGCGGTAGGCGGCCACCGTCTCGGCCACCTGCGTAGGCGTCCCCACGACCGTCGGCCGCCCGGTGTCGCGCTGGCGGGCCCGGGCCAGGTAGGCCTCGTCGTCGCTCATCATCAGCAGGGCCACGGCCGATCGCTGGATGGCTGCCGGGTCGCGGCCGACCTGCGCGCAGTGGCGGTCGAGGACGGCGTTCTTGTGGGTCATGATCTCGGGGTCGCCCCACACGTTCCACTCATCGGCGTAGGCCGCCACGATGCGCAGCGTGCGGCGCTCGCCGCCTCCCCCGATCATCAGCGGCATGGCCCCGCGCACCGGCTTGGGAGACAGCGGCGCCTGCTCCAGGCGGTAGTGCTTGCCGTTGAAGTCCGTGTGATCGTTGTCGAGCAGCCCCCGGATGACCTGGCACGCCTCCTCGAGTCGATCGAGACGTTCGGCCACCTCCGGCAGTTCGATGCCGTAGGCGGTGTGCTCGTTCTCCTGCCAGCCCGCACCCAGACCGAGGACGCAGCGGCCGCCACTGATGTGGTCCACGGTCGTGGCCATCTTGGCCAGCACAGCAGGGTGGCGGTAGGTGTTGCCCGACACCAGCGGACCGATGCGGACGTCGGGCACGGAGGCGGCCAGGGCTGCGACCACGGTCCAGGACTCGTGCATCGGCCCCGTGTCGTCAGCCGTGTAAGGCATGAAGTGGTCGGCGAACCACACGCCGTCCCACCCGGTGGCGGCAGCGTGGCTGGCGCCGGCCAGGATCTCGTCCCAGGGCAGTGCGTTGCTGGTCCAGAAGCTGAAGCGCATCGCCTGTCGACCGTAGTCGGCGCCGCCCGCCAGACTGGACCCCATGGCCTGGGCAATGCCGGTGCCCGTCGGGGCGGTCGTGGTCGCCTGCGGGCTGGTGGCGGCATCGTGCTCGTCGGGCGACGGCAACGGCGCCGCATCTCCCTCCACCCAGACCGTGCCGGCGGCCTCGGTCGCCTCACCGCCCACAACGACGGCCAACGGCGCAACGGGCGACACCGCCAACTCCGCCGGCGGGCCGGGCCCGACCGCACCGGTCACCACGGCACCCACCACCGGTGGGGCGGCCGTCGATCCGCCTGTCGACGCCAGCGGTGCCCCAGTGGCGCCCACCTCGGCCACGGACCTGGCCAGTCGCCTGAAGGCCGTGGACGCTGCCATTGCCGCCGGCGAGGAGCTCCCACCGGCCAGGCTGGGTCGGCTGGGACACGAGCAGCAGATCCTCTACCGCACGCTCGTCGCTCACCCGGAGTGGCTCGCGGAGGTGCGGGCGACACTGGGCCCGGGCGCAGCCGGCAGGGTAGAGCGGGTGGTGGCGGCCGGGAGCGCATCTTCGTCCTCGGTGGGCCAGCCGTTGGAGTCGATCCCCGCATGGACCATCAGCGCCCCGGCCCCACCGGGCGAGCTGCTCGCGTACTACACGGCGGCGGAGCTGGCCTCGGGGGTGCCGTGGTCGGTTCTGGCTGCCATCAACCTCGTCGAGACCCGCATGGGGCGAATCATCGGGGACAGCTCGGCCGGTGCGAAGGGCCCGATGCAGTTCCTGCCCAGCACCTGGGAGGTGTTCGGCGAGGGTGGCGACATCACCGACGAGCGCGAGTCGATCCTGGCCGCCGCCCGGTTCCTGGCCAGCACCGGCGCGCCGGCTGACCTGGCCGGAGCCGTCCACCGCTACAACCCCAGCGACGTGTACGTGGCCGCGGTGCTGGGCTACCACGAGGTGATGGCGGCCGAGCCGTGGACCTACCGTGGCTTCTGGGGTTGGCAGGTCTACGTCAGCACCGTGGCCGGCCGGCTGTGGCTGCCTGAGGGGTTCGCCACCGCCGAACCCCTCCCCGCACACGAATACCGCCCGTGAGGGGTTCCGCACGGCCTGCCACAGCGATACCATGGAATCGTTTTCACCAGGGACGTTCCATATTGGCGGATCCGGGCGCGCCTGCGACCGGTAAGGGGGCACCATGACTGTGAGCTCCGACCACGCATTGAGCGCCGAGGAACAGGAGTCGCTCGATCGCGCCGGATACGTCATCCGCCGAGACGTGTTCGACCGAGCCGAGATCGCGGACATGGCCGTCCACTGCGAGCGCCTCGTCGGCGACCTGGTGCGGCATCGCCAGGGCAAGCGCGAGCAGTACGGCAGCTACGTGTTCGACTCGGACCTCATCAACTCCGTCGTCATCAAGTGGGAGGGCGACACGGACTACGTGCACGGAATCGAGCCCTTCGCCCACCTGTCGCCACCGCTCGAAGCCTGGGCCTACGACCGGCGGCTGATCGAGCCGATGCGCCAGTTCGTCGGCTACGAGGACGTGGAACTGTTCACCGAGAAGCTCAACCTCAAGCGGCCGCGCCACGGAGGCGAGAACCCGCTACACCAGGACTACCCCTACTGGATCCGGGTGGCCGACGAGGCGACGGAGGTGGCTACGACGATCGTGTTCCTCGACGACGCCACCGTCGAGAACGGCTGCCTGTGGGTGGTCCCTGGCAGCCACAAGGACGGGCAGTGGATCACCAGGACCGATGGCGACGCCTTCGCCGCCAACGAGGTCGACCCCGGCGCCTACCCCGACCTCGAGGTCGTCCCCGTCGAGCTCGCAGCGGGGTCGACGCTCAGCTTCGGGCCCTTCCTCGTCCACCGGTCGGCCCCCAACACCTCCGACCATGGTCGCCGGGCCCTGCTGTACAGCTACCAGCCGGTCGGCCGCCGCAAGATGGTCGACAACATGCGCCACCGCTGACGGGACGGGCGACGACACGCCGGGCAGGCCAGGCGGAGCCACCGGCGCATCCCACGACACGTCGTCAGCGGACGGAGCTCTCCCGGATGAGCAACGAGGGTGAGAGCACGACCGATCGCGGGCCGTCGGCCGTGTTCGCGGTGGAGAGGAGCTGCGCCGCCTCGCGACCGATCTCGTAGGTGGGCTGGGCCACGACCGTGAGCTGCGGGCTCGTCAACGTGGTCCACGGCTGATCGTCGAATCCCACCAGGGCGACGTCGCCTGGTATCCGCAGTTCCATGTCGCGGATGGCGTGAACGGCGCCCACGGTCATCAGGTTGTTGGCCACGAAGAGGGCGTCGGGTGGGTCATCGGACTCCAGGAGCGACCGGGCGGCCTTGTAGCCCCCCATCTGCCGGAAGTCGGCCCGCCTGATGTGCAGCCGGTTGACCTTCACGCCGTTGCGGACGAGCGCGTCCCGGTAGCCCTGCAGGCGCTCGGTCGCCGTGCTGAGCCGTGACGGACCGGTGATGCACGCGATGCGGCGCGAACCGCCGTCGAGGAGGTGCTGGGTGGCCTGGTCGGCACCGAGCTGGTTGTCGACGAGCACCGAATCGACCACGTGCTGGCGTGGTCGACGGTCGACGGCGACGACGGGGATCTGGCGGTTGAGCAGGGGCTCGAGGTCGGACTCGGTCGTGGACGCGACGGCGATGATGACGCCGGCCATGCGCTCGGCGATGGCGATGTCGATGTAGGAAGCTTCCTTCTCGAGATCCTCGTCGGAGTTCCCCAGGACCAGGCGGTGGCCCTCCATGCGGGCGACGTCCTCCGCACCGCGGACCATCGACGTGAAGAACGGGTTCTCGATGTCGGCGACGATGGCCGCCCAGACCCTGGTGAGCAGTTGGCGGAGGGCACGGGCCGGGCCGAAGGGCTCGTAGCCGAGCCGGGCGGCTGCCTCACGAACGAGCTCGGCCCGCTCGGGCGACACCCTGCCGGTGCCGTTCAGCACTCGGGACACGGTGGCGGGCGACACGCCGGCTGCCGCGGCCACGTCCCCGATCTTGACGATCTCTCCGCGCCGCCTCACCTGCACCTCACCATGGCCACGACGGGATGATAGGAAGCCAGCAGCATCGCACCGCGCATCGGCCCGGTCCGTCTACGAGATCGGAGAGTGCATCACAGCCCGCGCAGCTCACCTTCCGCGACGTGGACCAGCGACGCGGGCCGACCGAGCCTCTGGCGGGTGGCCTCTACCCATGGCTTGTCCGCGGGGGTAGCCCGCCGGGTGGGACTTGTCTCGTGCTCGATGGCGTAGGCGCGCCGGTCCTGGGAGGTCGTGTTGGGCGCCGTGTAGTGCAACGTTCGCGAGTGGTGGAAGGTGGCACCGCCAGCGGGTAGTGGGCACGCCACAGCGAGGCCGTGGTCGACGGCCTCGACCACCTCGTAGAGATCGGGACGGATGTCCGGTCGCCTCGAATGGTGCGGCAACACGCCGCCGAGGTGCGATCCCGGGATGAACTGCATGCAACCCATCTCGATGGGACAGTCCTGCAGCGGCATCCAGGCTCCGACGGCTCGGTAGTCCAGCGCCGGCTCCCAGTACGCCTCGTCCTGGTGCCAGTAGGTCGGCCGCCCGATGCTCGCCGGCTTGTGCAGCATGTGCGTCCAGCAAGTCAGCTCGTCGGTGGCGACGCCGAGGAAGGCGGCCGCGTAGTGGCGGGCGTTTCGGCGGTACGCGCTGCCCAGCAGCTCGGGCACGGCCATCTCCGGGAAGAAGGCCTGCGCACGGGTCTCGAGCGGCTTGCCGGCCGCGTCCTGCTCCATGTCCCATCGCGTCCTCGTCGCTGCCTCGTCTTCGCGGTCGAAGCAGGCCGCGTACACGGTGCCCAGCCACTCGAGCTCCTCGTCGGTGGTCAGCCGGTCGACGGCCAGGAAGCCGTACTCACCGAAGAAGTTCACTTCCTCCTCACTCGGGAACACACGGAAGTCCGGCGACGGTGAAGGCCCGAATCGAGACGGCGGCCCGGCAGCACTCATGGTCCCCTCCTCATTTCCGACTATCTGCGGCGCCCGGCGGCGCGAAGGCCAGATCGCCGATGGCCAGTTCGTCGTCGTCGAGGCTCGCCTGGTCCGAGCCCACGGTCGGGTGGTGGCAGGCGACGTGGTGGTCCTCGCCGACGGGTCGCATCTCGGGCTCCACCTCCGCGCAGATGTCCGTGGCCCGCGGGCATCGGGTTCTGAAGCGACACCCACTCGGCGGGTCGGTGGGCGACGGCAGCTCGCCGGTCAGCGGTGGCCCCTCCTGCCCCCCACCAAGGCGCGGCACCGAGGCGAGAAGCGCGTTCGTGTACGGATGTGCAGGTGCCGAGTACACGGCCTCGGCGTCACCGATCTCGCACAGCTTGCCGAGGTACATCACCGCCAGGCGGTCGCTGACGTTCTTCACGACCGCGAGGTCGTGGGAGATGAAGATCATGGTCAGGCCGTAGCGGGCCTTCATGTCCCGGAGCAGGTTCAGTATCTGGGCCTGGACGGACACGTCGAGTGACGACACCGGTTCGTCGCACACCAGGAGATCGGGCTCGAGGATCAGCGCCCGGGCGATGCTGATCCGCTGCGCCTGGCCGCCGGAGAACTCGTGGGGACGACGACCGCCGACGAGCCCTGCGTCGAGTCCGACCGCATCCAGCATCTTGGCAACCTGCTCGTCACGGTCGATGCGGCCGTGCTCCGCCCAGATCCGGAGCGGCTCGGCGACGATGTTGCGGACGGTGCGCCGGGGGTTGAGCGCCGCGATCGGGTCCTGGAACACCATCTGGAAGCGCGACCGCATCCCGCGCAGGGTGTCGTGGTCGGCCGAGATCACGTCGGTCCCGTCGAACTCGATCTGTCCAGACGTGGCCACCTGGAGGCGCATCACCGCCAGGCCGGTGGTCGATTTCCCCGACCCCGACTCCCCGACCAGGCCCAGGGTTTCGCCGCGCCGCACGTCAAAGCTGACGTCGGACACCGCGTGCACAGTGCGATGGCTACGGCCGGGGAACTCGACGACCAGGCGGCGGACTCGGAGCAGCACGTCGTCGCCCTCCCGGAGCGGGGCCTGCCCGCTACCAGCCATCGTCGATCGGCTCCCAGCAGGCGTACTCATGACCCCCCACTCCGCCCAGCGGGGGATCGAGGACTGCGCACCGTTCGGTCGCTCGGTCGCAGCGCGGCCGGAACGGGCAGCCGGTGATCGGCGAGATCAGGTCGGGCGGACGACCTGGGATCACGGCCAGCCGTGTGTGGCGCGCGTGCTCGAGCCGGGGCGTCGACACCATCAGCGCCGCGGTGTAGGGCATCCGCGCGTGGTGCAGCACCACGTGAGCCGCGGCCCGCTCGACGATCCGACCGGCGTACATGACGGCGATCTCATCGGAGAGCCCGCCGACGACGGCCAGGTCGTGGGAGACGAGGATCATCGCCATGTCGCGCTCGCGCTGCAACCGGCGCAGCAGCGCGAGGATCTCGGCCTGGACGGTGACGTCCAGAGCAGTGGTCGGCTCGTCGGCGATGAGCATGTCGGGCTCACCGGCGAGCGCCATCGTGATCGCCACCCGCTGCCGCATGCCGCCTGACAGCTGGTGGGGGTAGTCCCGCAACCGATCCGCGGCGTCGGGGATGCCGACCTGCTCCAGGAGGTCGACGGCCATCGACGTGGCCCGACGGCGGTCGTGGTCGAACTGGTAGCGCAGGACCTCGGTGATCTGGCGGCCGATTCGCACGACCGGGTTCAGTGCCCCCATCGGGTCCTGCGGGACCAGACCGATCCGACGTCCCCATATGGACCGCAGCTCCCGCGGTGGCAGCGACATGAGATCGACCCCGTCGAACCACACGTGGCCGTCATAGCGAGCGAGCGGCCCGCGCGGCTGTATCCCCATGATCGACCGGGTGAGCACGCTCTTGCCCGACCCTGATTCCCCGACGATGCCAAGCGTCCGGCCCCGATCGAGCTCCAGCGAGACACCGCTGACGGCACGCAGCTCGCCCCGGTCGGTGTCGAACGAGGTGGTCAGGTCCTCGACCTGGAGCAGGGTCACGCCACACCGGCGCTGACGCCGCCGTGCCGGCGAGCGAGCTTGTCGCCCACGCTGTTGAAGGCGAGCACGGTCAGGAACATGGTCGCCGCCGGGATCAGGCTGATGTGCGCCGCCCGCTCGAGATCGCCGCGGCCCGCGTCGATCATCCCTCCCCAAGTCGGGATCTCGGCGGAGACGCTGAGGCCGAGGAAGCTGAGAGCGCCCTCGACCACGATGGCGATGGCAACGATCACGAGAGCGTAGGAGACCATCGTCGGCAGGATGTTGGGGGCGATCTCACGGATCATGATCCGGGCGTTGCTGGCCCCAACGCTTCGCGCCGCCTTCACGAAGTCCCGCTCCGCGTAGGCCAGGGTCTGGGCCCGGGCCACGCGGGTGAAGGCGGGCAGCCCCAGGAAGGCGATGGCGATGATCACGTTGCGCACGCTGGCGCCGAGCAGGGACGTGAGCGCGATGGCCAGGATGAGCGCCGGGAACGCCAGGAGGATGTCGACGGCCCCCATGATCGTGCCGTCGGTGGCCCGCCGGTAGAACCCGGCGATGAGACCCATCGTCACCCCCACGACGCCCGAGAGGATGGTGGCGCCGAAACCCACCAGCAACGAGACCCGAGCGCCCCAGGCAAGGCGGGCGAGTTGATCGCGGCCGAGCTGGTCGGCGCCCAGCCAATGGTCGGCGCCCGGACCCTGCCGGCCGGCACCGGGGTTGAGCTCGAGCGGGTCCTGGAGCGGGAGCACCGGAGCCAGCAGAGCGATCGCGACGACGAATACGATCCACGCGACACCCAGGACCATGCCCCAGTCGCGCCGACGCTTCCTGACTGGTGCCCGCACCGCCTCGACGGGCTCTGACGCCAGCGCGGCGTCGGGCGCGTCGACTGCGACGGGGTCGGCGGCCGAGTCGACCTCAAGCCGCGCCATGACGGATCCTCGGGTCGAGGGCGGCGTAGGCCAGGTCGACCATGAAGTTGACGACCACGTACGCCACGGCGATGACAGCCACGATGCCCTGCACCATGACGAAGTCACGGGACCCGATCGAATCGACCGCCAGCCGACCGATGCCGGGCAGGGCGAACAACGTCTCCACGATCACCGCCCCGCCGATCAGGCCACCGATACTGAGGCCCGCCAGTGTCACCAGCGGTAGCGACGAGGGGCGCAGTGCGTGGCGGGTGAGGATGTACCAGGTCGGCAGCCCCTTGGCCCTTGCGATGAGGATGTAGTCCTGGCCCAGGGTGGTGATCATCTCCGTGCGGAGGATGCGGGTGAGGACGGCCGCCTCGGGTGCCGCCAGCGCCACTGCGGGCAGGAACAGCGAGCGGATGCTGCTGAAGAACCCGTCCCCCAGCGGCACGTAGCCCTGGGCGGGGAAGAGCCCGAATCGCACCGCGAAGAGGTAGATGAGGATCAGCCCACCTATGAAGGCCGGGGTGGAGAGCATCCCGAACGACACACCGGTGGCGGTCCGATCGAACCAGCGCCCTGGTCGCAGCGCGGCGATGGGCGCGACGACGAGAGCGAACCCCATGGCGAGGACCTGGGCCATCACCAGGAGCTGGAGCGTCACCGGCATCCGCTCGCTGATGGCGTCGGCCACCGGCTGCCGGGTCCGGAACGACTCTCCCAGATCACCGGTGGCGGCGTTGGCCAACCAACCGGCGTAACGAACGGGGACCGGCTCGTTCAGCCCGAGCCGCGCCCGTACCTCGTCGAGCTGCGCCTCGTTGTCGAGGTTGGTGAAGTCGGCACCGGCGATGGCCAGTGCCGGGTCGCCGGGCAGCAGGTCGAGCATGAGTGCAGTGAGGAAGGTCACCACGAACAGCGTGATGACCAAGCGCGCCAACCTGCGGAGGATCAGGCCGCGCACTCAGCGATCCAGCCGCAGGTGGACGACCGGGCGCCTCGGCCCGATCGCCCAGAGCGAGGCGCTCGCCCAGCGACGATCACCCGGGAGTCAGCTCCCCCCATCCGCCCGCCAGATGGTGTCGGCCAGGATGGGCGTGAAGTAGTTGCCCAGGCTGGGACTGCCATCGAGGTTGGTCGCTTTCCCGTAACCGTCGATGTCCTCCGACAGCACGACGCCGTAGACGCCGGTGGCGAGATAGAGTTGGACCAGGTTCTCGGCCAGGAGGCGCTGCGCCTCGTCGTAGGCCACCTTCCGCTCGGCCTGATCGAGCGAGCTGATACCGATGTCGAGTGCCGCATCCATCTCGGGCGTCTTGTAACCGGTGCCGTTGAGCAGCGCCTCCGAGTCGAAGCGCCGCGTGTACTCGAATGCCGGGTCGACCATCCCGAAGAGACCCGATGGCGTCATCTCGTAGTTGCCCTCCAGGTACCGCACGACATAGTCGTTGTTATCGGCGACCTCGGCGAGGGTGACCTCCATGCCGACGTCCTGCAGCTGGGCCTGGAGAGCGACCGCCAGGTTCTGCGCCGTCTCGGTGACACCGGGCATGATCTCGAGGCTGACCGGCGCACCGGTCTCCTGCTGGATCTCCTCGATGAGCGCCGCCGCACCCTCGGGGTCGAACTCGGGGTACGCGACATCGGCGTACCACGGGCTGTCCATCGGCCACGGGCTGTCGGTGGGCTCCCCCACCCCGCTGAACACCAGGTCGGCGATCGCCTCCTTGTCGACGGCCATGGCGACTGCCTGACGGACCCGGGTGTCGGGGACGGCCTCGATGTTAAACAGCATCCCGCTGGCACCGAAGGGGACCTCGTGGAGCTCGAAGCCGGCCTCGTCCCGGAACGACGCGATGTCGGCCGTGTTGGTGGTGACGATTGCGTCGACGTCGCCGGCCCGCAATGCTGCGGCGCGCGCGGCGTCGTCGGGGAGGGGCCGGAAGATGATGGTGTCGGCCCAGCCGCGGTCGTCGAAGATGAAGTCCTCGTTCTTCTCCAGGGTGAGGTGATCGTCGCGGACCCACTCCACGAATCGGTAAGGCCCTGCGCCGACCGGCATGTTGTTGAACTCCGCGCCCAGCTCCTCGACTGCCGCCGGCGACACGACGTTCCCTGCTGAGTCGGCGAGCCCCTCCGGGACCCGGGCGTTGGGCTCGGTGAGCGTGATCTGGACGGTCAGGGCGTCGAGCACCTCCACCGACGCCCAGTTCACGAACGATGCGGCGAGTGACGACTCCGGGGCCGCCATGCGGTCGAAGTGGAACTTCAGCGCCTCCGCGTCGAAGGGCGTACCGTCGTGGAACGTCATGCCGTCGCGGAGCGTGATGGTCCAGACGGTGGCGTCGTCGTTGCTCTCGACCGACTCGGCCAGGTAGGGCACGAAGGTACCGTCAGGCTGGGCCATGGTGAGCTGGCCGTACACGAGGTGGTTGACCATGCGGCCGGGGAAGCCGATGAGGCCGTTGGGCGGGTCCCAGCCGGCCGTCTCGAGATCGACGGCAATGGTGATAGTGCCGCCCGGCACCGGCTCGCCTTCGGCCGGCGCAGCCTCGGTTGTTTCGGCGCTCTCGTCGGGAGCCGCCGTGGTCTCCGCCGCCTCGACCGATTCGGTGGTGCCGCTGGCGGCCTCGTCGGCCTCGGCCTCGGAGTCGCCGCCGTCGCTGTCGCCGCAGGCCGCGGCCAGCAGCAGGAGCGCCAGCAGGACGCTCAGCAGGCGAAACGTGTAGCGGCTCGATGCACCGACGGTGCGTCCCATGTCTGTCCCCTCCCTGCGACGCCAGCCCAAGGTGCTGCGGCCGCTCGGTCCATGGCTGCGCACGCCGCGCCGGCTCCCCCATGCATCGGCGTCCGGCGGGCGAACACCGATATGAGAAATCGATTTCAATCCTGTCTAGCACCGTCGGTAAGGTGGCGCAAGCGGCGGCCGACGTGTCGCCCACCGAGCGTGTACCTGGGGGACAGCGCCGTGGACGTGACGGACACACCCACCGGTTGGACGCTGGCCAACGACCGGCTCCGCGTGGAGATCGACGGTCTCACCGGCGCCATCCGGCAAGTCGAGAACCTGCACACCGGCCAGCGGCTGCTCACCGGCGAGCCGGGCGACGCATGGCGGCTCCGCCTCTGGGAGGCCGACGGGGCGCGCATCCGCCACGGCGTCGCCGCCACGGTCGCGCCCCCGTCCCCTTCGGTGACGGCCACCGCGAAGGGTCTGTCGGTGACGTGGACCACCGATGCCGGCTTCGAGGTCCACGTCGAGATCCGCCTGCCGTCCGGAGGCCACCTCGAGCTGTGGCCACGCGTCGCGGTAGGCCCTGACGTTCGTCAGCCCCTGTCGCTGACCTACCCCATCCTCGGTCCACTGCGCGAGCTCTCGCCGTCCGGCTCCGAGGACCGCCTGATCCTCCCGGCGCACTCGGGGATCCAGCTGCGCCGGCCGTTTGCTGCCGGTTCGCTGACCCGCCCCTACCCGGACGGATACGACGGCTGCTCGATGCAGTTCCTGGCGTACTTCGCGGAGGCCACCGGAGGCTTCTACGTCGCCGCTCACGATCCGCACTCCACCTGGAAGCACCTCCGCTTCGGCGAGGACGAGCTGTCGATCGAGCACGAGGCATGGGACCGCCGCGCCGGCGTCCCACTCGACCTCGGTTACCCCGTGGTCGTCGCCCCCATGACGATCGGCGACTGGCACGAGGCCGCCGACCACTACCGCGCCTGGGCCCTGTCGGCGCCATGGTGCTGCCCAGGCGACGGCGAGCTTCCCAGCACCGACCGTGCAGCACGCGCCTGGCTGCACGAGGAGGTCGGGCTGGCGTTGTGGGGCCCGCCGTCGTCGATCGACTGGTCAGCCTGGTACCGGCACTACGCCGAGACGGTGGGAACGCCCCTCCACATCAACGCCGGATGGGACTGGCCGGCCTCCCGCCCACCCACCGTCGGGCGAGACGGCTGGTTCCCTGCCCGGTTCCATCCCGCCAACGTCGAGGCATGGCAGGGCCACCGGGTCACGCCCTATCTGAACGACCTGTTCGTATCGGCGGCCAGCGAGGACTTCGCCGAGCGATGGGAGCCCCACCTCGTTTACCCCTACGCCACGTTCCAATGGGCACGCTTCGCCGACAACGAGGAGGACCTCGACGGCGACGTCGTCAGCGACCCGGCGGTCACCACCAACGTCGACTTCTTCGCCTGCCCAGCCACCGCTGCCCAGCAGCAGCTCCACGCCTGGCGTGATGCCCGCCTCGTCGCCGACCACGGCTTCGACGGTGTCTGCTACGACATCTCCTCGGGCAACCCACGGCTCGCCTCCCGCTGCTGGCGCACCGAGCACGGACATCCGCCCGGCCGCGGCCGCCACATGATCGAGGCTTACGACCGGATGAACCGGATGTCCAAGGCGGTGGCCCGAGACGCCACGGGTCGGTACCTCGTGCAAGGGGTCGAGACGATCATCGAGAACATCATCGGCTCCGTGGACTTCTACGTGGCGCGCGCCGCGGCCGGCCCCCTCGGAGGGCTGGAGACGTGGACGCTGGGAGCGGAGGACGAGCCCGGCACCGGGCAGGAGCTGATCCCGCTCTTCGACGCCGTGTACCACGACGTCGGTCCCGTGCGGGAGGACGGCTGGCTGACGCTCGCCGTCGAGCAGGGTGACCTCTTCTACTGGATCGCCGCCCGCATCGTCCTGCAGTGGGGCGGGCTGCTGTCCCTGCACTACGCCATCAACCCGCCCGAACGCATCCCCGGCCATGTCGGACCGGCCGAGCTGATCGACTGGGGCGGAGCCCGCCGCCGCTTCGAGGACCTGCCCGTTCCGGATCCCGCCAAGGCATCGTTCGCCGAGGAGCTGGCCCATGCCCGCACGGCGCTGGCGACCGCATACCTGGGGCACGGCCGCCTGCTGCGGCCGGCCAGCTTCGCCACCGACCGCATCCAGCTCGCGTTCGAGCGACGCCTGCCCCGCCGTCGCGGGTTTCAGGTCGCCGGCTCGTGGTCGGTCCCCGCCGTGGTGCACGGTGCCTGGCAGGCACCCGACGGCGCCATCGGACTCGTCTTCGTCAACCTCGACGCGGGTGCGGCACGCACGGTCTCGCTCCACGCCGACCTCGATCGCATCGCCAGCCTCGACCGCCGCGGCCGCGCCGTCCACCGGCGGACGCGCCGCGAGGAGGTGGTGATCGGGTCGGTCGGCACAGACAACCAGGTTGCGGTCGACCTCGAGCTCGAACCCCAGCAGGTGACCCTTCTGGAGGTCGGATGATTGTCCAGGCTGTGATCACCGGTGAGGACAGCGCCATCGCCGTCGTCGACGTGACAGTGGCCGCGCCGGCCGACGGCGAGGTGCTGGTGGAGCTCCACGCCTCGGGTGTGTGCCACACCGACCACGACTTGCGTCGGTACCCCGGTCTGGTGCTGGGCCACGAGGGAGCAGGAGTGGTCGCGGCAGTTGGTCCGGGCGTCACCGGGATCGCCACGGGCGACCGGGTGGTGCTCAACTGGGCCATGCCGTGCGGATCGTGCTTCCAGTGCGTGGCCGGCAACCAGCACCTGTGCGAGATCGGCTCGCCGCTACAGCGCGGGCCCGGCTCCCACGCCCACCTCGAGAGCACCCTCCACGAGAATCGTCCAGTCCGCCGGGCGTTCGGCCTGGGAACGATGTCGACGGCCACCGTCGTGCGGGCCACCGCCGCGACCCCGCTCCCCGACGGAGTGCCGTTCACTTCGGCCGCCATCGTCGGCTGCGGTGTGATGACCGGCTTCGGGTCCGTCGTCAACGCGGCCGGCGTCGAGCCGGGCACCGCCGTCGTCGTGCTCGGTTGCGGTGGTGTCGGGCTGAACGTCGTCCAGGCTGCCCGCATCAGCGGCGCCGGCAGCATCATCGGGGTTGACACGAAGGAGTCGCGGCTGGCATTGGCCTCCCGCTTCGGCGCCACCGAGACCCTGCTGGCCGACCCGGCCGACGCCGGCTTGGCGCAGATCGCAACCGAGGTCCGCGCCCGGACGGACGGCCGCGGCGCCGACTACGCGTTCGAGTGCACGGCTGTGCCCGAGCTCGGCGCCGCGCCCCTCGCCCTGGTCCGCCACGGGGGCACAGCCATACAGGTCAGCGGCGTCGAGCAGACGATCGAGGTCGACATGGCACTGTTCGAGTGGGACAAGACCTACCTGAACCCGCTGTACGGGCAGTGCCGACCGGCCCGCGACTTCCCCCGGATCTTCGACCTCTACCGCAAGGGCGAGCTCCTGCTCGACGAGCTGGTCACTCGCACCTACCCGCTCGACCAGGTCGCGGTGGCGTTCGACGACCTGCTCGCCGGCCGCAACGCCAAGGGCGTGCTGGTGCTGCGGTGAACTCGGGACCACCGCGGACACGTCACCGACGCCGCTCGGCAACGGGCTGGTCAGGTGGTGAGACAGCTCCGTACGAAGCTGATCTGTCGCCGTGTAGCGATCTCACCGAGGCGGATCGGGAAGAGGTCGAAGGCGTGGAACCCGCCGGCGTACACGTCGAGCTGTGCGCCCGGCCACCGCTCGGCCAGTTGGACCGAGTCGTCGAGCATGGGGTCCTCGGTCCCGATCGTCAGCAGCGCAGGGGGCAGGCCGGACAAGTCCGCGTACAGGGGCGAGATCGACGGATCGCGGCGCGCCTCGTCGTCGAGCCCCGGCAGCAGCTGGTCGACATGCCAGCGGATGATCGGCGTCGACAGGATGACGTTGCGGTCACCCCATGTCCGCTGGCTCGGGCTCATGCCGAGGTCGTAGCAGCCGTACGCCAGGTTGGCGCCGCAGAACGCGCTGCGCATCCCCGTCAGCACAAGGGCCGACAGATGAGCGCCGGCAGACTCACCACCGATGACGGCGCGGTCGCCGGTGACCGCCGATGCGACTGCCAGGCAGTCGTCGATGCAGGCCGGGAACGGGTGCTCCGGCGCCAGCCGGTAGCCGACGCTCACGACTCGGACATGGGCCTCGGTGGCGTACCGCCACAGCCGCCGGTCCTGGAACGAGTTGCTGCCCATGGTCCAGCCGCCGCCGTGGATGTGGAGGAACGTGCCGTGCGCGATCTCGGGCTCGAGGATCCGGACCGGCACGCCAGCGATCTCGTCGACGATGGCCTGCGGCAGTGGCGGCTCGGCACCGGCGGTCATGCCGGCTCGTTGCGTCTCGACGGGGAGGGTGTGCGGTGACGGCATGGCGGCGGCCTGCGCCTCGATCTCGGCTGCCACCGCCTTCGCCTCGGCGGTGGCGCGCTCATCGACCTCGATCATCCGTCGAGCTTGCCGAGCCTCGGCGGAGGACCCTCGCCGGTCGAGGTCCTCGGCAGGTCCTCGACGAACGCCGCCTGGCGGGGAACCTTGTACCGAGCGAGGTGGACCCGGCAGCGCTCGACGATGTCCTCGGCGGTCACCGCATGGTCGCCCCTTCTGACGACGTAGCCCTTCGGCACCTCACCCAGGATGTCGTCGCTGACGGCGCCGACCGCGACCAGAGCGACACCCGGGCAGCGGGCTACCACGCGCTCGGCCTCGGGGGGGACTCCTTGTAGCTGCCGGTGAGAATCAGGTCCTCCCGCCGGTCGACGACCCGCACGACGATCGAGCCGCATTCGGATCGCCCGCTCACGCAGCCCCACACCTCGGTGACGATCACGGTTGCCTCCCCTCGCCTGTGATCGCCCGGGCCACGGCCACCGTCCGGCTCACCAGTTCGTCGAGTGCGAGCTCGCCGACGCCCGCCAGGCTCACGGCAACCCGACCGTCCCAGGGCTCGGTCCAGTGCTGGGGGATCTCACGTCCGGTCAGTCCCCACAAGCCCCCGACCGTCGCCGCGTTGCAGTCCGTGTCCCAGCCACCCGCGACGGTGTCGCCCACTGCGGTGCTGTAGTCGTGCTCGCCGGCCAGCAGACCCCACACCACCAGCGCCAGGTTGTTCACCGTGTGAACCGGCGAGAGATGGTCGTAACGACGATGGATCTCATCGGGGCCTGCGCCAGTCCGAGCGAGCTCGGCACCGAGCCGCATTGCGGTCGCGCACTCCGACCTCGCCGGAATCACGTCGAGGGCTACCTCGACCGCAGCATCCAGGCCCCCGTCGACCATCGGGATCGCCGCACCGATCGCGGCGACGGCCATCGCGCCGAAGACCCCCTCCCCGCGATGGGACAGCTCGGCATCGCGACGGGCCAGGTCAGCCGCAAGTTCGGGCCGGCCAGGAGCAACCCAGCCGTACACGTCGGCCCGGATCTGAGCGCCGATCCAATCGTTGAACCGGTTGTCACTGCACTCGCCGAGGTCGAAGCCGGGCTCACCGCCGAGGGTGAAGCCGTAGCTCGACTTGGCCAACAGCGTCACCAGGGCCTCGCGTTCGGCCGTGAAGACGATGCCCCCAGGGAGGTGTCGCAGCCAGGCACGGGCGACATCGGAGGTCGACAGTCCGGCGCCGTGGTCCTCCAGCATGAGCAACGCGAGCACCGAGTAGTTGATGTCGTCGTCGGGTTCACACCTGTTGATGTGCCCTCGGCAACACTCAGGGAAGTCGTGGGCCACCGAGGTACCCAGGACGAGCGGTATGTAGTCACGAATCGGCAGCGCCTCCGCTCGCGCCAGGTACGCCGTGAGGGCGGCTCGGCCCTCCCGCATGGACAACAGCTCGACGGCCTTACCCAACTGGCAGCCGCTGATTCGTCCCTGCCATGCGGACCGGAGACGGTGCTCCACACCTACGTCGTCGCTCGCCGCAGCGTCACCCATCAGCGCTCCCGGGCTCGGTCGGCTACGACGGCGATCGGCGGGTTGGTGCCCGTGGGACCGAGCATGTCCCGCCGTCAGCGACGCTGGCGGGGTGACGGTGACAGGGCGTCGAGCCGTGCCTCGTCGTCGACCGGTGTCTCGTAGCCGAGGCGGGCGATGTCGGCGAGCGCGACCGCGGGATCGCATGGTGGCACCGGCTGCGGCTCGACGCAGTACACGTCGGCGGTGGCGCAGCAGTCGTCGACGCGCTCGGCCAGCCCCACGCCAGGAGGTGAGCGGGCAGATCGCGGATCCACCCCCGGCCGGCGACGGGGTTGGTTCGCTCGTACGCCTCGAGAGCGGCCTGCTCCCCCGCCCGGAAGGCCATGGCGCCGATCTGCTGGATGGTCACGGTCGGCTCGCGCTCGAACGTGATCGGGTCGAGCATGTGCCAGCGGTAGAACCCGACGT
>Ga0299914_10000576_pt1 | contig 22358 bp, 17 predicted proteins | sample RVTome_10_FD_201361 | JGI IMG/M metagenome (GOLD analysis project Ga0299914, IMG submission 201361) | Soil microbial communities from uranium-contaminated site in the Upper Colorado River Basin, Wyoming, United States - RVT153D57 (version 2) ...
CGCGACGATCTCCGCGCCGGCCCGCGCGGCCGTCTCGAGCGCCGCGAGCCCGCGCGCGGCGTTGTGATCCTTGTCGGGAGTGGCTGACTGCTGAACGAGGGCGATTCTCACGAGCCTATGGTACGCCACGAGAAGAGACGAAGATCGTGACGAACCACGACCGACGCACCACGGCTTGCCCGCCGAAGCGGGCAAAGGGGCCGCGAAGGCGGGACCACGGGAGCGTCAGTTCCGACCCTTCTCCTTCAGCCGCTTGCTGAGCTTGCTGCCGATGCGCGCCTGGCGCTTCTCCTCGAGCAGCGCGCGCTGATCCTGCTGCCGGTGCTGGAAGGCCTGCTCCTCCCGCAGCTTCCGATAGCTCGCGAGGCGTTCGGGCACGAGCTCGCCGGCCTCCACGGCGCCGCGCACGGCGCACCCCGGCTCGTGGCGATGGGTGCAGTCCCGGAAGCGGCACCCCTCGCCGAGCTCGTCGATGTCCCCGAACGTGCCCGCCAGCGCCTCGCCCGTTTCCCACAACTGCAGCTCGCGCATCCCCGGAGTGTCGATCAGGACGCCGCCGGCTGGCAGCACGACGAGCTGGCGCGCCGTGCTCGTGTGCCGGCCGCGGCTGTCGGTCTCGCGCACGTCGCGCGTGCGCAGCAGCTCCTTGCCGAGGAGCTGATTGACGATCGTGGATTTGCCCACGCCCGACGACCCGAGCAGCGCGCCCGTCCGCCCGAACCCGAGATGGTCGCGCAGCACGCCGAGCGTCCCGGGCTCGCGGCAGGAGATCGCGTGGACCGGCACGCCGGTGGCGACCCGGTGCACCTCGTCCACCATCGCCCCGGGATCGTCCGCCAGATCCGCCTTGTTGAGCACGATGACCGGCGCGGCGCCGCTCTCCCCGGCGACGAGCAGGTAGCGTTCGATCCGACGCGGGTTGAAGTCGCCGTCCAGGCCGCTCACCAGGAAGACCGTGTCGATGTTGGCGGCCACGATCTGCTCCTCGGTGGGGTCGCCGGCCGCCCGGCGCGAGAAGCGGCTGAAACGCGGCAGCACGGCGCGGATGCGCGCGTCGCCGCCGTGCACGGGGCGTTCGACCGCCACCCAGTCGCCCACGGCCGGGAAGTCCGTGCGGCCCGTCGCGCGGTGGCGCAGCCGGCCCGACACGCGCGCGAGCCAGTCGCCTTCGGCTGTCACCACGCGGTAGACGTGCGTGTGCTCGAGCGCCACCCGCGCGGGCACGAGGTCCTCGGCGGCCAACGGCGCGAAGGCCCCGGCCAGAGCCGGGCGCCACCCGAGCGCGGCAAGATCCATGACGCACAAGGATACGCGGATTCCGCGGAGGGCACGGGCACGAGATCGTCAGTCCGGCCGGGCGTGGGTCCTGCGCACGATGCGGAGCACCTCGGCGATGCTCCAGGCCTGGGCGACGCACCCGCGAGGCACGTAGGGCGGCTCCGCGTCGAAGATCTCGCTGATCGATCCGACGCACGCCTTGTCGAGGTGTTTGTCCAGGCCCTCGACGAGCGCACGCGCCCGCCCGGTCTCGCCGGGGTGCAGCTTCAGCCAGGCGTCCACGTACGGGCCGATCAGCCAGCCCCAGACAGTGCCCTGGTGGTAGGCGGCGTCGCGCGCGCGCAGATCGCCGAAGTACCGGGGCTTGTAGTCAGGATGATCCGGCGTGAGCGAGCGGAGGCCGACCGGCGTCAGCAGGTGCGCCTCCACGACCTCCATGACCGGCGCCCACCGCTCCGCGTCGAGCACCGGGTGGTCGAGGGCAATCGCGAGCACCTGATTCGGGCGGCAGGCCGGGTCGTCTCCCGTCTCGCCGTCCACGACGTCGAAGAGATAGCCGCCCGCCTCGTACCAGAACCGCTCGTTGAAGGCGCGCCTCACGCGCGCGGCCTCGCGCGCGAGGTCGATCCCGTCCGGCCCGCCTCCGCCGCGCGTCCAGCCCTCCAGCAGGCGGAGCGCGTTGTACCACAGCGCGTTGATCTCCACGGCCTTGCCCCGCCGCGGCGTGACGACCCAGTCGCCGACCTTCGCGTCCATCCACGTGAGCTGAAGCCCCTCTTCCCCCTGCACCAGCAGCCCGTCGCGCGGATCGACCCCGATCCCGAACCGGGTGCCGCGCACGTGGTGCTCGACGATGTCGACGAGCGCCGGGAGCAGCGCCTTGAGAGTCTCGACGTCCCCCGTGCGCCGCACGAACCGCTCGACGGCGTGGAAGAACCAGAGCGTCGCGTCGGCCGTGTGATACAAGCCCTCTCGCGCGCCGTCGGGGAACATGTTCGGGATGAGGCCGTCGCGCACGTAATGCCCGAACGTGCGGAGGATGTAGGCCGCCTCCCGGAAGCGATGCGTGCAGAGCGTCAGCCCTTCGAGACTGATCATCGTGTCGCGGCCCCAGTCGGTGAACCAGTGATAGCCGGCAATCACCGTGCGGACTTCCTCGCCGACCGCCCTGGCGCGCGCCGATTCCTCGGCGCGGCCGGCCGGCGTGATGATGAACTGATCGGCGGCCAGCACGAGCTCCGCGCCGAACTCGTCGGGCGGCTCGGCCAGCGCGAGCAGCCGCCGCCGGCGCGACGCCTCGGCCTCGCTCGCGCGCGCGGGATCGAGCGCGCGGATCGTGTCCCAGGGCTCGGTGGACGCGACGAGCGTCACCGGCGTCGGCGGGGTCAGATCGGCGCGGAAGTACCCCGGACTCCACAGCGAACCCACCGCGGTGTACCCCCGGTTCTTCTCCATCTGGTACGGCACCGCCGACACGTTCTTCTCGTCGAGCGTGAGGGCCGCGGCTTCGCCGTGGAGCATCAGCCGCAGGGCAGGAAGATCCGCGCCGCCCGACAGCTCGTACCGGTTCTGAACGGCCGTGAGCGAGTACCCCTGCGCGGGCGACTCGTTCACCTCCACCTCGTGCGGCCGGAACTGGACCGACGGCCGGAGCGCCAGGCGTACGGGGCCCCGCCCCTCGATGAGCGTGTAGCGCACGTGGACCGTGTTCTGCCCGTACAGCATGACCACGCGCTTCTCGATCCGCGCGCCCCCCAGCTCGTAGACCCACACGGGCAGGCCCATCTCGAGCCGGAACTCGACGAGGTGATCGCGCCTGTCGGCGGCGTTCGGGCCGGCCACCTCCGATTCGTCCCCCAGCCACGTCACGTCGCGGTTCGGCAGCCGCACGCGCTCGAGCAGATGGTTGAGCATCACGAAGCGGCCGAACGGCGCCGGCAGCGCCGCGACGAGCAGCCCGTGATACCGCCGCGTCACCACGCCCGACACGGTCCCCGACGCATACCCGCCGAGCCCGTTGGTCAACAGCCATTCCCGCCGCGGGACGGTCTCGTCTCCCTCGACGTCCTTCGGGTGCGGGATGCGGCGCACCACGTCAGTCACCATCCGTGTCCTCCCCCTGGCCGGGCGCCTCCTGTGTTCCCCGCCGGGCCTCCTCGGGCGCCGGATGCAGCAGGATGGCGGCTTCCCCGGGAATGTGCCAGGCCGGATGCGGCCGGAGCGGCGCGCGCCCGAGCCCTCCGTACGCCACCGCCTCGCTGCTCCAGTGCAGGCGCCACTCCTGCCCTGCCGGCGGAGCGATCAGCGGCTCGGGCACCGGCGCCAGCTCGAGGTCGGGGCCGAGGTTCACGATCAGCAGCCGTTCGCCGGCCTGGCGGCCCATGGAGCGGATGAGGAACGCGTCGGCCGCGAGCACGGCGCCATCGACCTCGTAGCTGCCGGAGAGCACCTCGTCGGTCCGCCGGATCCGCAGGAGGTCCCGGTGCAGGGCGTAGGCCGGCGCGTTGGTCTCACGCTCGGAGACATCGAGTTTGCACCTGAGGAACGCCGCCTCGTCATCGGGGTCCGGGATCGCCGCCTGGACGTCCGGGTCCGTCACGCTCGCGAACTGCCGGAGGAACTCGCGGCGGCCCTCCCGGATCGCATCGCGCAGCGCCGGCGGCTGATCGGAGAAGTACGTGAACGGCGCGGACGACCCGAACTCCTGCCCCTGGAAGAGCATCGGCGTGGCGGGCCCGAGCAGCGTCAGCGCGGTCAGGGCGCGGTAGCGGCCCGGGGCCGCCGCGCGGTGCAGCCGCCACCCGAACGGCGTATTGGCGACCTGATCGTGGTTCTCGAGGAACGCCACGAGCGCGTGCCTCGGCAGCCCGGCCGTCGGCGTCCCCCGCCGCTTCTTCTGCCACGGATACCACTGCCCCTGGTACAGGAACCCGTACTTGGCGCACGACACGAACTCCTGCGCGCTGCCCTTGTAGTCGTGGTAGTAGGCCTCGCGCCGCCCGGTGAGCGCGACGACGGCCGTGTGGTGGTAGTCGTCGTTCCAGACGGCATCCATGCCGAAGCCCCCGTCGCGCGGCGCCCGCACGAGCCGCGTCTCCTGCGGCTCGCTCTCCGCGACGACGAACACGCGGCGCGCGCCGGCGGCCTCGCGCATCCGGGCGGTCAGCTCCTCGAGCACGTGGAGGGGCGAGCCGTCCCGCACGTCCTGCGTGGCATCGAGGCGCAGCCCGTCGAAGTGGTACTCGTCGATCCAGTAGACGCCGTTCTGGACGAAGAACTCGCGCGCCGCGCGCGGCCCCTCGAAGTTCAGCGCCTTCCCCCAGTCGTTCGTGTAGCGATCGGTGAAATAGTCCGGCGAGAACTCCTCGAGATAGTTCCCGTCGGGCCCGACATGGTTGTAGACGACGTCGAGGATCACGCCGAGCCCCACGGCATGCGCCCGGTCGACGAACCGGCGCAGATCGTCCGGCCGTCCGTACAGCCGGGTCGGCGCATAGAGATCGACGCCGTCGTACCCCCACCCGAACCGCCCGGAGAAATCGGCCACCGGCATCATCTCGATCACGGTCACGCCGATGCGCGCCAGCTCGCCGAGTTCGCGCGCGGCCGCGGCCCACGTGCCGTCGGGCGTGAAGGTGCCCACGTGCATCTCGTAGATCACCTGCCCGGCGGCCGCCAGGCCCGGCCAGTCCCCGTCCGTCCACCGGAATGCGGACGGATCGACGATCTCGGAAGGGCCATGAGGACCTTCCGGCTGGAATCGCGACACCGGATCGGGACGCCGGCGTTCGCCGTCGAGCACCAGTGTGTAACGGTCGCCGGCCCGCGCGCCCGGCAGTACCGCGCTGAAGTAGCCGTCCGCCTCGGCGCTCAGCGCCATCCGCGCCTCGCGCCCCTCCGCGCGATCGAGCGCGACGTCCACGCGCCGGCACGCCGGCGCCCAGACGCGCGCGTGCGCCCCGCCGTCGGGCATCAGCTCCACGCCGCCCGCGAGCCGTCGCCTCCATTCGCGGCGCGGCGAGCCGGCCCGCCCCGCCGGCCGGCGGCCCTCAGCGCGCGGCACGCCGTCGCTCCCGACCGGTGAGCCGCGCGATCTCCGTCGCCAGCAGCGCCGGCTCCACGGGCTTGGGCAGGTCGCAGAGGGCGCTGGCGAGCATCTCGCGGACCTGTCCGTCGGTGCGCGCCAGGTTGGTGAGCGCGAGCGCCGGGATCCGGCCGCCGCGGTCGGATTCGAGCGAGGGGACCTTGCCGAAAATCGAATAGCAGTTCTGATCCGGCGAGCCGCTGTCGCTGACCAGGACGTCGGGACGCCAGCTCTCGAGCGATTCGAGCGCCTCGGCGACCGACCCGGTGCTTCGGACGGCCGCGCCGCGCTCCGCGAGCACGGTGGCCACCAGATCCCGCCCGTCACGGTCGCTGTCGAGAATCAGGACACGAACGCCGTCGAGCGCAGGCCAGCCGTTGCGGCCGGCGGACATCCCCGGCGGGCTCCCCGGCGCGGGCTCGAAGGGCCCGAAGGGAGGGGCCGCCGCGCGCGGCAGCCGCGCCGTGAAGATCGCCCCTGGCCGGTCGGCGCGGTTCGCGGCCACGATTCCGCCGCCGTGCCGTTCCAGGATCTCCCGCACGAGCGACAGCCCCACGCCGAGCCCGCCCGCCGTCCGCGTGGGCGAGGAGTCCTCCTGCGTGAACGGATCGAACACCCGCGGCAGGAAGCTCTCGGCCATCCCCGGCCCGCTGTCCACCACGCGCAGCAGCACGTGCTCGCCCTCGGCGCGCACCTCCAGCCGGACCTCGCCGCCCCCGGGCGTGAACTTCAGCGCGTTGGTCAGCAGGTGCCACACCACCTGGCGCAGCCGGCTCCAGTCGCCGAGCACGACGATCGGCTCGTCGGGCAGATCGACGACCATCGCGACGCCCTTGGCCCGGCTCGCGAGCGCCGCCGCCTCGGCCGCCTGCCGGACGATGTCGCCGAGCGGGACAGGACGCGAGTCGATCTGCAGCCGGCCCGTGAGCGCGGAGGAGATGTCGAGGAGGTTGCCGGTGACCTGCGACTGGAGCCGTGCATTGCGCTCGATCGACTCGAGCCCGCGCGCCGTGGTCTCGGCGTCGAGGCGCCCGGTGCGCAGCAGGTGAATCCAGCCGAGCATCGCGTTGAGCGGCGTGCGGAGCTCGTGCGAGACCGTCGCCAGGAACTCGTCCTTGAGCCGGCTGGTGTACTCGCCTGCTTTCCGCGCCTCGTCCGCCAGCCGCGCGTGCCGCTCGGCGCGCCGGCGGGCCTGCCGCAGCTCCGCCATGATCGCGGTGAGCAGCACCCCCTGCAGGACGAACAGTGCCAGGTGGGCGTCGGCGCCCGGATCCGAGGTCGCCGCGCGGCTGGCGAGGATCGCCCCCGAAACCGTCGCCAGCAGCGCCGGCCCGGTTCCCCCGAGCCACGCGCTCGCGACCACCGCGACGCCAAGCATCAGCAGGAAGCTGCCCTCGTCGATGAGCGGCCCGAACGCGCGTTGGAGCAGGAACACGACGGAGACGGCCCCCACGGCGATGCCGAAGCGCGCAGGAGCACTGATGGGTTGGAAAGGGAACTCGTCCGCCTGTGCCATGGAATCCCGGGGCCTGGTCGCCGCGCTATGCGGCACCTCCTCCGGGCATCGGTGCAACGCCCGCGCCAGTGCGGCGCCCGCCCCCCTACCGTGAGTCCGAATCGCCGGGCCCGGGGCCGTCGCCTGGCGCAGGACCCGCTTCAGCGGCGGCCGGGACGTCCTCGAACGGATGTTGCCGGGCGTCGGATGAGCGGGTCCTGAGCGGCTCCCGCCGCGGCTCGAGCTCGGCCGAACCGCCGACGACTTCGTCGATGAGGCCGTACTCCTTGGCCCTCGCCGCGTCGAGGTAGAAGTCGGTACGCTTGGTGTCGCGGATGATCTGCCGCAGCGCCTTGCCGGAGCGGTCCGAGAGGATCCGGTAGATCTGCGCCTGCATCTGCTTCAGGCGATCGAGATGCTGCGCGGCGGCGGTCGTGGACTGCCAGCCCGCCCACTTGGCCGGCTCGTGAATCATGATCCACGAGTGCGGGAACGCCAGCCGGCACCCGGGGCTGGCCGCCTGCAGCACGACGGATCCCATCGAGTAGGCCATCCCCTGCACGACCACCGTGATCTGATAGCCATCGAGGACGAGTTCCCGGATCGCGTCGTGGAGCGCGAGGCCGTCGGTCACGTTCCCGCCCGCGCTGTTCACGTACAGCCGGATGCCGCGCCGGCTCTCGTTGGCCAGCTCGCGGAGGCGTTCGATGACGATCCGCGCGCTGTCCTTGTCGATGTCCCCGATGAGGTAGACGTCCCGGAGCCGGTCGGATTGCTCCTTGCGGAGGATGTCCTTGACTGCGGCGATCAGGTCGTGCAGCAGGCGTTCGCTCAACTCGGTCATGTCGCCTGCCGTGTTCGCACGCCTCGTGCCCGCCGGTCAAGCTCTGCAGCAGCCTTTGCGCCGTGGAACGCGCCGGACGTCCGCCTGTTCCTGCCGATTTCGCCCGCTCACAGGTCCGGCCCCGCAGCGGACCGCCACGCCCGGTAGAATGGTCGTAAGTAATTTGTTCTAAACCAGACGGCGGGCACTCTCGTCCAATTGACCGTGCCGACAGGCCGGCACCGCCGTGCCGGCCTCGAGCTCCCCCGGCGGTCGTGCGAACGGGTGTTCGGATGTGGGATACTCCCATTCCGCAAACGGTCAGACCGAGCCCCGCACCGGGGGAAGGCGATGCTGTAAGCATCCATAGATCAAGTGCTTACGGCTGGACCTGAGCATGGCACACGGTTTGGCTTGTCTGGACTGGCGCCGGGTGTTCATCTTTCCCCGGCATGCACAGGACAGAGGCAATCAATGGTCGACATCGCACGTCCGGCAAGCGTCAAGCGCAAGAAGAAGATCCGCCAGGGCATCTACGCGGGAGCGGCTCTGCTCGCCGTCGTCGTCATCACCATCGGGGTATCGCGGCTCAAGCCGGCGGCGCCGGGCGTCGAGCGCAACATGGTCTGGATCGACACGGTGAAGCGCGGCGACATTCCCCGGCAGGTACGCGGCTCCGGCACGCTGGTTCCCGAGGACATCCGCTGGATTCCGGCGACGACCCAGGGGCGCGTGGAGCGGATCGTTCTGCGGCCCGGCGCGCAGGTGAAGCCGGAGACGGTCATCCTGGTGCTGACGAACCCGGATCTCCAGCAGCAGGTCATGGAGGCGCGGCTGTCGCACGCCTCGGCGGTCGCTGCGTTCGAGAACCGGAAGGCCGAGCTCCAGACGCAGATGCTGAACCAGGAAGTGGCCGTGACGACGCTGGAATCCAACCTCCAGAACGCGGAGCTCACGCTGGCCGCCAACGAGGAGCTGTTCAAGAGCCAGCTGATTTCGGAGCTGCAGCTGCAGCAGTTCCGCGGCAATCGGGACGATCTGAAGAACCAGCTCGATTCGGCGCGCAAGCGTCTCGACATCGCGCGGAAGGGTCTCAGCTCGCAGCTCGCGCCGCAGGAGGCCGAGGTGGCCCAGCGTAAAGCCGCGTACGACCTGCGCCTGCGGCAGCTCGAGGATCTGAAGGTGAAGGCCGGGATGCCCGGCGTGCTCCAGATCGTGCCGGTCGAAGTCGGCCAGCAGGTCGGCCCCGGGACCAACCTGGCCCGGGTGGCCGATCCGACCACGCTGAAGGCGGTGCTGCGAATCGCGGAGACGCAGACCAGGGACCTGGACATCGGCCAGACCGCCGAAGTCGACACACGTAATGGCGTGGTGCCCGGCCTCGTCACGCGCATCGATCCGGCGGCGGAGAACGGCACGGTCGGCGTGGACATCACGCTCCAGGGGACGCTGCCGCCAGGCTCGCGCCCGGATCTGAGCGTGGACGGCACCGTGCTGCTCGAGCGGCTCGAGGACGTGATTTACGTCGGCCGTCCCGCCATCGGCCAGGAGGACAGCACGATCAGTTTGTTCAAGCTGATGCCCGACGGCGAGGCGGTGCGCACGAAGGTCACGCTCGGGCGCAGCTCGGTGAACACGATTGAAGTCAAGGACGGCCTGCAGCCCGGGGATCAGGTGATCCTCTCGGACATGTCCAACTACGACCAGTTCGACCGGGTGCGGATTACGGGATAGGCAGCAGTCGGCAGCGTTTCGCACACAAAGGAGCCACGATGAACACAGCCGCGCAGAACCTGATTCACCTCGACGGCGTCACCAAGGTCTTCTTCACCGACGAGGTCGAGACCCACGCGCTCGCCGGGATCCATCTGGAGATCAAGAGCGGCGAGTACATCGCGATCGCCGGACCGTCGGGCTGCGGCAAGTCCACGCTGCTGTCCATCCTCGGGCTCCTCGACTCCCCCACGGAAGGCCGCTACGTCCTGAACGGCAAGGAGGTCGCCGATCTGCCGCTCTCCGAGCGGGCGCGCGTGCGCAACCGGGAGATCGGATTCATCTTCCAGAGCTTCAACCTGATTGGCGATCTCACCGTGTACGAGAACGTCGAGCTGCCGCTCACTTATCGCGGGATGAAATCGGCCGAGCGCAAGGAGCGCGTGATGGCGGCGCTCGAGAAGGTCGGCATGGCGCACCGGTCCAAGCACCTGCCGAGCCAGCTCTCGGGCGGCCAGCAGCAGCGCGTCGCGGTGGCGCGCGCGGTGGCCGGCGCCCCCTCGATCCTGCTGGCCGACGAGCCGACCGGGAACCTCGACTCGAAGAACGGCGAGGCGGTGATGGAGCTGCTGCGGGAGCTGCACCGCGAAGGGGCGACGATCTGCATGGTCACGCACGACCCGCGCTATGCGCGTCACGCCGACCGCTCCATCCACTTGTTCGACGGCCGCGTCGTCGAGGAGGACGGCAGCAAGCGGGCGGAGAAGGAGCTCGAGGAGAGCGGGTTCCACATCGAGCACTAGCACACGGAAGGCTGAAGGTGCAGGGCTGAGCGCTGGACGCCCGGCCTCCGGCCTTTTCCGCGCCTTCGGCCCCTGTCATGATCCAGGATCTTCGCTACGCGGTCAGGCTGCTGCTGGGGAGCCCGGGCTTCACCATCGTGGCCGTGCTGTCGCTCGCGCTGGGCATCGGCGCGAACACGGCGATCTTCAGCCTGGTCAACGCGGTTCTCCTGCGGCCCATCCCCGTCGCCGACCCGGAACGGCTGGTGGCGGTCTTCGCGACCGACGAGCGCAATCCCGGGAACCTCCCGCTCTCCCACCTGAACTTCAAGGATCTGCGGGACGAGAACGAGGTCTTCAGCGACATGGCCGCGTTCACGTTCGCGCCGGTCACGTGGAGCCAGGGCGGCGAGGCCGAGCAGGTGCTGCTGCAGGTGACGACCGCCGGCTACTTCGACGTGCTCGGCGTGCGCCCGGCGCTCGGCAGGGGCTTCCTGCGGGAGGAGGACGTCCAGGCGAGCCCGGTCATCGTGCTGAGCCACGGGTTCTGGCAGCGCAGCCTCGGAGGGGAACCGGGGATCGTCGGGCGGACGCTGACCCTGAACCGTACGCCGTTCACGGTGATTGGCGTGGCGCCCGAGCGGTTCACCGGCACGCTGCTCGTCGGCAACCCGGCAGGCTGGGTGCCGACGTCGATGCGCGACGTCGTGCAACCGGGCTTCGACTTCTACGAGACGCGCCGCGGATTGTTCCTGGTGGCCCTCGGACGGCTGCGGCCGGGCGTCGACATCGATCAGGCCCGGGCGAACCTGGGGACGATCTCCGCGCGGCTCGCGCAGGCGTTTCCGGATGACAACCGTGGCCGTGGCGCAGGCGCGGTGCGGCTGCTGGATTTCCGGCTCAACCCCACCGGCCAGGGCGCGCCGGCCGTCCAGCTGTCGGTCGTCCTGATGATCGTGGTGGGGATCGTGCTCCTCATCGCCTGCGCGAACATCGCGAACCTGCTTCTCGCGCGCGCGACGCGGCGCCGTCGCGAGATCGCCGTACGCCTCGCGCTTGGAGCGGAACGCCGGCGGCTCGTCCGGCAGCTGCTCACCGAGAGTTCCGTGCTCGCGGCGGCCGGGGCCGCCCTCGGCACGGCGCTCGCCTTCTGGCTGATCGACGTGCTGGTCGCGGCCGACCTCGCGCTGCCGCTGCCGCTCGACGAAACCGTGGCGATCGACGGGCGCGTTCTCGCCTTCACGGGGCTCCTGACGCTCGCCACCGGCATGCTCTTCGGCCTCGCCCCGGCGATGCAGGCCTCCAAGCCTGATGTGCTGCCGGTCCTCAAGAGCGAGTCCGGCTCCGGCTCAGGCTTCCAGGGGCGGCTCGGCGCCCTGCACCTGCGGCAGATCCTCGTCGTCGCGCAGGTCGCGCTCTCGCTCCTGTCGCTCGTGGCGGCCGGCCTGTTCCTGCGCAGCCTCAGGCACGCCCAGCTCACCGACACCGGGTTCGTGACGTCGGGCGTGCTGATCATGACGGTCAATCTGGGCCGTGAAGGGTACACGCCCGAGCGCGGGCAGTTGTTCTACGAGCAGGCCGTCGAACGCCTGTCGACGGTGCCGGGTGTCCGCGCCGCGTCGGTCGCGCAGAGTCCCCCGCTCGCGGGGGGCGGGTTCTCGCGCAGCGTCTTCCACGAAGGCACGGACACGACAACGCAGGATCGCGTGCTCGTGCAGGTGAACGCGGTCGGCGCCGGCTACTTCGAGACGATCGGCATTCCCGTCCTCCGCGGGCGGGCGTTCACGCGGGACGACACGGCGAGATCGCCGCTCGTGGTGGTGATCAACGAGACGATGGCGGAGCGGTTCTGGCCCGGGGAGGACGCGGTGGGCAGGCGCTTCCGGTTCTTCGGCGACGGGGACTCGACGACCGTCGTGGGCATCGCCCGGAACAGCAGGTACAACGGTGTCGCGGAGGACCCGATTCCGTTCATCTATCAGCCGATTCGGCAGGCCTACTCGCCGACCGCGGCGCTCCACGTCCGCGCCGAGGGGCATGCCGCCGCGCTGGCGCCGGCCGTCAGGCGGGCCGTGCAGGAAATCGATCCGACGCTTGCCGTCTTCGACGTCCGCACGCTCGAGGACCAGGTCTCGGAGTCGCTGGCGCCGCTCCGCCTCAATGTCCTGATGCTGGCGACGTTCGGCGTGCTCGCGCTGGCGCTCGCGTCGATCGGGCTGTACGGGGTGGCCAGCTATGCCGTGACGCAGCGCACGCGCGAGATCGGCGTCCGGATGGCGCTCGGTGCGCGGCCGTCCAGCGTGCTGCGGCTCGTGCTCGCCCACGGCCTGACGCTCGTGGGGATCGGCATCGCGGCCGGCCTGGCCGTCGCGCTGGCCCTGAGCCCGCTCATCCCGTCGGATCTCCTGCCGAACACGAGCGCGCGCGATCCCCTGACCCTGTCGGCGACGGCCGTCCTGCTGGCCGCCGTGGCCCTGGCCGCCAACTACCTCCCCGCGCGCCGGGCCACGCGGATCGATCCGCTGCTGGCGCTGCGTGGGGAGTGACGCCGGACTCCCGCGACGGGCGGCTGCACGGCGGACCTCCGCAGGGCGAGGCGATGGTACGATGATCGCGACGCGCGCGCCGACGACGGAGCACATCGCGCCGCGCCGCACCACGATCTCCCGCAACCGCGCGGCCGTCGCGCGCGAGGCGGGCGGCTGGCTGCCGCGGGCCGGAGACCTGTTGCCGACGTATCGATTGCCACCGGGCGACTGACATGCTCATCACCGATCACCTGAAAGACGCGCAGGGCGCGAGGCACCCCCTCCGGGCGGGCGAACCGCGCGTGCTGATAGCCGACGACCAGAGCGACGTGCTCGAGGCGCTGCGGCTGCTGCTCAAGGCCGAGGGCTTCGGGCTCGAGACGGCGTCCTCCCCCGCCGGGGTGCTCGCCGCGATCGAGGCGCGCGAGTTCGACGTGGCGCTCATCGACCTCAACTACGCGCGCGACACCACGTCCGGCGAGGAGGGGCTCAACCTGCTCTCCCGGATCCAGGGCCTCGACCCCACGCTGCCGGTCGTCGTCATGACGGCGTGGGGCAGCGTGGAGGTGGCAGTGGAGGCGATGCGCCGCGGGGCCCGCGATTTCATCCAGAAGCCCTGGGACAACGCACGGCTGCTCGCGATCATCCGGACCCAGATCGAGCTGAGCCAGGCGCTGCGCAAGGGGCAGCGCCTCGAGGCCGAGAACTCGCTGCTGCGCGGCGAGGGGATGCCGAAGCTGATCGCCGAATCGCCCGCGATGCAGAACGTGCTGCAGATCGTCTCGCGGGTCGGGCCGTCCGACGCGAACGTGCTGGTGCTCGGCGAGAACGGAACGGGCAAGGGCGTGATCGCCCGGGCGCTGCACGCCGTCTCCGGCCGCGCCTCGCGGCCCATGGTGATTGTCAACTCGGGGGGCGTCTCGGAAGGCGTGTTCGAGAGCGAGCTGTTCGGACACGTCCGCGGCGCATTCACCGACGCCAAGGTGGACCGCGCCGGCCGTTTCGAGCTGGCCGATCAGGGCACGCTGTTCCTCGACGAGATCGCCAACGTGCCGCTCAGCCAGCAGGCCAAGCTGCTCCGCGTCATCGAGACGGGCGAGTTCGAGCGGCTCGGGTCGTCGCGGACGCGGCGCGTGGACGTCCGGATCATCTCCGCCACCAACGCGAATCTCGGCGAGGAGGTCGCGGCCGGCCGCTTCCGGCAGGACCTGCTCTTCCGCCTGAACACGATCGAGATTCGCCTGCCCGCGCTCCGGGATCGCCGGGAGGACATCCCGCTGCTGGCCCAGCACTTCCTCCGCCAGCACGCGCAGCGCTACCGCAAGCGCCTCACCGGCTTCGAGACCGGGGCGATGCAGGTCATGCTCGAGCACGTCTGGCCCGGCAACGTCCGCGAGCTCGATCATGCCGTGGAACGCGCGGTCCTCATGGCGCAGGGACCGCTGGTCAAGCCGCTCGATCTCGGGCTGCGGGCGGCGCGCGAGGCCGCGGGCCGCCTCGAGGACATGAGCCTCGAGGACGTCGAGTGCTTCCTGATCAAGAAGGCGATGACGCGGTTCGACGGCAACGTCAGCCAGGCCGCCAAGGCGCTCGGCCTCAGCCGCAGCGCGCTCTACCGGCGCCTCCAGCGATACGGGTTGTAGGCCCGACCTTCAGCCGTCGCGCGCAGCGCTCCGGCCAACGCGCCGGAGCTTCGGCGAGGCGGTCAGGCTCGGCGTGCCCGAATCCGCTGGGTGGCTGATGACGCGCACGCCCGACCTGACCGCCTCCGCCAAGGCTACGGCGAGTTCGCCGGAGCTTCAGCGGAGGCGGAAGGTCGGGCCTACAATGGTACCCGCCTGTTCATGCGCTCCACACACCCCCGCGAGCCGCGCCTGAGCCACGATCGGCGGATCCTGCTGATGGCGCTCGCCTCGGCGCTTCCGGGCACGCTCATTTCGCTGATCTTCCTCTGGACGGGCGGCTACACGCCGAAAGTCCAGTGGACGCTCACGGTCGTGATCGTCGCCGTCTGCCTGGGATTCGCCTTCGCGCTGCGCGAGCGCGTGGTCCTTCCGCTCCAGACGCTCTCGAATCTGCTCGCCGCGCTCGGCGAGGGGGACTTCTCGATCCGTGCCCGCGGTGCGCGCGGAGGCGACCCGCTCGGCGAGGTGATGATCGAGGTCAACGCGCTCGTCGAGACGTTGCGGCACCAGCGTCTCGACGCGCTCGAGGCGACGACCCTCCTGCGGAAGGTCATGGCGGAGATCGACGTCGCCGTGTTCACCTTCGACGAGGAGCACGAGCTGAAGTTCGTCAACCATGCCGGCGCGCGGCTGCTCGGCCACCCGGCCGAACGGCTGCTCGGACGGCACGCGGCGGAGATCGAGCTGCGGGACTACCTGACCGGCGACGCGCCCCGCGTGATCAACACCGCATTTCCCGGCGGCGTCGGCCGGTGGGAAGTGCGGCGCAGCCAGTTCCGCCAGGGAGGCCGCCCGCACGAGCTGCTGGTGCTCTCGGACCTGAGCCGGCCGCTGCGCGAGGAGGAGCGGCAGGCCTGGCAGCGCCTGATCCGCGTCATCGGGCACGAGATGAACAACTCGCTCGCCCCGATCAAGTCGATCGCCGGCAGCCTCGCGACGCTCATCGAGCGCGAGCCGCCCCCCGCCGACTGGCAGGAGGACGTGCGACGGGGGCTCGGCGTCATCGCCTCGCGCTCCGAGTCGCTCAGCCGGTTCATGAGCGCGTACGCCCGCCTCGCCAGGCTGCCGCCGCCCAAGCTCGCCCCCCTCGACGTCGCCGACTTCGTCGACCGCGTCGTCACCCTCGAGGAAGCGGACCACATCGAGGTCGTGTCCGGGCCGAGGCTTACAATACAGGGGGACGGCGATCAGCTGGAGCAGCTCCTGATCAATCTGATTCGGAACGCCGCCGACGCGGCGCGCGAAACCGGCGGCGGCGTGCGCGTGGGCTGGGAGCGGATCCCGGGCTCCATCCCGCCGACCATGGAGCTGTGGGTCGAAGACGACGGGCCCGGCCTGTCGAATACCGGCAACCTGTTCGTGCCGTTCTTCACGACCAAGCCGGGCGGATCGGGGATCGGCCTGGTGCTGAGCCGCCAGATTGCCGAGGCGCACGGCGGGGGGCTCGTGCTGGAGAACCGGGAGGATCGCAGCGGATGCCGCGCGAGCCTGCGCATCCCGATTCACGCCCTCGCCCAGGTCAGGCCGGAGAGCCTGGCCTCGGCCTAGAGCCCTGAGGCCGCGCGCGCCCGCGAGTCCAGGCGCGTGATCCCTGAAACGGACGCACCGTCATGACGAACTTGAACGAACCCGTGCTGGAGGGCCGCGGCGGCAGCGACTACGAACGCTACCTGCGCACTGACGAGCTGCTGGGGCTGCAGAAGACGCCGGAGGAAGTCGTCCACCGTGACGAGCACCTGTTCCAGACCGTGCACCAGGCCTCCGAGCTGTGGCTGAAGCTGGCGTGCATCGAGATCGAGACCGCCACCGCCCACGTCGGCCGCGACGCGCTGCCGCTCGCGCTGCGCCTCCTCACCCGCGCGAACGACATCATGGCGCTCCTGCCCGAACAGCTCCACATGCTGGAGCACATGTCGCTGGTGGACTACACGATCGTGCGCACGGTTCTCGGCCACGGCTCGGGCTTCGACTCGCCCGGTTTCCGCGGCGTGCACCGCGTGTCCCCGGCGCTGCGCGAGGCGTACGCGGCGCTCCTCACGCGGCGCTCCGTGACCCTGCTCGACGTGTACGCACGCGCCCACGAATGCGAGGACCTGTATCAGCTAGCGGAGCGGATGATCACGTGGGACGAGCGGACGATCCTGTGGCGGTTCCACCACCTGAAGGTGGTCGAGCGGATCATCGGCGGCGAGGTCGTCGGCACGCAGGGCACGCCCGTGGAGGTGCTCGGCAAACGCGTCGGCGTGCCGTTCTTTCCGGAGCTCTGGGCGGTCCGCAACGACATCACGCGCCGCTCGAAGCTCGGGGCCGACGGACACGGCATGGACGCGGAGCGGCAGCGGTAGGCGCGGGTCGCCTCCGAGCCGCGCGCGCCGCCCTCAGGCGAGGGGACGCGACACCGGCAACCGGATCGTGAACGTGCTGCCGCACCCTTCTCCCGCGCTCGCCGCCTCGATGGTCCCGCCGTGCAGCTCGGCGATGTGCCTCGAGATGGCGAGCCCGAGGCCGATGCCGCCATGGGCCCTCGTGGACGACGAGTCGCCCTGGCGGAAGCGGTCGAACACGTAGGGCAGCACGCCGGACGGAATGCCGACGCCCGTATCGGTCACCCCCAGCGACACCCAGCCATCCACCCGCGAAGCCGTGACGGACACGCGGCCGCCCGCCGGGGTGAACTTGATGGCGTTCGACAGGACGTTGAGCACCACCTGCTGCAGCCTCGCGTGATCGGCGCGCACGGTGCCGAGATCCGCGTCCGACCCGACGTGCAGCTCGACGCCCCGCTGCGCCGCAGCCGGCCGGACCGCATCGACCGCCGCGCTCACCGTCGCGGCCACCTCGACGTCGTCCAGCTCGAGCCGCAGGCGTCCGGCCACCGCCCGCGACAGGTCGAGCAGATCCTCGATCAGCCTCGTCTGCGTCGCGGCGTTCCGCTGGATGATCTCGATCGCGTGCAGCTGGTTGTCCGCCGGCACCTGCCCGCGCCGCAGCATCGACGCCCAGCCGACGATCGCGTTGAGCGGCGTCCGCAGCTCGTGCGACACGATGGCGAGGAACTCGTCCTTGGCTCGATGCGCTTCGCGGAGGGCCTCCTCCGACCGGCGCAGCTCCTCGGCGCGCTGCTCCGCCCGGTGGCGGGCGGAGACCAGCGTGCCGGTCACGCTGAAGAGCAGGACGGAGAGCAGCAGGCCGACCGCCGCGATGAGGATCGGGAACGCGCGCCCCGAACCGCTCGCGAACTCCGGACTCGAACGGGCCACGATCGTCCACATCCGCCCGGCGACCTCCGTCGGCAGCTCGACCTGGAACCGGGGCGTCGCCGCGCTCCCGGCAACTCGATGCAGCCAGCGCCGCTCGCGCGGCTCACCGTCGAAGACCTCGAACCTCAGCTCGCCGAGATCGAGCGAGTTCCGTACCGCGCGCAGGAGGTCCCACGCCCGGAACGGGCTGTACACGAACCCCAGGAGCCGGGCCCGGCGCTCCTCGATCGTCTCCGGCACCAGCCCGCCGCGGTAGACGGGCACGTAGATCAGGAATCCTGCCTGCTCGCTGGACGGATCGATCTCCTGGACCAGCCTCAGCCGCCGCGTGGCGGCGGGCAGGGCCGTGTCGCGGGCCCGATCCATGGCTTCGCGCCGGGTCGGCTCCGAGTACATGTCGTAGCCGAGCGCCACGCGGTTGCGCTCGTCCTGCGGCTCCAGGAACACGATGGCGTGCGCGCGCGCCTTGCCGGCGCTGCTGCCGGAGTACACGAACCACGGCGCGTGCCGGCGGATGGCCGCCTGGATCTCCTGGCGCTCTTCGGGCAGCACGACGCGGGAGAAGCCGATACCCTGGACGCCGGGGTAGCGCTCCTGCAGGTCGAGCCGTTCGACGTACGCCCTGAACTCGGTCCAGTTGACGTCGTCGCTGGCGGCGAACAGTCCGGCGCCGCCCAGCAGCATGGCGACGTAGGAGTCCAGCCGGTTGTCGAGCGCGGCCCGCAGGCGTTCGGCCGCCCGTTCGAACCGGTAGCGGTCGCGGGCCGTGCTCGTGCCGTGCGCGTAGTGCACGGCCACGGCCGTGAGCGCCAGGCCGGCCGCCAGCAGGCTGTACGGGATGAACCGTCGCGGCATACGGGGTTCGGATCTACGCGGTGGTCCGCGGCCCCTGTCGCCCGCAGCGCCGCACTGGACGGCAGCGGCAGGAACCGTCTCCTCGCCGGATCACCCGCGCGGAATTCTATCTGCTATCCTGCCTGAATGCTGACTCGACTGTTCGAGGGCCAGCCGGACTGGGAACCGATCGTCTTCGCGGTGATCGGCACGCTGCTGGCCGCGGGGCTGGCGGCCCGTCTGGCCCGCCGGCTCGCCGGCACCGTGCTGGCCGCCACCCTCGGCGGCAGGCTCGATGCGGCGAGCCCGCTGGTCCGGCGGCCGCTCCGCCTCGTCGGCGCGGCCGTGTTCGTGCTCGTCACCGCCCTGCTGCTCTTCCCGGCCTTCGAGATCGCCGGCCTCCGCCCCACGACCGGCGTCGCGCTCGGCGAGATCGCCGCATGGACGTTCGGCTCGGGGCTGAAGGTCCTGCTGATCGCGCTGTTCGCGTACGCGCTGGTCCGCGCGGTCGTCCTCCTCGTCAAGCGGTTCGAGTACGAGCTCACCAGCGCAACCGGCATGGACGCGCTGGAGCGGGCCAAGCGCGCGCGAACCCTGGGCGGCGTGATCAGCCGCGTCGCCACGATCGCCATCACGGCGATCGCCGTGCTGATGATCCTGCGCGAGTTCCGCATCGACATCGCCCCGGTGCTGGCCGGGGCCGGCATCGCGGGGCTCGCCGTCGGGTTCGGCGCGCAGACGCTCGTGCGCGACATCATCAGCGGCTTCTTCCTGATTCTCGAGGACCAGGTCCGCGTCGGCGACGTGGCGGCCATCAACGGGGTCGGCGGCCTCATCGAGGAGATCAACCTGCGCACGGTCGTGCTGCGCGATCTGGAAGGCACCGTCCACGTGTTTCCGAACGGCTCCATCACCACGCTCGCGAACCGCAGCAAGGACTTCTCGTACTACGTCATCGACCTGGGGATCTCGTATCGTCAGGATCCCGATCAGGTCACGGCGGTGCTGCGGGACGTCGGGGCGGAGCTCCAGGGCGATCCCCGGTTCGGCCCCTTCATCCTCGCCCCAATCGAGATTTTCGGCGTGGACGCCTTCGCGGACTGGTCGCTCACCCTCAAGCTGCGCATCAAGACCGTGCCGCTGAAACAGTGGGAGGTCGGCCGGGAGCTGCGCCGGCGGATCAAGAAGGCCTTCGATCGCCATGGCATCGAGATCCCCTTCCCGGAACGAGTCGTGACCGTCCGCGGCCGCGGCGCCGCTGCCGGCGGGTGACGGTCAGTAGCCGGCGGGAGCCGCCGCAGCCGGAGGCGGCCCCTGCGTCTCCTGCACGATCCTGACGCCCGCGCTCGCGCCGATGCGCGTTGCGCCAGCCGCCAGCATGGCCTTCACGCCCTCGAGATCGCGGACGCCGCCCGCGGCCTTGACGCCCATCTCCTGCCCCACGGCGCGGCGCATCAGGGCGACATCGGCCGCCGTGGCGCCGCCGGGCCCGAACCCGGTGGACGTCTTCACGAAATCGGCGCCGGCGGCCTTGCTCAGGGTGCACGCCGTGATCTTCTCCTCGTCGGACAGCAGCGCCGCCTCGATGATCACCTTGCTGACGACGCCGCACGGGCGGCACGCCTCGACCACCGCCTCGATGTCGCGCGCGACGGTCCGCACGTCCCCGGATTTCAGCGCGCCGACGTTGATCACCATGTCGATCTCCGTCGCCCCGTCGAAGATCGCGCGGCGCGTTTCGTACTGCTTCACGTCCGCGGTCGTGGCGCCCAGCGGGAAGCCCACCACGGAACAGATGCCCACGCCCGACCCGCGGAGCCGGGCGGCCGCGAGCGCCACCCACGCGGGGTTGACGCAGACCGTCGCGAACCGGAACTCGGCGGCCTCCCGGCACAGCCGCTCGACGTCGTCGCGCGCCGCCTCCGGCTTCAGCAGGGTGTGATCGATCATCGCGGCGATCCCGCCCGGGGCTCCGCCCGCGGCGTGAAGGCCCAGGCGGGACGCGCCGGCGTCGAGCACGCCGCGGACCCGCTCGGGGCAGCAGTCGACCACGACCGCGTGGCAGGCGCACCTCCCGGGCGGGCCTCCGGACGCCGCGGCAAGCACCTCCTCGGTGATGATCGCGATGAGTCGCTGCAGATCGCCCTCGCTCAGCATCGCACGAGCCGCTCAGCCGCGCGCCACGCGGTCCTCGAGGCGCCGGATTTTCGCCAGCCGCCGGATGTAGCGCGCCTCCCGCATCGGCGTGGAGAGCCAGACCTCCAGGACGCGGAGGGCGGCGTCTGGCATGACGAGCGCGGCGCCCAAGGCGAGCACGTTCGCCCCGTTGTGCTCGCGCGCGTAGCGCGCGGTGGTCTCGTCGTGGCAGACGGCGGCGCGCACGCTCCGCACCTTGTTCGCCGCGATCGCCGACCCGATGCCGGCGCCGTCGATCACGATGCCCGCGTCGGCCTCGCCGCGCGAGACGGCCAGCGCGACGGCCGCCGCCGTGTCCGGGTAGTCCACGGGATCGGCGGTGTCGGCGCCGAGATCGGCGACCGCCACTCCCCGGCCGCGCAGGTACTGCACGATCGTCCGCTTCAGCGCGATGCCCGTGTGATCGCTGCCCACGGCGGCCCGCCGGATGTCGGCGGCCGGCGCGAGACCCTCGGCGAACGACGGATCGCTCGAACCCGCCGCGACGACGGTTACGCGACGCGCCGCCAGCGTGTCCCTCGCGAGCGGCGTGATCACGCCGCCCGGCGACAGCTCCACCGTCGCCCCGATGTCGAGCACGCGGGCATCCGACTCCGTGATGATCTCGAACCGCTTCATCGGGCCATGGCTTCCAGTCAGCACCCCGCGAGCACGGCACAGGCACGACGATCAGGACGCAGCCTCCGGCCGCAACCCAAACGGGGTGACCGACGCGATTCGACGGCGCTTCGGGCAACAGGAGAGCGGGAGGGCAGGAGGCTCCTGTGCTCCGGGCAAACCACAACACGATCTCCTGATCCCCTCATCTCCTGGTCTCCTGTTGCGGCCTCCGTCATTCGCCGTCGATCACCGCGATGCAGTCCAGGTTCCGGTACTTCTCTCCGTAGTCCAGCCCGTAGCCGACGACGAAGCGATCCTCGATGGTGAACCCTATGTAGTCCACGACCACATCCACCTGCCGCCGGGACGGTTTGCTCAGGAGGCAGGCGCTCCGGAGCGACCGCGGCGCCCGCGCGCGCAGGATGTCCTGCAGGTAGGTCAACGTCAGCCCGGTGTCGACGATGTCTTCGACGATGATCACGTGGCGCCCTTCGAGTCGGCTGTCGAGGTCCTTGAGGAGCCGGACCTCGCCGGACGAGCGCGTGCTCTGCGCGTAGCTCGAGACCGCGATGAAGTCGAGCGTCACTCTCGCGCTCATCGCCCGGATCAGATCGGCCATGAACACGAACCCGCCCTTCAGCACCCCGACGAGGTGGATTTCCTCGGCGGGCGGGTAGTCCCGTTCGATCTCCGCGGCCATCTCCCGCACCCGCTCGCGGATGCGGTCGGACGCGATCAACGTCTCCATGTCCACCCCGGCGGCCGGCACCATCCCTTCCCTCCTGGCATGTCGATCATTTCACCGCGTCCCGCACCTTGCGCGCCCAGGCCCGCGCCTCGTCCAGCACGGCGGACTCGTTCAGCGTCAGGACGCGCCCGTCGCGCATCAGGAACCGGCCGTTCACGATCGTGCTCCGCACGTCGTCGCCGCGGGTGACGTACACGAGATGTGACAGCGGATTGTAGACCGGCACCTGGCGGGCGGCGGACATCGCGACGATGATGAGGTCGGCCCGCTTGCCCGCCTCGAGCGAGCCGATCTCCCGGTCGAGGCCGAGGACGCGGGCGCCGTCGAGCGTG
>Ga0299914_10000577_pt1 | contig 22347 bp, 23 predicted proteins | sample RVTome_10_FD_201361 | JGI IMG/M metagenome (GOLD analysis project Ga0299914, IMG submission 201361) | Soil microbial communities from uranium-contaminated site in the Upper Colorado River Basin, Wyoming, United States - RVT153D57 (version 2) ...
AGCTACGTCTGGACGGGATAACCGCTGAAAGCATCTAAGCGGGAAGCCCACCTCGAGATGAGATCTCCCACCCCTTCGAGGGGGTAAGGCCCCAGGTAGACCACCTGGTTGATAGGCTGGATGTGTACGCGCAGCAATGCGTTCAGCAGACCAGTACTAATCCGCCGAGGGCTTGACATTCAGATTTGAGCACGCCTCGCCGCTATGCAGTCTTGAGGGTACGCCCTCGAGGGTTCCCGGTGGTCGTAGCGAGGGGGAGACACCTCTTCCCATTCCGAACAGAGTCGTTAAGCCCCTCAGCGCCGATGGTACTCCGAGCGAAGGCTCGCGGGAGAGTAGGTCGCCGCCGGGATTGATGTGATTGACGCCAAGCCGTCCGGGAGCGCATTCTCGGGCGGCTTCGTCGTAGACGGGGAGGGGCTGGGTCGTGGCAGACGCGGGCGCGATCGTGGTGACGGGCGGCACGGGCGGGCTCGGCATCGGCGTGTGCCGTGTGCTGATGCAGACCGGCCGGCGCGTGGTGGTGACGTGGGTGGTGGAGCGCGAGCGCGAGCGGGCGAGGGAGCTCCTGGGTGACTCGGTGGAGCTGCGCGAGGCCGACGTGAGGTCGCCCGGCGCAGTGCAGGAGGTCGTCGACGCGCTGGAGGCGGACGGCGGGGTGTGGGGCCTCGCCCATCTGGTGGGCGGGTACCACGACGGCGATCGGCTCGAGGGCCTCGATCTGGAGGCGTGGGAGGGTCAGATGGCGCTCAACCTGCGAAGCGCCGCGGTGGTGATGCGTGCGGTCCTTCCCGGGATGACCCGCCGCGGCGGCGGGCGGGTGGTCGCGGTGTCCAGCCGGGCGGCGGTTCGCCCGTTCGCGGGCGCGAGCGCCTACGCCGCCTCGAAGGCCGGCCTGATCGCGCTCGTGGGCGCCGCCTCGGAGGAGGTCAAGCACCAGGGCGTGACGGTCAACTGCGTCATGCCGAGCGTCATCGACACGCCGGGCAACAGGGCCGCCAACCCCGATGCCGACACCTCGCGGTGGGTGAGGCCGGAGGAGATCGGCGAGGTGATCGGGTTCCTGCTGTCGCCGCAGGCGAGCGCCGTGACGGGCGCGGCCATCCCGGTCTACGGCCGCGCATAGCCTGCTCGTGCGATCCGAGCGTGGCGGAGCAGGCCGGCCGGCGCGGCTGCGCTGGATCGCGCGGCCCCAACCTTGTTCGCCTGCGAGCCCGCGGCGCTGAGCTCGTCGGCGAGCAGGAGCGCGACGCGGCGGGCGCGGCGAGATCCGGCCGCGTCGATCCCGGCCTGATCGCGTTCTCCCGCCCTCGACGCGCTCTTCTGACCGCCCTCGGCGCGCGCCGGATCCGGCGCGTCGGAGGGCGTTGGTACGATCGCTCCACGATGACGGGACCCGGGGGCCGCGCCGAGGAGCTCGACTGCGTCGTCGTGGGAGGCGGCCTCGCCGGGCTCGCCTGCGCCCACGGCCTGGCGGCGGCCGGGCGCGCCGTGCACCTGGTCGACGGGGGGCCGTCCCCAGGCGGGCGGGCCCGGACGGTCTGGCATCGCGGCCGGCCGGTGGACTGCGGCTTCCAGGTGCTGCTGCGCGCCTACCCGCGCACCCGCGAGCTCATCCGCGCGGTGGGCATCCCGCGAGCGGACCTGCGGCCGGTGGCCGGCGGGGCGGTCTTCCTGGACGGCCGGGGCGCCCCGCGCCTCGGGATCTCGAAGCTGGCGGTGGCCGGGTTCTCCGGCCTGGACGGGCCCGACCGGATGCGCCTCGCGCGGCTCGGGGCGGAGGTCGCGCTGCGCTCGCCGGCCTCGCTGCTGGCCGACGACGAGGCCGGCGTCACGACGGAGACGTTCCTTCGCGGGCGCGGGTTCTCCGACGAAGCGATCGAGGGGGTGCTGCGCCCGCTGTTCGGGGTCATCCTGCTCGACCGCGGCCTGTCGGCGGACGCAGCCTACTTCCGCTTCCTGCTGGCCATGCTGGCCAGGGGGCCCGCCGTGATCCCGAGCGACGGGCTGGGGATGATCGCCGAGTGGACCTCGGCGGCGATCCGCCAGCGGGGCGGGGCCGTCGAGCTCGGGGTCCGGGTGACCGCGCTCGAGCCGGACGCCCAGGGCCGCCGGATCGTCGGCGTCCGCACCGCCGACGGCCGGCTCCTGCGGGCCCGCCAGATCGTGCTGGCCGTCGAGTCGCCCGCGGCGCGGGAGCTGCTGGAGCCGCTCGACCCCGCCTCGACGGCTCGGCTGCCGGCGGACGCGGCGTCGGCGGCCACGGCCGCCTTCGCCCTTCGGCGCCCGCTCTATCGCGGCCGCAACATCCTGCTCAACGCCGCGCCGGACTCCCCCGAGCGCCCGCGCGTCGACCTCCTGTGCCAGACCACCAACATCACCAGGCCCGGCGCGCCGGAGGGCCCGCACATCCTGCTGGCGACGAGCGTCACGACCGGCGGGGGATCGGCCGATGGTCTCGTGGACGCGGTCGGCGCGCTCGTGCGCCGCTGGTCGCCGGGCTTCGACTGGTCCGGCCTCGCGGAGCCGATCGACGTCTTCGAGCACCCGTTCGCCCAGTTCCGGCCCCTGCCCGGCGTGCGCGGCGGGCTCCCCGGCCCCCGCACGGCGGTGGAGAACCTGGTCCTGGCCGGCGACCTCACGACCCATCCGTCCATCGAGGGCGCCGTGGCGAGCGGCGCGCGGGCGGCGGGGATCGTGGACGCCCTGATCCCGTGAAGCTGGTCGGCGGCCGCAGGGTCTTCTCGGTCGAGGAGGTCAGCGCGCGGCTGGCCCGCATGTTCGAGGGGCTGCGCTCGTTCTGGGTCGAGGCGGAGATCCAGGACCTGCGCCCGGCGCGCAGCCAGGTGCGCTTCACGCTGCGCGGCGAGCACGTCCTCGACGCCTCGATGAACGGCATCGTCTACGAGCGCCTCGCCCACAAGCCCGCCGACGGCACGCTGGTGCACGCCTACGGGAGGATCGAGTTCTGGCGCGCGCGCGGCCAGCTGAGCATGCGGGTGGAGCGGCTCGAGCCGGCGGGGGAGGGCCTGCTGCGCGCCCAGGTCGAGGAGCTTCGGCGTCGCCTCGAGGCCGAGGGCCTGCTGGCGGCCTCGCGAAAGCGCACGCCGCCCCTCCTGCCGCGCCGGGTGGGGCTCGTGACGAGCGCCGAGGGCGCCGCCCGCGACGACTTCCTCACCAACGTCTGGGCGCGGCTGCCCGGCGCCGACGTCGCGCTGGTGGGCGTGCCGGTCCAGGGCGACGAGGCGCCGCGGCTGATCGCCCGGGCGCTGCGCCACCTGGACGCCCTCGCCGACGTCGACGTGATCGTCGTCGCCCGCGGCGGCGGCTCGCTGGAGGACCTCATGGCCTTCAACAGCGAGGCGGTGTGCCGGGCGGTGGGGGCGTCGCGGACCCCGGTCGTGTCGGCCGTCGGGCACGAGCGCGACGTCACCCTCTGCGACCTGGTGGCCGACCTGCGTGTCTCGACGCCGAGCGCCGCGGCCGCGGCCGTCGTCCCGAGCCAGGAGGCGCTCGAGACCCACCTCGCCGACGCCCACGAGAGCCTCGTGCGCGGGCTCCTGCGCGCCCGCGGGCGCGCGGCCGAGGCCCTGGGGCACCGCTCGGCCGCGCTGGCGCGGGCCTTGCGCGGCCGTGGCGAGCTGGCCGGCGACCGCGTCGACCGGCTCGAGCCGCGGCTCGGCGCGGCGCTGGCGCGCGTCGCGGCCCGCGCCCCGGGGGAGCTGGCGGCGCGCGGCGCGTCCCTGGGACGGGCCGCGCGCGCGCGCTCGGAGGCCGCCGCCGGGCGGGTCGAGCGCGCCGAGGCGATGCTCGCCCTGCTGTCGCCGGCGCGGACCGTGGCCCGCGGCTATGCCATCGTGCGGGACGCCGGCACCGACCGGGTGGTCGCCGCGGCCGCCGCGACCGCGCCCGGCCAGGAGCTGTCGATCGAGATGCGCGACGGCCGGCTGGCCGCGCGCGCCGGGGAGGGGGAGCGGTGAGCACGCCCGGCGCCGCCGAGCCCGAGGGCCCGCCGCCCACCTTCGAGGAGGCGCTTCGCCGGCTCGACGAGGTCGTCGCGCGCCTCGAGAGCGGCGAGGTCGGCCTCGAGGAGGCGGTCGCGCTCTTCGAGCGGGGCCAGGGGTACCTGGCCGCCTGCCGCGAGCGGCTCGCGGCGGCTCAGCGGCGGATCGAGGAGCTGACCGCCGAGAGCCTGCCGTCGGCGCCCGACGAGCCGCCCGAGGAGGCCGGCGAGCCCCCGTTCTGAGCGGCGCGCCGACGGCGGGCCTGCCAGCGCTCGAGGCGCTTGAGGTCGCGCTCGATCCGGCTCAGGGGCACCTGGCAGCCCGCGTTGCCGACGTTCGCGTACGACAGGAGCCGGTCCTCGTCGGCGCGCAGGGTCATCCACTTGGCGAGCACGTCGTCGCCCTGGGGAAGGAGCGGCGTGCCCCCGGCGCCCCGCTCGGGGAACTGCACGCAGTACTCGCGCACCGGGGCCAGCGAGCGCGGCAGCAGCGCCACCACCGGCAGGTGCGGGTAGATCAGGTAGCGATAGCGCGGCGGCCCCCCGCCCGGGCGCCCCGCGCGGGGCCCGCGCCGTCCCGTGACGCAGATGAAGCCGAGCTCGCGGTACATGTCCCACTCGTCGCGGTTGACCACCGAGCGCAGCAGCTCCAGCGAGCGGGCCTCGGCCTCCTCGGGCGGCAGCGGCGGCTCGCGGACCCAGGCGGGCGCAGAACGGCGCGATGCCCGCCGCCGGCCCCTGCGCAGGGGCCCCGGGCGCCCGATGACGAGGGCGAGCGCACCGAGGGTCACCACCAGCAGCAGGACCCCCAGTCCGCCCACGGGCGCGCTACGCGGCGATCGGCGCGGCGCCCCCGGCGGCGCGCGGCCAGAACAGCACCCGTTCGGCGCCCTCCGGGATCTCCTCGAAGCTCGTGACGAGCACCGCCTCGCGGCGGCCCGTGCCCGCGTCGTCGACCGGCACGGCGGCCCACATCCCCTCGTCGAGCTGGCGGCGGAACTCCCGCAGCAGCGCGTCGCGGTCGTCCTCGAGGCGGGGGTCGCCCTCGGCGATCAGCGTCTCCCCGTAGCCAGGCATCATCCGCAGGAGCCTCATCCCATCCGGTTATACCGACCCTCGCGGGGCTGGTGCAACGGCGCGGTCGCGCGCGGGCTCGGTGCGTCCGGGGCGTCGGGACGGGTCCGCGCGGGTCGCAGCGACCGCTCCAGCCGGCGGATCTCCGAGTCGATCCTCAGCGTCTCCAGGAAGCGCTCGCGCGCGGTGCGGTAGGCCTCGAACCCGAGGTCGTCTGGCGGCCTCCACGCCCTTCGCGAGCCTCCGTCGAAGGCCCGGCCCATCATGACCCCTCGGTCGTGCGGTAGACGGTGTCGAGGTACTCGTCGATGCCCTCGCGCCCGCCGGAGCGGCCGAAGCCCGAGCCCTTCACGCCGCCGAACGGCGCCGCCGCGCAGGAGACGCGGCCACGGTTCACCCCCACCATCCCCGCCTCGAGCGCGTCCGCGATGCGGGCCGCGCGGAGCGGGTCGCCGCTCATCACGTACGCGGCGAGGCCCTGCTCGCAGTCGTTGGCCCGCCGCACCGCCTCCGCGTCGTCGTCGTAGGCGGCGATCGCGGCGATCGGCCCGAAGATCTCCTCGCGCGCCAGCCGGGCGCCGTCGGGGACCCCCGCCAGGACCATGGGCGAGAAGAAGTGACCGGGGCCCGCGTCCGCGCCGCCGGGCAGGACGACCCGGGCGCCGCGCGACACGGCGTCCGCGACCAGGTCGGTCAGCCGCCGGACCGCGGCGGCCGAGATCATGGGACCCACCAGCACGGCCGGGTCGGAGCCGGCTCCCACGCGCAGGGCCGCCATGCGCTTGGCCAGGCGCACGGTGAACTCGTGCGCGAGGGGCCGCTGCACGAGGAAGCGGTTCGCCGCCGTGCAGGCCTGGCCGCCGTTGCGGCACTTCGCCTCCACCGCCGCCGTGACGGCGACGTCGAGATCGGCGTCGTCGGCGACCACGAAGGCCGCGTTCCCGCCGAGCTCGGCGGTCGCCCGCAGGGCCCGGGCCGCGCAGCGGGCGAGCAGGTGGGCTCCGACCGCCGGGGAGCCCGTGAACGTCAGCTTGCGCAGGCGGCGGTCGTCCAGGAGCGGGTCGGTCGCGTCCGGCCGGCTGGTCACGACGACCTCGAGGCACCCGGGAGGCAGGCCGGCGGCGGCGAGGGCGTCGGCCAGCGCGAGCGCCGACAGCGGCGCCCGGTCGCTGGCCCGCAGGACGGCGGTGCAGCCCGCCGCGAGCGCCGGCGCGACGCCGCGGGCGGGGATGGCCAGCGGGAAGTTCCACGGGGCGACGATCAGGCAGGGGCCGACGGGCCGGCGCGAGATCGCGAAGCTGCACCCGCCGTCGGGGTGCGGCTCCACCCGGCCGTGCAGGCGGGTCGCCTCGCAAGCGTTCCACTCCAGGTAGTCGGCGGCGAACGCGACCTCGTCGCGCGCCTCGGCCAGCGGCTTGCCCGACTCCAGCGTGATCAGGGAGGGCAGGCCCTCGTCGGCGCGCAGTGCCTCCGCGCAGCGGCGCAGCACGTCCGCCCGCCGCCGCGGCGCTGTGGCGCGCCAGCCGGGGGCGGCGGCGGCCACCGCGCCGAGCGCCGTCGTGCAATCCGCCGGGGACGCGTCCGGCACGCGGGCCACGATGCGGCCGGTCGCCGGGTCCTCGACCGCGACGGTGCGGCGCTGGGGGACCTGCCGGCCGGCGTCGTCGCGCGCCGCGGATCGGATCAGGGTCGTCATCTCGCCTCCTTCGGTCGGCCGATCCAAGGGGGCGGACGATCGGAGGGCCCCGTCACGTCGGCGTCACAGGGGCGTCCGGGGGCGGGGCGTGACGCGGGTCGGGCGGCCCTGCGAGGATCGTCCGGATCGGAGGGGGCGACGGGTGTCGACGAGCGATGGCGTTCTCCGCAGCAGGCTCCTGCCACCGCGGCTCCCGCCCGACTGCCTGCCGCGCGACGGCCTCGTCGCGTGGGCGGCGGCCGGCCTGCGGGGGCGCTTGCTCGCGGTCGTCGCCGGTGCCGGCTACGGCAAGACCACCCTGCTGGCCCAGGCGCTGGCGGCGTCCGGGATGCCGAGCGTGTGGTGCTCGTGCGACGCCAGGCTGGCGGACGCCCGGCCGCTGCTCCTGCACCTGGCGAGCGGGATCCGCGAGCGCTTCCCCGGCTTCGGCGCCGGCCTGCGGCTGGAGGGCGACGCCGGCGCGATGGTCACCGCGCTCAGCAACGAGGTGCTCGAGACGGTGGCCGACGACTTCGCGCTCGCGCTCGACGACGTGCACCTGCTCGGCGAGCCGGCCCTCGCCGCGGTCGCCAAGCTCGTGGAGGACCTGCCGCCGAGCGCCCACCTCGCGCTCGCCGGCCGGGCGCCGCTGCCCTTCCCGCTCGCGCGGCTGCGGGCCCTGCGGGCCGTGGAGGTCGACGAGCGCCGCCTCGCCTTCACGGTCGACGAGGCGGCGGCGCTCGTCGCGGCGATCGCGGGCGGCGCCGACGAGCGCTTCGTCGAGGCCCTGCACCGGCGCACCGAGGGATGGCCCGCCGGCCTGATCCTCGGGGCGCAGTCGGGCGGCGAGGACGGGCTCGGCCACGACCGCCCCCAGTTCGACTACCTCGCCGAGGAGGTCCTGGCGCGCCTGCCCAGGGACGTGCAGGAGTTCCTCCTCGACACGGCGGTGCTGGGCAGGTTCACGCCCGAGCTGGCCGCCGCGGTCAGCGGCCGTACCGACGCCGGTCCGCTCTGCCGCCGCCTCGTCGAGGCGCACCTGTTCGCCGTCCGCCTGGAGGACGAGGGGGAGTGGTACCGCTACCACCACCTGCTGCAGGCCTTCCTTCGCGAGCGCCTGGCCGCGCGCGAGCCGGACCGGCTGCGGGCGCGGCACCTGCTCGCGGCGCGGTGGTGCGCCGAGGCCGGCGACGCCGTGGAGGCCGTCCGCCACCTGATGGAGGCGGGCGACCTGGAGGGCGCGGTCACCCAGCTGGAGCCGGTCGCCGAGCGGATGGTCCTGACCGGCGACGGGCCGGCGCTCGCCGGCTGGCTGGACGCCGTCCCGCGCCCGCTGTGGGAGGACCGCCCGGCCCTGCTTGCGGCGCACGTCGGCCTCGTGCTGCACCGCGCCGAGCACGAGTCGGCCTTCGCGGAGGCCGACGCCGCGATCGACAGGCTCATCGACCTCGGCGACCACGAGCGCGCCGCGGTCGCGCTGGTGCGGCTCCAGCAGGCGATGATCACCGCCGGCACCCGCCCGGCGCGCCGGATCCGCTCGGGCGAGCGGTTCTGCCCGAGGATCCGCACCGACGCGCGGATGCTGCCGATCGCGCGCCTGCTGCTCGGGACCGCCTACGGCTACGGGTGCCGCTTCGAGGACGCGCGCCGGGAGCTCGCCGCCGCGCAGGAGCTGCCAGGCGCGGGCGGGCTGCCCGCGCTCGGGTCGTACGCCGACGTGGCAGGCGCCTTCTACGTGGACCTGTGGACGGGCGGCCCGCACGCCGCGCTCGAAACCCTCGAGCGCGCCATCGCGCGCATGGAGGCGGTCGAGCCGGCCGACCCCCTGTCCTTCAGGATGTTCGCCCGCATCCTGCGCTCGTACATGCTGCTGGAGCTCGGCCGCCACGAGGAGAACCTCGCCGAGGTCGCGGTGCTGCGCGAGGACTTCGAGCGGCGCGGCATCGGCGCCGCGCTCGACCGGTCGGCGTCGTGGGTGGAGTGGACCGGCCTGGCCGGGCTCGGGAGCTGGGCGCGGCTCGAGGCGGTCTTCGAGCCGCCGCCGCGCGCGGCGGACCCCGAGGACGCGACGTGCTACTCCTACCGCTACCGCAGCCCGGCGGCCCTCCTGGCCGCTCACCGCGGCGACGCGGCCGAGGTGGAGGGCCAGGTCGGCGCGGCGCGCGAGGAGATGCGGGCGTTCGGCGCCGCCTTCGACGACTACCTGTTCCTGAGCGACTTCGCCGTGGCGGCGGTGGCGGTCGGCCTGGACGGCCTCGCGCGCGAGCAGGCCCGGGACGCGGTCGCGGCGGCCGACGGCATCGGCTCCCCGTGGGGCCGGGCCCGCGCGCGGATGGTGGCCGCGCACGTCCGGGAGGGCGCGGACGACGGCGCCGCGCACCTCGCCCGAGCCGTCGAGCTCACCGAGCGGGAGGGGCTCGGCGAGCTGTGGACGGGGCGGGAGTCGCGGATCGCGCCCGGCCTGCTGGCGCGGGCGATCCGCGAGGGGCTCGGCCCGCCCGGGGTCGCCGCGTCCCTGGTCGCGCGCTGCCCCGGGGCGACGCTCGGCCGCATCCTCGCCGCGGACGACGCCGGCGACCCCGGGCTGCGGACGGTCGTGGCCGAGGCGGCCGGCGGGGTGGCCGACGTCGACATCGAGCTGGTCGACCGGCTGCTGCGGGACCGCGACCAGGGCGTGCGAGACGCCGCCCGGCGCAGCTGGACGCGCCTGAAGACGCGCCCCCGAGCCGCGATCTCGATCGTGACGCTGGGCGAGTTCACCGTCCTGCGCGACGGGGTGCCCGTCGCCCCCGGGACGTTCGTGCGCCAGAAGGCCCGGGCGCTGCTCGCGTGCCTCGTCGCCGCGGGCGGCCCCGTGCACCGCGAGGCGCTCTCCGACCGCCTCTGGCCGGAGCTGCCCGCGGAGCGGGCCGCCGCGTCGCTGCGAAGCGCCCTGTACGACCTGCGCCGGGCGGTGGAGCCGGAGCTGGAGGCGGGCAGCCCAGTCTCGATCATCGCGAGCGACGGGGACGTGATCCGCCTGGTCCTGAGCGATCGCGACCGCTGCGACGCCGACGAGTTCGAGCGGCTGGCCGCCGGCCACGACGTCGAGTCGCTGAGGGCCGCGGAAGCGCTCTACAACGGCGACTTCGTCCCCGAGTGGCCCTACGAGGACTGGGCGATCCCACGCCGCGACGAGCTGCGGGAGACCTTCAAGGACGTGGTCGCGCGCCTCGCCGACGCGTTGGTCGCGGCCGGCAGCCCCGCGGAGGCGATCCTGCGGTACCGGCGCCTCGTGGCGTTGGAGCCGGAGCGCGAGGCATGGCACCGAGCACTCATGCGGGCCCACGCCGCGGCCGGCGAGCGCGCGCTCGCGCTGCGCCAGTACCACGCGTGTCGCACGGTCCTGCGGCGCGAGCAGGGGATCGAGCCCGACCGCGAGACCCGGGAGCTCTACTCGACGCTCCTTCGCGACGGCTCGGACGACGCGCGGGCGACGGCATCGGCCCGCGTCCCCGACCCGCTGTGACGGGCCTGTGACGGCGGCGCTCGATGATCGACCAGGCCCGTCATCCAGGCGGCGAATCGTCGGACAGGGGGTATGCGATGGAGTTCAACAGGGTGGTCGGCGGACGCAGGAGCGTCCGCTGGTTCAAGCCGTGGAAGCCGGTCGAGCCGGCCAGGATCCAGCGCATCCTGGAGGCGGCACGGCTCACGGGCTCCCCCGGGAACCTGCAGCCGTGGCGGGCGGTGGTGGTCGTCCAGGCCGACATGAGCGCCGCCGACCGCGAGCGCCTCCTGGACGCGGCCAACCGCCAGCGCGCGCACGAGCAGGCGCCGGTCTGGATCTACTGGTTCGCCGACCCCGCCGCCTGCGCGCCGGACGCCTTCATGGGGCAGATCTCCCTCGGGCTGGAGGTCGGCGTCCTCGCCGCCGTGGCCGGCTGGGACGAGGCGGCGGCCCGGGCGGCGATCGACGAGGGCGCGCCCGCCCCGCACGGCATGCCGCCGCTGCACGAGGTCGTCCACGGCCTGCCGCCGCAGGTCGCCGGCGTCATCGCCGCGGGAGAGACGGTGGGCGCGTGCACGATCGCCACGCTGGCGGCGGTCGACCAGGGCCTCGGAACGTCCCTTCACATCGCGACGGCGCCCGGCAGGGCGAGCGCCCTGTACGAGGTCCTCGGCGTGCCCGGGCACTTCATCCCGGGATACCTCCAGCTGGTCGGCCACCCGGCGGAGGAGCCCCAGGCCGGCGGCCAGCGGCCGCGCGAGCCGTTCGACGCGCTGTTCGCGATGGGGCGCTGGGGGGCGCCGTTCCCGCGCGACGACGCGCTCGTCGCCCAGCTCGCGGACGAGGGGCTGATCCAGCCCGCCGCGCCGCTGCCGGGCCGCGAGGAGGAGCTCGCCCATCTCGGGCGGGCCTTCGGCTACGCCGGCGGCGACGGGGCAGGCTCACACACGACGGGAGGCTGACATGGCACACCCACGGCTCGAGGCGGCTTGGAACGCGCGCGACGGGCGGTCGGTCGCGGAGGCGTTCACGCCGGACGGGGTACGGGTGGAGTACGCCCTTCCCGGGGCGCGGCTGGAGGGCCGGGAGGCCATCGCGGCCCACACGGCCGGCTACGTCCACGCCGTGCCCGACTGCGCGCTGGAGATCCGCGGCGTGCACGAGCACGGCAACGGCGACGTGACGGTCGAGTGGACCTTCCACGGCACCCACACCGGGGACCTGCCAGGCCTGCCCGCCCGTGGCGAGCCCGTGGCGCTCCATGGCGTCAGCGTCTGCCGCATGGAGGGCGAGCTCATCCGGGAGGAGCGCGTCTACTGGGACGCGGCGACCCTGCTCGCCGGCGCGGGCGTCCTCTCCTGACCAGGACCGGGGGGGCGCCGGCGGCTAGTCTCCCGGCGTGCCCCCCGACCTTCGCGCCGTGCGGGCGCAGCTTCCCTGCATCGACTCCGGGGTGTTCCTCAACACCGGCGCCGTCGGCCCCCTGCCGCTCGTCGCGGCCGACGCGCTGGCGCGCTGGGCGGCATCGGCGCCGCGGCGCGAGCGCGGCAGCCTCGAGGGCTTCCGCGCGGTCGAGGCCGAGGCGCGGGCCCTGCGCGCGGACGTGGCCCGCGTCGTCGGTGGCGACCCGGCGCGGATCGCCCTGACGGGCAACACCACGATGGGCGTCAACCTAGCGGTCTGGGGCATCGACTGGCGCCCCGGCGACGAGATCGTCACGGCCGCCGACGAGCACCCCGGGCTCGCCGTCCCGCTGGCGGTCGTCGCGCGGCGGGCCGGCGCGCGGGTGCGGGTGCTCGGCGCCGAGGAGACCGCCGGGGACCTGGAGGCGGCCGTCGCCCGCGTGGCCGGTCCGCGGACGCGCCTGGTGGCGCTCTCGCACGTCTCGTGGGCGACGGGGGCGGTGCTCGACGTGGCCGGGGCCGCGCGGGCGGCCCGCGCCGTGGGGGCGCTGGTCGTGGTGGACGGCGCCCAGTCGGTCGGCGCGATCCCGGTCGACCCGGACGGGTCGGGCGCCGACGCCTACGCGTTTCCGGCCCACAAGTGGCTGCTCGGGCCCGAGGGGCTCGGGGCGCTGTGGGTCTCGCGCGAGGCGGCCGGGCGCATCGACATGACGGTCGCCGGGCTGGAGAGCGGCACCGGCCACGCCCCCGACGGGACGATGGCGCCCCACCCCTCAGCGCGCCGCTACGAGCACTCGACGCTGCCGGCGGCCCTGCTGCCGGCCTGGCGAGCGTCGCTCGGCTGGCTCGAGGAGCTCGGCCGGCCGTGGATCCACGCCCGCGTGCGCGAGGCCCAGGGCGCCGCGCGTGCGGCGCTGGCCGCGATCCCCGGCGTGGCGGTGCTGACGCCCCCCGGCCCGCAGGCCGGCCTCGTGACCTTCACGGTCGCCGGCCGGACCCCCGAGGAGGCCTCGCGGGCACTCGGCGAGCGCGGCGTGACGGTGCGCCCGCTGCCCTGGCCCGCGGCCCTGCGCGCGTCGCTCGGGTTCTTCACCGACGAGGCCGACATCGCCCGTCTGGCGGCGGCGGTCGAGGCCGTTTCCTCCTGCTAGCTTCCACCGACGTGAGTCAGGACAAGCTGGTCATCCGGGGCGGCCGCGCGCTCTCGGGCACCATCGTGCCGAGCGGCAACAAGAACGCGGCCCTGCCGATCCTCGCGGCATGCCTGCTGACCGACGAGGAGGTCGTGCTCGACAACGTGCCCGACATCCTCGACGTCCACGTCATGCTGGCGCTGCTCGACGACCTCGGGGTGAGCGTCCGGGACGTGGGCCCGAACTCGCTCGCCCTGCGCGCCGACCGCGTGCGGACGACGCACCTCGACCCCGACCTGTGCCGGCGGCTGCGCGCCTCGCTGCTGCTGGCGGGGCCGCTGCTCGCGCGCTGCGGCCAGGTCGAGCTGCCGCTGGCGGGCGGCGACTTCATCGGCCGGCGCCGCGTGGACACGCATTTGCTCGCCTTCCGCGAGCTCGGCGCCGAGTGCGAGGTGGCCCGCAGCTACAGCCTGCGTCACAACGGCCTTCGCGGCGCCGACATCTTCCTGGACGAGGCATCGGTGACGGCGACCGAGAACGCGCTGATGGCCGCGGTCACCGCGCCCGGGCGGACGACGGTGATGAACGCCGCCGGCGAGCCGCACGTGCAGGACCTGGCCCGCTTCCTGGTCGAGCTCGGCGCCAGGATCGACGGCATCGGCACCAACCGCCTGATCGTGGACGGGGTCGACCGCCTGCGCGGCGGGCGCTTCCGGATCGGCCCCGACCACATCGAGATCGCCTCGTTCATCGGCCTCGGCGCGATCACCGGCTCCGACCTGACGATCACGGACGTCCGCCCCGAGGACCTGCGGATGATCAACCTGACCTTCGAGCGCATGGGCATCCACGTGGAGATGAACGGCGGGACCCTGCGCGTGCCGCCCGAGCAGGACCTGCGGGTGATCGCCGACGAGGGCGACGCGATCCCGAAGATCGACGACGGCATCTGGCCCGCCTTCCCGGCCGACCTGACCAGCATCGCCACCGCCGTGGCGACCCAGGCCCACGGCACGGTGATGGTCTTCGAGAAGATGTTCGAGAACCGGCTGTTCTTCGTGGACAAGCTGGTCGCGATGGGTGCCCGGATCGTCCTCTGCGACCCCCACCGGGCGGTGGTGAGCGGGCCGTCCCAGCTCTTCGGCGAGCGCCTGGAGAGCCCGGACATCCGCGCCGGGATGGCGATGCTGATCGCGAGCCTGGCGGCCAGCGGCGTGAGCACGATCGGCAACGTCGGCCAGATCGACCGAGGGTACGAGCGCATCGACGAGCGCCTCCAGGACGTCGGCGCCGACATCGAGCGCGTCCGTGAGTGAGACGCCTCCGGCCGCCCTGCCGGACGGCGCGAAGGACGTGCTGGCGGTGGAGGCCCGGGAGCTGCGCGCCGTGGAGTCCGCGCTGCGCGAGCGCTTCGGCCGCTTCGGCTACCGCGAGGTGATGACGCCGGTCCTAGAGTTCGCCGAGGTCATCGACCGGGCCCAGGAGGGCGGCCTGCGCGAGGCCTTCCGCCTCTTCGACGACCACGGGCGGGTGCTGGTGCTGCGCCCGGACCTCACGATCCCGGTCGCCCGCCTGGTGGCGACGCGGATGGCCGACCACCCCGGCCCGGTGCGCGTCTTCTACCTCGCGCGCGCCTTCCGCCCGCCGCCGGCGGGGCGCCCGCGCGCGTCCGAGCAGCGCCAGGCCGGCGTCGAGCTGGTGGGCGCGAACGGCCCGGGCGCCGACGCCGAGGTCCTCGCGCTGCTCGTGGAGAGCCTGCGCGCGGCAGGCCTGGACGGCCTGCGCATCGGGGTCGCCGACGTCTCGCTGACGGCCGCGGTGCTGGACGGGCTCGGCGTCGAGCCGGACGCCCGGGCGGCGCTCGGCGCCGCGCTCGGCGCGCGCAACCTGGTGGAGTGGCGCCGGCTGGCCCGCGCGGCCCTCTCCGGGCCCGACGCGGAGCTGCTGGCCGGGCTGCCCGGACGCCGGGGCGGCGCCGAGGCGCTCGAGGAGATCGCCGCGCGGGTCCCGGCGGCCGGCCCCGCCTGCGCGCGGCTGCGCGCGATGCTGGCGCTCGTCGCCGAGCACGGCGCCGGCGACGCGGTGGTGATCGACCTGGGCGTGCTGCGCGACTGGCCGTACTACTCGGGCGTGGTCTTCGAGGCCTACGCCCCCGGCGTCGGCGAGCCGATCGCGATGGGCGGGCGCTACGACGGCCTGGCCGGCCGCTTCGGCCGCTCGCGGCCGGCGGTCGGCTTCGCGGTCACCCTCGACCTGCTGCACCGCGCCCTGACCGGCGCCGAGGCCGGCCCGGCGCCGCCCAGGGACGGCCTGGTGCTCGTGGGCGGCCTCGACGACGACCCGCGCGGCGCCGCCGCGGCGCGCCGGCGCGGCCTGCCGGTGGTCGCCCTCGCCGCGAGCGACGGGGACCGTGCCGAGCGGCTCGCGGAGGCCGACGGCTGGCGCTTCGTCGCCCGCCGCGAGGGCCCCGGGTACTCGGTCCTGGACCGGGCCACCGGGCAGCGGACCTCGTGCGCCCGGCTCGAGGAGGCCCTGCCATCTCCGGCCTGAGGATCTGCGTGCCCCTCGGCGCCCTCTTCGAGGACGCCGTCCGCGCGCTCGGCGACGCGGGGCTCGACGTGGCGCCGCTGCGCGAGGCGGGCCGGCGGCTGGTCGTGGAGGCCGACGGGACGACCTACATCACCACCCGCCCCAGCGACGTGCCGACCTACGTCGAGAGCGGCGCCGCGGACATCGGGATCGTGGGCCGGGACGTCCTGCTCGAGCGCTCGCCGGACGTCTACGAGATGCTCGACCTGCGGTTCGGTGGGTGCCGGATGGTCTACGCGACGCCCGGGGGCGAGGACCCCACGCCGGCCGCCCTGGAGCACCTGGGGGTGGTCCGGGTGGCGACGAAGTACCCCGCCACGGCCGCGGCCCACTTCACCGCGACCGGCCGCCAGGCCGAGGTGGTGAAGGTGAACGGCTCGGTCGAGCTCGCGCCGCTGGTCGGGCTGGCCCACGGGATCGTCGACCTCGTGGCGACCGGCCGGACCTTGCGGGAGAATGGGCTCGTGGAGCGGGAGGAGATCTTCCACTCGTCGGCACGTCTCATCGCCAACCGCGTCAGCCAGACCCTGAAGGCCGACGACGTGGACCGGCTGCTGGAGCGCATGGCGGAGAAGACGTCGTGACCGGCGCCCGGCCCCAGGGCAGCGGCCCCCGGCCCCCGGGCGGCGACGACCCGCGTCGCGTCCGCCTGCGCGCCGGCGGCGCCCAGGCGATCGCGCATACGCTGCGCCCGGAGGCCGACGTCCAGGGCGTGCGCGCCGGGGTGGCCGAGATCCTCGAGTCGGTCCGCGCCCGCGGCGACGACGCCCTGGTCGAGGCGGCCCGCCGCTTCGACCACCCCGAGTTCACCCATGATCGCCTGCGCGTGGCGCCGACCGCGATCGAGGCCGCCGTCGGCCGGCTCGACCCGACCCTGCGGGCGGCCATCGTCGCGGCGGCCGCGCAGGTGCGGGTCGTGGCGGAGACCCTGCTGCCCGACGACCGGCACGTCACGCTGCCCTTCGGCCAGCGGGTGCAGGTGCGCCGGGTGCCGGTGGACGCCGCCGGGTGCTACGTGCCGGGCGGCCGGGCGGCCTACCCGTCGAGCCTGGTCATGGGCGTGGTCCCGGCCCAGGTGGCGGGCGTGGAGCGGATCGTGGTGGTGAGCCCCGCGGGGCCGGATGCCAAGCCTGCGCAGGTGATCCTCGCCACCGCCGGGCTGCTCGGCATCGAGGAGGTCTACGCCGCCGGGGGCGCCGGGGCGATCGGGGCGCTGGCCTTCGGCACGGCGACGATCGCGCCCGTGGCCGTGGTGGTCGGCCCGGGCAACCCCTGGGTGCAGGAGGCCAAGCGGCAGGTGGTCGGGCTCGTCGGGATCGACGGCGTCGCCGGCCCGAGCGAGGTGATGATCGTCGCCGACGCGTCGGCGGACCCCGAGGCGATGGCCCTCGACCTGCTCGCCCAGGCGGAGCACGGGCCGGACTCGCCCGCGGTGCTCGCGAGCGACGACCCCGAGGTGATCGCCGCCGTGGCCCAGGCGCTCGACGGGCTGCCCGCGGCCGTCGGCCCCATCACCCTCGTCGAGTGTGCCAGCATGCCACTGGCGATCGAGCTCGCCGAGTCGTTCGCGCCCGAGCACCTGGAGATCGCGACCCGAGACCCCGAGGCGATCGCCGACCAGGTCACCAGAAGCGGGGCCGTGTTCGTGGGACCCAACTGCGCGACGGCCTTCGGCGACTACGTCGCCGGCTCCAACCACGTCCTGCCCACCGGGGGCGCCGCCCGCCACGCGTCCGCCCTCGGGCCCACCACGTTCCTGCGGAGGATGTCCGTGGTCGAGATGACCGACGAGGCCGTCGAGGCCCTCACGCCGCACCTCGCCGCCCTGGCGGACGCGGAGGGCTTTCCCATGCACCGGCGCTCGGCCGAGGCGCGGGTGCGCCCGTGAGCGGCTCCCAGCCGCTGGACAGCGACCCCCGGCCGCTGGACACCGACCCCGCCGCCAGGCGCACGGCGGAGTCGCGCCGCGCGACCGGCGAGACCGACGTGCGCGTGCGCGTGGACCTCGACGGGGCCGGCTCGGCCCTGGTCTCGACGGGGGTCGGCTTCTTCGACCACATGCTCACGCTGCTCGCGCGCCACTCACTGATCGACCTCGAGATCGAGGCCCGCGGCGACCTGCAGACCGGCAGCCACCACACGGTCGAGGACGTCGGCATCACGCTCGGCCAGGCGCTCGACGCCGCGCTGGGGGCCCGCGCCGGCATCGAGCGCTACGGATGGGCGCTGGTGCCCATGGACGAGTGCCTCGCCCAGGCCGCGGTCGACCTGTCGGGGCGGCCGTTCGTCGCGCTCGACGTGCCCCTTCCGGCGATCGTCATCGGCGGGTTCGAGACCGAGCTGCTGGGCGAGTTCCTGCGCGGGCTTGCGAACCACGCCGGGCTCACCCTGCACCTGCGCCTGCTGGCGCCCGGCAACGCGCACCACGCGATCGAGGCGAGCTTCAAGGCGCTCGCCCGCGCGCTGGGCATGGCGGTCGCGCCCAACCCGCGGGTCGCCGGGGTGCCGTCGACCAAGGGAAGCCTCTGATGGCGCAGGGCCGGCCGGCGCCGCGGGTGGCGGTGCTCGACTACGAGATGAGCAACCTGCGCAGCGCCACCAAGGCGCTCGAGCTGCTCGGCGCCGACGTGCGCGTGACCGGGGACCCGGAGGGCGTCCCCGGCGCCGACGCCCTGGTGCTGCCGGGCGTCGGCCACTTCGGCGAGGCGATGCGGCGCATCCGCGAGCGCGGGCTCGACCGCGCCGTGCTCGAGGCGGTGGACCGCGGGCTGCCGGTGCTCGGCATCTGCCTCGGCCTGCAGCTGCTCTTCGCCGAGAGCGAGGAGAGCCCCGGAGTGCAGGGCATCGGCGTGCTGGCCGGGCCGGTGCGCCGCCTGCGGACCGACCGCAAGCTGCCCCACATCGGCTGGAGCCGGGTGGACTGGGCGCCCGCGGCCGTGCTCGGCCCCGACGACGGGGCGGCGGGGGACTCGACCTACTACTTCGTGCACAGCTTCGCCTGCGAGCCGGAGGACGACGCGCTCGTCCTCGGCCGCGCGCGCCACGGCGTGGGGTTCTGCGCCTCGGCGGGTCGCGACGGGGTGATGGGCGTCCAGTTCCACCCCGAGAAGTCGAGCTCCGCCGGCCTCGGCCTGCTCGGCCGCTGGCTCGCCGGCGTCGGCGCCGCGCGCGTCCCGTGATCACGCTCTTTCCGGCCATCGACCTGCAGGAGGGCCAGGCCGTGCGGCTGCGGCGCGGCGACTTCGCCCAGTCCACCGTCTTCAGCGACGACCCGGTGGCCCAGGCGAGGCGATTCGCCGAGGACGGCGCCTCCTCCCTGCACGTCGTCGACCTCGACGGCGCCCGCGAGGGCGAGCCGGCCCACGCCGCCCTGGTGGCGAGCATCGCGGCCGCCTTCCCCGGCGAGGTGCACTTCGGCGGCGGACTGCGCTCGCGGCCGGCGATCGAGACCGCGCTGGCCACCGGCGTCGACCGGGTCGTGGTGGGGACCGCCGTGGTGGACGACCGCGAGCTGCTGGGCTGGGCGATCGACCGCCTCGGCGACGGCCTGGTCGTGGCGCTCGACGCCCGCCAGGGCAAGGTGGCGACCCACGGCTGGACCCAGGTGTCGGACCGGGACGCCGTCGAGGTGGCAACGGAGCTCGTGTCCACGGGCGTGCGCCACCTCCTCTACACGGACATCAACCGGGACGGGACGCTGGGCGGCCCCAACCTCGCCGCCCTGCGCCGCCTGGCCGAGGCGGCGCCGCCGCTGAAGCTGATCGCCTCGGGCGGGGTCTCCTCGCTCGACGACCTGCGCCGCCTGCGCGACCTGGGCCTGGCCAACCTGACCGGCGTGATCGTGGGCCGGGCGCTCTACGAGGAGCGCTTCACGGTGGCCGAGGCGCTCGAGGTGCTGGCGGCCGGGAGCCGGGCGTGATCCGGATCATCCCCTGCCTGGACGTCAACGCCGGCCGGGTGGTCAAGGGCGTGAACTTCGTCGGGCTGCGCGACGCCGGCGATCCGGTCGAGCTGGCGGCGCGCTACGACCGCGAGGGCGCCGACGAGCTGGTCTTCCTCGACATCACGGCGAGCCATGAGCAGCGCGGGACGATCGTGGAGCTCGCCCGCCGGACCGCCGAGGAGGTCTTCATCCCCTTCACGATCGGCGGCGGCCTGCGCTCGGAGGAGGAGATCCGCGCGGTCCTGGCCGCCGGGGCGGACAAGGTGTCGCTCAACTCCGCCGCCGTGCGCGAGCCGGAGCTGATCGAGCGCGCCTCGGCCCGCTTCGGCGCCCAGTGCGTGGTCGTGGCGATCGACGCCAAGCGGCGCGGCGACGGCGACGGCTGGGAGGTGTACCTCAACGGCGGGCGCCTGCCGACCGGGCGCGAGGCGGTGGCGTGGGCCGCCGAGGCGGCCGGGCGGGGCGCCGGCGAGCTGCTCGTGACCAGCATGGACCGGGACGGCACCAAGGACGGCTTCGACTGCGAGCTGCTGGCCGCGGTCGCCGACGCGGCGCCCGTGCCGGTGATCGCGTCCGGGGGGGCGGGCCGGCTCGAGCACTTCGCCGAGGCCGTGACCGCCGGGCGCGCGGATGCGGTGCTGGCCGCGTCGGTCTTCCACGACGGCGTCTACTCGATCGCGCAGGTCAAGGAGGCGATGAGCGGCGCCGGGGTGCCCGTGCGGCGCTGACCGCCACGTCAGGCGGGGACCGACTCCACCGCGCAGACGGCCTCCACGACCACCTCGCGCACCCCGTGGGAGCGGACGTGGGCGAGGTCCGCGCGCCGGACCCGCTCGGCGGTCTCCGGGCCGATCTCCTCGACGTAGGCGCGAAGGCCGCTGCCCATCACGCAGCGCCACCAGTCCTCGGGAGCGGCCAGCCGACCGGACCGGCGCTCCCGGTGGACCTCGACGGCGCTCGCGCCCGCCTCGCGCAGGACGGCCTCGAGCGCGTCGGGCTCGTCCGTCCGGATCCACGGCGGGCGCACGTCCATGTCCGGGCGCTCGGCGCGCACGTGATCGCGGAAGACGTCGAGCATCGGCTGGAGGAACCGCGGGCCGAGCACCGTGACCACCAGCCGCCCGCCGGGTCGCACCAGCGCGCGCATGTCGCGCGCAAGCGCGACCATGTCCCGGGCGAAGAACAGCCCGAGCGCGCACAGGACGGCGTCGAAGCGCTCCCCGCCCGTGTCGAGCGCGGTCATGTCCGCGACCCGCAGCTCCACGTGGCCGTGCCCGGCCTCGGCGGCCCCCCGGCGCGCGACCGCGAGCATCGGCTCGGCGTAGTCGACCCCGAGCACGCGCCCGGCCGGCCCGACCGCCGCCGCGGCGGGGATCGTGGCCGCGCCGGTGCCGCAGGCGACGTCCAGCACCGTCTCGCCGGGGCGCAGGCCGGCGCGTTCGGCCGTCAGCGGCCCGGCGAAGCCCCAGAAGTCGGGCGCCGCGTCGTGGTAGTCGAGCGCCGCCGCGCCGTAGGTCGATTGCGCGTCGAACTCGCCGAGGCCGCCGGGCGTCGGTCTGGCCGTCACGGCCGGCCGCGTTCCCGGCCCACGCCGGCCAGCCACTCGTCGAACGTGGTCGACGCGAGCCGCGCGCCCGGACCGGGCGCGTTCACGTCGCCGGCCATGTCGGCGCTGACGACCCCGCGAAAGCTCGGCACCAGGCGGATCTGCCGGCCCTGCGCGGCGGCCGCGCGCCGCGCCATGTCGAACAGGTCCTGCGGCTCGGGGCCGGCCAGCTCAAGGGTGTCGCGGGCGGGCTCGCCCGCGGCCACCTCGGCCAGGACGGCCCCGACATCGGCCGCCGCCACAGGGTGGATCAGGGCCGGTGCCACGGGCGCGACCCCGTCGTGGAGCGTCCAGTCGACCACCTGGATCGCGAACTCGTGGAACTGCGCGGCGCGCACGATCGTCCAGGGCACGGGGCCGCGCCGGACCAGGTCCTCCTGGCGGCGCTTTCCTGCGTAGTGGGCGTTGCCGGCGATCCGGTCGACCCCGAGGATCGACAGCAGCACGTGGTGGCCCACCCCGGCCAGCGCCTCGGCCGCGAGCAGCCGCTCGGTCCGGGCGCCGAAGACCGCCCGGGCATCGTCCGCGTCCTCCACGAGCACGTTGCCGGCGTCGATCACCGCCTCTGCACCGGCGAGCGCGCCGTGGAGCCCCTCGCCGGTGTCGAGGTCGATCCCCATCGACCGGGCGACGATCACCACGTCGTGCCCGTCGCGCGCGAGCACCTCGGCCGTGTGGCGGCCCGCCAGGCCGGTGCCTCCGATGACCACGATCCGCATCAGGCCCGGTATACACCCCCGCGGTGTGCGGTAGCGTCCGAGCGGTGAGGACGATCCGCACCGAGACCGCCCCCGCGCCGGTGGCCGGCGCCCCCTACAGCCAGGCCGCCGCGGCGGCGCCGGGCGAGCTGGTGTTCGTGTCGGGCCAGCTCGGCATCGACCCGGGGACCGGCGCGCTGGCCGACGCCGACGTGCGGGTGCAGACCGCCCTGGCGCTGCGCCACGTGGCCGCGATCCTCGCGGCCGCCGGAGCGGGGCTCGGCGACGTCGTCAAGACCACGGTCTACCTCACCGACATCGCCGGCGACTTCCCGGCGATGAACGAGGTCTACGGGCACGCCTTCGCCGACCACGCCCCGGCGCGCGCGACGGTGGGCGTCGCGGCCCTGCCGTTGGGGGCCCGGGTCGAGATCGACGCCGTGGCCGTCGTCCCGGGGGCATGACGGCGTGCGGGCGAGACCCATGGGCCGGCTGCGCCCTCCGCCCCTCGCGGGCGCCGGTGCTCGTCCGGCCGGAGCTACTCGGCCCAGGTGCGGCGCTCGAGCAGGCTGTCGAGCGCGATCCGGTCCAGGTAGTCCGGCGCCTCCGAGATCGGCCGGTCCGGGTGCTCGCCGACCCAGGCGCGAAAGCGCGCGTCGGCCTCCGCGAACCGCTCCTGGAGCTCGGTCAGCGTGAGGTGCTCGAAGCGCGCGAACGCCGCCACCAGCTCGGG
>Ga0299914_10000579_pt1 | contig 22333 bp, 23 predicted proteins | sample RVTome_10_FD_201361 | JGI IMG/M metagenome (GOLD analysis project Ga0299914, IMG submission 201361) | Soil microbial communities from uranium-contaminated site in the Upper Colorado River Basin, Wyoming, United States - RVT153D57 (version 2) ...
CCCGGCTGCTCGGGGCCGAGGCCGGCGTCCTCGAGCAGCGCGATCGCCGGCTCGCGGAGGCGGCCCTTGGCGGGGACGGCGATCTTCAGGCTGTCGGGGAGAGGGGAGCCCGCCGGTCCAGCGCCGTCCGGTAGCCGTCCTCGCCGTGGCGAAGCCAGTGCGCCACCCGGGTCACCGTCGTCGTCGAGGCGCCCGTACGCCTGGCGATCTCCTGGTAGGGGAGGCCCTGGTCGAGCAGCTTCACCACCTCCCAGCGGTGCGCCATCGCCTCGAGCTCGCTCAGCGTGCACAGATCCCGCAGGAAGCGCTCCACCTCGTCCGTCCCCTCGAGGCTCTCGATCGCCTCGAAGAGGTCTTCCATCTCCGCCGTTCGCCATGGGTGTGACCTATCCGCCATTCGGTATCGTCATATTAGCATGTTAATATGGCAGCGCAATGAGGGAAGGCTTCCAGCTGATCCCGGCGGTTGACGTCGTCGGCGTCGAGGCGGTGCGGCTGCGGCAGGGCGCCTTCGACGACGTCGTCGCGCGCGCGGGCGATCCGGCCGAGCTGGTCACGCGCTTCGCGGCGGGCCGGCCGCCCTTCGTCCACGTGGTCGACCTCGACGGGGCACGCGCGGGCCGGATCCGGCCGGAGCTCGTCGGCAGGCTGGCGGCCGCCGCCGCGCCCACCCCGGTGCAGGCCTCCGGCGGGATCCGCTCGCTCGACGACGCGAGCGCGCTCCTCGCCGCCGGGGCGGCCCGCGTGGTCGTGGGCACCGCCGCGCTGGAATCGCCGCGGACCCTGGCCGAGCTGGCCGCCGCGTTCGAGGAGCGGCTCGTCGTCGCCGTGGACGCGCGCGGCGGGCGCGTGGCCGTCGCGGGCTGGAGCCGGGTGACCGAGTTGGCGCCCGACGAGTTCGCCGAGCGCTGCGCCGAGGCCGGCGTCCGCCGCCTCCTCTGCACGGCGATCGACCGCGACGGCACGATGGCGGGCCCTGACCTCGCCCTGCTCGAGCGCGTCCGCGACCGCTCCGGGCTGCCGGTGCTCGCAGCCGGAGGCGTCCGCTCCGACGAGGACGTCGAGGCGCTCGCCGCGCTCGGGCTGGAGGGCGCCGTCGTGGGCCGCGCGGCGCTCGAAGGCACCGTCACGCTCTAGTGGCGAGCGGGTTGGCGGCCGGCTCCGGCAGCAGGAGCCCGATGAGCACCGCCTCGAACACGTCGCGGCCGTCGAGCGAGTAGGCGGCCGTGAACTCGGGGGCGCCGTTGACCTCGAGGACGGCCACCCTCCCGTCGGGGAGCGGGATCAGGTCGACCCCGGCCAGGTCGGCGCCGGCGGCGGCCGCCGCCGCGACGGCGAGCTCGCACTCCGCCGGCTGCGGCTGCACGGGGCGCCGGACCGCGCCGAGCGCGACGTTCGTCCGCCACTCCCCGGGCGGGGCGACCCGCCGCACCGCGCCGACGACGCGGCCTCCGGCCACGAGGAGCCGCAGGTCGTGCCCGGCCGGCGGGACGAGCTCCTGGATCAGGGCGCCCTGCCGGCGGAACCACGCAAGCTTCCGCAGCCGGCCGAGCGACGCGCCCAGCGCCTCGGGGTCGTCGCAGCGGACGACGTGCTCGCCGCGGCTCCCGAAGCGGGGCTTCACGACGATCGGGAAGCGGAGGCGCGAGACGTCGCGACGCGTCGAGGCCGCGCTCAGGTAGGCGGTCTCGGGGTGCGGGAGCCCGGCGCGGCCGAGGCGGAGTGCGGTCACGAGCTTGTCGTGGCAGGCGAGGACCGCCTCCGGCCCGTTCAGGACCGTGACGCCGCGGGCCCTCAGCCCACGCAGCTTGGCCACGCCGGACTCGACGCCGTCCAGCGTCGGCTTCACGTCGAGGTACGAGAGGACGAGGTCGCCGGGCGCCGCGCGGCGAGCCGCCTCCGGCGGCGTCGCGACCACCGTCTCGAGGCCGATCCTCGTCCCGGCGGCGGTAAGGGAGACCGCGACGGGCGCCTCGCGCCACGCTACGACGAAGAGCCTCATCCCCGGGATGGTGCGCGACGTTGGTGTGTCCACGCGGGGAAGATCCGGTGACGTCTCGGTTTAGGTCTCCTCGAAGCGGATCGGCTGCGCGCCCTCCCAGAGGACGACGCGGCCGAGCTCCGGTGACGTCTCGGTTTAGGTCTCCTCGAAGCGGATCGGCTGCGCGCCCTCCCAGAGGACGACGCGGCCGAGCTCCGGCAGCTGCTCCCGGCCCTCGACGATCGTGGCGAAGTGGTTCCCGGCGAGCTGCCCCATCTTGCTGGCGAAGCAGGTCGCGCCGTACGGGAAGAGGATCTCCACCTCCGAGAGGCCGCCGGGGTAGAGGAGGAGCTCGCCCGCGGCCGGGTAGCTGTTGGCGTTCTCCGGGCCGAGGCCGAGCTCGAGCTCGAAGCCCATGGGCACCCAGGCGGACTCGCCGCTCCAGCGGGCCTGCACGAGGTTGCTCTCGAGCGGCAGCAGCGAGCGGAGCACCTCGATCGTCCGCGGCGCCGCCTCCTCCTCGAGGCGGGCGGCGAACCGGAAGGATCCGGCGGTCACGGCGAGCACGGCGAGCACGGCGAGACCTTACACCGGAGCGCGCCTTGACTCTTTTGTGAGTGACTGCTAACTTCGTCGCGCACCGTGAGCCTCTCGACCGAGTCCCTCGCCCGCGCCTGCGCCCGTCATCCCTGGCGGACGATCGGGCTCTGGATCCTCGCGGTCGTCGTCTCCTTCCTGCTCGTCGGCGCGCTCCTCGGCGACACGCTGACGACGGAGGGCGAGGTCACGTCGCCGACCGACTCGAAGCGCGTCGACGAGCTCGTGGTCGGGCACTTCCCGCCAACGCCCGGAGCGCTCGACCGGGCCACGACCGAGATCGTCGTCGTCAGCTTCGAGGGCGGCGAGGTGGACCCCGACCGGGTCGCGGCGCTCGCGGACGAGCTACGGCAGCTCGGGGCCACGACCGTCGTCAGCTCGGCCGACGAGGGGCAGGAGCGGCTCGACTCGGAGGACGGCGGGGCGACCGCGCTGCTCGTCGGCCTCGGCCGCAACGAGGACAGCCTGCCGGACGTGATCGAGGCCGTGCAGCGCGTGGACGGAGAGCCCGGGGTGGAGGCGGCGATCACGGGCGACCTCACGATCGACGAGGACTTCACGAAGCTCTCCGAGGAGGACCTGCGGGAGGGGGAGCTCTTCTTCGGCGCGCCGGCGGCGCTCATCGTCCTCCTGCTCGTCTTCGGCACCGTCGTCGCCGGCGTGATCCCGCTCGTCCTGGCCGTGCTCTCTATCGTCGTTGCGCTCGCGCTGACCGCGCTCGTCGGCCAGGTCTTCGAGCTCTCCGTCTTCGTGACGAACATGATCTTCGGGATGGGGCTCGCGCTGGGGATCGACTACTCCCTCTTCATCCTCAGCCGCTTCCGGGAGGAGCGCTCCCAGGGGCGGGAGAAGCTCGACGCCATCGAGACCGCCGGGGCGACGGCCAGCCGCGCCGTGCTCTTCAGCGGCGCCGCGTTCGTCCTCGCCATGACCGGCCTCGAGCTCGTCCCGAACACGATCATGCGCAGCCTGGCGACGGGCGCGATCCTCGTCGGCATCGTCTCCGTGATCGCGGCGCTGACCCTCCTGCCGGCGGTCCTGAGCCTCCTCGGCGACGGGATCGAGCGCCTCCGGATCCCGTTCTTCGGCCGGCGGGCGGCGCAGCCCGAGAGCCGCTTCTGGGGGGCGATCGTGGCCGCCGTCATGCGCCGACCGGTCGTCAGCCTCGTCGCCGCCGTCGGGCTCCTCCTCGCCGCGGCGGTGCCCGTCCTCTCGCTCGAGACCGGCACGGCGGGCATCTCGACGCTCCCCGACCGCTTCGAGTCGAAGCAGGGCTTCCTGCTCCTGAACCGCGAGTTCCCCGGCCAGACCACCGAGCCCGTGCGGATCGCAGTCGCGGGCGACACGGCCTCGGAGGACGTGCGGGGCGTCGTCGAGGAGCTCCAGGCCGAGCTCGGGCAGCGGGAGATCTTCGGCCCGGCCACGACCGAGACGAGCCCGGACGGCGCGCTCGTCCTCGTCACCCTGCCCGTGGCCGGCGACGCCGTGTCGAGCGAGGCCGTGGCGGCTGTGCGGGAGCTCCGGGAGGACCTCCCGGCGATCTTCGCCGGCTCCGGCGCGCAGGCGTTCGTCGGCGGCACGACCGCGGAGGACATCGACTACTACGACGTCATGGACCGCTGGCTCCCGTTCGTCTTCGTCTTCGTCCTCGGCCTGAGCTTCGTCCTGCTCACGATCGCGTTCCGTTCGATCGTCGTCCCGGCGACCGCGATCGCCATGAACCTGCTCGCGGTCACCGCCGCCTACGGCCTCGTCGTCCTCGTCTTCGTCGAGGGGGTGGGCAACGAGCTCTTCGGCTTCCAGCAGGTGGACATCGTCGAGGCCTGGGTGCCGCTCTTCCTCTTCGCCGTCCTCTTCGGGCTCTCGATGGACTACCAGGTGTTCCTGCTCAGCCGCATCCGCGAGCGGTACACGCAGACGGGGTCGACCGACGACGCCATCTCCTTCGGCGTCGGCTCCACGGCCCGGCTGATCACCGGCGCGGCGCTGATCATCATCGCCGTCTTTGCCGGCTTCGCCCGCGGCGACCTCGTCATGTTCCAGCAGATGGGCTTCGGGATCGCCGTCGCGCTCTTCATCGACGCGACGATCATCCGCTCGGTCGTCGTGCCCGCGACGATGAAGCTCCTCGGCCGCTGGAACTGGTTCCTCCCCTCCTGGCTCTCCTGGCTCCCCGACGTGCACGTCGAGGGGCACGAAGAGGAGCTGGAGCCGCGCCGCGCTACCTGACGCTCGGCGCCGCGGCGCTCGCCCTCTGGGTGGCGGCGGCTTCCGGCGAGGTGCTCACGGGGATCCTGCCGGCGGCCCTGATCCTCGTGCTCGCCGTGGCCGACTACGTCCTCTGGGAGCGGCGGAGCCGGCCGTGGCACGACTGGACGGTGATCCTGGTCCTGCTCCCGGCCATCCTCGCGGCGGTCTGGATCGCCGTCGGCGGCCTGGTCACCGGCGTCGAGCGCTCCGACGAGGCCCGCCTGCTCCTCGAGGTCGGCCCGGGCGTCGCCCTCACCGGGCTCCTCTGCACGCTCATCTCCTACCACGGGCGCCACCACCCGCTCGAGGAGCAGAGCTAGCCGGTCTCGCGGGGGCTGCGGAAGCGGCGCAGGCGGAGCGAGTTGGAGACCACGAAGAGGCTCGAGCCGGCCATGGCGGCGGCCGCGACCATCGGGTTGAGGAGCCCGGCGACGGCGAGCGGGATGGCGGCGACGTTGTAGGCGAAGGCCCAGAAGAGGTTGCCCTTGATCGTCCCGAGGACGCGGCGGGAGAGGCGGATCGCGTCCGCCGCGCCGCGCAGGTCGCCGGAGACGAGCGTCAGGTCGCTGGCCTCGATGGCGACGTCGGTGCCGGTGCCGATGGCGATGCCGAGATCGGCCTGGGCGAGCGCGGGCGCGTCGTTCACGCCGTCCCCGACCATTGCAACCACCTCGCCGGCCTCCTGCAGGCGGCGGACCTCGGCCGCCTTGTCGCCCGGGAAGACCTGCGCGAGCACGCGGTCGATCCCGACCTCCGCCGCGACGGCCCGGGCCGTCTCCTCGCGGTCGCCGGTGAGCAGGACGGGGGTGAGCCCCAGCTCCATGAGCTCCGCGACGGCCTCGGCGCTGGTCGGCTTGACGGTGTCCGCCACGACGAGGGTCGCGCGCGGCTTGCCGTCCCAGGCGACCGTGAGGCCGCCCTCACCGCGGCCGATCTCGACCGTGCGGCCCTCGACCCGCCCGACGACGCCGAAGCCGGGGCGGTTCTCGAAGTCCTCGACCGGCGGCAGCGCGTCCAGCTCGGCTCGTGCCGCGTCCGCCACCGCCCGGGCGATCGGGTGCTCGCTCGCGTCCTCGACGGCGCCGGCGAGCCGGAGCACGTCCGCGCGGGTCGCGCCGTTCATCGGCACGACGTCGACGAGCTCCATGCGTCCCTCCGTGACCGTGCCGGTCTTGTCGAGGACGACGGTGGAGACGCGCTTGGTCTGCTCGAGGACCTCGGGGCCGCGGATGACGATGCCGAGCTGCGCGCCGCGGCCGGTGCCGACCATGAGCGCCGTCGGCGTCGCCAGGCCGAGCGCGCACGGGCAGGCGATGATGAGAACGGCGACCGCCGCGGTGAAGGCGTCCGAGACGCTCCCGCCCAGGAGCAGCCAGCCTGCCAGCGTGACCAGCGAGAGGCCGATCACGATGGGCACGAAGACTGCCGAGACGCGGTCGGCGAGGCGCTGGATCGGCGCCTTCCCGGCCTGGGCGTCGGCTACGAGCCGCGTGATCTGAGCGAGTGCCGTGTCCGCGCCGACGCGCGTCGCGCGGACGACGAGGCGGCCGGCGGCGTTCACCGTCGCGCCGGCGACCTCGTCGCCGGGGCCGACGTCCACGGGGACCGGTTCGCCGGTCAGCATCGACTGGTCGACCGCCGAGCGCCCCTCGACGACGACGCCGTCGGTGGCGAGCTTCTCGCCGGGGCGGACGACGAAGAGATCGCCGACGACGAGCTCCTCCGGCCTGACGGCGACCTCGACGCCGTCGCGGAGCACGCGCGCCTCCTTGGCGCCGAGCTCGAGCAGCGCCCGCAGCGCGGCGCCCGAGCGGCGGCGGGCGCGCGCCTCCAGCCAGCGGCCGAGCAAGATCAGCGTCGTGACGACGGCGGTCACCTCGAAGTAGACCTCGGCGTCGCCGACGAAGAGGAGGGCGACGAGCGACCAGACGAAGGCCGCGGTCGTGCCGAGCGAGATGAGCGTGTCCATCGTGGCGGCGCCGTGGCGCGCGCTCTTCAGGGCGGCGCGGTGGAACGGCCACCCGGCCCACGCCCACACCGGCGCCGTCAGGGCGAGCGCCACCCACTCCCAGCCGGCGAAGCCGAAGGGCGGCACCATGGCGATGAGCGCGACGGGGAGCGTGAGGGCAGCGGAGACGGCGAGGCGCAGCCCGAGGTGCGAGCCGCCGTGGTCGTGGGTGCGGGTGAGGGACGCGTGGTAGCCGGCGCCCTCGACCGCGCGGACGAGGTCCTCGACCGCGACCGCGCCGTCGTCGTAGCGGACGGCGGCCTTCTCGGTGGCGAAGTTGACGCTCGCCTCGACGCCGTCCAGCTTGTTCAGGGCCTTGTCGATGCGGGCCGCGCACGCGGCGCAGGTCATCCCGTCGAGCTCGAGTTGCACGGTGGCCATAACGTCCCGAAGTATACCCGCTAGGGGTATAAGACGAACTGGTCCTGGACCCGGCCGCCGGGAGCGATCGCCTTCACGCGCAGCGACGCCGGGCCGGCCCGGAGGTAGAGCCAGCCGTGGGCCGTCCGGGCCCGCTTCCGGACGGGGAACGACGCCGGGCAGCGCCGCAGCGGGTAGAGGCGGGCGCCGCCCCCGCCGTCGACGACGTAGGTGACCCCGTTGCGCGCGGCGAAGCGCTGGTAGTTGTGGTCGTGGGCGGAAAGCACGAGGTCGACGCCCGTGCGCTCGAACAGGGGAACGAGGAGCTTCCGGACGCGCCGGTCTCCGAGGTAGCCGCCGCAGCTGAAGGCCGGGTGGTGCATGGCCACGACCTTCCAGGGCGCGTCGGACGAGCTGAGCACGTTCTCGAGCCAGCGGAGCTGGACGCGGCCGAGCGTGTTCGAGTCGACGACGAAGAGGCCGACGTCTCCGACGCGGCGGCGGTAGTAGCGACTCGGCATCCCCAGGAGCTCGAACTCGTAGCGCCCCCGCTGGACGCGGACGTCGTGGTTGCCGAGCGTCCCCGCGACGAGGAGGCCGTCGGCCGCCGCCCAGCCGAAGGAGCCGAGCCAGTTCGCGTTGAACGCCGCCGGGCTCTCCGTGTAGTCGTTGTCCCCGAGCGTCACGAGGGCGTCGACCTGACGCGGCCCCGCCGCGAAGCGCTGGACGGCCGCACCGGTCAGGCGCTGGCGCTCGCCGCCGACGCCGAAGTCCCCGACGGCGAGGATGCCGGTGTCGGCGCCCGCAGGCGCGGCCGCGACGAGCGCGACGGAGACAATGTGAACGAACGGTAGCCGGATGGTGAACCTGTACCATCCTGCCCGGCTTGAAGCTCTCCTTGGTACCACGGACGTCGGAGTTCTACGAGCTCTTCACGAGCGCGGGCGCGAATGCGCTCGAGGCGGCGCGCCGCGTCGAGCAGCGCTTCCGGGAGTATCCCAACTCGTCGGTGACGCATGCCCACGTGAAGGCGGCCGAGGACCAGGGCGACACGATCACGCGCGACCTGATCCAGCTCCTGAACACGCAGTACATCACCCCGTTCGACCGGGAGGACATCTACCAGCTCGCCACGAGCGTGGACGACGTCGTCGACCACATGGACGAGGCGTCCGACCTCCTCGAACTGTACGGCGTCGACCAGCCGACGCGCCAGGCGATGGAGCAGTGCCGCATCCTCGTCGGCGCGGCCGAGCACCTGGCGACCGCGCTGGCCGAGCTCAAGGGGTTGCACGGCGTGCAGAAGGAGCTCGTCGCGCTGAAGGATCTCGAGGACGAGGGCGACCGCGTCGTCCACGATGCGATCGCGGACCTCTTCCGCGACCCGCGGATCGACCCGCTGATCGTCATCCGCTGGAAGGACATCTACGAGGCGCTGGAGGACTCCCTCGACGCCTGCGAGACGGTGGCCAACGTGCTCGGCAACATCGTCGTCAAAAACGTCTAGGGGGGCGGCGTGGAGGACCTGGCCCTCGTCGCCGTCGTCGCGACCGCGCTCTTCTTCGACTTCACGAACGGGTTCCACGACACGGCGAACTCGATCGCCACGAGCGTCTCGACCCGCGCGCTCTCGCCGCGGCTCGCCGTCCTGAGCGCCGCGATCTTGAACGTCGCCGGTGCGTTCGTCTCCTTCGAGGTGGCGGCGACCGTGGCCAACGGGATCGTCGACCCCGAGGTCGTCACGCTCGACGTGGTGCTCGCCGGCCTCGTCGGGGCCATCACCTGGAACCTGATCACGTGGTACTTCGGCCTGCCCTCGAGCTCCAGCCACGCGCTCATCGGAGGCATCGCCGGCTCGGCCATCGCCGCGGGCGGGTTCAGCGTCGTCCAGTGGGCCGGCGTCATCGAGAAGGTCGCGATCCCGTCGCTCCTCGCGCCGCTGCTCGGGATCGTGGGCGCGGCGGGGCTCATGGTCGGGCTCCTCTGGATCGTCCGGCGCCGCCCGCCGGGGCTCGTGAACCGCGTCTTCCGCCGGTTCCAGCTCGTCTCGGGCGGCTTCGTCGCGTTCACGCACGGCACGAACGACGCGCAGAAGACGATGGGCGTGATCGCGCTCGCGCTCGTGGCCTCAGGGCACTTGAGCGCCGACTTCGACCGCCCGCCGCTCTGGGTGATCGTCAGCGCCGCCCTGGCCATGGGGCTCGGCACCTACGCCGGCGGCTGGCGGATCATCAAGACGCTCGGCACCCGGATCGCCAAGCTCGACCCGCCCCGCGGCTTCGCCGCCCAGACGGCGACCGCCGGGATCCTCTTCACGACGGCGCACTACGGCTTCCCGGTCTCGACGACGCACACGATCTCGGGCTCGGTGCTCGGTGCCGGCGCGACGCGGCGGCTGAACGCCGTCCGCTGGGGCGTGGCCGGGAACATCCTCGTCGCCTGGGTGCTGACGCTCCCCGCCGCCGCGCTCGTCGGCGCGGGCATGGAGGCGCTGACGCGCCTGCCGGCGGGGGACGCGCTCGTCTTCGGGCTCGCCGCGGCGATCGCGGTGATCGCGTTCGGCGCGCGGTCGCTCCAGACGCGGCACGTGGCCGGCGCCGAAGGACGCGCCTAGCCCTACCGCAGGTCGCGCGGCGTCGTGCCGGGCCCGTGTGAGGCGTCGGTGAACTCGCGGAACTCGCCGCTCACGAGGTAGGCCGTCTGCTCGCCGATGTCGACCGCGTGGTCGCCGATCCGCTCGAGGCAGCGGGAGACGATGATCATCCGCAGTCCCCACTCCTGCAGGCTGGGATCCGCACCGAGCGAGAGGACGTGCCCGACGACGCGCCGGTTGGCGCGGTCGATCAGCTCGTCGAGGTCGACGAGCGACTCGGCCCGCTGCACGTTCCGGTCGCGGAAGGAGTCGAGCGCGATGCGGATCATCTCCTCGGCCCGCTGGCCCATCTCCTCGAAGCCTTCGAGGATCGTCTCGTCGGGCGGGACGTCCTTCACGAGCTTCGTCAGCTTGGCGATGGTCACGCAGTAGTCCGCCATGCGCTCGAGGTGGAGGTTGTTGTGGAGGATGGCCAGGACGAGCCGGAGGTCGACGGCGACCGGCGTCTGGCGGGCGAGCAGCGACTGGATGCCCTCCTCGATCGCGAGGTAGGCCTCGTCGATCTCGTCGTCGAAGGCAATCACCTCGTCGGCGAGCTCCACGTCCGACTGCAGGAGCGCGTTCAGGGCGCCGCGCAGTGCGCGAAGGACGTGGGCGCCCTCCTCCTGGAGGGCCGCCTCGAGCTGGTCGAGCTCCTCCTGCAGCGTGACTCTCATCCGAACCGCCCCGTCACGTAGTCCTCCGTCCGCTTGTCGCCCGGGTTGGTGAAGATCGTCGGGGTCTGGTCGTACTCGACGAGGATCCCGGTACGGCGGTCCTGCTCCTCGTCGACGTCGACGCTGAAGAACGCGGTCATGTCGGCGACGCGGGCCGCCTGCTGCATGTTGTGGGTGACGATGACGATCGTGTAGTCCTTCTTGAGCTCGTGCATCAGGTCCTCGATCGCGGTCGTCGAGATCGGGTCGAGCGCCGAGGCCGGCTCGTCCATCAGCAGGACGTCAGGCTCGACGGCGAGGCAGCGCGCGATGCAGAGCCGCTGCTGCTGGCCGCCGGAGAGGCTGTAGGCGCTTTCCTTCAGGCGGTTCCTCACCTCGTCCCACAGCGCTGCCTGGCGCAGGGCCCGCTCGACCCGCTCGTCGAGGTTCTTCTTCCAGCCGAGGATGCGAGGGCCGAAGGCGATGTTGTCGTAGATCGACTTCGGAAATGGGTTCGGCTTCTGGAAGACCATCCCGATCCGCTTGCGGACCTCGACGGAGTCGACCTCAGAGCCGTAGAGATCGATGCCGTGGTAGAGGATCCTCCCCGCGACCTCGGCCGTCGGGATGAGGTCGTTCATGCGGTTGAAGCAACGGATGAAGGTGCTCTTGCCGCAGCCGGACGGGCCGATGAAAGCCGTCACGTAGTTCTTGTAGATCTCGAGCGAGACGTTCTTCAGGGCCGGCACGCCCGAGTAGTTGACCGTCAGGTCGGTGACGTCGAACAGCACGTCACGGCGCGTGGATCCGGTCTCTTTGGCCCTCTCCTCGAGAAGCTTCTCGTCCATGCCGGGAATCTTCGCAGGTGCGGCAGGGGCGCTTTCCATCTCGGACATCACCATCTTCTCTGGTAGCGGTTCCGAAGCCAAATCGCGAATGCGTTCATGGTCAGCAGGATCGCCAGGAGCACCATGATCCCTGCGGCCGCGAGGAGCCGGAACTCGTCCTGGGGACGGGCGATCCACTGGTAGATCTGGACGGGCAGCGCGGTGAAGGAGCCGAGCAGGGTCGGGTTGATGGCCACGAAGGTCAGTGCGCCGACGAGGAGGAGCGGGGCTGTCTCGCCGATCGCGCGCGCGAGCGCGAGGATCGATCCCGTGGCGATCCCCGGGATTGCCGCCGGGAGGACCTGGCGTCTGACGACCTGCCATTGCGTGGCACCAAGGGCGTAGGCGCCCTGGCGGATCGAGTCGGGCACGGCCCGGATAGCCTCTCGGCTCGCGACGATGACCGTTGGGAGCACGAGCAGGGTCAGGATCAGGGCGCCCGCCAGCAGCACCCGCCCGAGCCCGAGCCCGCGCACCAGGAAGGCGAGGCCGAGGATGCCGTAGACGATCGAGGGTACGGCGGCCAGGTTCTGGATGTTGATCTCGAGCAGCCGGTTGTACCAGCGATCCCGGTCCGCGTACTCCTCCAGGTACAGGGCCGTCCCCACACCGAGGGGCACGACCAGGAGGAGGAGTAGCACCATCATGTAGATCGTCCCCCGGATGGCCGGGCCTGCGCCCGCCTTGCTCGGGTCCGAGGAGTTCGGCTCGTTGAGAAGCGTCAGGTCCACGTAGCCGATGCCCTTCCGGATCACGTCCGCGAGCAGGACGAAGAGCAGGACGAACCCGATCGTCACCGCGACGAGCAGCAGCACGTAGAACGCTGTGCCGCGTACTCGGTCGCCGCCGGAGCGGCGTCCGACGACGCCTGGGGCGGCGCTCATTCGTAGATCTCCCGATACTTGCGCACGAGGCGGATGGAGAGGATGTTCATCACGAACGTGATGACGAAGAGAGCGAGCCCGACGGCGAAGATCGTCTTGTACTCGACTGACCCGGTGGGGACGTCGCCGAGGCCCGTAGCGCCGATGAACGCGGTCATCGTCTGGACCTGATCCCGGGGGTCGAAGGTGATCTGCGCGAGCCCGCCCGCGGCGATGAGGACGATCATCGTCTCGCCGACGGCCCGGGAGATCGCGAGGACGAAGCTGGCGATGATGCCGGAGATCGCGGCCGGGACGACGACGCGCGTCGAGACCTGCAGCCGCGTGGCGCCGAGCCCGTAGGCGCCGTCGCGCAGCTCCTGCGGCACTGCGGCCATGGCGTCCTCGGAAACCGACGCGACCACGGGGATCAGCATGACGCCGACGACGAGGCCGGCCGAGAGGGCGTTGAAGACGTTGACCCCGAGGCCCAGGTCCTGTAGCAACGGGGTGAAGAAGGTCAGCGCGAAGAAGCCGAAGACCACGGTCGGAATGCCCGCGAGCACCTCGAGCGCCGGCTTGAGGATCCCTCTGACGCGCGGGTGCGCGTACTCGCTCATGTAGATGGCCGCGCCCAGGCCGCAGGGAAGGCAGATGACGCACGCCCAGAAGGTCACGGCGAGGGTCCCGACGAGCAGAGGCTGGACGCCGAAGGAGGCGGGCTCGAAGAGCGGCGCCCACCTGTCACCCGAGAAGAAGTCGACGATCGAGATCTCGCGGAAGAATTCGATGGAAGGCTCGAGGAGCGCGATGATGATCGCGATCGTCGTCGCCACCGACACGAGGGCGCAGAGCGCGAGCGAGGCCTTGACGACGACCTCGCTCCACCGTGTGCCCGTGGCGCGCAGCCGGATGGGCTCCGGCTGCGCGCCTGCGGTGAGATCGCTGGTCGACACGGCGGGGTAGCTACCCCTCCTGCGTCGCCAGCTTGTCGAGGTTCTCCGTGGCGATCTCGTCGGGAACCGGGATGTATGCCGCCGACTCGGCGATCGTGCCGAGGTTGTTGAGGTAGAAGTCCACGAACGCCTGCACCTGCGGCTCGGTTTGGATGGACTCGGTCTTCACGTAGATGAAGATCGGGCGGGCGAGGGGAGTGTACGTCCCGTCGCGAGCCCCGTCGACGCTCGGCGCCACGCAGCCGCCGCCGCCGTCGATCTCGAGCGCCCTGAGCGAGTCCTGGTTCTCCTCGTAGTAGGTGAACCCGAAGTAGCCCAGCGCGCCCGGGTCGCCGGCGACCGCCTGGACGATGACGTTGTCGTCCTCGCTGGCGTTGTAGTCCGCGCGGCTCGCGCCGCCGTCGCCGTTGACGACCTCGGTGAAGTAGTCGAACGTTCCGGAGTCCGTGCCGGGCCCCGCAAGCGCGAGCGCCTGGTCGGGGAAGCTGGGATCGACCTGGTTCCAGTTGTCGATAGTGCCTTCGGCCTCGGGCCCCCAGATCGTGTTGAGCTGTTCCACGGTGAGGCAGTCGACCCAGTCGTTCTCGGGGTTGACGACCACCGTCAGGGCGTCGATGGCGACCGTGTACTCGACGTACTCGATGCCGGCATCCGCGCAGATCGCTGCCTCCTCCTCGTCGATCGGGCGGGAGGCATCGGAGATGTCGGTCTCGCCGGCGCAGAAGCGCTCGAAACCACCGCCCGTCCCCGAGATGCCCACCTCGACGTTCACGTCGGGCTGCACCTCGAGGAACGCCTCCGCGGCCGCCGTCGTCAGGGGACCGACGGTGCTCGAGCCGTCGGCGATGACGTCGCCGCTCAGCTCCTCCTCCGCCTCCGTGGTCTGCTCCCCGCCCGCCGCCTCTGTCGTGGCAGGCGCGTCGGCCGTGTCGTTCTCTTCCCGCCCACACCCGGCGGCGCCGAGCGTCAGCGCCGCGAGCGCCAGCAGGAGGAGGACAAGCCTCGGGACAGGACGAATTCTCACGGTTCTCCTTTCGCGTTGGTCCATCGAGGCGAGTGTCGCCCTGGCCCGCCGCCAGGTGGGCTGAAAGGCTGTGAACGAGTGGTGAAGAGGTGGTGAAACCGCGCCTCAGGCGCGCACGAGGACGACCTCGAGCCGCCGGGGGCCGTGGACGCCCTCCACGCGCGAGAGCTCGATGTCGGACGTCGCGGAGGGGCCGGACACGAACGTCACGGGCCGGCGTGCCTCGCGCAGGTCGGCTGCGAGCCGGCGGATCGCGGCGGGGACGCCGTCCACGACCTGGGCCTCCTCGACGACGCAGAGGTGGAAGTCGGGCACGAGCGTCAGCGCGCGGCGACCCTGCCGCGGGCCGCAGTCGAGGACGAGCGTCCCGGTCTCCGCGATCGCGAGCGCGCAGCCGGTGACGGCTCCCGGGACCCGGTCGAGCTCCTGGACGTCGATGCCCTCGTCGGGGAGGGTCTCGAGCTCCGGCGGCAGCCACGCCGCGGGCAGATCGGTCGGAACCGCGACGCGCCGGACATCCTGTGCGCGGCAGGCCTCGCCGACCGCCGCCGCCACCTCGCCGGGCGCCGCGATCCGCACGCCTGCGCCGTAGTCGGCCACACGTTCCAGGAAGCGCTCGACGGTTCCCGCCGGGTCGCGCTCCTCGTAGTCGCGGGAAACGGGCACGCCGTCCGGCTCCTCCTCGGCCGGCACGTCCGCGAGGGCCCGCCGGATCCGCGCGAGGATCTCGTCGCGCGCCGTGCTCACCGCGAGGCCCACCAGTCCCTGAAGGTCTCCCCGGCGACCGGGCGCAGGTCGCGCGAGTCCGTCCAGGCGCCCAGGCCCGGGAGGCGCCGGATGCGGCCGCCGCGCACGAAGGGGCGCCCGCCCAGCCGGCCGAGCCGCTGGGCGAGCCGGTAGCGCCGCTCGGAGGCGAAGACCCAGGCGAGCAGGCGCATCGCCGCCCGCTCGCTCCGCGAGGGCGGCGCCTCGGCGACGACCCGGCCGCGCAGGTGGACGAGCACCTCGGGGATGTCGATCTTGACCGGGCAGACCTCGTAGCAGGCGCCGCAGAGGCTGGAGGCGTACGGGAGCGTCCCCGCACGGTCCACGCCCTGGAGCTGCGGCGTGAGGATCGCGCCGATCGGGCCCGGGTAGACGGAGCCGTAGGCGTGGCCGCCGGTGCGCTCGTAGACCGGGCAGACGTTCAGGCAGGCGCTGCAGCGGATGCAAGCGAGCGTCTGGCGGCCGACTTCGTCGGCGAGCACGTCCGTCCGGCCGGCGTCGAGGAGGACGACGTGGAATTCCCGCGGGCCGTCGCCGGGCGTCACGCCGGTCCAGAGCGACGTGTACGGGTTCATGCGCTCGCCGGTCGAGGAGCGGGGGAGGAGCTGGAGGAAGACCTCGAGGTCCTCGGGCGCGGGCACGAGCTTCTCGATGCCGACGACCGTGATCAGCGTGTCCGGCAGGGTCGTGCAGAAGCGGCCGTTCCCCTCGGACTCGACCACGCAGACTGTGCCCGTCTCGGCGACGGCGAAGTTCGCCCCGCTGACGGCGACGCGGGCGCGGAGGAACCGCTCCCGCAGGTGGAGGCGCGCCGCCTCGGCCAGCTCGCGCGGCTCGTCGGAGAGGTCCGGGAGGCCCAGCCGCTCGCGGAAGAGGTCGCGGATCTCGACGCGGTTCTTGTGGATCGCCGGCACGAGGATGTGCGAGGAGCCCTCGCCCGCCAGCTGGCAGATCAGCTCGGCGAGGTCGGTCTCGACCACGTCGATCCCGTCGGCGGCCAGCGCGTCGTTCAGGCGGATCTCGTCGGTGGTCAGCGACTTCACCTTGACGACCTCGCGCTCGCCGGTCGCGCGCACGAGCTCGGCGACGACGCGGCAGGCCTCCTCGGCGTCACGCGCCCAGTGCACGCGTCCGCCGGCGCGCCCGACGGCCTGCTCGAACTGGAGCAGGTAGTCGTCCAGATGCCGCAGCACCCGTCGCTTGATCGTCCGCCCGGCCTCGCGGAGCTCCTCCCAGTCCGCGCGCTCGGCGACGACCGCGGCGCGCTTCGCGCGGATCGTGTGCGTCGCCACCCAGAGGTTGCGCCGGAGCTGCGCGTCGCCGAGCGCCTCGTGCGCCGCCGCGGGAAACCCCTGTTTCACGACTCGGCCGCCAGGATCTCGGCCAGGTGGGCCGTCCGCACGCCCGCGCCGGAGCGGGAGAGGGCGCCGCCGATGTGCAGCAGGCAGGAGGAGTCGGCGGCGGTGCAGACCTCGGCGCCGGTCTCCTCGACGTGGCGCACCTTGTCGGCGAGGATGGCGGCGGACGTCTCCGCGTTCTTGACGGCGAACGTCCCGCCGAACCCGCAGCACTCGTCTGCCTCGAGCAGGTCGACGAGCTCGAGGCCGCGCACCGCCCGCAGGAGCCGGTAGGGGGCTTCCCCGACGCGGAGCATCCGCAGCGAGTGGCAGGTCGGGTGGTAGGTGACCCGGTGCGGGAAGGTCGCGCCGACGTCCTCGACCCCGAGGCGCCCGACCAGGAGCTCGCTCAGCTCGAGCACGCGCGGGGCGAGCGCGGCCACCTCGCCCTCGAGGGCGGGGTCGCCCTCGGCGAGGCCCGCATAGAAGTCGCGAACGGTGCCCACGCAGGACGCGGAGGGCGCGACGACGACCTCCGCGTCCCCGAAGACGCGGACGAACCTGCGTGCCAGCGCCGCCGCCTCCGCCTGGTAGCCGGTGTTCAGGTGCAGCTGGCCGCAGCAGGTCTGCTCCGGCCGGAACTCGACCTCGTGGCCGAGCCTCTCGAGGACGCGCACGACGGCCCGGCCCGCCTCCGGCGCGACCGTGTCGGCCAGGCACGTGACGAAGAGCGAGATCCGCAACCGGCCATGGAGCCTACGCGACCGGGAAGCGGCAGCGGATGGTGAGCCCGCGGCCGCGGGCTCCCGTCGCCTCGGCGGTCCCGCCGGCGGAGGTGACGACGTGCTTGACGATCGCCAGCCCGAGCCCCGTCCCGCGGGAGGCGCGGGCGGGATCGGCCCGGTAGAAGCGCTCGAAGAGGCGGGGGAGGTCCTCCTCGGCGACGCCGATGCCGTCGTCGGCGGCGACGAGCTCGATCGCGTTCTCAGTGTGGCCGAGAGAGAGCCGCAGGCGGGCGCCCGGACCCGCGTAGCGGATCGAGTTCTGTGCCAGGTTCTGGACGACGACCCGGATCATCCGCGGCCGGAGCGGCAGCTCGACGTCCTCGTCCGCCTCGAGCTCGACGGTGACCCCGGCGCGCGCGGCCTGCTCCTCGAGGCTCTCGACGACCTCCGCCAGGATCGGGAAGGCGGGCGTCGTCCCCAGGCCGACGACCTCGTGGCCGGACTCGAGCTCGGAGAGGAAGAGGATGTCGTCGATCAGCTCGCGGATCGTGTCGATCTCGCCCTGGGCCTGCTCGACGAGCTCGATCACGTCCGAGCCCGGCAGGGTCGCCGTCTCGAGCAGCGCGAGCACGCGGGCGAGCGGGGTCCGCAGCTCGTGCGAGACCGCCGCCGTGAAGCCCGCGCGGAGCTCCTCGTAGGCCGCCATGTCGCCCGAGTCGCGCGCGTAGAGGATCGTCTCGCGCCGTCCCTCGACCTCGTAGGGGATCGTGAGCGGAGCGTTCCGCAGGAGCGACGCCGGAGCCTCCGCGCCCTCCTCCAGGCCGCCGAGCAGCTCGCGGGCGCGCCGGCTCGCCGCCACGACCCGGTCGTGCTCGTCGAGGACGACCACGATCTCGCGGCTCTCTTCGACGAGCGCCCGCCCGCGCCGCGCCTCGAGACGCAGCTCCTCGAGGCCCGGGTCCGTCTTCGAGCCGTTGCCGCCGCGTCGGAGAAGATGCCGCACCTGGCCGTGATCGTAGCCCCGGCGGTCAAGTCGGCCCGAAACTCTGGATCCCCGGCGAGCCCGTGCGCCCGCAGGCTCCGAGCGCCTTCCTCGCCTACCGGGTCGAGGAGGACCGCTGTGGCGAGTGGCGCGAGCTCGCCGATCCCGACGTCGCCTGGGGGCAGGTCCGTCCCACGCCCGCGTTCTCGCCGGGCCGGCCCCTGCCCGAGGAGGCGCGGGACGCCGAAACCACCGAGGCGGAGGCCGGGGACGACCGCCTCCTCTTCCTCGGCTCGAGCTGGCCGGACGGGTACGAGGACGCCAGGCTGGACGCACGGGCCTGGCTCTGGTCGCAGGGTCACTGAGCCGCCGTTCACCACTTCTTCACCATTCCGCTACCGTTGCGCCACCCCCGCGGGCCTGCGGCGCGGGCAGAATCGAGGAAGACGTGTCCAAGGTGCTGATCATCGAGGACGACGACGTCATCGCCGAGGGGATGGCGCGGCACCTGACCTCGGCCGGCTTCGACCCGCTCTGGGTGAACAAGGGGGAGTCGGGGCTCGCGCGCCTGCGCTACGAGCGGCCCGACGTCTGCGTCCTCGACCTGATGCTGCCCGGCCTGGACGGCTGGAAGCTGATCGAGACGGCCCGCTCCGAGGGGATCGGGACGCCGATCGTCGTCGTCAGCGCGCGCGGGACCGAGCACGACCGGGTGCACGCGCTCGAGATCGGGGCGGACGACTACCTCGTGAAGCCCTTTTCCATGAAAGAGCTTGTCGCGCGCGTGCGCGCGGCGGCTCGTCGCGGCATCCGCGTGCAGGACGAGCGCCGCGGCGAGCCAATCGAGATCGAGGAGCTCAAGATCGACCCGCTGAACGTGCAGGCCTACGTGCGCGGGGAGAGCGCGGAGCTGACGCCCACCGAGTTCCGGCTCCTCTACGCCCTCGCGCTCGAGCACGGGCGGGTGGTGACCCGCGACGAGCTCCTCCAGAAGGTCTGGGGCCGGCGGCTGACGCACCGCGACCGCACGGTCGACGTCTTCGTCCGCAAGATCAGGGACAAGCTCGAGTCGCTCGGGCCGGCGCACACCTTCGTGCAGACGCGCTACGGCGTCGGCTACAAGCTCGAGGCCGTGGCCAAGTAGCCACTACTGCCTTTAGGATCGCGGCGCGTGTCCGTGATCGCCGACCACATGTCGCGGGAGCTGCTCCGCGCCGCGCCGGACCAGTCGATCGCCGAGGCGGCGCGCGACATGGTGGCCCGAGGCGTCGGCGCCGTGCTCGTCATGGACGGCGACCGCCTCGACGGCATCCTCACGGAGCGCGACATCCTGAAGGCGGTCGCCATGGGGCTCAAGGAGGACGTCCGCGTCCGCGACTGGATGACGCGGAACCCGGAGACGATCGAGGCCTCGGACTCGACCGGGCACGCCGCCGCGCTCATGATCCACGGCGGCTTCCGCCACCTGCCGGTGCTCGACGGCGGCGAGATCGTCGGCATCGTCTCCATCCGCGACCTCATGCGGGTGACGCTCGACGACTCCTCGCCGCGCGGCGTCTAGGAGGGTCTGGGCGGGAATCCTCGCGGCGGGCGGGCGGGCGATGAGTTTTCCCGGCAGTTCGGGTCTAAGCGGTACGTACACCCGAGCTGGGAGGCCGCGATGACGCGCCGGGACGCCGCCGCGAACCGAGTCGAGGAAAGCCTGGCCGAGCTGCAGCGCTCGCTCGCCGGGACGGCGATCGGCCCCGAGGACCACGAGTACGACGCCGCGCGCGTCTGCTTCAACGCGCTCGTCGACCGCCGGCCTGCGGTCATCGTCCTGTGTGCCGGGCCCGACGACGTGGCGACCGCCTTCGACTACGCGCGTCTCGCCGATCTCGAAGTTGCGGTTCGCGGGGGCGGGCACAACCCGGCGGGTCACTGTCTCGTCGACGGTGGGCTGGTCATCGACCTCTCGCGGCTGCGCCACGTCGAGGTGACGGCCGGAGCACGCACGGCCGGCGCTGGAGGCGGAGCGACCTGGCTCGATTTCGACACTGCGACGCAGGAACACGGGCTCGTGGCGCCCGGCGGCGTCGTTGGCTCGACGGGCGTCTGCGGGCTCACGCTGGGCGGCGGGATCGGTCATCTGACGGCGCAGCTCGGCCTGACGTGCGACTCCCTCGTGGGAGCGGAGCTCGTCACGCCCGACGGCCGCCACGTTCGCACGAGCGTCGACGAGAATCCCGAGCTCCTCTGGGCGCTCCGGGGAGCGGGCGGGAACTTCGGCGTTGCAACCCGGCTCGAGCTCGCCCTGCACCCGCTCGAACGCGTCGTCGGGGGGCAGCTCGTGTTCGGTCCCGAGGGCGTCCGGGACGGGCTGCGCCGCTTCCGGGACGTGGTCGCCGGCGCTCCCCGCGACCTCTCCTGCCAGGCGGTCCTCGCGCTGGACGAGTCGCTGGCGCCTGTGCTCGTGCTCGTGCCGTGCTACACGGGCCCCGATGCGGATCCGAAGGGGCTGCGCGACCTCAGATCCGGACCCGGACTCGTCGAGGACGCCGTTCGCACGCACTCGTTCCTCGAGCAGCAACGTGTCGTCGACTCGCCGTTCGGAGAGAACCGGCACTACTGGAAGGGCAACTTCGCGATGGAGCTTCCGGACGACCTGATCGACGTGCTGCTCGATCGCCTCGTCTCTCTGGGCCGTCCTCCGGGAGGGATCCTGATCGAGTCGCTCCACGGCGCGCCCAAGGACGCCGACGCCCCGGCCGGCGCTCTCGGCTTCCGGGGGGCTGCCTTCAACATCAGCGCGACCGCGACGTGGCAGGATGCGACGCTCGACGAGGAGTACATCGCCTGGGCGCGCGAGACGGCCGACGCGATCGAGCCTTGGTCGTTGGGCGGCGGGTACGTGAACTACATGCAAGCCGACGAGCCGATCGAGCGCGTCCGCGCCGCCTTCGGGGACGAGGCGTTCTCGCGCCTGCAGGCGCTGAAGCGGCGCTACGACCCGGCCAACGTGCTCCGGCGAAACCAGAACATCCCGCCGGCCACCGAGCCGCCCAGGCACTCTTAAGCCGGATCTTCACCACTCCGGTTCCCACGCGCGACGCGCGCTCGTCGAAACTCGGCGGCAAGGCAGCGCTACCGCACAAGGGTTCCGCAGCATGGACACGCTCGACAGGAGGACAATCCTCGGCGTCACGTACGCAAGTTCCTCCCGGGAGCTCCCTACGGCCCGCGCCCCGGCCCATCCGTGCAGGAGGCGGCACCATCCACCGTCCTGGCCGGCCGCGCGCACGCCCCGGGCTCCCATCCGCCCGCCCAGGCAGCCCGCCGTCCCTCGCCGGCGGGCTGCCGCCTTCCCCCACTTCGTCACCGAAGCGCAACCGCGCCTCGCGCCGGGGAGCGCGATCATGCACTCTTAGCGTTCATGGCGGCCACGACAGGAACGATCTCCCAGGAAGGCGAGCGGCTACTCAACCGGGAGCTGTCGTGGCTCGAGTTCAACGCGCGCGTCCTCGAGCTCGCCGCCGACCCCGCCGTGCCGGTCCTCGAACGAGTCAAGTTCTGCTCGATCTTCTCCTCGAACCTCGACGAGTTCTTCATGGTGCGCGTCGCCGGCCTGATGGGCCAGGAAGCCGCCGGAATCGCCGTTCGCTCGGCCGACGGACGCACGCCGTCCGCGACGCTCGCGGAGATCCGCGAGCGCGTCCTCGCGCTGACCGGGCGCCAGTCCCGGCTCTGGAGCCGTGAGCTCGTCCCCGCCCTCAAGGAGGCGGGGATCGCGATCGCGCAGGTGGACGAGTGCTCCGAGAAGGAGCAGGCCGAGCTCGAGCGCCGCTTCGACCGCGAGATCTACCCGGTGCTGACGCCGCTCGCCGTCGGGCCGGGCCAGCCGTTCCCGTACATCTCCGGCCTCTCGAACAGCCTCGCGGTGCTCGTCCGCGACCCCGAGAACGGGGAGGAGCGTTTCGCGCGCGTCAAGGTGCCCGAGGGCCTCCCGCGCTTCCTCGAGGTGGGCAAGCGCAGCGCGTTCGTTCCGCTGGAGGCCGTGATCGCCCACTTCCTCGACTGGCTCTTCCCGCAGATGGAGGTCGTCGAGCGCGCGGTCTTCCGCGTGACACGTGACGCGGACTTCGAGGTCTCCGACGAGGCCGACGACCTGCTCGAGGCCGTCGAGCTGGAGCTCCGGCGCCGGCGATTCGGCGACGTGGTGCGCCTGGAGGTCTCGGCCTCCGTCTCGAACCGGCTGCTCGGCCGGCTGATCGAGGGGCTCGGGGCGAGCGAGGAGCAGGTCTACCCGATCCGCGGCCCGCTCGACCTGGCCG
>Ga0299914_10000580_pt1 | contig 22323 bp, 17 predicted proteins | sample RVTome_10_FD_201361 | JGI IMG/M metagenome (GOLD analysis project Ga0299914, IMG submission 201361) | Soil microbial communities from uranium-contaminated site in the Upper Colorado River Basin, Wyoming, United States - RVT153D57 (version 2) ...
TTTCATGGTCTCCGCGGATTTGAGCACGAAGGGCAGTTGCATCTCTCCACTGGCGAAGAGGTCGCCGACCGTCCTCATCCCATCGAGGAGGTAGTTGTTGATGATGTCGAGTGGCCCGGTGCCCTCACCCAAGGCGACATCGAGGTCGGTGATGACATTCCTCTGGTCACCGTCGATGATGCGCTTGGCGAGCCGCTCCCCCACCTCCATGCCCTCGTAATCGCTCTCCGACCGCTCCACCGTCTCCACCCCTGCGAACAACTCGAGGAGCTTTTCCAACGGGTCGTACCCCTCCGCACGCCGGTCGTAGATGAGATCGAGGCAGACCTGCCGCTGTTCGGGGTCGATCCGGTTCAGCGGCTCGATCTTCCCGGCGTGGACGATGGCCGCGTCCAGACCAGCCTCGACCGCTTCGTGGAGGAACACCGAGTTGAGAACGCGTCGTGCCGCCGGGTTGAGACCGAAGGAGACGTTGGACACGCCGAGGACGGTCCTTACCCCGGGTAGCTCGGTCTTGATCTGCCGGATGGCGTCGAGGGTGATCATCGCGTCCTTGCGCAGGTCGTCGTCACCCGTGGTGAGGGGAAAGGTGAGGGCATCGAATAACAAGTCTTCGGAACGCAAGCCGTAACGATCGACGGCCAGGTCGTGGATGCGATGTGCGATCCGCAGCTTCCACTCCAGGGTGCGGGCCTGTCCCTCCTCATCGATGAGCAGGCAGATGGCTCCAGCCCCGTGCTTGTGAGCCAGCCCGAAGACCCGATCGAGACGTGAGCCCGGCTCTTCGCCGTCCTCGAGGTTTGCGCTGTTGAGCAGACTGCGGCCGCCGAGGCGCTCCAGACCGGCCTCCATGACCTCAGGCTCGGTCGAGTCGAGCACCACGGGGGCGGCTACGTCGGTGGCGAAAGCGGCGGCCAGCCTCTTCATGTCGGCCACTCCGTCCCGCCCGACGTAGTCCACACAGAGGTCGACGAGGTGAGCGCCCTCCTTCACCTGATCCTGGCCGATCGAGACGCAACCGTCGAGGTCGTCGGCCAGCAGGGCTTCCTTGAAGGCGCGTGACCCATTGGCGTTGGCTCGCTCCCCGATGATCAAGAACGACGTGTCCTGGTCGAACTGGACCTGGCTGTAGATCGAGGCCGCCGACGGGATCGTCTCTGGCTTACGCTGGAGGAGCGAGAGAGGGCGGGTCCTCTCCACGACGGCGACCAGATGCTCCGGGCTCGTGCCGCAGCAGCCCCCGATCACGCCGATCCCCATCTCGGTGACGAACTGACCGAGATGATGGGCGAGGTCGTCCGGTGACAGGTCATAGGCCATCTGCCCGTCCTCGACATGGGGAAGCCCGGCGTTGGGGATCGCCGACACAGGCACCTTGGAGTGCCGGGCCAGGTGGCGCAACGGCTCATACATCTCGGCCGGTCCTGTGGCGCAGTTGAGACCGATGACATCGGGTCCCAGCGCCTCGAGAGTAGTCAGGGCGGCGCCGATCTCGGTTCCGGGCAGCATCCGCCCGGTCAGCTCGATGGTGACCTGCACCTGGAGCGGGATTTCCACACCAGCGGCTTTCATTGCCCTGCGGGCGCCCTCGATGGCAGCTTTGGCCCCGAGCAAGTCGAACTGGGTCTCGATGATGAGGAGGTCGGCGCCACCGTCGATCAGCCCTGAAGACTCCACCTCGTAGGCATCGGCCAGGTCTCGATATGAGATCTGGCCGAGCGTGGCGAATTTGGTGCCGGGACCGATCGACCCGGCGACGAACCTGGTCCGCCCATCTGCCTTCACGAACTCGTCCACGGTCTCCCTCGCCAGAGTCGCTCCGGTCGCGGCGATCTCATACGACTGGTCCTCGAGCCCGTACTCCCCCAGGGGGACGGAGAAGGCTCCGAAAGTGTTGGTCTCGACAACGTCGACGCCGACTTCGAGGAAGGAGCGGTGGAGGTCCCTGATGACATCGGGACGACGCAGGTTCAGCAGCTCGTTGCATCCCTCTAGCGACGGGCCTCCGAAGTCGTCGGCAGTGAGGCCGACGACCTGCAGGTTGGTGCCGGTGGCCCCGTCGAAGATGACGAGGCCCGACTGGACGAAATGTATGTAGTCGCTCGGTCGAGCCTCAGTCACCGGTCACTCCTCTGTTTCTTCTCGAAACGCTTGAAGAGCGCCGGGAGCCAAGGGCTCCGGCAACTCATCGATCCAGGCATTGGCACCGTGCTTGCGCCGGTTGCCGCGGTTTCATCGGGCCTGATCCCTCAACCGCTCAAGATGAGCGCTTCGTCGCCTATAAGGCTATTGCATTCGGCCGGATTTGTGCAATATCCGGAGCTGGGCAGGGCCGGCATTGACTTGACCCACGATCCCGGATACCTTTCCCTTCACATGAGCGCTTGGCTCACGATCGGTATGACGACCACGACCGAGAGGCCGTGCGACTCGTCCGTGTAACCAGCGCCGCAACCACACGAAACACGAGATCCGCACCGGCAGGGGGGCGGATCTTTTTGATTCTCCAGCCGGTGGCGGCTAATCCGAGAATACGAAGGGTCCATGAGAGAGCAGAGAGAATCGAGGCGGAGGCCATGACCGTCCGGGTTGGCGTGCTCGGTGCCGGGACCGTAGGCGGCGCGCTGGTCAATCGGCTGTTGGCCGACCGTGACGCCATCAGACTCAAGTCGGGGGTCGATCTCGAGGTCCGGCGTGTCGCGGTGAGAGATCTGGCCAAGGAACGTCCCTTCGAGATCAAGGACGGTCGTATGACCGACGACGCAGTGTCAGTGGTGACCGACCCTTCGATCGACGTGATCGTCGAGGTGATCGGTGGCCTGGAGCCTGCCGGCGCCCTGGTCCTGGCCGCGCTGCGATCGGGCAAGCCCGTGGTGACCGCCAACAAGGAGCTGATCGCCACCCGGGGTCACGAGATCATGGAGGCGGCAAGGCGGGCCGGCGTCGCCGTCATGTACGAGGCAGCGGTGGGCGGCGGGATCCCGGTGATCCGCCCGCTGGCCGAGAGCCTCGCCGGCGAGAACATCGATGTGGTGAGCGGCATCGTGAATGGCACCACCAACTACATCCTCACCGCGATGGCCAGAGACGGCCGCAGCTACGACGACGCTCTGGCGGAGGCTCAGCGTCTCGGCTACGCCGAGACCGATCCGGCCGACGACGTCTCCGGCCGCGACGCGGCTTTCAAGACCTCGATCCTCGCCAGCCTCGCCTTTGGTGAGAGAGTGGCGCCGTGGGAAGTCGAATGTGAGGGGATCGAAGGAGTGACCATCGAGGACGTGGCGTCGGCAACCGAGAACAACGAAGTCATCAAGCTGATCGGCTCGGCGCAGCGGGGAATCGATGGTCGGGTCGAGGCAAGCGTAAAGCCGATGAGCCTCCCCTCTGCCCACCCACTAGCCGGGGTCAACGGGGTGACCAATGCCATCTTCATCGAGGGGCCGTCGGTTGGCCGTCTCCTCTTCACCGGGCCCGGCGCGGGCGGGCAGCCAACGGCGAGCGCGATGCTCGGCGATCTGATCCAGGTCGCCTCACGTGGTCGCGGTCCGAGGACCGGATCGGCCCACGACCCGAAGCCGAGGCGCCAGGTGCTCCATCGGTAGCGATCAGGTGGTCGCGGTGCCCGCGAGGAAGTCGCGGTACCAGGCTCCACTCGCCTTGATGGTTGGCGTCATGGTCTCGAAGTCGACCCTGACGATCTCGAAGCGCTTGCCGGATTGAATCGGGTTTGGTTGGGAGTCGCAGAGCGTGTTGAAGGTCCGCAAACCGACCGAGATCGGCCCAAGATCGGATGGGGTCGAGAGGTAGATCATGGGCTCGAAGAAGTCATTTCAGGCGAAGTAGAAACGGGATAGTGACACCGCGCTCGCCCCGGGGAATGACACCCAGCTACCAGTCCTGATAGAGACGGCGGGCGTGGCTGGCCGGGTCGAGGTAGTACTCGTCGGATGTGACGTCGAGTGTGAGGGTCTTCACCGGGGCCCTGACGGTGGGACCGGTTGCGGCGAACCTCCTGATCACCTCGGCGTGCGGCTTGAGGCTCCCATCGGGTCGCACCAGACCGAAATGACGCTCGTGCTTGGCCCCGCCCTCGTCGCAAGGCGGCCGGTCCCAGAGGTCGGGGTGATAGTCGGAGAAGCACCACATGAATGCCCCGGTCGCCCCGACATCGACGAGGCGGGGCAGCACCTCTTTCACGTACTCGGCGAACGCCTCCTCGCCCGCCATGAACTGGGCCCTTGGCGCTCCGTATGCGGTCCATGCCCAGGTCGTGGAGCCGGCATTGTCGGGTGACGTGCAACCGCCCCACTCCTCGGCCAGACACGGCTTTCCGGTGAGCCCGGTGACGAGGGCACACAGATAGGGGACGAAGTCTGGGTCGAGAGGGTCCCGGGCCCAGTCGACATACATGGGGTAGCCGTGCATGACGGCGACGTCACTCTCGGCGAAGACGTGGTCGACACGGAGCCCGTTGTCGGCAAAGAGATTGGCCGTGTGCAGACCCGTGGTGACCGTATGGTCGGGGTCGATCCCTTTGACCAATTGGGTCATCTCCTTGACCCAGGATCGCCCCGCCGCCGCATCTCGGGGATGGGCGAACAGATCGGGCTCATTTCCCAGGTTCCACATCCAGACTCCGGCGTGATCTCGATACTCACCCACCACCGTCTCGAGGAGGAAGCGCTCGGCGTCGAGGGCGGACCGGTCGTGGAACATGTTCCTATAGCCGGTATCGACCACCATCCCTCCGCTGACGACCTGACGGACATGGGGGGACGGGTACCCTGAATCCGGGTCGAGGAGCCATCCCGGCGACCAGTTGGGCCCACTCATGTGGCCGGTGAAGAAGGTGACATCGAGCCCTAACTCGCGCTCGGCGGCAAGATCGAGCACGAGGCCCAGGTCTCGGAGACGCTGTGGCGAAACCGAATCGGGAGACGGCTGCCAATCGTCCCAGAGGAGGAACACTCGCACCACGGACATGCCGAGCGACGCGATTACATCGAACTCTTCGGCCACCTCGCCACGGTCGAACTCCGGCCACCAGTACATCGCCTTGCAACGCGGCCAGTAATTGACGCCGAGTCGAAAACGGTCTGCAGCGCCGATGCTCAATTCTCCGGCCCTCGCAGCTCCTCGAGAACCAGCCTCGCCGACTCTCCCGCCGACCGGTTCCCCGTGTCGATCACCAGGTCCGCCATCTCCCTGAAGAGCCGGTCACGCCTTTCGAGATGCTCGGAGACGGCGACCGATCGACGATGATCGCCCCTTGCCGCCCTTTCGGCGAGGATCCCGGGATCGGCGGTCACCCAGATGCAGAAAGCACCGGCCAAACCCTGGCGCACCTCAGCCTCCTCGATCACGGAAGCAGCAGCGGCTATCACCGCCGGCCTATCACGGGCGAGGGCTTCGAGGAATACATCCGTCTCGAGCCGGTGCAATTCATCGACGCCTTCGGTCTCCGCGATCTCACGACCTGACTTTCCGAGGCGGCGCTCGATCGATCGATCGGAGTCGTAGAAAACACGGCCCAGGGCCTCGGCCAGTCTTCGACCAAGTGTGGTCTTGCCGGAGCCCATCGCCCCCATGACCACGATGTGCTCAGCCTCGAGCAAGGGCGCTCTCGATCCATCCGGCGAGGGATTCCTCGCCGACAACCGATGCGCCATCGACCATCACCCAGCCCGGCACGGGCAGGTCGGCGAAGAGAAGGGGCCGCACCCCATCACCGGCCAGGGTGTCGTCCCACTCCCCTCGCCCGACATTGACGCACAGGTCGTCGCCCATCACCGCCACCACGAGACGTCCATCGAGGAAATAGCCGTCGCCGTCGAGCACCCGGGCCTCGGTCAACTCCCCCCGCCCGCTCAGGTGGGCCCGGATCCGGCCAAGGAGGTCATCGTGCGCGCTCAACCGGCGGCAGGGACCTCGGTCACTTCGACCCCCACCGGCTTGCGGGGCGGGGCAGATGCAGAGATCACCCAGAAAGCCCCTTGCTGCCGGTTCCAGTCGTCGAGGATCTGCTCGGCGACGGGGCTGGCGGTGTAGCGCAGATGGGTTTCGATCAGCGATCTGATGTCGGCCTGGTCGGCGTCGGACGGCCGACGCGCCGAGGGAGCGGTGTCGGCCAGCATCGCCTTGAGACTGAGATCCGGGTCCCACACATAGGCCACGCCACCGGTCATCCCCGCCGCGAAGTTGCGCCCGACGTCACCGATCACGAGCACCTTGCCCCCAGTCATGTACTCACAACCATGATCCGAGCAGCCCTCGATCACCGCGGCGGCACCGGAGTTGCGAACGGCGAATCGCTGACCGACCCGTCCCGCCAGGAAGACGTCGCCGCCGGTCGCCCCGTAGAGAACCGCGTTCCCGGCGCCGTGGGGGACCGATGCTCCGGGACGACGTGGCGAAACCGAGATCAGACCGCCACCCATCCCCTTGCCCAGGTAGTCGTTGGAGGTCCCCTCGAGGTGCAGGTCCACCCCGTTGCAAAGCCAGGCACCAAAGCTCTGACCTGCGGTCCCGGAAAGCTTGACGACGATCGTGCTGGCGGGCAAGGCTTGACTCCCGTGCCGGGCCGTGATCTCACCCGATAGCCGGGCGCCGATTGCCCGATCGACATTGCGGATCGGGTAGGAGAGCTCGACGGGCTCGCCACCGGCGATGGCCCCGGCGCTGTCGGCGACGAGCCGATCCTCCAGCCCGGAGAGGGGTGTCTTTCGGTAGCCATCGTGGACCTTTCCCCCCTTCGATGCGAGCAGCATGGCCGAGAGATCGGCGGAGAGCGGGTGCTGGGGATCGATCGGGCGCAACAGGTCGGCGCGTCCCACCAGGTCGGCGATCGAGCGGGCTCCGAGTGCGGCCATGTGCCTTCGTGCCTCTTCGGCCAGGCGGCGGAAGAGGAGGACGACCTGATCTGCCGATCCGGTGAACTTCGCCCTCAGGTCCTCCTGCTGGGTGGCGATCCCGACCGGGCAGGTGTTGAGGTGGCACTGGCGGACCATTTTGCAGCCCATGGCAAGCAGCGGAAGGGTCCCGAATCCGAATCGCTCCGCACCGAGCAAGGCAGCGACGATGATGTCGCGTCCGGTGCGCAGCCCACCGTCTGTCTCCAGCAAAACCCTCGAGCGGAGACCGTTGGCGGTGAGGACCTGGTGCGCTTCGGCGAGGCCGAGCTCCCATGGTGAGCCGGCGTGCTTTATCGACACGAGTGGTGAGGCGCCGGTGCCTCCTTCCGATCCGGAGATGGTGATAACGTCGGCGTCGGCCTTCGCCACACCGACCGCGATGGTGCCGACACCCGGCTCGCTCACCAATTTCACCGAGACGAGGACCGTTGGCTTGAACGCCTTGAGGTCATAGATGAGCTCGGCGAGGTCTTCGATGGAGTAGATGTCGTGATGCGGTGGCGGCGAGATCAGAGTGACCCCGGGCTCGGTGTATCGGAGGCGGGCAATCTCGGCCGACACCTTGTGCCCGGGCAGCTGGCCCCCTTCGCCCGGCTTCGATCCCTGCGCCATCTTGATCTGGAGCTCGTCGGCGGAGTGGAGATAAGCAGGGGTGACTCCGAAACGGCCCGATGCGACCTGCTTGATCGCCGAGTTCATCGGGGTGCCGAACCGCACGGGGTCCTCCCCTCCCTCACCGGAGTTGGAGTGCCCGCCGATCAGGTTCATCGCCTCGGCCAGGGCAACGTGGGCCTCGGCCGACAGCGCGCCATGAGACATGGCGGCAGTAGTGAATCGGCGCATGATCGCCTCGACCGGCTCCACTTCCTCGAGGGGCACCGGGTCCCGCTGCACAAAGGTGAGGAGATCTCGCACCAGCGCCGGATCGCGATCCGAGATCATCTCGATGTACTTGTCCCAATCTTCCGGGTCGCCCGATCGAACCGCTTTCTGCACGGCAAGCACGACCATCGGGCTGGTGACGTGTGTGTCGGAGCCACGGCGGTGCTTGTAGAACCCACCGGGATCAGGGACCCCGGTCGTGAAGGCCTCGTGACGCTGCAGCGCTTGGCGGGCAAGCTCCTTCGTCCCGACGCCCCGAAGGCGGCGCGGGGCGTTGCGGAACGCCTTCCGACAGACCTGCTCGGAGAGCCCGATGACCTCGAAGAGCTCGGAGCCACGGTAGGCCGACAGCGTGCAGATCCCCATCTTGGACATGATCTTGAGCAGGCCCCCTTCCATGGCCTGCCGGAAGTTCTCCTGCGCCGCCACCGGGTCGACGTCGATGGCGCCCGATGCAGCGAGGTCGCGAGCGTGCTCGATGGCCAGGTAGGGGTTCACCGCCGACGCCCCGAAACCGACCATGCAGGCCAGGTCGTGCGGGTCGCGTGGCTCCCCCGACACCACCACCAAAGAGACCGACCCCCGCACTCCCTCGTCGATCAGCCGGTGATGGACAGCCCCCAAGGCGAGAAGCATCGGTATTGGTGCCCTGGTGGCCTCCGTCTCCCGATCGGAGAGCACGATGATCGTCGCCCCCAGCTTGACCGCCTGGGTCGCTTCCTCACAGATCTCGTCGAGCCGGCCCTCCATGCCCGAGGGTCCGTCCGCCACCGCCCAGGTGGTGGCGATCCAGTGTGAGAAGAATCTCGCGTCCCCGGAGCGAACGATCGATTCCAGCTCCGCATCGGAGAGGATCGGGCTGGACAGCTCGATGAGATGGGCCTGCTGCGGCCGGTCCTCGAGGAGAGGGCCGCGCCGTCCGAGCTGGATGCGGAGGGACATGACCAGCTTCTCCCGGATCGGATCCATTGGCGGGTTGGTCACCTGAGCAAACTGCTCATGGAAGAACTGGGTGAGGCGGCGTGGCTTGTTGGCGAGAACGGCGAGCCCGGTGTCGTCGCCCATCGAGCCAAGCGGGTTGTCTCCCTGCGCCATGTCGGCGATGACGAGTCTGCGCTCCTCGGCGGTGTACCCGAACACCCGGCTCAGAGCGGCGGCGTCGAAGCGATCGTCGGCAAGGCTGTCGAATGAAGCCTGGATGCGGAGGGTCTCGGTGTTCACCCAATCCCCATACGGCCGGGCCGTGGCCAGCGCGAGCTTGACCTCGTCGGAGTGCAGCACCTGGCCCGTCTCGCCATCGAACAGGATCAGCTCACCAGGCCCGAGCTGGCCGGTGGCAGTCGCCTTGGACTCCTCCTCCGGGCACACACCCGCCTCGGACGCGACCAGAAGCACGTCCGGGGTGACCACCCATCGGGCAGGACGAAGACCGTTGCGGTCCATGCCGGCCAGCAGCGATGATCCGTCGGTGGCCGCGATGGCGGCCGGACCGTCCCAGGGCTCGGTGAGGAAGGCGTGATAGGCGTAGAAGGCGGCCAGGTCTGGCTCCAGGTCAGGGACGTTCTCCCAGGCCGCCGGCATGAGCATCTCCTTGACATGCGGCAGCGACCGGCCGCTTTGCATGAGCAGCTCGAACACGTTGTCGAGGCTCCCCGAGTCGGAGATGCCTGGCTGGAGGAAAGGGAAGACGTCGGGCAGGCGATCGCCCCAGACCCCCGGTGTCGCCGCCTTCTCCCGGGCCAGCATCCACGATCGGTTGGACTGGATGGTGTTGATCTCTCCGTTGTGGGCCAGAGTGCGGAACGGCTGGGCGTTGTCCCACGATGGGAAGGTGTTGGTCGAATACCGCTGGTGGAAGATGGCGAACGCCGTTTCGAAATCAGGGTCGCGCAGGTCCCAGTAGAAGTCCGAGATCTTGGAGGCGGTGAACAATCCCTTGTAGACCACGGTTCGGCTGGAGGCCGACGGGACGGAGAGCCCGGGAACATCTGCCCTCTCGATTTGCTTCCGGGACAGGTAGAGGCTTCGCTCGAAGCCGGCCCCCTCCTCGTCGACGGTGACGATGGCTTGCTCGATGAGGGGGAGGACGAGCCGGGCGTGATCTCCGAGGACTGATGGGTCGGTGGGGACCGAGCGCCAGAACAGGAGTTGCATCCCCTCCGCCTCGATAGCCTCGGTGACCACCGATCGCGACGCCGCCGCCTCGGTGGGTGAGAGGAAACACATCACCACTCCGAGACGCGCCGGCGGCACTTCGAGCCCGTGTGTGGCCAATTCGCGATTGATCAGCCGCTGCGGCACCTGGGTCAAGAGACCTGCGCCGTCACCGGTGCCGTCGGCGGCGCGTGCCCCGCGGTGGTCGAGGTTGACCAAGCATTCGACGGCAAGGCGGGTCATTCGGAAGCTGGGGGCGAGATCCCGGGCCGCGATGAAACCGACGCCGCAGGCGTCTCGATCCGGGCCAGGATCGAAGAAAGGTGCCGTCATAGCTCCCTGGGTGTCTCGGGGAGCGATGAAGTGTAAACACGGAAAAGCCAGGTCCAACCAGGTTTCACCGACGCCGTTGGCACCTCGTTAGCCTCGCTCCATGAGATTCGGAGCATTCGTGCCGCAGGGTTGGCGTCTCGATCTGGCCGGGATCGACAGGGAAGAGCATTGGGGGACCATGACCAGGGTGGCCCGCCGCATCGAGGAGACCGGTTTCGAGTCGCTGTGGGTCTACGACCACTTTCACACCGTCCCCGCCCCGACCCAGGAGGTCACCTATGAGGCGTGGACGCTGATGGCATCGCTGGCCGCGGTCACGAGCACGGTTCGGCTCGGTCAGATGTGCACCTGCAACACCTACCGCCCGCCGTCCTACTTGGCGAAGGTGGCCGCTTCGATCGACGTGATCTCCGGTGGCCGACTCGAGATGGGGATCGGCGCCGGCTGGTACGAGCACGAGCACGACGGATACGGCTATCCATTCCTCGAGCCCGCGCCGCGAATCAAGATGCTGGAGGAAGGCGTCGAGATCATGAAGGCGATGTGGACCGAGGAAGTGGTCCACTACCGAGGTCGGCACTACCGGCTCGAGGGAGCGATCTGTCAACCCAAACCTGTCCAGTCACCTCACATCCCACTGTGGGTGGCCGGCGGCGGCGAGCAGTTGACCCTGCGGGTGGCGGCTCGCCACGCCCAGTACACCAACTTCGGCATCAAGCCCGACCTGTTCGCCCACAAATCAGAGGTGCTGGCCGGGCATTGCCGCGATCTCGGCCGCGATTTCGATTCGATAACCAGGTCGGCCAACTTCAACATCGTCTGCGACGAGACGGAATCCGGAGCCCAGGAGAAGATCCGAGCCCTGGAGACACGGATGCGCCAGTACGTCCCCGGGGCCCGCGCCGCCGAGCAAGCCAAGCTCTACAAGTACGCCTCCGGCACCCCGGACCAGGTCATCGGCTATCTCAAGGAATGGGAGGCCCTGGGCTTGGGATACGCCATCATCTACTTCCCCGACCCTGCCTACGACCTGTCGAGCCTGGAACTGTTCGCCCGTGAGGTGATGCCCGCCTTCGCCGGCTCAGGCAACCTCACCCGCCGAGGCCGCTGAGCCGGTCCAGCGCCTCGGTGAGGATCTGCTCGTCCTTGCAGAAGGCGAAGCGGACCAGGGAAGCCCCATCCTCTGGCCGGTGATAGAAGACACTGGGTGGGATCGCCACCACCCGGGCTGCCTCGACCATGTGGCGGCAGAACGAGCGATCGTCGGCGAAACCGAAACCGTCGAAGCCGACCATCATGAAATAGGTGCCCTGGGGGCGGTGGACCTCGAACCCGGCCTGCTCGAGCCCTTCGGCCAGCAGATCCCGCTTTTTCAGGTAACCGGAGCGGAGGTCCACGTAGAAATCGGTTGGGGCGGCCATCGCCGCCACCGCCCCATGCTGCACGGGAGTCGGGGTGGTGAACGTGAGGAACTGATGGGCGGCGCGCAACCCTGCACTGAGTGCCGGAGGGGCGATGCCCCACCCGACCTTCCAACCGGTGAGCGAGAACGTCTTGCCGATCGAGGACAGGGTCAGAGTTCTCTCCCACATTCCCTCATAGTTGGCCAGTCGCAGATGCCGGCCGTCATAGACCATCTCCTCGTAGACCTCGTCGGTGATGGCGATGGCGTCGTATTCAACACAGAGCGCAGCGATAGCCACCAGCTCTTCGTCGGTGAACACCCGGCCGGTCGGGTTGTGGGGGTTGTTGAGCACGATCGCCTTCGTGTTCGGAGAGAACAATGATCGAAGCTCCTCGAGGTCGACCTCGAAACCCGGCGGTCTCAGAGTCACATATCGGGGGACGGCCCCGGTCATGGAGACGAATACCGGATAGGCGTCGTAGAAGGGCTCGATGAGGATCACCTCGTCGCCGGGGTCGATGAGCCCGAGGAACGAGGCTGCGAGTGCTTCCGTGCACCCGCAGGTGATCGTCACCTCTTCGACAGGATCGAGTTCCCTGCCCAGCAGCGGCCCGTATCGATCGGCGATGGCTTGCCGCAGCGCCGGCACTCCCTGACTTGGTGGATACTGGTCGCTGCCGCCTTCCGCCAATGATCGAACGGCGGCTTCCTTCACGAAGCGGGCGCCCTCCCAGTTCGGGAATCCCTGACCCAGATTGATGGCACCGTGCTCGAGGGCGAGGGCGGTCATCTCGCTGAAGATGGTGACCCCGAACGAGGCTAGACGATCGGCGATTGGCATCACACCGAGATTATGCGGTGTTCAGCACCCTGACACCGTGCGGCCTCGGGCCGCGGGCTCGGAGGGCGACGACCAGGCGTCAGCCGGCGTCGCTGGATCTGGCCCACAGGTTGATATCGCCATCCACCGCGTGCCGATCGATGGCGGCCAGCTCCTCGTCACTGAAACGGGTGTTGTCGACGGCCCGCAGCAGGTCTTCGACCTGTGACCAGCGGCTGGCGCCGATCAGGGCCGAGGTAACCCGTTCGTCGCGCAACACCCAGGCCACAGCCATTTGGGCCAGGGTCTGGCCGCGTTCGCGCGCCACGTCGCCCAGCGCCCGCACTCGGGCCAGATTGTCCTTCGAGAGCATCGAGCGATCGAGCGCACCTCCCTTCTCCACCCGGGAGTCGGCGGGGATCCCATCGACGTACCTATCGGTGAGCAGCCCCTGGGCCAGTGGGGAGAATGCAATGCAGCCGATGCCTAGGTCGCCGAGGACCTCGAGCAGACCGTCTTCGACCCACCGATTGAGCATCGAATAGGAGGGCTGATGGATGATGAACGGTGTTCCGAGACGGGCGAGGATGGCGTGGGCCTCTCGGGTCTTCTCCGGGCCATATGAGGAGATCCCTACATAGAGAGCCTTTCCCGACCGAACCGCGGTGTCGAGCGAGCCCAAGGTCTCCTCTAGCGGGGTGTCCGGGTCGAATCGATGGGAGTAGAAGATGTCGACGTATTCGAGCCCCATACGCGCCAGGCTCTGGTCCAAGCTGGCCAACATGTACTTGCGAGAGCCCCATTCGCCATAGGGCCCGTCCCACATGTCGTAACCCGCCTTGGTGGAGATGATCAGCTCGTCTCGATACGGCGCCAGGTCCGACGTCAGAAGTGCCCCGAAGTTCCGCTCCGCCGATCCGGGCGGAGGCCCGTAGTTGTTGGCCAGGTCGAAATGGGTGATCCCCTGGTCGAACGAGCTCAGGATCATGCGCCGACCCTCCTCGGTCAGCGACTCGCCTCCGAAGTTGTGCCACAAGCCCAAAGAGATACGCGGCAGATCGAGGCCGCTCTGCCCCGATCGGGCATAAGACATCCGGCTGTATCGATCCGGGTCTGCGGTGTGCAACGGAATCACCTCCTGGTCATGCGGGTACAGGTTTCGACTCATCTCTCCGACGACGACGCGAGGTCGACCCCGCGGACGGCTCCCACCTGAAAAACCGGGCGGCCAGGAGACCGGCCACCACCCCCCAGAGGAGGAGATAGCCGATCTGGGGCCAGTGGAACTGAGACCCGGTCAGCGTGGGATCGAAGGCGTCACGGAATGCCTCGGCAAACGCCTTGAGCGGGAAGAAGTTGCCTGCGATCTCCATCCACCGCGGTGGGTTCTCGATTGGGAAGAAGATGTTCGAGATGAACGCCACGGGGAGAAGTGTGGCGTTCGTGATGGCAGGCGCGGCGTCGCCATTCGGCGAGATCGCCGCCACCAACATGCCGAGGGCGGCGAAACAACTGACCCCTACGACGAACGTGAGCAAGGCTGCCGGCAGGGTCCGGGCGATGATCTGAACGCCGTAGAAGACGACCCCGGCCCCCATCATGAGAGCCATGGCGAGGAAGGCCAGGTAGACCGACGAAGCTACCCGCCCTGCGATGTATGCCCAGGGTGGGATCGGCGTTCCCCTGATACGTTTGAGTATCCCGTTGTCCCGGGCGATAGCGGTGCCGATGGCCAGGTTGGTGTAAGTGGCCGAGACAGCAGCGAACACCGCGAGACCGGGAGTGAAGTACTGAGCCGTGGTTATCCCCAAGCCTTCGATCTCTTCGTTGCCGAAGATGGCGGTGAAGAGCACCAGCAACATGAGTGGGAACACGATGGTGAAGAACGCCGCGATCGGAGTGCGCCAGAACACCCTGTTCTGGTAACGGAACTGCTGCCAGACCAGTGATGCCAGGGAGGGCCGGCGCAGCAGGTCAGTGCTCACCGGTCAACTCCAGGTATACGTCCTCGAGGGACGGCCGGGTCACCTGTAGCCGTTCCAGCTCCAGGCCTCTGCCAAGGGCCCACGTGGTGAGCTCATGGAGCGCACGGGTGGCGGAGTCGGCACTGACCTCGACCAGGTCGCCGTTGATCGTGATCGCGCTGACCGGTACTTCCTCGGGGCCGACTCCCTGAGGGAGAGCGAAGCGGATGACACTTTTCCCATCTGCCCGTCCTCCGAGCGTCTCTGGCGTGCCCTCCGCCACGATCTTGCCCCGGTCGATGACGGCGATCCTGTCGGCGAGATGCTGCGCCTCGTCCATGTAATGGGTGGTGAGCAGGATCGTCTTGCCAAGGGCAGTCAGATTCTCGAGGATCCCCCACGCCTGCCTTCGCGCCGAGGGGTCGAAACCGGTGGTCGGCTCATCGAGAAACAGAAGGTCGGGATCACCGACCAGCCCCAAGGCGAGCTCGAGTCTGCGTTGCTGGCCACCCGACAGTGTCTTGATCCTGGCGTCGGCCTTCTCGGTGAGCCCGACGAGGTCGATCAAGTGGTCGGCGTCGAGACGTCTGGGGTACATACCTCCGTAGATCGACAGCGCCTCACGCACGGAGAGCTCTCGTTCCACGCCGCCTTCCTGGAGGACGATCCCAATCCGCTCCCGGTACGCCCGGCCACCCGTTGAAGGGTCGAAGCCGAGCACGCTGATGCGGCCGTCATCGGCGAAGCGATGGCCCTCGAGGATCTCGACGGCGGTGGTCTTCCCGGCGCCGTTGGGCCCGAGCAGGGCGAATACCTCGCCCGCCTCGATCGTGATGTCCACGCTGTCGACGGCCACGACATCGCCATAGGACTTTGCCAGTCCCTCGACCTCGATCGCTGCCATGTGCCCGATGCTAGGTACTGCTCGATCTGGTTCGGCTGTCAGGTTTCTATCTGGCAGGATTCCGTTCATGGCGAATAGGACGACACCTCCCAACGGGCCGGTAGTGGTGGGAATCGACGGATCCGAGCCCGGTTTCACCGCACTACGACACGCAGCCCGGGAAGCCGAATGGCGAGGCGTCGCACTTCACGTGGTGCACGTCCTCGACGTCAGCCCCGCGGTCCTCCATCTCGAAGGTGATCGCACGATCCACACCCGCGAATTGGCTGAGAGCGATAGAGCCGAGATCTGGAAGCAGGCCAGGCCCATCCTCCAAGACGCCCAGGCTGAGGTGATCCGTGTCGAGCGAGACGGCAACCCGGGCAAGACACTCATCGGTTACTGCTCCGAGGCCGGTGGATCCGTGCTGGTAGTCGGCCCCAGGGGGCGGGGAAGAGTGGGCCGATGGCTGCTTGGCTCGACCGCCGACCAGGCAGTCAAGGGTGCGCAGTGTGACGTGCTGGTGGTGAAGCCCGGAGCCGAGGTCTAGGCCGTAACCCTTGAGTTGAGCGGCGAACGAGTCATCCTCGCCGACAACGGCTCATCGTGGTACATGTCCGATAGCCCTGAGCCCGCGGACAGTCGCGATGACCTCAGCGGCTGAGGGCTCGCCAGACCCCGACCGAGGCCAGGAGGAGCGTGACGCCGATCTTGGTGAAGTCGATCACCGGCGTCACCTCCACTCCATTCGGCGTGACCCTGATCACTGCCACAGGACGTCCTTGCGAGAAGCCGCCACCTCCTCCCCCTTCTCCGCTCCCGCTCTCCTCACCCTGGCCCTGACCCTGGCCGGCGCCAAACCCGAAGCCACCGGCCCGCTCCCAGGCGACCGCGGTTACGATCAGGTCGTCTCCGCGCGCTACCGGCTCGGAGAACAGTGCCCTGGGGGAGGCCTCCCCGAAGAGCCCGGTCAAGGCGTCGCCGATGCGCGAGGCGATGGTCTCCGAGGTCATGTAGTTCTCACTTGTCATCGATCCACCTCCAGATCAGGGCCAACAGAAGCGCCGCAACCGCAGCGAGCCTGACAGCCATCACATGATCCCGGATCGGGATCATGGCCCCGGTGCTCGGGTTTCTGACGAGGACCGGACGGTGATAGGAGTAGCCGCCGCCTCCGAACGACGTCGCCCCGAAGAAACCACTGTCGGCAGAGGTCAGGGTCACGCCTCGGGCGCCCTCGATTCTTTGCTCACGTCCAGTGTGTCTGATCCGCAACATCGGACCACCCTACAAACCTGTCGTCAGAGACCGCTCAGCATCTGGTCGACCGGGGCGAAGTCGTCGGTCAAAGGGCGGGCGTCGTCGATGAATCGGGCCAGCTCGTCGCCGGTCAGTCCGACTTCGACGCCACCCCTGGAGAGGAGCGCCCCCCGGACGCGATCGATGTCGATCGGGTCATCCGACCCGACGAGAACGTAATTGCCGCCACGTGCGCCGGTGAAGTAGCCCTCTGGAGCGAACACCGCCACGTGGTCGAAGACCTCGCCGAGGGTGGCCGCCTCCGCCCGAGCGAACCTCGCCTCGGGCCGGTCGATCACATTGACCGTGTAGAAGCCTCTCGGAGCCAGGGTGTCACCGACCATCTCGACGAACTCCACCGTGGTCAGATGCCAGGGCACGGTGAGGCCGGTGAAGGCGTCCCCGACCGCGACATCGACCGAGCCAGGTGTCACCTGCGTGATCGATCTCCGGGCGTCGTCGATGATCACCTCGGCTTCGTCTTCGAACCCGAGGTCGCGGCGGCCGATCTCGACGAGCGAGGCGTCGATCTCGAGGACGCGGTGTTCGGTGCCCGGCCGCGTGACAGCCAGGTAGCCGGGCAACGTGAACCCTCCTCCACCGATGGAGAGAACGTCTAGAGGGCCCGGCGGCATCTCCACGTCTATCAGGTCGGCCATCATCCGTATGTAGCGAAACTCGAGATGAGTGGGGTCATCGAGATCGACGTAACTGTTGTGACCGCGGTCCAGGACCAGGAGCCTTCCCGAGGGGCGTTCGGCGTCGGTCACCACTTCGGCACAGTGATAGGTGGTCTCGTACTGGCAGGGACCGTCGAATCCGATGGTCAAACCGCTGAGGAGGAGCAGAGCAACGGTCGAGCCGGTCACGGTCCCGGCGCTACGTCGGACCCAAACGGCCACCCCGAGCAGCACGAGCACAAATCCCACCACGATCACGATCGGCCTTGTGGGAAAGGCGGCGATCAGGACGAACCCGGTTACGAAAGTGCCGAATATGGCTCCGGCGGTTCCGATGGCGGAGTACGTCCCGACCACGGAACCTGTCTCCTGCAACGAGGCCAACCTGATCTTGACAACGATGGGTGGAATCGCCGAGAGGATCGCAGCCGGGGCGAAGAACCCGATGAGGCTGAGGCCGACGATCGAAACGGGCCCGGTCGTCGAGGCAGCGGGGCCGGCCAGGTCGACGAGCAGTGGCGATGCAACTGCAGTGAGGCCGCCGGCGACTAGGAGTGGTCCGATGAGGCGACGAGGGTCTCCTCGATCCGCCGCCCGCCCTCCAGCCCACGCCCCCACGGAGATCCCGGCGAGGATGACACCGATGATGCCGGTGAACACCTCGAGGCTCACCCCCAGGTAAGGCGCGAGCAGCCGCCCGGCCAGGATCTCGAGGATGAGGACCGCGGCAGAAGTGATGAAGACGAGCGATCGAGCGAGGAGCTGTGGCAACCGCCGGAGTATGCCCGACCCCACGGAATAGGCGGCGTACGATGCCGCCGATGCGGAGGTGGTGTCAGGTGGGGCTGTTGTTCCTGCTCGCAGCGTGCTCCACAGAGGGAGGGAGCGGGACCACGGACCCGCCCCCGACGACCGCGGCTGGCCCCACCACCACGACCGAGCGCCCGAGCACCGGTCAACTCATGGAGGATCTCGACGCCAGTCTCTGCCCCGACTCGGTTTTCACGTGTGTGACGCTCGACATGCCGATGAATCACTTCGATCCTTCCGACGAGAGAACCATTCCGGTGACGTTCGCCGTGCTCCCCGCCACCGGAGCCAGCCTCGGGGCGTTCGTCACCGCCACCGGAGGCCCCGGCAGCTCCGGGATCGCGGTCGCCGATTCCTATACCGACGCGCTCGACCCGGCAATCCCGGAGTCGTACGACATCGTCTTCTTCGACCAGCGCGGGGTAGCGATGTCGGGTGGCCTCAGCTGCCCTCAGGCGGCCTCGGACTACTACCGGGTGGACGCGACGACGGGTCTCGGCTTCGATCAGGAAGCGCTGACGGCGGCCGCATCCGCCTTCTCCAGGGACTGTGTCTCCGAGATGGGCAATCCGGAGATGCTCCCCTACCTGGGGACAGACCAGGCAGCCGAGGATCTCGAGGCGTTCCGTCAGACCTTTGGCTACGAGCAGATCGTCCTCTACGGAGAGAGCTACGGCACCCAGCTATCCCAGACCTATGTGGGTGGCCACGGTGATCGTGTTGCCCGACTGATCCTCGACGGGACCGTCGATCTCACCCTGGAGGGCCTCGACTTCTTCCTGGAGCAGGCAACGGCCTTCGGGGACACGCTCCAGTCCACGCTGGACTACTGCGCAGAGGACGAGTTCTGCGCAGCCGACATCGGCATGGCCCCCGACCAGGCCTACGACCGACTGCGCGCCCTCCTCGTCGAGGGCCCGCTGACCGCCCAGTACCCCTTGACCACCGGTGGTTTCGAGGAGCGCACGTTCGGCCTCGGGGACCTCGAGGTCGTCGCCAGTGGGCAGATGTACTCGGAAGACGACCGGATGATGTTCCTCCGCGCGCTGGCTGCCCAAAGTGGACGGGGCGACTTGGTGCCCCTGCTCAGGCTCCTCTATCTCAACCTCGGGATCGATGCGGAGACCGAGACCGTGATCGAAGACCCGACCTACTCGGATGCCGTCTACTACGGGGTCGAGTGCCTCGATTACCACTACCCGGGGTCGACGCCGGAGGAGACCGCGCAGGCATTCTTCACCGCGGGCGCCGAATTGAACCCCGCCCGGCTGGGAATCCTTTTCTTTGGTGATCTGCCCTGCGCTTTCTGGCCCACCGCCAGCGAGGATGCGACCCGCCCGCAGCCACTGGTGGCGCCCGGAGTGCCCACCGTGGTGCTGGGCTCCACCGCCGATCCCGCCACCCCGCATCAGCAGGGAGTCGACGTCGCCGGACATCTCGAGGAGGGGTATTTGATCAGCAAGCAGGGCGGGCCCCATGTGATCTTTGGACGGGGCAACGAATGCCCGGACGAGCCGGTCACCAGCTTCATCGTGGAAGGCACCGCCCCGGAGGAGACCGAGTGCGAGGGGGACGTCGTGGGGTATTACATCTCACTCCTCCCCCTCACGTTGGATGAGTTCGACAGCGCCGAGACCATGTTCGACTCGGTCGAGTTCGAGATCTTCTACATGCCCGAGTACTACTGGTGGGACACCGTCACCGACATCCCGGTGGGCTGCAATCAGGGCGGGGTGATCACGTTCACCGCCCAGGAGGAGACCGACGAGTTCATCCTCCAGGAATGCGTCTTCATGGACGGGCTGATTCTCACCGGGGAGGGGTCATACAACTGGGACGAGGACGTCTTCACCCTCGACGTCCAGTTGGGCTCGCCCGATTGCCTCTACTCCTACCAGCGCTCTGGTGAGGAGTACACCGTGGAGGACAACTGCCCGTCAGACCAATTCACTGGCTAGGCGACCCTGCTCGCCTGCTGCAGAGTGCTCAAGGCGGAGAGGGTCGACTCGGCACCCTGGTTCATGTTCGGCCCGTTGATGGTCAGGCCGTCACAACATCCGCCGGTTTCGAAGTCGTAGAGCACCACGTCGCCGTCATTGTCGGCGATCAGCCAACGGGCGGCTCTCAACACTCCATCCCTCCATTTGCCGTCACCTGTGAGCAGCCAGGCCCGAGTGCAGGCATCAGCCATGGCCGCCGCCTCCACCGGTTGCTGGTCATAGCCAGGCCGGGCGTCGCCCGGTGCCCAGCCACCGACCGGCGCGAAGCTGTAGTGGTCGTCGCGGGTTTCGATCGCCACCAGCCATTCGAGCAGTCGAAGGCCGGCTGCGACGAGGTGGTCGTTTCCCAGTGAGACACCGGCGGCGATGAGCGCTTCCGGGATTCGGGCGTTGTCGTAGGCCAGTCGTGGCTCGGGCCAGGGCCACCCGGGGTCATCGGAGAAGTGGAGAACACGAGCCCACTGGGTGAGGGATGTTCTCGCCGCATCATCCTCCGGATCGTCGGTCAACACCTCGCAGGCCCCCAGGATGGCAAATGCGTTGGCTCGCGGCGACCTCGACGCGAATCCCTGCTGCCGATGGAACAACCCCCGTGCGGCTCGACGCATCCATTCCTCCGGTCCCAGTCGGGCAGCCGTGCCCAGGCTCCATATCGCCCGACCCTGCGAGTCGTCGGATCCGATCTCGTCGGCCCACCACTCGTCCGCTCCTCGTCGGTTGTGGAAGCCCCCTTGGGGAAGGGCTGCGTCCGCCACGAACCGAAAATAGACCCGAGCCAGTCCGATGAGCTCGGCAGAGGGTTCGATCTCACGACTGAGCAGGATGAGACCACGGGCGTTGTCGTCGGTGCAGTAACCATGCTCGGGCCGTGGGGTCGTGTACCGGGCGTGCTCCCAGAGACCCACGTGGTCTGTCATGCGGCGCAGGTGTTGAAAACGGGGTGCCGGGAGGGCCTCGATGTCTTCAAGGATGCCAGCACGGGCGAACGCCGGCGACAGATTCGTCGAGTTCATCCGACCTTTGCCAGACCCGCGGCGCGGCGCCCGGAGGAGAAGGCTGTCACCAGGGCCTGGCGCTCGACGAGCGCGGAGGCGATGGTTGCGTATCGATCCGCCACGACCGGCCAGTGGAGGGTCGAGCCAATGGAGGTTGCGATAGTCGCCATCCGAGGCGCCACCCCGGGCTCAGCGAAGACTCCGCGCAAGGCGGTGGCCATTGCTGCGGGATCGGAGTGGGGGACGAGCGCGCCGGCACCCGTGCCGAGCATCTCTACCGCGTGCGGGAAGTCCGTGGCGACCACCGGCTTCCCGGCGGCCAAGGCTTCGACCAGCACACCCGATGTGACTTGTTCGGTCGACTCGTAGGGAAGAAGCACGACGTCCGCCCGTCGGATCTCCGCAGCGAGGGAATCGGTATCCAGATAACGGCTGTCGAACTCGACGACATCTTCCAGGCCCAGCGCGTGCGCCTTCGCCTTCAGCCCATCCAGATAGGAATCGCCCTGGGCGGCCTGCACCTTGGGGTGGGTCTTGCCGAGGATCACGTAGCGGGGAAGCGGCTGCAGGTCTTTCACGGCGGCGAAGGCGTCGAGAGCGGTTTCCAGGCCTTTGCCCGGCCCGATCAATCCCCAGGTCAGGGCTACCGGTCGTGGGCCGGTGTTAGCACCCGGAACGGCCAGTCCGGGACTCGCCCCATGGGGAACCATGGTCACTCTGTCGGAGTCGAGGTCGTACCTGTACCGCAATCGGCGCAGGGCCGTGTCGCTCATCACGACCGTCTGCCCAGCCAGGTCGACGATCCTCTCCAGAATCCGCTTCTGTCTCAGTGTCGGCTTGTCCAGCACGGTGTGCAGCGTGACGATGGTCGGTGCTTCCAGGTCGGAGATGAAGTCCAGTATCTCGGCTCCGTCAGGCCCACCGTATATCCCGTACTCGTGTTGGAAGAAGACGATGTCGTGCCGGCTCAGGATTCGAATCGCCTGCTGCAACGAGGATCGATCATCGTTGACGTGCTGGAAAACGACTTCGGGTCGTGATTCGTGGAGTCGGCTGTCCCCGAGACTCACCACCTCGAGATCCTCGTCCGATCCGCGCCCATCTGCCATCGCCCCGCGCAAAGCGGCGGTGAAGGTGGCCAGACCGCAAACGGTGGGTGGATAGGTGCTGACGAATCCGATCGACGA
>Ga0299914_10000581_pt1 | contig 22308 bp, 24 predicted proteins | sample RVTome_10_FD_201361 | JGI IMG/M metagenome (GOLD analysis project Ga0299914, IMG submission 201361) | Soil microbial communities from uranium-contaminated site in the Upper Colorado River Basin, Wyoming, United States - RVT153D57 (version 2) ...
AGCGCCCGATGGGCGGTTTGGTCGATGCATTGCGTGGGCTGGGTGTGGAGGTGACCGATAACGAGGGCCGCCTCCCGGTGACAGTGCACGGGACAGGGGCGCTTCCCGGCGGCACCGCGGGGGTGGACTCGCATCAGACCACCCAGTTCGCCACCGCCTTGCTCATGGCCGCGCCGCTGGCCATCGATTCGCTCGTGGTGATCCCCCGAAGGTTGGAGGGGTCACATCGATACCTCGACATCACGGTGGCAACGATGACTGAGTTCGGGGCAAGGGTGGAGTCCCAGGGCGAGGGCTATCGGGTGTCGCCCACCGGCTTCACGGCCACCGATGTCGCGATCGAGCCGGATGCGTCGGCCGCCATCTACCCGATGGTCGCAGCCGCGATAACCGGGGGGCGGGTGACGATCGAAGGTCTCGGATCTCGATCGATGCAGCCCGACATGGCGGTTGCTCGGGTCCTGGAAGCGATGGGTTGTGCCGTCGAGCAGACCGTGGCGAGCACCGCCATCGACGCACGGGGGCGCAAGCTGGACCCGGTGGATGAAGATTTGTCGGGCTCTCCCGACGGGGCTCTTGCCGTTGCCGTCGCCTCACTCTTCGCCTCGGGCCCTTCCCGGCTGCGCGGGCTGGGCTCGCTCCGATTCAAGGAGTCCGACCGTCTCTCTGCTCTGGCCGACGAAATCAACCGCCTCGGGGCGCATGCCCGAATCGAAGGGACCGACCTACTCATCAGCCCGGCCGAGCTGCGCCCGACCCTCATCGAGACCTATGGGGACCATCGCATCGCCATGTCCTTCGCCCTGATCGGCCTCACAATGCCCGGAATCGAGATCGCCGACCCCGGGGTCGTGGCCAAGACGTGGCCCGAGTATTGGGACTTTCTGGACGGGCTCGCCGAAGCAGATGCCTGATCTGGCGACTTCGCCCGGCGTTGGCGCGCTAGGTTGATCCGAGCGGAGAGGGACAAACCCGGTTCCATAAGCCCCCATTGTCCGAATACCCCCATAGGACACCCTCTGGGACCGGGTCCCTTCTCCGCTCGATAGGCTGCCCCCGTGACCGAGCTCATCGTGACCATGGACGGGCCGGCCGGCACGGGCAAGAGCACGGTGAGCCGGTTGGTGGCTGCCCGTCTCGGCATACCCCGACTCGACACCGGGGCCTTCTACCGGGCCGCCGGCCTGGCCGCCCTGCGGGCTGGAGTCGACCTCGACAACCATGCCGCGGTGGCCGACCTCGTGGCCGGGCTGCGTCTCGACCAGGCCGAGGGCAGGATGCTCCTGGATGGACTCGATGTCTCGCAGGAGATTCGCACTCAGATCGTCACCGAAGCCTCTTCCCGGGTCTCGACCCATCCCGACGTTCGCGGCTTGCTGGTCGTCTACCAGAGGGAATGGGTGGCCCGGCACGACAACAGGGCGGTCATCGAGGGTCGTGACATCGGGTCGATAGTGTTCCCGGACGCCACTGTGAAGGTCTATCTCGACGCCAGACCCGATGTCAGGGCCGAACGTCGCGCCGCTCAGACCGGGGAGCACTACGACCGGGTTCTCGAGGAGCTGCGCGACCGTGACCGCCGCGACTCGACCCGAGAGGCCTCACCTTTGACCGTCCCGGATGGCGCGGTCGTGATCGACACGTCCGACATGGAGGTGGAGGAAGTAGTCGAAATGGTGGTAGGGCTGGCGGTCGAAACGACCGGTTGAATCCAGCCGATCGCGGCATCGAGGTTGGGATCCTCGCCCTCCTACCATGAGGCCATGACTGTGGAGAGGGTCCTCGTCGCCCAGCCTCGCGGGTTCTGTGCCGGTGTGGAGATGGCGATCAAGGCCCTGACCTGGATGACCCGTATCTTTGACGGCCCTGTCTACTGCTATCACGAGATCGTCCACAACGAGTGGGTGGTCAAGGCGTTCGAGGGCGTCGGGGTTGTCTTCGTCGACGACATCGAGGAGGTCCCGCCCGGCGCCCCGGTGATGCTTTCCGCCCATGGCTCGGCCCCCGAAGTCGTGTCCGGCGCCGGAGCCCGCGCCGCGGTTGTGATCGACGCGGTTTGCCCCCTCGTCACCAAGGTCCACCACGAGGTCAAGCGGATGGCACGAGACGGATTCGACATCATCTACATCGGTCACCAGGGCCACGACGAGGCGGTAGGGACCGTGGCCGAGGCCCCAGGGTCGATCAAGCTGGTCGAGCCGGAGACCGGGCTCGGAGAATACCGCCCGGCCGACCCGGGCAAGGTCGCTCTCCTCGCCCAGACCACGCTCGGCGTCCATGAGTGGAGGGCAGTCATGGATGATGCCCGAGTCCGCTTCCCCGACCTGCAGATGTCGCGCAAGTCGGACCTCTGCTATGCCACGACGAACCGTCAGGAAGCGGTCGAGCAACTCGCCGGCGAGTGCGACCTGGTCCTGGTGGTCGGATCGGACAACTCCTCGAACACCCAGGCACTGGTGAGGGTCGCCCGAGAGAACGGGGTCGCAGCGCACCGGATCGACTCGGCATCCGACATCGAGAGCACCTGGCTCGACGGGGTGGCGACCGTGGGGCTGACCGCGGGGGCATCGGCTCCCGACCACCTGGTACAGGAGGTTATCGACCGCCTCGCCCCCTCGGCCGGGTTCGAGCTTTGGTCGACCATCGAAGAGCAGGAGTACTTCCCGCTCCCTCCCCAGCTGAGGGCCTTTGTCACAACCCTGCAATCCCTGGTCGAGGCCGGGGTCACGGCACGCGATCCGGGTCGAGACGGATGGCTGCAGAGAGACAGGGAATGGACGGCTACCGAGGCCCTCGACGTGGTCAGCGGCTGATCGCCAACGCCGACGGGCAAAATAGGCCCGAGGAGCATCGATGAGCACCCTTCCTGTAGTCGCAGTCGTCGGTCGCCCCAACGTGGGCAAGTCGACGCTGGTCAATCGGATCATCGGCTCGAGGTCGGCGGTCGTGGAGGAGATGCCCGGCGTGACCCGCGATCGCCGCGAGTTCGCTGCCGACTGGGCCGGACGAGACTTCGTGCTGGTCGACACCGGGGGCTGGGAGGTCAAGCCCTCAGATGAGGTGAACGCATCGATCAGAGAGCAGGCCGAGGCGGCGGTGTCCGGTGCCGATGTCGTCCTCTTCGTGGTCGACGGAACCACTGAGCTCACCGACGACGACACCGGCGTCATCGCGATTCTGCGGACGGCGCAGGTCCCGGTGGTGCTCGCCGCCAACAAGGTCGACAACAGTGCCTCGGAGGGGAACATCGACCGATTCTGGGGTCTCGGCCTGGGCGAGCCGCAGCCGATCAGTGCCTATCACGGCAGGGGAGTGGGGGAGTTGCTCGACGAGGTGGTCGCCCGGCTTCCCGAGCCGCCCGAACCGGAGGAGGAGGACGAGGTGCCCCGGGTGGCCATAGTTGGTCGTCCTAACGTGGGAAAGTCGACCCTGCTCAACAAGCTGGTCGGCGAGAGTCGTGTGATCGTCTCGGCGACACCCGGAACCACCAGGGATCCCATCGACGTCGACGTAGAGCTGGAGGGGAAGCGGTACAGGCTCATCGACACCGCCGGGATCAGGCGCAAGCCTCAGATCACAGAGGATGCCGACTTCTATTCCGTGATCCGAGCTCGTGAGGCAGTGAGGAGCGCCGACGTGGCCGTCCTACTGGTCGACGCCACCGAAGGGGTGACTCATCAGGATCAGCGCATAGCCCGGGAGGTGGTCGACGCCGGGGTTGGGTTGGTCATCGTCCTGAACAAATGGGACGCCATCGACGAGGAGCAGCGGGAACTGACAGAACGATCCCTGCCCGATCGGTTCGGATTCGTTGGCTGGGCCCCGGTGCTCCGCATGGCCGCCAGGACGGGGGCGCGGATGCGGCGGCTTCCCGGAGCAATCGAAGCCGTGATCGCCGCCCGGGCGACAAGACTTCCCACCGGACAGTTGAACCGGGCGGTGAGACAGTGGACCGCCGCCCATCCACCACCGGTGAGAAAGGGCCGACGTCCCAAGATCCACTACGTGGTCCAAGCCGGCACCGCACCACCCACCTTCGTGCTCTTCCTGTCGGGGGGATCCCTCGGCGACGATTACCTACGCTTCCTCGAGAATCGGCTCAGGGAAGAGGCCGACTTCACCGGTAGCCCGGTTCACATCGTGGCCAGAGCCGGGGAGCGACGATGAGTGAGGAATACCTCCCGGCCGGGAACCAGGAGCAAGAGGAGGTCAAGGCACCATTCAGCTTCAAGCTGATGATCGTCCTCACCGTCCTCTACCTCGGCTGGAGGCTCGTCCAAGGGATCGTCTGGCTGGTGGACAGATTGACCTGAACCGAAGGACCTGGCTAGTCGTCCACCCGATCCTCACTCGATCCGAATGTCTCCTCGAGACCCACGACGAGCGCATCGACCTCGGTGTCGGTGAGTCTGGCTTCGGAGTGGAGGATTGTGAAGAACCCGGGCGGCATCGACCCGTCGATGACGGTCTCGGCGCTCTCATTGCTCTCGTCGTCGGGATCCGACCCCCACTCCGACCAGTTGGCCTTGGCCCGGCCCTGATCCACATCTCGCTGCACCAGCCACGACACCGGTGCGATGTTCGAATACCAGGGCCACTCGGTCTCGTTGGAGTGACAGTCGAAGCAAGCCCTCACCGCCAGCTCGCGAGTCTCCGACGAGCTCCACGCGGGCTCGGCCTGGACCGGCGGGTTGGCGTGGGCTCGCCCGTAGGGGATGAGCTGGATGCCGAGCACAAAGACTCCGGTCACGATGAGGAGAGGCTTTCCCAGCCGCCCAAGATTGGCCTTCAATGAGCCGCGCTCCCAGGTCGAACGCGCCGAACCCAGGACGAACCCGAGGGCGAACACGCCACCCAATGCCAACAGGCCGACGAGGATCCGATTCAGAGACATGGCCGCCCAGACTACGAACAGTGCGGAAACACACCAATCTCAGTATCCGGTGAAGACGGGGCCAGGGCGGCGTCGTCGAACACTTCGGCGACGGTGACTGCCCGACCGTGCCAGATCGTGTCCGGTGGTGGTCAGCTACAGGGACGCAATGACAAGAATCACCCCCTCTTCCCCTCAAATCTGCCTTGCCGACCCCCGGATTGTCTGCCCGAGGTGGAAGGCGGCACGGAGCAGGGCGGCCACGGTCTTGGCGTCGACGATCTCACCGGAGGCGGCCATGCCCACGGCTTCCGAGAAAGCGATCCGCTCCAACTCGATGACTTCGTCGGGCTCGGGAGATCGACCGCCTTCGACGGGAGTCAGGTCACGGGCGATGTATATCCAGATCTTCTCGTCGGTGAACCCAGGGGTGGTCAGGATCGAGCCGAGCCCGGTCAACTCGCCCGCGGTGAGGCCTATCTCCTCTTCCATCTCCCGTCGCGCACAGACCTCCGGGTCCTCCGCGCCCTCGAGCTTGCCTCCTGGCACCTCGAGCAGCCATCCGCCCGCGGCGTAACGGTACTGACGGACGAGAACGACGTAGTCGGCCCCATCTTCATCGGTTTCGAGAGGAAGGACGACCGCTGCCCCGGGGTGACGGATCATCTCCAGTTCGGTCTCGTTACCGTTGGGGAGAAGCACGCGGTCGATGCTGAGATCGACCACCCGACCCTTGAAGATGCCGGTGCTCGAGATCAATCGTGGGGTGCCTTGATGGTCGGAATTTGGCATCCGGCGATCGTAAACGGCGTTCCTTTGACCATGCCGGGCGTCGCCGGCCCGCAGGTAAGGTCGGGCTCATGGTCGACGTCGACCGGGCTCGAGTCCTCGGTTTTCGCACTGCCCGCCACCATCTCGACCGACGGCTGGCGGCAGACGCCTTGACCGAAGCCGCAGGCACGGCCGGAATCCAGGAAAGTTCCTTGGGCGCGGCGGGCATCTCCTTTCACGCCCGCGTCCGGGGTGTGACAACGGATCGATTGCAGAGTGCGTTGTCCGTCGACAAGTCGCTGGTCATGGTGTGGGCCATGCGTGGCGCGCCCTACATCGTCCCGACCGATGAGATCGCCACCTTCACGACTGGATCGCTGCCCACAGGCGAGGGATCCCTGAGGACCTACTTCGGTGGTTGGGCCAGTGCACTCAGAGATGTCGGGTCGAGTCTCGAGGATCTGGTGACACGAGCCGCCGAGGTCGCCGCGCAGGTCCTCGACGGACGCAGCTTGGTGGTGGACGAGCTCCGTCACGCCATCGCCGGGCACATGCCCGAGATCCGCGGATTGAAGCCGCCGCCCGGAGCGCACGCCGAGCTTCCCGAACCGCTGTTTCGGCTATTAGGCCAGATGGGCGTGGCTTGCATCGTCGAAACACGACGGATGACCGACGCCATCATCGCCCGCACCGACCAATGGCTGGGAAAGAAGCCGAAATCCGTCGGGGCCGACCAGGCCCGCGCCGAACTGTTGAGGATGTTCCTCCGCTGTTACGGCCCGGCCACCGCAAATGCATTCGCAGGATGGACGACGCGCTCCGTCTCCGATGCCCAGTCCGTGTTCTCCGACATCGAGTCCGAACTGGTCGACGATGACTCGGGTGAGCGACTGCTCGCAGAAGATCTGAGGTCACTCAAGGCGCGACGGAAGCCTTCAGGTGTCAGGCTCGTGCCCGCTCACGATCCATTCCTCCAGCAGCGAGACCGGGAGCGGCTTCTGCCCGACCAGGAGAAGCGCAAACTCTTGTGGCGTCCTGTGGGCGCTCCGGGTCTGTTGTTGGCGGACGGGAAGGCCGCAGGCGTCTGGAAGGCGAGCCGGGATGGTGAGGTCCTGAACCTCACCGTTCAGCCTTTCGCACCCATCTCCAAATCGGTCCGTCAGGCGGTCTCGGATGAGGCTGAGGCCATCGCACCGTTCCGCGGAGCCGAGGAGGCGGTCGTCTCATACCCCGACTGACCGCTTGCCGCCTCGATCGGCTCCGAGACCGGGAAGGAAAAGCCCGGTTCTCTCGTCCAATGCCCGACCGTTTTCGGCGACAAGTCGACCCCGGAGATAGATGGCCACGATCGAGCCCCGGAGAACCTTGCCGCTAAGTGGGCTCCATCCCGCTTTGGACTGAATGTCCACGTCTCGAACCTCCCAGCGGCCGCCGGGGTCGACCAAGACGAAGTCGGCGTCCGACCCGACCTGAAGCACCCCTTTCTGCGGAAACAGCCCATAACGCCGGGCAGGAGCCGTGGAGTAGAGACGCACCACATCCTCCACTTCCATCCGTCCCTCGAAGGCGGCGTCGAGGAAGTAGGGGAGAGTGGTATCGAGCCCGGGAAGCCCGAACGGCGCCGACCAGATGTCGCCCTCTGACTTCTGCTCCAGAGTCGACGGGGCATGGTCGGTGGCGATGTGGGAGTAGGCGCCCATTCTCAATGTGTCCCACATCGCCTCGCGATCCCCTTCGGATGTGATTCGGGCCGGGGGCGTGAACTTTCGCAGTGGCCCCAGTTCGACCACTTCGCTCTCGTCGAGCGCGAAGTACTGGGGACATGCCTCGGCGGCGAGATCCGCCCCGTGACGGCGCGCGGTCGAGACGATCCCTGCTGCCATGGGGTTGGAGACATGAGCCATCGTCACCGCTGCCTCGCTGGTGAGCGCCAGGACCGAAACCGCGGCCACGGCCACCAATTCGGCCTCGCGTGAGCGCCATTCTGTGAGGAGGGCGGGATCCACCCGGCCGCTCTCCTTGAGAGTGATCTCGGCGAGAGCGGTCAACGACTCGTCCTCGCAATGGACCAGCGCCCGGCCTCCGAATCCGGCAAGCTGCTTCAGCGCAGCGTCGACCGAGGCTGCGTCGAGCCCGGGGACACCGTGGGTGGTGCAGGTGAACATCTTGAAGAAGGTCGCACCCGCCTCCCACATGACGGCCATGTCCGCGACGTCCTCGGGCCAGAGGTGTGCCGCCAGCCCGAAGTCGACGTTGGCCCGGCCGTCGAGGTGGGATCGCTTCTCGGCCAGGTCCTGTGGCCGCCGCACGGGGTGGGCGTGGGTGTGCTCGACGATGGTGGTCACGCCCCGGGTTGCGGCGGCACGGGTACCGGTGGGGAAGTCCTCGCGTTCCGTCGGGCCCGGATCCATGAGATGGACATGAGTGTCGACCATCCCGGGCAGGACCAGCAGACCGGACGCGTCGATTGCCGTGCCCGCGATGTCGAGGTCGCCGATGGCGACCACCCGCCCACCGGAGACGGCCAGATCGGCCCGATGTCGGCCTTCGGGTGACACGACGTGGCCACCCTTGACGACCAGGTCGGCCGGCATCTCGGTCGACTGCCGTGGTGCTACTTGCCGCCCCTTCCCGGACTCAACGACGGGGCGCCCGAGGATGGGCAATCCGGGTGGCCGGCTGCCAGGGCAATCCTGTCGGAGGTTTACAGGAGTCAACCACCGCCGAGGAGCCCTCCGAGGCCAGGGACGACCTCATCGAGTGTGCCGGTCAGGTCATCGATTAGGGGTTGAGCCGTGTCGTCAACGAGCGGTTGCACCGCCTCTCCCACCTGCTCCACCGTGTCGATGGCCACTCCGACTGTGTGGTCCACCACTGCAACGGTGTCTTCCACCGTCTCGACGGCAACGTCGACCAGCGGCACGACCACGTCGTCCACCAGCGTGTCCACGGTCTCAGTGACCAGGGGTTCCACCACTTCCTCGACCACTGCCGGAATGGACACCTCAGCCTCTCGGGGGACTTCTGCTACGGCCGGCACGGGCTCCTGTATGGCGTCGTGGTCGAGACGAGGGGCCGAGGTCCGCGGTGCTTCGTTTCCCACGGATCGGACGGGACGCGGAGCGTCGGTGAGGGTTCGATCAGTCGGCGCAACGACGACGTTCCCTGACACGCCGACTTCGACCTGTGATGCCGGGGGCGACGCGTCGCGGACTTCGGCTACTGGAGCAGAGGTGTCCATTTGAGGGGGCTCGGCACCAAGGAAGACCGCCGGTAGCAACGGCATCGTCGACAGCGCGACGACCGAAACGGCTGCGCCGAGCCTGACGCCGCCCGAAGCGATCGCTGCGGAGACGAGCGAGTGTGCAGAGTCGGTGACACGCCCTGTGAACAGCGTTGACCCCGGCATCATCGAGCGGCTAACCGATGTCGCGGCTTCGAGGTTGGGAGTGTCGGATCGCAACTCTTCGATCCACCGACCGAGAGGGCCGTCGGCAGGCAGTTCGCCTCTGAGGTAGCGGAAGGAGTCGGTGAAAGCCCCAAACGTGAACATCGGCAGGGCGAAGCCACCATCGCCCAATGACTTCAGATGCTTGCGGATCTTGACCAGTGCCCGCGCTTGGATCACCCTCACGTTTCCACTGCTCAGACCGAGAGCCTTGCCGACATCGGCGGGGGAGTCCTCTTCGAAGATGCGCATCTGTATGACCCGCCGCTCCCGCTCGCTCAGCACGGTGAAGGCCTGCATGGCCTGCCCGGCTGCCTCGCCCAGACCGACGATTTGTTCCACGCTGGGGCCAGGGTCGGGCCGCGGCGAATGCTCGGCCACGAGCGTCTCGGGCCGCCGGTAGCAGCGACGATGGTGATCGGCGATTCGCCGGTACGCGATCGTGTAGAGAAGGGAACGCAACCCCGATCGGTCACCCACGAAGCCGGGTGACTGCTTGAAGGCGGCCACGAACACGTCCTGAACGAGGTCCTCAGGCTCCCGCACCCCACGAGAGCGGGCATAGAAGGTGAGAGCAGGCGCGTACTGGTCGAAAACTTCTTCCCATGACAGCACGGAGCCATCGGAGGTGACGAGCGCCAGCAGGGCATCTGCGCTCGCAGCAGTGTCCTCAGCTCGGTCGCCGATGGTGGACGTCACAGGTCGTGTCTCAGATTGGGAGGTGCCAGAACTCTAGTGCCACGGCGAATGTGCGTACTCAGGGAAAAGATCATGTAACAAACCGGGGCTTTGCGGCGATAGCAATAGAGAGGCCCGACAAAATCGACAAACAGCGTCCGGAGAACCCCGAACCGCAGCCGACCGGAGAACAGGGATGACAACCATCAAGACAATTTGCATCCGTTGCGGAGGTATCCACCTGACACCGGACGACGTGGCCCTGGAGCTGCGCCCCGGACGTCGCGAGGGGGACTACCGCTTCAATTGCCCCACTTGTTCCGCGCCGCAACGCAGACCCGCCAACCCTCGGGTGGTTGGCGTGCTTCTCGCCACGGGAGTCGATTTCGAGGTGATCAACCCCGACCCCATCACCGAACTGGAGATTGCAGCCTTTGTCGTGGCCCTTTGGGCCGAACCCGATCCAATGCGACTTCTGGCCGACTGAGCGTCACGCCATAGCCCGGTGCCCAGCCTGATTATTCGCCGACGCGAGAGATCGTGTAACGCATCGGGACCCGCGGCGATAACGAGGTGAGAGCAACGGATATCTCAGAGGTCCCGGATGAGCCTGATGCTGATTGGCCAGGCACTCGAAGCGGTCACCAGGCAACCGGCTGCAGATCGGCATGAACGAGGGGGAGGCGATGACCCCGCGACCCAGGATTGACTCCTACCTTCAGATCGGCGAGCTCACAGTTCTCCTCGTAGTGGCCACGCTGCTCCTGGCAGCAAGCGATGGCGACGGCCGGCTCGAGGTTGTTGTAACCGCGGGTCGACTCTTGGTCGCCATCGTGGCATCGGGGCTCGCTTGGTCGCTCATCGCGAGTGCGATTCGAGCCCGCAAAGGAGGCCATCTCCCCGATCATCTCGAAGCTGAGAGCGACCTCCATCGCAAGAAGGAGGTATTCCTCGCCGCAGCGTCCCATCACATCAACACTCCTCTCACCGGCGTCGTTGGCTTGGCGGAGCTGCTTCAGGACCGGACCCGGGACCTGAATACCGGGGTTCGCAACGAGATCATCGAACTGTTGGCGATTCAGGCTCGGGAGACCGCGCATGTAGTCGACGATATCCTGGTCGCCGCTCGGACGGACTTGGGCGAGTTGATGGTCTTCGAAGACAAGGTTGACCTTCGCCGAATCACCGAGCAGTCAATCTCCGGGATGGGTAGCGCACTTCGCTCCCGAATCACCATCCAGGGTCATGCGATTGCCCGTGCCGATCGCAGATGGGTCGAACACATAATCCGCAACCTGATCAGAAACGCAAGCTCCTACGGGGGAGAGAACATCGGGGTCAGGATCCACACCGCAAACGGGAACGTGCTGGTCGAGATAATCGACGACGGAGAAGGTTTGCCCAATGGAGCCGAGGACGTGGTTTTCTCGACCCACTACACCTCCCAACAATTGAGTGGTCTGGCGCCGTCGTTGGGGCTCGGGCTGTTGGTCGCTCGCTCCCTGGCCCGAGCCATGGGCGGCGATCTCGCATATCAACGAGACGCCGGCCAGAGCGTATTCGAGCTGACTCTCCCGCTTGGCCTCCGTGAGGAGCAGATCGACCTCTCCTTCCCGGAGGTAACGGTGGACCCGCGGGCATCTCACCCCAACCGTGCCGCCATCGAGAAGGTCTTGGCCGCGGGTGGGCCGGGCATCGTTTTCGAGCCCGTCATCGATCTACGCGCCAGGCACCGTGGGGAAGAGCGCGTATTCGGCTATGAGGCACTGTCCCGATTCGATTTCGCCTCACCGCCGGAGTGGTTCGATGCTGCTCAGACTGCGGGTCTACAGGTGGAACTCGACCTGACTTGTATCCACGCAGCCGTCTCGGCGTTTGCATCCAGCCATCTCAAAGGATGGCTTGCCATCAACGTCCACGACTCGACCCTGATGTCCTCTCTGCTCTTGGACGCGCTGGAAGGCCTCGACCCGTTCAGGACTGTCATCGAACTGTCCGAGACGGCGTCGATCAGAAACTACGAGAAAACCATAGAAGTGGTCGACTCTCTGCGAGAGCGGGGGATTCGGCTCGCCATCGACGACGTGGGCTCTGGCGAACTCGACCTGTGGCACATCCTCAGACTCCAGCCCGCGATCATCAAGATCGACAGGAGCCTCGTCTGCGATATCGACTCCACACCGCGCAACCGGGCCCTTATCCGGGGACTGGTCGCCATGGCGACTGATCTCGGGATACTGGTCGTGTGTGAAGGGGTGGAGCGGGAGGTAGAGGAGGACTTCCTACTCGATCTCGGGGTTCAACTCGGCCAGGGCTATTTGTTCGACGAGTCTCCGACCCTGGGACGACCGGATGTATTCTCCCAGGGCTTCTGACGGCGGGGTCCGACGCGACTCTGCTCAGATGGTCGGGCTGAGAGGATTTGAACCTCCGACCTCTTGACCCCCAGTCAAGCGCGCTAACCAAGCTGCGCCACAGCCCGAGTTGTGGAATCCCCAATCGTAGCCGGGGGTCTTGGACAGGGAGAACGCGTTAGTCGAGGTCAGGCAGACACCGTCTCGCTTCCTCAGCCTCGGGATACCCACGGAGACGGCCGCTCCTGACAGTGCCCTCGGGGGGGTCCCAATACTCCCAGGCAGTGCCGTCGGCTGCCTCGACCGGTTCCCCCGACTCTCCCACAGCCCAAACCGCGGGCACGCCCCGTGGCATGTCCGAAGCAGTGACCAGCGCGCCGATCATGAGCGCGGGCCAGCCTCGTACGTCTCTTCGATGTTGCGCCACCTCGACCATGACGGCTGCTCCCAGATCCATGTCGTCGTCGATCAGACCGTCCTGAATGGTGACAATCAGGTGCTCAGGCGCGTCGCGGCAAGCCATTTCCCCTCCCCATATTCAGTTCCCCACTTCAAGCGAAGTGCTCGCTGTCAGATTCGGCATCCTCGAGGCGAAATCTTGAGCCATTTCTTGGAAGAAGCGTGGCGTTCGTGGTCAAGCCCGTCGCCAAGGCTGCCGATCTGGTTGATGAGGTCGATTCGTTTGCGGGACAAGACATTCAGAACCATCGGAGCCACGGCGGTGCTGCTCGGCATCGCCGTCGCGGCCATGGCCCAGGTCGGATCCGACGTGGAGGCACCCACCCAGATCGGTGAGCCCACCCGCACCGAGGTCGGGCCGCCTTCTCTACCCGGATCCTCGACCAGCATCGATCAGCCGTTCCACTACCGGGTCGGGCTGCTCGCCGGCGTGACGACCACCAATTTCTGGGAGTACGTCGCCATATCCCCCACAGCCTGGAACTCATACGTGCTGGGACCGACCAAGCCGGCGCTGTACGGGATCGGGACCGGCAACGACCTGGTCGGCGAGCTGGCGGGGGAGTCGAGCCCGCCTCTGCCCACCTCCAGCGAAGACGGATGGCAGGTGCAGCTCGAACTCGGAGGGACGATCGCTTGGTCTGATGGCGAACAGGTCACCGCCGCTGACGTCGCTTACACCTTCGAGACCGTGCGCAGGCTCGGGCTTGGAGGCGGCTGGGCAGACGCCTTCCCCGCGGAGATCGACGAGATCGTGGCCGATTCTGACACCAGGCTGACAATCGTGTTCTCCGAGCGGCCAGGTCTCGGAGTCTGGCCCTATGCAGTGGGGATGGCGCCCGTCATGCCGGCCCACGTTTGGGCGCCGCTCACCGCGGGGATCGACCAGCCGGCCGAGCTGTTTGCTCTCGACGGAGACGAGGACGTTTCGGGCGGTCCGCTCCAGATCGTGACCATCACCGACGCGGTGATCGAAGCGGTGGCCAATCCGGGTTATCCGGGGCCGGAGTTCGACGCGGTCGAATACACGATCTTCGAAGATGAGGCTGCCGCGATCGCCGCTCTGGGTGAGGGAAACATCGACACCATACTCGACCCCAACGGTCTCTCCCGATCGGCCGTCGATCTCCTCGACGGTATGAGCGGAGTCACCCTGGCGAGAAACCCGGCCAACTCGGTTCGGTACCTCGGCTTCAACCTGACACGGGCACCGATGTCAGAGCCGGCGTTCCGTCACAGCCTTGCCCTGCTCCTCGACCGTGAGAACGCCGCCACGACTCTCCTCGACGGTGCAGCCGCTGCCTACACCGTCCTCTCGCCAGCCAACGCCCGGTGGTTCGAACAGGGACAGGCCGATTCGATCGCCGCCCCCTATCTCGGCGACCTCGAAGGGCGGCTGACCTCGGCGCTGCCCCAACTCGAGGCGGCTGGTTACTCCTGGGACACGCCGCCGGCGGTCGTCGACGGTGCGCTGAGCCAGGGAGTCGGCCTCGCCATCGAGGGTCAAACACCGGCCCCCCTCACCATCCTCACCCCAGGAGACGAATACGACCCGGCGCGACAGGACTACACACAGATGATCGAGACGACCCTCGAGCTACTCGGATTCGACGTCCGACCGGTGGTCACCGACTTCGACACGGTCGTCGACCTCGCCTTCGCCGAGAACGAAACCGGGCAGCGGCAATACGACATGTACGTCCTGGGATGGACCTTGGGGAACCCGGCCCACCCCGACTACTACCAACCCTTGTTCGCCAGCGACGGTGCCGCCAACTCGACCGGGTACTCAGACCGGGACTTCGACGCCGATGTCGCCCGGTACGAAGCAGCCATCGGCCCGGACGCAGCCAGGGCCGCCCTTTGGGAGATGGAACAGACCTTGGCCCGGGACCTTCCCTATCTGGTCCTCTATCACCCCGAAGTCGTCGAGGCCTACCGCTTCGATCGCATTCGGTTCGGCCAGGTGGGCGGGCTCGGCGGCATCCAGGGTCGTCTCGGCGGTCTCGCCGACGTGCGCCCGGCCCCCTAGCGCTGGCGACCTGGCTGGGCGGGCGTCCCAGGGGATCCCCCCGGAACCCCGAGCGCCAACATAAGGAACCCCTACCAATCCGGTTCAGAGAAAACGCGGGCAGCCAGCCACGGGCGGGGGATCCCAGGGGGTGGCCCCCCGGAGCCAGAGCGCCAACACAAGGAACCCCTTCTAACCCGGTTCAGACAGAACGCGATCGGCTAGCCACGGGCGGGGGGTCCCAGGGGGGTCGCCCCCCCGGGAATCATCACAGTTAGCCTGCGCGGGTGACCGAGGCCGCAGCGAGCAGACGCATCCTCACCATCCCCAACCTGGTCTCCTTTGTCCGGATTCTCACCATCCCGGTCTTTTGGTGGGTGCTGCTGATCGAGGAAAACATCCCGGTAGCGGCGTGGATCGTCTTCATCGTCGGATGGACCGACTGGATCGATGGGTTCCTGGCTCGCCGCCTCGAACAGGAAAGCGAGCTGGGAAAAATCCTCGACCCGGTGGCCGACCGGCTGATGATCGCATCGGCGCTGATCGGCGGGCTCATCGCCGGGGCGCTCCCGATCTGGTTCGGCTGGGGCCTCATCGCCCGCGAGGTCCTGGTCGGTGGGATGGCCCTGAACCTGGCCGCCAGGGGAGGGGGGACGATCGAGGTCCGCTGGCTGGGCAAGGCGGCCACCTTTGCCCTCTACGGCGCGATCCCCGCCTTCTACCTTGCAGCCGGTGGCGTGGCAGAAGAGGTCATGGAGCCGGTCGCCTGGCTCTTGGGGATCATCGGGCTCAGCCTCTACTGGTGGGTCGCGGTGCTTTACATCGGTGACAGTCGGGCCAAGCTCTCAACGGTAGAGTCTCCCCGCGACGCCGAGGAGGTTTGATGCACGTACCCGACGGTCTTCTCTACACCGAGGAACACGAGTGGATCCTCGAGATGGAGGGCTCCGAGGTTCGGATCGGGATCACCGACTACGCCCAGGACCAGCTCGGCGACGTCGTATACGTCGAGCTTCCCGAGGTCGGCAAGGTGGTGGCGAAGGACGACGTCCTGGTCGAGGTGGAGAGCACCAAGTCCGTGGGTGAGGTATATGCACCCTTCGGCGGCACGATCACCGGCGTCAACGAGGCGGTCTCGCAGAGCCCGGAACTGGTCAACCAAAGCCCATACGAGGACGGGTGGTTGGTGACGATGAGTGTCGAAGGCGACCTCCCCGCAGAGCAACTCCTTGATTCGGGCCGATACAAGGAGCTCACCGAGTAGATCGGGCGCCGGTTCCCCAGCCGCGATACCTATCATCTCTCCCGATGACCGACGAGAGAGATCGAGACGCCGTACAGCCCGAACCTCAAGTAGAGGTCGACGGCGACCCCACGATCGTCTACGTGCCGATACAGGACCGAGCCGATCACCCTATGACCCGGGAAGAGGCCACCGGCCTCGACGGGATATCCGGGTTCGCCCTGATCGTCGAGCGTGGCCCGAAGACCGGGATGACCTATCTGCTCCCCGACGGCAATACCACGGTCGGTCGTCATCCCGAGAGTGACATTTTCCTCAACGATGTCACCGTGTCCCGGCAACACTGCCGGTTCGTCGTCGGCGAAGACGGCCTTCTCGTCGAGGACAGCGGCTCGACCAACGGGACTTACGTCAACGACGCCCGAGTCGACCAGGCCACGCTCAAGGCCGGTGACGAGGTCTTGGTCGGTCGATTCCACTTCGTCGTCGCATTCGGCGATGACCACTAGCCGGGCGCTCAGCATCGGGGAAGTCATCAACCTCCTCCGTGACGACTTTCCGGATGTCTCGGTGTCCAAGATCCGGTTTCTCGAATCGCAGGGGCTGATCGACCCGGGCCGATCCGACAGCGGTTACCGGCAGTTCGACCAGGAGGATCTGGCCCGGCTCCGCTTCATCCTCCAGCAGCAACGCGACCACTTCCTCCCCCTGAAGGTCATCAAGTCCAAGCTCACCCTCTGGGAGCGTGGCGAGGATCTCGTCTCCCGGACCGCCGAGCCAGCTTCGAGCCTCGCGTCGAAGGGAGAGCCCCTCAGCCGGGACGACCTGTTGCGCCGTTCCGGGCTCGCATCAGCCGAGCTCGACGAGCTCATCGCGGTGGGCGTCTTGCGTCCGACGGGGGAGCCCGAGGTGTTCGCCCCCGATTCGGGCATCGTCGCTACCGAAGCGAAGAGGCTCCTGGACCAGGGTCTCGAGCCACGGCACCTGAGGACGATTCGCCACTCGGTCGATCGTGAGGCCGACCTGCTGCGTCAGCTCGCCGCGCCCTTGTTGCGGGCCCAGAACCCCGAGGCCAGGGCCCGGGCCAGGGACCTCTTGGAGTTGAGTGGGGGATCGGTCCAGGCAATGCATCGCGCCATGCTCGAAGACGAGCTCAAACAACAGATCAGTTCATGAGGCGTCTGCTCCGGGTCGCGGTGCCCTTGTCGCTCGCCCTATGCCTGCTGCCAATCCCTGTCTCTGCGGCGCCGTTCACTTATCCCGCCCCGGTGCTGGAGGCGTTCCCCGCCCCGGACGCTCCCCAAGTGACCGCCCCATCATGGGTCCTCTATGACGAGGCAGCCGGCGTGGTCGTCGCCGAGCTCAACGCAGATCAGGAAAGGGCGATGGCATCGGTGACCAAGATCATGACCGGGCTGCTCACCGTGGAGAACTCCTTCCCTGCCGAGCCGGTGACCATCTCCGAGCGGGCCGCGGCAACCGGGGAGAAGGAGATCGACCTGGTGGCAGGAGAGACCCTCACCATGGACGCTTTGTTCAAGGCCCTGATGATCCACTCCGCCAACGATGCCGCCACCGCCATCGCCGAGCACATTTCTGGCTCGGTCGAGGAGTTCGTAGCCCTGATGAATCTGCGGGCACAGGAGCTCGGACTGACCCACACCTCTTTTGCCAACCCCCACGGTCTCGACGCCCCGAACCACTACACAACGGCCCGCGATCTGCTCGAACTGACCCGGATGGCGATGGCCAACGATGACTTCGCCGAGGTGGTGCGAGCGAAGACCCTGGTCTTCCCGCCCGCCCCCGACGGATCCGGGCGCAACGGCAGCTCGACCAACCTCCTCCTCTGGTCGTACCAGGGCTCGATCGGCGTCAAAACCGGGTTCACAAGCCAGGCACTGCTCACCTACGTGGCCGTAGCCGAACGTGACGGTCAGCGGCTCTACGCGGTCGTGTTGGGATCAGACGGCGACCGTGCCCACTTCGCCGACGCTCGAGAGCTCTTCGACTACGGCTTCGAGGAGTTGGCCTACTACGGCGATGCCTCCACCGGCTCACCGTATGTCGCATCGAGGCTGAGCCCATCACCCGATCCGCTGGTGGCTCTGGGCGGGATGGAGGCCTATGTCCATCTGGCCGGGCACGGGCTGATGCTGGAGAACCCCACCCCGCTCCGCGACATCCCCGAGCCGGCGCCCCCTCCCATCGTGGAAGTCACCCGCAGCGCCGACCCGGGGCCGAGGACCATCGTCGAGTCGATGCGCTTCTGGCTCGACAGCGCCCTCGGGACCGGATGACCGCCTTCGAGCATTCGGTCGAGGTGGTGACCGAGGCCGACATAGGTTCCCGGGTCGAGGAATTGGGCAAGGCGATGACCGAGGACTACGCCGGGCGAGACCCGTTGTTCGTAGTCGTCATGACCGGCTCCATCCCCTTTGCCGCCGACCTGGTCAGATCGGTCGGTGTGCACTGCGAGGTCGACTTCCTCGGCTTGAACCGCTTCGGGGAGAGCGGCAGGATCGGGATAGCCATGGATCTGTCCACTCCGGTTCTCGACCGAGAAGTGATCCTGGTCGAGGACATCACCGACACCGGGCTCACCCTCTCGGTGCTGCGCAGGATGATCCTCGACCGGGGAGCGGCCAGCGTCGCCACCGCCTCACTGGTCGACAAGACCGCCCGCAGGGTCACCGAGGTCCCCATCGAGTATCGGGGGTTCGAGGTCGGCGACGAGTACCTGGTCGGCTACGGGATGGACTGGCAAGGGGTGTATCGCAACCTCAGGTCGATATGGGCAGTGCTGGACATGGAGGCTTTTGTGAACGATCCATGGGTCCTGGCTCGGGCGCTGGGGATGGCCTCCGGCTCAGTTGGGCAGCACCGGGCCGGTGATAACCTCAACGGGTAATGCCGGGTAACAAAGAGGCCCTCATCGCGATGGACGTGGTGGGTGTCCGGGTGGAGCTGCCCTCCAATCAGCCGATCGTGCTGCTCAGGGAGTCAGAGGGGACCCGATACCTGCCGATCTGGATCGGAGGATCCGAAGCCACCGCCATCGCCACCGCCCTCGAAGGGGTCACCCCGCCCCGTCCACTCACCCATGACCTGATGCGGTCGGTGATCGACGCGCTCGGGGCGCTTGCGGTCCGGGTCGTGATCACAGAGATGAGAGATTCGGTGTTCTACGCCGACCTCTCCCTCGACATCTCCGGGCGCGAGGTCCACGTCTCGTCTCGGCCTTCGGACGCAATCGCCTTGGCAGTGCGCACCGGCACCCCCGTTTTCGCCCTTCCCACCGTGCTCGACGACGCCGGGGTGGTCTTCGAAGAGGAAGAGGAGAACGAAGAGGAGGAGGTGGCCCGGTTCCGGGAGTTCCTCGAGGAAGCGACGATCGAGGATTTCCTCGGCGAGGAGCCCGAGCCGGGGGATTGACCGCTTTCCCCAGACTTATCCACAGATTTCATTGACATGGGTCACCCGAGACGGGTAGCTTGCTGCCAACGGCGGAGTTACACGTTTGTAACCCGGAGGACTCAATATGACCCAAGAGCGGGAATTGGGGTATCGCGCCCCACAGGTTTGCAAGCTGGTCGGGATCACCTACCGGCAGCTCGACTACTGGGCGCGCACCAATCTGATCCGCCCTTCGATGCAAGAGGCGACCGGCTCAGGGTCGCAAAGGCTCTATTCTTTCTCCGACGTGGTCCAGTTGAAAGTGATCAAGAGACTTCTCGATGCGGGCATGAGTCTCAAGAAGATCCGGTCCGCCGTCGACATCCTCCGCGAGCAGATGGACTCCGATCGCCCCCTCGCCGATGTCACCCTCCTCAGCGACGGGCAAACCATCTACGCCGCACACTCCGAACAGGAAGTCGTCGATGTCTTTCGTCGCGGCCAGGGTGTGTTCGGAATTGCCATCGGGCCGGTCCAGGACGAGGTCGAGGGTGACATCCACCAGCTCTTCCCAGGGGACGAGTTGGCAGGCGTCGTCGAGGCAGGAGCACCTTGATCAAGGAACGACTCTCGGCCCAGGAGACCGAGTTCGCTCACAACAGTGAGCGCCAGTTCGCACTTCTCCTCGACTTCTACGAGGTTCCCTGGGACTACGAGCCGAAGTCTTTCCCCATCTCCTGGGAGAGGGACGGCACGCCCACCCAGTACTTCACTCCGGACTTCTATCTTCCCGAGGACGACCTCTACATCGAGATCACCACCATGAGTCAGAAGCTGGTGACCAAGAAGAACCGCAAGCTGCGACGTCTCAAAGAGCTCTACCCGGAGATCAACTGCAAGCTCTTCTACCAGCGCGACTACCTGAACCTGGTGGTCAAGTACGGTCTCGAGGGCCCGGAGAACCTGGAAGAGGCCCCCGCTCCGACCAGGATCCCGGGTCGGCCTGCCATCGTCCGACTCGAGGAGCGCGGCGACCGTCTCACCGGATGAACCGATCTCCTCTCCACGACCTCCACGAGCGGCTCGGGGGCCGATTCGTCGATTTCGGCGGCTGGCTGATGCCGGTGCAGTACGACTCGGTCCTCGCCGAGCACCGGGCGGTGCGCAACGAGGCAGGGTGGTTCGACGTGTCCCATCTCGGCCGGTTCGAGCTGACCGGTCCCGGGTCGGAGACGGCCCTGCTCGAGCTCCTCTCCAACGACATCACCGACATCGCCCCCGGGCGGACCCAGTACAGCCTCATGCTCAACGAGGCCGGCGGGATCGTGGACGACATCGTGGTTTGGTGGTGGGATCTGGAGCGCTACTGGGTGTTCCCCAACGCGGCCAACCACGAGCGAGTGATGGCGGCTTTTGCCTCCGAACCGGGGTGTGTCGTGCGCGACCTTCAACTCGAGACGGTCCTCGTCGCGGTACAGGGCCCGAAGGCGCCCGGCGTCCTCGAAGACCTCTTCGGGGCGGCGCCGGGACGATTTCGCACCGCCGCAGCCCGATGGGCCGCCGAAGATGTGTGGTTGGCGGGGACGGGCTACACAGGTGAGCGTGGAGGGGAAATCGCCACCGACCCCGAGACCGGGCGTCGCATCGCCGAGGCTCTCCTCGAAGCCGGGGTAAAGCCATGCGGTCTTGGAGCCCGGGACACATTGCGTCTCGAGACCGGTCTTCCCCTGTGGGGGTCCGATATCGACGAAAGCACGACGCCGTTCGAAGCCGGCCTCGACTTTGCCGTTGCCTCGGGCCGGAACTTCCGGGGAAGTGACGCCCTGGCGGGACCGGCGAAGAGCGGGCCGCAGCGACGTCTGGTCGGGTTCACCCTGGATGACCGGGGGATACCCCGGCACGGGTACCGGGTCCGGACGGCCGGTGGTGGGGGAGAGGTGACCTCGGGAAACCTGAGCCCGATGCTCGATCGAGGCATTGGCCTTGCCTATTTGGCCCCGCCCCCGCCGGTTGGCGAGTTGATCGAGGTCGAGATTCGTGACCGCTGGGTGGGGGGCCGTACCGTCGAGCCTCCTTTTCACAAGGAGTAGTCATGGCTGTTCGCATCGTCGATCGCCCTGTCGTTCCCGATGGATACGGAGTCCAGGACGAGGGCCCTTATCTGGAGTGGGTCGATGTCGCGGACTGGCTGGTGGAGTCCACCGAGTACTGGCTGGCCACCACGAGGCCGGACGGGAGACCGCATGTCGTGCCCCGCTGGGGGGTATGGCTCGACGAGAGGTTCTGGTACGACGGGTCTCCCCAGACCCGGCATGCCCGGAATCTCGCCGCCAACCCCGCGTGCGCACTCCATCTGGAGAGTGGCACGACGGTCGCCATCGTCGAGGGCAGGTCGGCGCCGTCCTCACCAATCGTCGGGGAGATGGGCGAGCGTCTCGCCGCCGAGTACGCCCGTAAATACGAGACTCTAGGCTATGCCCCAGCCGCCGACGCATGGTCCGACGAGCACGCCGGGGGGATGCGGGTGCTGACACCCGAGAAGGCGATTGCGTGGTCTCGATTCCCCACCGACATGACTCGCTATGTATTCGGCTCATCTCCGTAGGATCTCATCGGCCGAACGTAGGAGCGACATGCCGAGCAGCGCCCGACCTGTGCCCATCGACGACGTGGGGATGGAATTGGTCAGGGAGTGGGCCCCCGAGTCGGCCCCACGGGCCCATATCGTCCTGGTCCATGGAATCGCCGAGCATTGCGGCCGCTACGAGCGCACCGGAAGCCTCCTCGCCGAGGCCGGTCTCTTCGTCCGATCCTTCGACCTGATCGGGTTCGGGGGCACCGGCGGGCCCCGCGGCGATATCGACGACTGGGCTCGATATCACGACCAGATCCAGCGACATATGGAGTGGGCGCGCGCACAGAAGACGCCCGTGATACTCATGGGCCACTCGATGGGCGGGAACCTGGCCCTGGGCTACATCCTCTCCGGACGCCCGGCGCCCGACCTGCTCGTCCTTTCGGCGCCGGGCATCGGCGGCGGGGCGGGATGGCAGCGCGCCGTGGCAGGGGTGGGGG
>Ga0299914_10000582_pt1 | contig 22275 bp, 22 predicted proteins | sample RVTome_10_FD_201361 | JGI IMG/M metagenome (GOLD analysis project Ga0299914, IMG submission 201361) | Soil microbial communities from uranium-contaminated site in the Upper Colorado River Basin, Wyoming, United States - RVT153D57 (version 2) ...
AAAGGGTGCTCAGGACGGTGACCCTCAAAAAATAAGCTAGGCGTTCGTGCATCCGCTTTAAACTGCTCAAAAGCTTAGTCTTTTCAATTTCTAGCCAAGAAAAAAGGAAATCGATTAAATACCGTAAAAAGCAATTTCGTCCCAATATGGAATGTGCAGTATACGACACTTATGTTACAAAGAAGGACGGCAGGATAATGCACTTTGATGTGGTTGTAGATGCAAATACACCACATGAGAAGGCGATCCAGTACGGCAAAGAATACCTTTCCACAGCCGGAGAAGGCGGACAAAAAATGACACAAGAAGAATGTCAGTTCTGTCACATACAGGAAGCGCCACCATTCGTAGAAAAGGCGATAGAACAAATGGGCTACTGGATTCAAAAGATGGAGGGCTGCGCTCCCTAGTTCTTCCTTTTATTTTGTACGTAGTTATTATATAATGGTAGAATAATAAATAATATTGATAATGATACATCTACTAATTAATACCTCCTGCAGTGATCTGCCACCGAAACGGTGATGCGTTAGTTGGAAAAAAGGTCTTGTGAGGATGCATTATCATGACACAGAACTTCTGGCAACTTACGAGCTTATGTAAGTATATTCATGAAGAACAATATTACATGAAATAGAATTTGACAGACCTTAGAAATAATCATTCATAGACCTAGAAAGCTTCCTAGTCCGACCCTACTATTACTATTATTATCCCACATACCGCCCAAATGTGGGCCAGCATAAATTATAATTAAGGCATCAACTGCTCATGCATTGCATAAATAGATGAACGACGAGAGCGTATGGAACCCCGAAAAAAAAAGGCGTACACCGACTATTGAGGACATTGTCAAGGCGCAAGAGCTATTATCAGGGATAATTAGAAGGACACCTCTTCAAACTTCCAGAACTTTCTCGGGTCTTGCAGGGACAAATTTGTTTCTCAAACTGGAATGTCTGCAGGTGACAGGCTCTTTCAAAGTACGTGGAGCTTTTGTCAAGATCAGCAGGCTGTCTCATAAGCAGACGGGCTACGGAGTAATTGCAGCCTCTGCCGGCAACCACGCCCAAGGTGTAGCATACGCTGCTATGATAAAGAAGATCGCATGCACAATTGTCATGCCGGAGAACGCGTCGCCAGCCAAAGTTGCAGCAACAAGATCATATGGTGCAAAAGTAATTCGGCGTGGAGCAAATTATGACGATGCATGGGAAGCGACACAACAGATTGCCAAGTCGGAGGGTAGTACAATAGTTCACGCTTTTGACGATCCCGATGTCATCGCTGGCCAAGGCACGATCGGCCTTGAGCTTCTCGAAGACCTTCCAGATGTTGACAGAATATACGTGCCCATAGGCGGCGGAGGCCTTGCTGCTGGCGTGGCAATTGCAGTCAAGTCTAGAAAGCCAAATGTCAAGATAATAGGCGTCGAGTCAACAGCCTTTCCTGCCATGAAAGAATCGCTTGCCAAGGGCTCGCTCCAGTGTACAAAGCATGGCTACAGCATAGCAGATGGCATTGCAGTCAAGCAACCCGGCGAACTTACACACCAAATAGTAAGCAAGTACCTAGACGATATCGTTCTAATTGACGACACGTCGATAGTAAAGACGATGTTTCTCATGATGGAGCGCGCCAAGTTGGTGGTCGAGCCTGCAGGAGCGGCCAGCCTCGCTTACCTTCTATCAAATGGCAGCTATGTTGGGAGTAGGAAGGACAAGGTCGTAACCATCCTATCAGGAGGAAACGTCGACATGTACCTCCTGGGCCAAATAGTGGCAAAGGGTCTGATGCAAATGGGCCGGTTGCTTAAGATTTTTATCCTACTCCCAGACAAGCCTGGTGCGCTTAAAAGTGTAGTAGATGGCATCGCAGAGCTGAGCGTCAATATAGTCGAAGTGGAGCATGACAGGTTGAGTGCACATATCCCCGCAGGAACTGCTGGGGTTTACCTGAGCCTTGAGCTGGAAAACGAAAAACACGCTCACCGCTTGATAGAATTTCTAAAACAAAAAGGGATAGAGTTCAAGGTAGTTAGTTAGTTAACTGACGTAGTTGTATACTCTTAACCCTGCCTTCTCGGCAGTATTACCACCTACCTTGACGAGCACAAATTCTTTATGGGCTTGGATAATCGAGTCATTAAAGCCGCGCTCGTTCCTGTGGAGTCTCTCGTACTCTTCCATCGTGAGCTTTTGTCTTGGGCCGATCTCTGAATCCAAGTCCATCTTACTTACTACTTCCTTGTATTGTGATTGTACCGTTCCGCTAAAGACCATAGCGCTACTGCCGCTCCCATAAGAGCCAAAGCCAATCCGCTTTTGTTCTAGGTCTGTTCCTTTCTTGAACTCAAACTCTAGCATACTTCGGAGACCCATATACATAGATGCAGTATACAAATTGCCAATTATTGCAGATGCTTCAAGCGAGCTAGCCATCTTTTTCTCGTATACTTCGTTGTAAAATGATGTCTGCATGAAAGCGCGTCTGAACTGCTCGTCAGCCTTCATGAATTCAGTGTCAGCAAGAATTGACTCTATGGTTCCACGAGGATCCTTTGGTTGGGGTTCTGACATCCCAACCTCTTTGATAACATGTTTCCACCTTGGTAGATAGCGCCACTCATGTCTTAGCAGATAGGCTAGTGCCTTCTCGCCCATCTTCCTGTATGGAAGGTGGACTGCGAAAAAATCGATGTGATCAGTTATCGATTCGCCGTCCTTGAGCTGGATAAGCCCTGTCTTGATTGCCTTTTCCTTGTAGGCGTCAAATGCCTTCCTAACCGATATGAGGTATAATAAATTTGAGTAGCTCCCGTTTACAAGAGGAGTTTCTTTACCAAACGGACGATAAAAGTCGTATTCATTTTTGATCGTTGTCGAAGGAACTTTAGGATCAAAGGCCAAAAGCCGCGGATTCTCTTTTACCAAGAGAGCAACTGCACCGGCACCTTGAGTGTATTCCCCGGTAGAACCAATATCATACTTGGCTATGTCACTTACGACGACTATAGCAGCCTGGCCATTGTTTTCGTCAGCTCTTATCCAGTTTGCATTGTCGTAGAGTGCATAAGATCCACTTACGCAAGCAAATTTACATTCAATCCCGCCGGCGTGTTCAAAGGAGCAATCGCCATAGATCTGTTCTAACATTCCAATAACAAAAGAGTTCATTGCCTTTGATTCGTCCAGCGATGATTCAGTGGCGACGTAAATCCTTCCAATGTCCTCTGGATGAAGATGATTCTTCTGCATTAACTTTATGCATGCGTTTGCAGCCATACAGGCAGAATCCTGGTTAGTGTCAGCAATGGCCATCTTCTTAATTCCTATACCATACTCGAGTTTTTGAGGATTAATGCCTCTCGCTTCAGCAAAATCCTTGTAATCGATATAAAGCTTGGGTATATACATAGCAAGATCATCGATACCTACAACTGGCATTATTGGATTGCAATAATGCTGATAGTCATTTAAAGGTATTTCTGGAAATATTATTTGATCTTTACATATCAATTTATTTGAGCAACCTATAAGTGTAATAATATTAGTCTTTCTTAAATGGGCTTGTCGCGGCTACACTGCACACCTCCTAACACTCATTTACTAACTGGCACAGAACTTAAAGCAATAGTTCTACCTCATAATGAGATTATGCTATATGGGCACAGGTTGTTGTTACTCGATTATACCGCATAACCTAGCCAATATGTCGTACGTATGACAGTAATAGCCATCACATTTAAATTCTCAATGTGCTATACTATTCTTACATCGACCAAACCGATGGGGAACAAACTGTCTGGTTGGAGTGCAGCAGGTGAGAAACTCTGCGCTTCGCCAGACTATTATTCTTAGTCAATCACTCGGATGTCGAGCTCATCATATGCATCCTTTACCGCTAGCAAAAAGAGATCATCTTCATATATCAAAAGCCAGTCTCTTACACCAAGTACAGGCAGCTTACGTACGAGCACCTCGCCTGTGTCTTTGATGGTAGTCATGACGTATGCAAACCGTGGCCATCTCCGCTTGAGATTGAAGAGAGTTTCCTGCAATTCGATGCCCTGTGCCCCACCTTGGATGTTTATCTTGACGCGGTCACCATATCTATTTTCCACTTTGCCGACGACGTAGCTTTGTCCTGCTTCGAACTGTTCTATATTGAGCATTACCTTGTTCGTCGCAACAAAGGTGTCTGGCATTTCTCTATACAGCTTCTCTGAGAGATGGTCATAAAAGATGTTCATTAAAGGCCCAAGCCCGGCACTATTTTTACAAACCTCCGCAGCACGACAATTATTGCACCAGTGATCCCTGTGATGGCGGCTGCTGTCGTAAGGGAGCCTGTGGGAAACTCTGGCACAACTACAATGCCTCTTGCAATGCCGTTTCTTGTCTGATCTATGGACTGTCCATCTCTTGCAATGCCTGTAACTTCAACCTCCATGCGGTAATTCTCATTTGCAGGAAAATCAATCGTCTGTGTACCAGTTCCTCCCTCTGCAACGAGCCCGGTCTGGCTGTAGGCTTGAGTTCCATTATTATCGAAAACACGCAGGTTGTAATTTACATCATCTGCTATTCTTTCTCCAGAGAACCCATCAGAGAAGCTCAGAGTCAGGGTTGATTCTGTATTTGCATTTAGCTGATCTGGAGCCCAATCAAGTACTACATTAATGTTTCCTGTATCTGTGAGTATTTCGCCTGTTGTCTGCGCGGATTGGCCGGTGGCTGGCGCAAGAGTAAATATCATATCAGAATCCCCTTCAGGTACCCCGCTGGCCATACCGATAATGTCATCTTTGTTGAGCAAGTAGTGCAGAGTAAGCTCTTGCTGCGAAGAATAGGGATCGACAGCAAGCATCCTTCCGGATATCGGATTGCCGTTCACGGTAGCAGTAAATGAAGTAGTATCTCCTACTCCTGGAAGAGATTTTGGAATTTTTACTTCCTCATGTACAAATATGTTTGTATCCTCGATTCTCGACGTGTTCCAATCAAATGGCATCGACCATGTGAACTGCTGGTTGTTGTCGTCGAAGCTAAGGTCACGTACTCTATCGTAATATGATATTAAGGTGGTGTTGTAAGACTGGCCCTGGTAATCGATACTTTGAGTAAAGACATCCCCTACACTGAGCCATGAATCAAACTCGGGAATACTCTCGTCTGCAAATATGTTACGTATATTATCAACGCCGAAGATCTCCACCCTGATATGATATATGCCGCCTTCCAGGAACAGAGGTCCTTGGATGTTCACTGTTCCGCCTGGGTCAGCAACCCACGCGCTAAGGAATTGTTCCTGAGTCCCAAAGATCTGCAATTCGCCTTCTGCAGGCTGCACTTTCAGCCTGAGCAGGCCGCTTTCCGTATGAAAGAGAGTGGGAGGCATTATGGGTACTGCATCCTCTCCCACTCCCTTTTCTACGCTGACGAAAAAAGTCGTATACTGGATCGTCTGGTTGTTATTTGCATCGTACAGCCTGAAGAGCATGAATGCCTCATCTCTGCTTGCATCTGTAAGGATTGGAGGGTTCACTTGTACTAGCAGCTCGGCATTTCTGTCGCCAAGTGTTGCGGTAAAAGTCTCTGCAGTCAGGCCGTCACCAAAAGCCTTCTGATTAGGGAATGTGACTGCAATTATTGATAATACTGTGAAAGCTGCAGCAAAAGCAAAATATGAAACCTTTTGTCTACGTGATCGCACGTGGATAACTTCATACTGTGTATATTTAATTCTTAAGAAGAATGAGGGAGCTTATGCAAACCTCTAATGATTTAATTATCGCATAGGTCATAGGTAATAAACAAGTGTCATGGCACAGGGTTGTTGTTATAGCGTCGATAGTAGTTGTAACAGTCATTATATCCGCAGTTCTTGTGGCGCTTCAAAGTCAGAACATCCTGACAATTTTTGCTTCAAACAGTTCTAATACAGGAAAACTTACAATAATCTCAGTTACTGAGAGCTCGCTTACTAATCAATCCAGATATGTTATTTCACCAGATCCTTTTGGCAATTTCGCCAATTATACAATTCAGGATGGCAGTAGCGCAGACGAAAATAATGCAGCAGGCATTGTAGAAATTTCTGGTTTACCTGACGGCAGATATGTCATAACGCTGATTGAAGCGTCTTCACAATACTCTACGGATAAGCTCTCAACGATAGTCGAGATAATGAATCAGAGCAGCAGTGGCGTCGCTACGTTCAACAATATCGCCCAAGAAGAAGGCGAACAGCAACAGGAACAGAATAGAACGTCTCCGATAAGAAATCTTACCTACTATGTAAAATTTGAGTGCGGCACCATTTCTGGAGATGAAGGACCATTGAGACCTGGTCACTATGACACAGACATCGGAATATTGAACAAGCAAGACTTCGCAGCAAAAATCCAGTGGAGCGTCACAGCAAACAATAGCAAAAACACAAATTCCATAATAAGGATGCTTGAGCCGCAGGCCTCAATCAGCATAGTGTGCAAAGATCTGCAGAGCATCATTGGCACCGATCAGAGGTTCGTTGAAGGATTTGTCATAATTAATGTGCCCCTTGAGCCTGGACTTTTGGCATCGCTGTCGAATGGAACTCATGTCCTTGGTCGCAGTTTCGAAGACATGAATAACTTGTTTGAAGTACAAGCTTTCTATACCGCTAATGCACTTGACGAGCTTCCCCACGAAGTACTTGTGGACAAGATTATGTTTGCAATAGTAAACGATACGAGCGGCAAGGTACCGTTGGAAATGGTCAACAAAACTCTGGATATCACTGTGCCATCTAGCCTAAATGAAATATCCGATCCAGAAATAAAGGTCAAACACATTCTGGCCGAAAAATACGCTCTGTCAGCTCAAGAGCTTGCCAATTTGCAAATAGCAATCAAAAGCGTAACTGGGAGCCTCGGTACGATGATAGATGATCATGCAATTTCATTGTCGACTGTGTTGCCGCAAGCAAGCGGATAGCAGTGGGCTTTGTATGAAAAAACAATATATATTCTCCTACATACCTCTCTTCCATATGGCTAACTTTACTCTTCCTCCAGTGCCTTACTCGTACGACTCGCTAGAGCCACACATTGATGCAAGAACCATGGAAATTCATCACACGAAGCATCACCAAGCCTACACCGATGGTCTGAACAAAGCGCTTAGCAATCTTGGTCCGGAATGGCAGAACAAGAATGACATCGTTGAAATTTTGAAGGACATTGATTCGGTCCCAGACAACGCAAGGAGTGCAGTGAACTTCCACGGTGGAGGTTATAACAACCACGCATTGTTCTGGAACAATATGAAAAAGGGTGGTGGTGGAGAGCCGGATGCTGAACTCTCAGATGCAATCAATAAGACATTTGGCAGCTTCAATGACTTTAAAGACAAATTCTCAAAGGATAGTGTCGCAATACAGGGAAGCGGCTGGGGCTGGCTCGTATACAACCAGAATACAAATGGCGTCCAGTTCATAACCATGCCTAACCAAACAAGTCCTTGGACGAAGTGGAAGGCAGAAAAAGTCGTCCCGCTTTTGGGTCTTGACGTATGGGAGCATGCTTATTATCTCAAGTACCAAAACCGCCGAGCGGACTATGTAGCGGCTTGGTGGAACGTGGTCAACTGGGATGAAGTAAAAAGAAACTTTCAGCAGGCCCTCCGAAAGTAATCCTACCCTACCCTTTTTTATATCCTTTTTAGCCCTTTTGAAGTAGATATAGGGCAATAATCATGTGCGCTACACTATCAGTTGATGCCACAGTACTTGATCATATGTCCATACCTGCAATGCAACCTTTATAGAATTTGAAAAGTACGGCAATCCCATCTTTTTGGTGGTTAAACCCACCACCCGGCTCTAGTAGATATACAAAATTGTGGGCAGGAGATGCTAACTCTTGCGCAAATCTACAAGATTTACAAAGCCATACCCTTCGCGGGTAGTTCTGCTTACTTCCATATTATAGGCGTAAATTTTAGTAGAGTATTCTTGTAATACTGGCATCATGCTGTCTATCGATCCGTCAAGGTAAAAGCCGGGGCAGTCTCCTGTAAATTGAAAGGTGGCATGCACTGCAGGCTGCCCTCTTGCATCAACTTCAATCCACGACGCAAACGGATAGAGCCAGCAGACACCCGGCTTGTCCGGGTGAATGCCGCAATAGCCCTCGTCGTCTAGGAACCTGCAGCGAAGTGGTGTTCCATCCTCCTCAGCCTTCTCATCCTTTTTTCTTTTGAGTGAGAGCATACTCAGCGTTGTTATAACATTTCCAAATGCTTCCTGCTCTTGCCAGCTTGAGATCGTCGTCTCGTTCCTAACAAATTCGGCCTTCGAGCTATAGCCCACCTTCTTTGCTATTCTGCCTATGTCATCCTTCGTCAACGGCAGCCTGCCCTGCCGCTCGCAGCAGTTGTGGCAATCAGGCCAGAGGCACTTCCACAAGACGTATAGGCCATCCCTTGACAAGGTCGGTATATGGAAAGTGATGCCTCCGACATTAACCGATGTGTCAGATACTGCTCCTGTGTACTTTCCCGTCTGGAAATCATACAACTTTGGATCTATTTTCCATTTTCGGGCAAGAAGGTCAAGTGCGTCCTTGACCAGATTGTTTTCATGCTGCACTTTCTGTTATAAGGTTATAAAACCGGGGGTTTAAACGTACCTCAAATTGCTCAGTCATCCGCAGCCACAACCCGTGGAAGATCAGCAACGGCAGGATGTTATCAGAATAAAGGGCAAGCATGCATCTTCTACTGAGAACCGCAGGATGGTCTGGGAAAACGTCGTTTGGCCCCTTGTCTTAGATATGAACAGGTCTTACTTTACCTTAAAGGAATACCATGCAAAAAGAGACTCATTTTGCAGGAGAAGTGGCGTGTCGCCTTCAAAAGTCGCTGGGGGTTTTGTGTCATTGCTGGTAAAGGGCATCATTGTCAGAAGCAAGAATATGTACTCCATACACTACCGTCTCATTCCCTACATGAGGAAAAAGGCAGAGCTAGAATACGGTCTTGTCACTAGGGAAACCTATACTAAGCGTTAAAATATCCGACCAAACAGCCGACTTGATGTAGCTCGTGTTAGCCCGGTCGAACCCAACAAACAATTGGGTGCCGAATCTAGTGGCCAATCTCCAAGGTTGAGGGCTAGGGATTCCAGGCTCTGGATCTCACAAAGATAGAGAAAAGAAACCTGGAGACAGCAGTTCGAATCTGCTCCGGGCTACCATCTTTTTTCTAAATTCTTGGGCCTGCTTTCACTATCTCTTTTGGCATGTTGCCGAACTTTTCAAAGTTCTTGACAAAGAGCGCAGCAAGTCGCCTTGCTGCCGCATCGTACTTATCCTTGTCAGACCACGTGTTGCGTGGGTCAAGCACTTCATCCGGCACACCAGAACATGATGTGGGCATGTCAAGGTTGAATATTTTATGATGCTTTAGAGTCACTTCTTCAATTTTGCCTTTGATTGCTGCAGTGACCATCGCCCTTGTGTATGTCAGGTTCATTCTCTTGCCTATGCCATATGGTCCACCTGTCCACCCGGTATTGATGAGGTATACTCTTGTTCCTTGCGTTGTTATTTTTTTGCCAAGCATCTGGGCATACCTGGAGGCGTGCAGTGGCATGAATGGTGCTCCAAAACATTGGGAAAATGTCTCCTTTGGCTCAGTAATGCCGCGCTCAGTTCCAGCCAGCTTGCTTGTATAACCAGACATAAAATGATACATTGCGCCTTGCTTTGTTAGCTTGGCTATTGGAGGCATGACTCCAAATGCGTCTGCCGTAAGGAATACAATTACTTTAGGATGGCCTGCAATGCTTGGCATCACTGCGCCATCAATATAGTCAATAGGATATGCGACGCGCGTATTTTCGGTCAAACTTCCATTGTCAAAATCTGGCTCCCTTGTGTGGTCATCCACTACAACATTTTCCATGACAGAGCCAAAACGGATTGCGCTCCAGATCTGTGGTTCGCTCTCCTTTTCAAGATTGATGCATTTGGCGTAGCAGCCGCCTTCAAAGTTGAAAATGCCATTGTCAGACCATCCGTGCTCGTCGTCGCCTACCAGCCTGCGATCCGCATCAGCTGAAAGTGTAGTCTTACCAGTCCCCGACAGCCCAAAGAACAAAGCAGTATCGCCCTTCTTTCCTACGTTAGCAGAGCAGTGCATTGGAAATACGGCTTTCTTCGGCAAGATATAATTCATAATGGAAAACATGGCCTTCTTGATCTCACCGGCGTACGAAGTCGATCCAATCAGGACTAACTTTTTGTTGAAGTTGATAATGATAAAGGTTTCAGTTCTTGTGCCCATTTCCTCCGGCTTAGCGGCAAAGTCGTCACATGAGAGCAAAGTGAATTCGGGTACATGAATCTGCAATTCTTCTGGCTTAGGCCTGATGAATAGCTGCCGGGCAAAAAGATTATGCCAAGCCCTGTTATTGATGATCCTTATTGGCAGCCTGTTCTCCGGGTCTGCCCCCACAAAACCATCAAAGATATAGATCTCCTTATCCTCCATATGTTTCTTCATCATGCGAAATATCTTTTCGAAGTTGTCCTCAGAAATTGGGTGGTTGACTTTGCCCCAGTCGATGGTAGTGTGTGTTTCTTCATCATCAACTAAATATCTGTCGTCTGGTGACCTGCCAGTGAACTTGCCGGTTTTGACAGAAAGAGCACCAGTTGACGAAAGTATGCCTTCTTTTCTTTTAATTATGACCTCGACCAGCGACGGAACTGACAGGTTGTTGTAGGCTCTGCCGAACGCGAAATCCATCTCTTCAGGCTGTATCATAGACTTTGTAGTTATAATCTTTGGGTTGGCTTCTGTAAGCAGATATACAACTTAACATTCCATGCGACCGAAGTGGTCCTATGTAATCGTGAGTTCCACTTTTCTGTATATCTCTGTTTATCCAAGCCTCCCACATCTTGTTTACAGGATCTGATAACTCATGTTTTTCTACTTATTGCACGAGAGATAGAAATATCTCATAGCACGAGATAAGCAACAGAATAAAGTGGTGTGGTTTGGTCTAGTGTGTATGGCATGACCATTTTCCAAGCAGTAGTGAATCTTGTTTCTACAAGCAAAAAGCTGATATTTAAAAAGGGTCGACTTTCGCTTTAGGTCTAACTTTAGCTTTTGAGTGCGTATTACCATTCAAATACCAAAATTTATACGCTAGAGGAGAATTATTGGTGCTGTTGTTTTAGTGCATTTCTGATTGCGTCAGCTCTTTTTGCCAAAATGTCAAGAAATTCTGCAAACTCCTCCTCAGTTGCATTGCGCTTCAGCGCCCGCCTTGTCTGGTAATGGAAGGAGTTGTAAATGCGCCCCATGGCAATACCAAATGCAAAATCGTCGAGGCTGCAAACAGGGATGTGGGATAGCATCCGTTGGATCTTTAATATTTCATCAGTGCTTGATATTGTTTCTTGTATCTTGGCAACCACCGCTTTTCTTACTCGGGCATCCATGGCTAGCAGGAGCATAATTCATTGAAGTGATATTAAAAGAGTCCTGCATAGTTATCCGAAATTCTTAAGATGCTTTCTTTCTTTTTGTCTCTCTGTGTGGTCAAGTTGAAAGAATCTCTCAGATCCTTTTCATTATCTCCGGACACTATTTTTCAGACTCTAATAGGGTTTTTGGCGTCCAAGGCATTGATGGCTCTGCAGTTGAGCTTGAATTGTTTACAAAGCTATAAGGCGGCAGGCAAGTGACATTGAATGAATTGCAGAAGGAACTTGGAATGGAGGCACGTCAAACCGGCGTATTTGTATCAGCACTTGCATCTAATGGATTGTTGCAAGTAACGAAAACAGAAGAAGGCAGTGAAGATCTATTCGCAAATTCTCCTGTATCTTAAATCTTTCTGGACAAGTCAAAGGAATCTTGCATGGGCGATATCCCTAAAACGTTCGACAATCATCTCCACAAGCCATGGAATAATCTTATTGAATCTCTTCAGACATACAAACCTCTAAATGCAGCAGATGGAGGGGGTGCTGGGAGTATATTTGATCAAGCAAGATCAAAACAGGCCTTCGGATAGATTCAAAAATCTAAACATGCCATGCATGGCCTAAGCAATGGGCCCGCTATGCATCTACCGAAGGTATATGACTTCTTCAAACACTCGACAATGATGGATTTTGGAGACGGCTCCGGAGTTTATGCAATCCAAGTTGTAAAGGGGAACCCTCACATGAAAGCAACTGTTCTAGACCTGGAGGCTTATGCCAGGTGGCTGAACAATATATCAAGAGCTATGTTAGAAGATAAAGCCTATAGACCTTTTCAAGGAAGACATTCCAAATGGCAATGACATATCTTTCATTCGCTTATTCTGCTTGAATATAGTGAAGAAAAAGGGATTGATTTCTTGAAGAATATATACAAGAGTTTAGCAAATAATGGTGTAGTAGTAATTAGCGAATGGCTGCTAAATGATGAAAAGACAGGACATGCATCGGCTGCTTTGATGGGTCTAAATATGATTATAGAAACCCATGGTGGTAAAAACCATTCATATGCAGAGATTGTAGGCAAGCTCACTCAAGCGGGGTTCAAAAGATCAGAGAGACTATCTCTAGCGGAACCAGCAGGATATTATCATTGGTCACAAATCATAAGCAAAAAAGACACAAGGAAAAAAATAGGCGCTTTCTATAAGGGGATTACTATTATGACTTCAAACGAAATAGATGCTCGCCAAATGGATGAGGATGATTTAGAAGAATAGATAGAATAATGAAACTTGCTTTTGGTGCCTTTATTGGTTGCCTACACCTGTAATAAACGTCAAATCCAACAGAAAAAGAGAGAAAATAGTTAGGCCGCAGTCTTGTATTCCCTTTCCCGTCCATACGACTGCATCCATAGACCGCTAAATACTAAGGCGCTCGTTAGAGCTGCCGCTACCAGGACCTGTACTACTGGGAGTTGCATTATGGCTCCGATAACAAAGGGGATAGCAGCACCTATTGCGCTCATTGGCAGCCACTTTGTTGCGGCCAACCTTGCTCTATCTAATTTTTTTTCTGGCTCGTTCTGCATTTCTCTTTGATTCACCTCTTGTTCTTGCAATAATATCTATGCATAATCCGTACTTAAGCCATACGGATCATTAGCAAATGTAACCAATGTCGCATCTTGCTATGGTAAAATCCAGGCTCAAAGGCTCATGAAGACACAACAATAGTGAGCTAATCAGCATGAAAAACAAGAAGAGTAGGAGCAGGTTGACATATTATTTTTGTAAATGGCACGACATGGTTTCAGAAATGGACACCATTAATAGCTAGTTGGAGCCGACTTATTTTTGCCCGAGGAAACGGGGTAAGGATTGGGTTTTGGCTCAAATCTAGCTGGGGTGTCTATCGGCATTTAGTTCACAAATATTCCCTCACAATCTGAATTCTAAAGGAAGAGGTGTTAGGAGTTACAATTACCCTAGACAGAAGACATACTACTTTATCAGAAAGATGATCAAGCTTTGATAAATCTAGCGCTCCTTCATGTCAGTCTAAACCGCAAGCATAGTCATCCGTTCAATGGTATATGATTGTTTAGTCGATTGGAGTTATATATCTTGCAGGCTATAGAATAATCTCAACAGTTGCAAAAAAAACTGAGAGCATTTCTTCCGTTATTTGTCATAACTGGCGCGTTCTTAATGATTGGTGCTGTTCTTATTGGCTCAGGAATCCTTCCAGAGGAAAGAGCGAGGGAATTTCGTTCTCTCACAGACATCTCGATCGCAACTGGCATGAAGGTAATAAAAGAACCAACCCTTGAGGATAACACATTCATTTATGCGCTCAATGATGTCGCACAACGCGGTATCGACATTGCTCAAAGTGATGCAAGGGTAAAGCAGATACTCGATGAATCCAAGGCGAAAGAAGCCGCTGTGACTATTGCTGCAGTTCAGCCCATAGTTATGACTGACAGGCAAACTGGGCAACTCCTTCACAGCTCAGCAGGTCAGGTAATAATTACAGCTAACTGGCAAATGGTGGAGGGAGCACTTTATTCTGAGCCAAAGAATCCCACAGAGATTGCAAATAAAAGAGTTGAGTCACATCAACAAATCTGGAATATTTTGGTTGACGTAGATAAGGGCCAAGTTAGTCAGATTGCACAGCAAGCTAATCGAGTTATAACTGATACTGCAAGATCCAATGTTGTACGTGCAGATGTGAATATGTTTGTACCAAAAGCGTTACTGATAGATGCTGGTTCTGAAATTAGGTGGTCTAACCCTTCAAACCTTCCCCACAATGTTGTAGGCACCTTCAACCAAACGACAGCATCAGATGCTAGCAACGCCAACAGCATAATTCCTGAGAACTCGACTAATGGAAACAATAACAAAACCAACTTGCAAACAGCAGGAGTAATAACACTAGACAGCGGCTTTATCGAACCAAATGCATCATGGCAGTATCGCTTTAATAAAGAGGGGATATTTAACTATTTATGCACAATCCATGCAGAGGAAGGCATGAGAGGCACAGTTATAGTAACACCTGCAGCATCGTCCTAGATGTAAGCATTTGAGTTTCATCCTCCAAGAGAGCACGACAGCATCTTCCGACGACATGTGGCTTCCATGCATGTTGTAGGACAGATTTCAAATTTTCATGATATATTGATTCTAGAAGTTATGAATCAGATCTTGCATATTCTTATCTGTTCCCTGAAACTTTTAAAGAAGGGCTTTGAGAGAGGGGCTTTTCTATCTTTTTTGGTACTAATATGTTTGGTTGCTTGATTTGATAAATATGGATCTAGTTGATTTCTCTATTATCTTGGATTATTTTTCCAACTTTTTTACTTGATCTTCAAACCATATGATGTATTGTCTTTTGGTCTTTCTAATCTCAATGGCATTAAATGCAAGTTCTATAGCTGTCTTCTTGACAGTATCCCAGTGCTTTCGCATTCGATAGTTGCCTATGTAACTAGGATAATCATCAATCAATTCCAATGGCAGTCGAGTTAATGCCCAAACATCGCAAGCTCTTTCACCACTGGGTATTTGAAGTTCTTCTTTTTTTCTTGCTTGAAGCAGATGTGTAAACTCATGTGCTATGGTAAAGTTCCTTTCATTAGGCTGTAGACTTATTTTCAGTGGCTTACTTGTACTGGCTTTGGAACACCAACAACTCCCTCTAGCCCAGCCATGAGGTGCTATCCACCCGACCAAGACGATCTCGTTGTGGAGCTCTGGAAAATACTTGAAAATGTCAATTATTCTTTGTTTGAATTTGTTAGTAAAGTTAGCATTTGCCTTCTTTGTGAATATCAGTAGGCCGGTTTCATGATTTGAAAGATTAGATTGCATTTTACATCATCTATGACTCCCGATTAGCTATTTATGAAATTCAATAGCTGAGTGATTTTCTAACAGAGCCAAAGATTCAAGGGAAAAACCATCTTAAAATAGTCCGATAAATCAGATTGGCACATAATGTGAAAAATTTTGACCTGCAGTCATTTTATTCATGCCATATTGGTCATAGTTTATTGTAGATATTGATACATTAAGACTCTCTGCATACTTTCGCACAAAAAAATAGGATTCTTATCCTAAGTAGCAGTGCGAACTATCATATTTTCCAGAAGGAATTTCAATTGCTGAAGTCTGTGACTCTCATTTACTGAGTTCTTGCAGTGGCTTCCCTTCTTCCTAATTTAGGCGGTCCTGAGCAATATCATGCTTGTTTTAGGGTGCTGGTGTCGCGTGATCATCGATAGCGGTGCGTGAAGTAGGGAACTGTTCTTCAAAAAAAGAAGGCCGAACAGGGATCTAAGATCAAGAAGTTTTTTCCTCGTATTGATGATCTGAACATAACGCATAATGGTGTTAGACCATTGATCTTATCTATGGTGCCTATTTTTGAAACAGAGATAACTCCTGTTCTTAAGACTCGAGAGATCATGAAGCTGGCACAGCTTGCAGAAGAAGTTGGCGTCGATAGACTTGGAATATCTGATGTGATCTTTTACCCAGACACCTATGAATTACAGGCGTTATGTGCTATTGTCACCAAGCGAATAAAAATAGGAAGCCTTGTAACGAATCCTTATACAAGACACCCTGCAATTATTGCGGCAGCAGCATCAACACTAGATGAAATATCAGATGGCAGAGCCTTTGTAGGGATAGGAGCCGGTGCAGGTATTGGAAAGCTTGGATTAGTACGATCTCCTCCCGCGCCAACAATAAGAGAAGCTGTTCATATTATTAGGGAATTGTTGGCTGGAAGAGTGGTTAACTACCAAGGCAATACATATCAGATTTCTAGCAAAGATACGAGGTTAGAATTTCCTCCACAACATAGTGTGCCCATCCTTATCGGAACTCGGAGTCCTAGGATTGCAAAGTTAGCGGCCGAAGTAGCAGATATAATTGTCATCGGAGCTCGATACATTTCTGACCAACAGCTCACAAATTATCTTCGCTGGATTTCAGAAGGAGCAGCTCATGCCAGAAGAGATATCGATAGTTTAGAGGTAGCACCACGATTAACCATATGCGCTTCAGGTGATGGCGAGTTAGCAAAGCAAAGTGTCAAGTTGTATGCAGCGTATTACTTGGCACTACTAAGGCCTCCTGATCTGTTAATAGAAGATGCGAAATTGCAGAAAATCATCGATGCGGTCAGAAGAGTCAAAGGCTGGTACTTTTCGCCGAACGTGCAGTATCCAAAAGAGATAGATAAGTTGATCGATGAAGAAATTGTTGATAAATTTGCGGTTGCTGGTACTCCAGATGAATGCATTGCAAAGATAAAGGACATAATTACAAGATACAGATTTAGAAGCATAAGCTTGAATGTAGCAGCTGTGAGAAGGGAGAGGGTCTTCGATGGAATGGCAGAGACAATCAAGTCTTTTGGAGATATCATTCAAGGATTGAAAAGAGCCTAGATGGATCCAAAGATAATTGACGCATGGAAAAGTGCTTCATCTAGAGGACTATATGAAGGCCCGTTCAAACAGGATGAGATATTGTGATTTTGATTTCCGGAGACTTTTAGTTAACCTATTTTTGGTTTTTTTGGCAGTGTGCACAAAAGGGAGCATGAAGAACGGGGAGCGGATGACGAAGGAGACAAGGAGGAGGATGTGATACTATTGTAGCTGAAAGCAGAGAGCAACACAAACAATGAGGAAGAAGCCGCGGCTCTGCCTCAGAGGTTTGACGACTCTGACAGACTTACTTATTGGTCGCAGCGACGATAGGATATGGCTGCAGCTTTCACATAAGCCTATTCTTGCACTATGATAGGCAGATGCTGTATGTGGTTTTGACAGTTCAGCTTTATTCTTGAATTATCTCTCTCTTGCCCGCTGAATCTACTACTTCTGAAGGTTCGATCTATAGCTTTCTTCTATCCGCAAACTCAATATATAATTAGCAGGAGCCATGACAACCGAGCCTCAATAGAGATCGTAACCCCTATACAAATGGGCATGCAGAAGGTATCTTCAAACTTGCTTCCACTGTCATTGCTTCCTTAATCTCAAGACTTCTTCTTCTTCTTCCTTTGACGGTTTATGGAATTTTATGTAAGGCGAAGTAAATGGATCTGCAATATCATCACCAAGAGGCATGTCGTTTGCATCTCCGTAATGATGAAAATACCATTTTCTGAGAACTGTATCCGTTAGTTTCTTCAATGGGGGGTTGAATCCATGTCCATGCATATCACCTTTGGCTCCACTAAAAGCGTTGGAACATGATCTAATTCCAAAAAGTGAGTGATACTCCTCTTCAAATTGAAGATCCTCACAAGTATCAAGAGGATAGGTCTTTACACAACATAGCTTACGTTTCCATCCTGACCGAGCTAATCAACGTTGCAATCAACTCGGCTTTCATTTCTTTCCCTATCTTGTAAAAGTATTATCATTTACTGCCTCCGCTTCAATCCTTAACTCTAATAACACTATTGTGACCGTTGAGCAGCGCTCTCTGCTGCTCATCGCCAAGTGTGCCAAAGTTGCCTTTATGATAGGAACATATGGCTTTAAACTTGAAATCCATTTTTTTTGGCAGGCTTTGTTCATATTCTATAAGTGTGTCTATACTTTCAGATAAGAAGAAGGAACCCAAGTCGGACATGTTGAATACTCCCGCCTTTCCTTCTCTAGTTGCACGCATGGCTAGGCTTCTTCCAAGCCTCAAGGCACCATAGGTGTCTACCTGATAGGTTCTGACGGCATCTACAATAATTAGATTGCCGTCTTTCTTTTCATTATCTACAGAGATTCCTTTACTTTTTAGGGTGTCTTCTATTCTCTCAAATGAATCATATGTGGTAGCGAGAAAAACAATTTCATTGTTTTCAAGTGCTTGTTTTGTGCATTGTGAGTAAATTTGTCTAAAACTTGGAAGGTCTGAATATATTAGCAGGTTGTGCTCGTGGAAGCCTGATCGCCGAATATCTTCGATTGCGAACGATATACTACGGCTGTCGTCTCTACTGTTTATCTGTTTTTGATCTGTACTGGTGCGGTTGACACTATCATTACTAGTGCTGTCATCGCCTTTGTATTCGTTATTTATCATGGCGAACCTATCAGCCTACTGTGATGTTGATGCAGGAGCTCAATGGCATGACTATCAAGTTGTTCAATACTTTGCCTAGTGTAGGCACATATAGCTACCAGAGGTAGGTCCAATTTCTTCTCTAATACACTTTCATATCTGAGTCCTTCCTGTTTCAAGTCTAAAGAAAAGAAGGGACTCATATCTTCAAAGCACCTAAAGCCTTTTCTTCCCCTTGCAAGGGATTGCTCAAGCTTTTTACTCAGTCTTGTGATGCTTTTTTGAAGCTCAAACTTGCCATCTGGCATATACCAATCATGAAATGTTGAAAGCGTTATCCTGCCGTTTTCTTCCATGCTGTCTATATCAATATTCCATTCGCTCGCAATTTTGTTGCGGATTCTATCTACTGGAATTGCGTCAGTTACCAGCATTACATCCTCTTCTTTTTCTAACAAACCAATTTTCAGACATTCTAAAGCCTGCTCAACTAGCTCTTTATGTGTTTCAAAAACAACGAGAATATGCTAGCCAGGAACTGCTCTGGCGAGTGCAGATATCTTCAAAGAAGGAGTTATTTGCTTCAGCAGTTCATTGATTGATATGGGCTTTTTGATGATAGTTTTAACGTCGTTCATAGAAGGAAACATGCTCTTGAACTCGTTCGGATACATTTCAAAAGCAGATAGGAAACACACAGTAATTGCAGGGTCGATTTTTTTCATTTCTCTGTAGAGCTGAAAGCCGCTCAAAACTGGCATCCTGATGTCGAGGATTGCTAAGTCACATAGGTTTGGCTTGAAGGCTTGAAGAGCTTGTCGAGGTGAGCTATAAGCATCAACTAGCATACCCTTAAGCTCAAGCCCTCGGCTGAGAATGTCGACTATATCAGCTTCATCGTCAACTAATAACATCCTGTGCATGTTAGATCTAGTAGGTTCACAAGGTGAGCCCAAGCAGTTCATTTGTAATTGAGATATGTCCTCTATCGGTACTTAAAGCTGTGGAGTTTTTCTTCAACAAGAGGGCCTTTGTTGAGTAGATAGATTTCAACTTTACCATTAAATGCTCATCTTTACCAAACAGTCAGTCATAACTTCATGCTACAAAAATTGTTCGCTTCATACGAAAGGAAGGTTTTTAGGAGTTGTTATGAAATCAAACTAAATATTTAGACAAGACAGAATTATATGAATTATGGTTCTGGGTAAAAGGTGATCTTTATCTTATGTTATGATTATGTTTATGACAGTGAATAATGAAATCAGATATGCTATAGACTATCATGAGGCTACGAAGCACTCAGAGGCCAGCTTAATGACTTCAAGACATTACTTGGACTTCAATAACAAACCAATACCGTTCAAAATATATTTGGAACTGCCTTCCATAACTCTGCCAATAAGTTTTCCGACACCGGAAGTTAATGCTCTTAGTTGCATTAGCGACATGATAAACCAAAGATCACATCATGATACGAATGGATTAACAACAACTACAAAGACATCAAGAAATAGTAATAACAGTTCCAATACACCTGAGCTTGATGCCGAGAATCTAGCCGAGATATTATTTTTTTCAGCAGGAATTACAAGGGAAATGAAATATCCTTACGGTAATTATTACATGCGGGCAGCATCAGCAACCGGAGCTCTTTACCCTATTGAGTTGTACGTAGTTTGTGATGATATTTCATCTGACCTAGAGGCAGGAGTCTATCACTTTTCGCCTGCTGATTTTAGTCTAACACAGATTCGTAAAGGAACATACAAGAGATATCTGGCAGCTGCTGCAAACAATCAAGACATTGCAAACTCTGCAATCACTGTAGTATTTACCTCATTCGCATGGAGAAATGCTTGGAAATATCAGGCACGTTCGTATCGCCATTGGTTTTGGGATTCCGGAGTAATTGCTGCTAATCTCCTAGCTACTACTTATGCAATGCGCCTTCCCACTCGTATCATAACGGGATTTTTAGATGATACCTTAAATCAGCTTCTATGTGTAGAAGATCAGAGAGAAGCAGCTATAGCAATGGCAGCGATAGGTGCAGGATCCTCGAAGGACACTATTGCTCCAAGCCAGCAAGAAAATGAGGTAGATAGAATATCCTTCCTACGTATCCCAAAGATTCGTGCTTTATCGAAAAGAGGTGAAATCAATTATCCTGAGATTTGGGAACTAAATCAGGCTTCGAAACTTACGAGCAAACAAGAGATTGAAGGGTGGGTCAGTAATGCTCATCGTCATCATCAGCTGTTGTCGGCAGCATCACATCGCTCCCAAGATAGAGGTACTGACAGCAATAACATCATCATCACACCAAATGAATTAGAAGAAGACATTAAAAATTCACACAGCTTGAAGGAAACTATTCTATGGCGTGGTTCCTCTCGGAGGTTTGCAAGGAGCAATATCTCATTAACTACTCTAAAAACCATACTTTATAATTCATCTAGAGGAGTACCGATGGATATATTTAGAGACGGAAATTCTCTATTAGGTATTTATTTTATAGCTAATGGTGTTGACGACCTTACTCCAGGAGCATATTTCTACAATCGGAATGGTTCTGTTACTAGCTCAAATACTTCCATAGAAAAAATTAAGGAAATTGCAAGCTCAAGAAATATCTCAGGTTACCTCTGTTTGGGCCAATCTCTATTTAGAGATGCTAGTGCTGTTTTCTTTTTGATGACAGATTTGCAAGCTGTCCTAAGATCCTTAGGTAATAGAGGTTATCGAGCTTCCCAATTTGAGGCAGGAATTATTGCAGGAAAAATATATCTTGCCGCTTATGCCCTAGGAATAGGAGCTTCTGGCTCTACATTCTTTGATGATGCAGTAACAGAAGCTTTTTCTCCTCATGCAAGTAATAAGAGTACCATGATTGCAGTAGGTGTTGGAGTTCCAGCCTACAAGGCCAGTCCGGGTAAGATATTATCAACGAAGCTAAGTAAAGCGCAGCTTTTGACACAAGATTTTACCTAGTTCAAGCCCCACTGTGGGGTTGTTGGATTTATTCTCATGTGAAGAATAAGATGAGATTATTGTTATTATGACTTGATTTCATCTACCTGTAGTTCTTACTTTTCAATTTCTATTCTATCATATGATTCCTTCCGGGACATCGGAAGCTGCAACTCAACTGTCAACAATTATGGGAAAGCATTTTGAGAAAATGGGATAGCTTGTCATAAAGTCGTACGAACCCGGGCTGAATTGGAATTGATGCTATGTTAATAAAGTCTTCATCAAGCAACACAGTACACCACTACTACTATACCATTATTATTGTTTATTTGATATTGTAGAATGAGCATAGAGTAGTATTATTGAATGAATCAAAATAGAAATTCCAATGAATTGGACAAGAAGGAAATCGTAACAAATAGAGCAAAGACAGACTATCCTATTAGTGAAATCATAGCAAGAAGATGGAGTGCTAGGGCTTTTTCTACAGGGCCTGTAGAAAATTCAAAACTGTTGTCTATTTTAGAGGCGGCTAGATGGGCTCCCTCATCCCGCAACGAACAGCCATGGCGATACATTGTTTTCACAAAAAATAATCCTGAAATGCTAGAGAAAGCACAATCAGTTCTAAAGGAGATAAATGATTACGCTAAGAGGGCCCCCATCCTGATTTGTGCAATAGCAAAGAAAACATATACTGAGAATGGGAAT